>Ga0126342_10000238_pt1:25000-50278 | contig 50278 bp, 48 predicted proteins | sample Cyp1metagenome_FD_92528 | JGI IMG/M metagenome (GOLD analysis project Ga0126342, IMG submission 92528) | Coral microbial communities from Lord Howe Island, Old Settlement Bay, Australia - Cyphastrea 1 metagenome | ecosystem: Host-associated > Invertebrates > Cnidaria > Coral ...
AGACCGTCCGCAACTTGGGCTTCTGAATGCACCCAGCGGACCTCTGTCTTCATTTTCTCTAAGGGTTCCAAAAGACAGAGAACTTCTAAAGTACTGTACTTGTCTTCCAAACCTGCGCTTGATGAATACAATTCCTTTTTCAGCAAAATGTCGTAAAGGGATTTTGCGCCTATGACTACAGTACCTCTCACAGCTGCGATCTTCCCAGTAGATTCTGACAGTGAAATCAAATCACCACATAGTTCTGCCCAGGCAAGTCTAACGAACATAAGCTCTTGGTCGGTCTCTGAAAGTGCCTGAGCTTCAGCTGCAAGTGAAGACCTGGCTTTTCTCGCCGGCTTTCCTGACCGCCATGACACTAGCGTCACAGGGGAAGGCATGCCTTGCATGGCAGCAGGATTAGCTGCCGCTATCACATAGCCTCCAGTGCTGCCCATGTCAATGCGGTTGGCGAGAGCTGCATCAGGCCAACCTACAACACAAACTTCACGGGGGTCATTCACATCAAGCTGATTGATTGATCTTCACTGACAAATGCCTGGTTTGAAAGCTTCTCGAATCAACTTGTTGGTGGCTTTTATATGCTTTTATGGTGCTGCTAGTAGGCCTGGCAAGTTCGCTCTGCAGCTGCCCCAATCGAGCTGACAAATGCGGTGCAGTTTGATGATGTTTGGTGTGCTCTCCCTGCAGGGATTCCTTGGCACCCTGAATTCCAATGGCCTTGGTGTTCAGGTTCTCGCGGCTCGATTCCTTCACCACATTCTCCTTCACCTTGTCCATGGCTCGGGCAGTATCGGTTGCCAGAGGATCAGCCGACCTGTAGATTGCTTTGGCACCGTGAACTGGCGTATATGTTTATTCCTCAATCGGCACATTTCGCAAACTTGCCATCGACCGTGACCGTTGCGACCGCTCAATGGGCCCCAGCAGGGGTATCCCTGGCTCCGAGGATCTCGGGGATCTGGGCCTTGCATTCAAGCCCAATCGTACTTCTCGGCCGGCGGTGTTCGGTTGCGAGAGCCCTTGGATTTCGGCTTGGCCTTCTGCTTGGCCAAGGCAGCTTCGGTCTTCGCATTCTCGGGTATGGACGATTGGGCTTGAGTACATGCCTGGTAGAAGAGGATGTTGACGAGATGGCAGCAGCGACGAGCGCAGGGAACAAGCGCATGCTTGAGCCCGTAGTGAAATCGGCATTCGGGTTCGCTGACTGCATCCTCTCATTACCAAATTGCTGTTCATGACATTGTTCTGACATCAGTTCTTTTTCCATATCTTCTTCGCAAACACAACGGCTATCCGCTGAAACGACCTGGGATACCTTGGAATCACCGGCAAAACTGGAATGAGCATGAGGATCTACTTCACGAATCCCATGACATGGCGATGGCAGGAATGTATGTTGATCTCCACAGATTGATTGGTCAGCGGCCTTGTACTGCTCACGGGGCATGTCTGGAAAGTCATTGCTCGCAGTAGCAGGATCGCTGGCCAAATGGATGGACTTGACATCGCCTAGCCAATCTTGAATAAGATCCAAAAGCAAATGCCCGTTTCGAGCTCTCTTCAAAGGTAACTTAACGTTCTGTGGACATTTGTTTGAAACAAATGGTGGCATCTTCAAAATCCACGATGGCACGAAGCCTTGTCAAAGTCTTGACTGAAATCAAAAGTGGAACTCCAGGTGCATCTAAAGTGTGCACACCGAGACGAACTGACTGCCCTGCTAAAGTTTGTGGCAGTTCAATAAAAGACTCTGCCATCTTTGTTTCACCGTTTCCAAACTTGAAACGTTTCTGTTTGGCATGCGCTACTAGGTCTTCTTGACCAAAACGCATCTGACGCAACTTCATGATTTCTTCCAAAGCTTCAAAAGAGGCTATTGACTCAGTGGCACCGCTACCCAGGAACTCATGAGCCATGACAGCCAAAGCTTCAGCAGTGATTCAGCAGTGATTGGAATCGTTTCTGACTCCTCAGATTCCTCCCCGGCAGGCATGAACATGAAAATGGTGCGGGTGTAGAAATTGGTAGATGGGGAACTCGTGGAGAACTGAGCTGGCTTGTTCTGTCGTTTTGGGCATGATCTAAAATCATGTTCCTTTGATCCACATATGAAACACCCGCGGTATTCAGGACTGCCTGGTTTCTGGCCCTTTGACATCCCTTTTCCAGCCACAGCCAAAAGATGAGCTTCCTTTCTTGCCATAGGAGCCTTTCCGCTTGCCCTTGCCCTTGGACTGGTTCTTGCCCTTCATCATGGACAGGGGATCGTATCCTTTCGACATCTGCTTTGCATTGTTCAAGGCCCAAGGCTCGGCTTTCATGAAACGTGCGCATGCGTTCATCAAAGCCAGCAAAAATCTCCTCCAACTTCTGGCCATCCTGCGGAAACATAGCCAAACATTCCTGGCAATCCAACCAGGTTCAGGTTTTGGTTTCTGTCCAGCTCCAAAACGCACCCCCCACGTCTGCAGTGTAGAAATCATCATCAAATCACTGCCATTTCATCTCATGACCATCAGGAAGAAAAGTGCTCCATGCTGTATCTTCGACCCAGTCATGTTCTGAACTACTTTGAGGGTGTACTTCAGGGGGAAGGCGATTACCAACCCACATCACTGCATTCTTGTCAATCTCATCCAGACCGGCCTCAGTGATGAGACCCCGTTCACCATCTTCTTCTATCCAGAAAGAGCGTCGTGGCCGCGTGACGTCAAGTCGGTGGTGCGCTTCTGACAGAAGGAGTTCTTCCTCCTGATCCCTCATAGCTCTTTCCATGGTGTCGAGATCAAGTTTATTCTTGATTGCTGACAGGACTGACAATCTACTAGAAGCAGGCAAACCGCTACGACGCAACATGATCCAACCAAGAATCGCCGGTGGTAAAATTTGAATATCGCCGAAATCAAACTGTTCCCATTTTATTGGTTTGGTTTCCACATCATCTCCATAGGTGCTAGAACTATCTAGAACTGTTACTGTGATTTCTTCGCCAGTTCCAGCCTCGTGGCTCCTACCAGGCTGCCTACCACATTCGGAGCTTCATCTTGTTGAGGAAGTCGCTGATAACCAGTGCGATCGGGCTCAGCAGGTTCTCCTGGACCGTCCAAGTCTCCTTGCGCAGGACCAGGGTTGGAGAGCTGAGGACTGCCTCCAAAGGGCAAGTTCAGCAGCATGTGGAGTGGTTGCATCAGACCTTCTGTGAGGAGTGGATGTTGCTGGTAGGGGACCATGCTTGGGAGAGCTAGAAACCGTCAAACCATCGCCACGTTGCTCCATGTTACGGCGCTGTCTTGCCATTGCCCTTTGCAATCTCCTATATGCCTCTCGGACGTGTGTGCCCCACTCTGTCATGGAGGCACCAGGCTGTCTTCGTAGTCCAATGAAGAAGCCCTCTAAACATTGCCCAGTGTCCAAAAAACGAAGCAAGTAGGCAGCAACATCTGGTTGTTGGAGTTGATAGTGGTCTACATCTGCACTAGCTACATCCCAGGCTCTACCTGTCAGGCGGCTGACAAGCCCAGCGCCCCAAAGTGATCTCTTCTTCGGTTCTGTTCGTTCATACTGGAATCTCACACGTTTCACATATTCCAACCAGTATGTTGGGTCTTGGGTCACCTTTCCATGCCATTATTGGGGCTTTCTTTTCCAACCTGTAGTCAGTGACGGCCAAAATGGCTCAAACGAATTCCAGTTCAAAGTGGGGTACTTGATCAACAGCAGACACCCACCAAAGATCTCAGCAAAGAAGTAAAAGCGGATTCCCCGGCAACGGCGCTTGGGTAGCTCCGCTACCGCTACCAGTGTTGGTAGCAATCAGGCAATGAAGAAAAGATCTTGGATCGAGGCTTCAAGTCTGATGTTTGGATATCCCTTGTATCACAAGATGATCACACACGATCAAGGATAGACAGGATAAGCACAAGTCCTAGGCCAGCGCACTCAATCACTGATGTTTTCCACGTAGCGCGAGGGGCCATTCATGGCGGCTATTGGCAGAAGGGATCCCTGCGAGTCATATGGGCCGAAGTACCCATGAGATTGAATCAAGCTCCTGAGGCCCATCATCAGATTCCAAAACTGACACTGAGCCGACTCTTCTTTGAACCAACTCGCTGGGCCGCCTTTTCGCTGACAAGCCCGGTCTTTTCTGGGCTACCGCTTGCGTCTGTCAGGTCTTCTATGAATTACCTCTCTCCTCTGGGGCGCGGCTTGGCCGCTCCTTTTCAGGATGGAGCCCGGCTTTTGCCGCCCAGGTGAAGACTACATCGCGGACGGCATGGTGGCGCTGGGTGCGCTCCCCGCCAGCAATGCAACTTCCAGCGTGATGAGAGAGCATGTCCATGATCCCATCACACCGCGGGCACCAACTATCAGCCGGAGCATCTGCCACCCCCAGCCGCAGTCGCAACTCTGCGAGGAATGTGGCTTTCTCCATGCGCGTCTTGCCCGAAGGAATAGCCCCAAGAAAGGCCCGTCCTCCAGGAGAGGCTTCTGACAGCAGCGCTGCTTTGGCAGAAGCGCTGGCAGAACCAAGGTGGGCGGCCCACGAAGCATCATCCAAGCAGGCAGAAAGGGCGCTTTGTTTTAAGGCCATCGCCTTTTCCAGAGGCAAAGCTTGGGCAGGTGGAAGGTGAGCATTGAAAGCCACCAAAGCGTACTGCACTTCCGCACAAGCGACCACATCCGGGCGCGAGAACGCCCCATCCAGCTCTGAAGAAGCCAAGCTGCTTCCCAAAGACGCCAGAAAGGCGGCAGAAGCATGCTCCACACTGGACCGAAGAGCCAGACCAGCGTGCGCGAAGCTGCGCCCCGCCTGGCCCCACGCAGGTGCTTCGAGGTGAAGTCCAGTGAACCCGCCAAAGCAAGTGCGCACCATCTGGTCAAAGGTCGCTAATGCGGCTGCGTGGGGGTGTGCACCGCATGCTATGCACCATGCGCGTGAAGCCGCCACAGGCGCGCAGCAGCCGCAGGGCAACTTGGGGGTCGTCCATCTCGGCAATGGCCTCCAACAAGCGGTTAGCTTTGGAAGCGCGTGCAGCAGTGTGGTCATGGCAGAAAGCGTCGTCCCCAATGGCAGCCCCGAGGAACTCAAAGTTGCGAAGGACCCGACAAGCTCCGTGCCCGTCCAGCAGCAGAGCATGAGGGAGATGAGGCTGCAAAGCCGCCGCACCAGTGGCTCCCACAACAACGGCTTCACACTTGCTGAGGTTCAGGCTGAGCCCGAGGCGAGCCGCCTCTTGTTGGACATGGGCCAAGGCTGCGGACACAGCTGGAATGTCACCTGCCAACACGCCATCATCGAGGTAGAACATGGCAAGGTCGAGGTTGCTCTGGCGAAGTTCCAACGCCAAAGGCTGCAATGCCACAGAAAAAAGCAAAGGACCCAATGGGTCCCCTTGCTGCACCCCGGTCTGAGACTCCAGGCCCAGAGCGCCAAACTGCAGCCGAGTGGGCTGTTGGTAGCACCAAGTAGCAAAGCGCGCTAGAGCGGGGAAGTGGGTGGCAACTGCTCGCAAAGCGACTTTACGGTTGACACAATTGAAGGCATTGGTGAAGTCCAGTTTGACCAAGGCCTTCGAAGAAGCAGCGCTGTGCCGCGCGGTCCAAGCCCGAAGAGCGTGCACCGCTTTCTCAGCACCGCCCGAGACCCCCACGCCAACTTGCGCTGGCCAAAAAAACGATCCAGCCTCACTGCGAACCAGGCTCATGAGGCATTTGCCAGCCAGACGACGGAGAAGCTCACCAACGGCGATGGGGCGCACACCGCCATTGGGCTTGGGCAAGGCGACCAAGCCAGCGCCAGCCAGCACCGGAGCGACACTTGGAGGAGCACGGCCTTGGATCAGCAAGTTGACCACGGCGGCCAGGTGCGCCACAACATTGTCACTGCATCCTGTGACGCAAGCTTCCCGGAGGTGTTGTATGCGCAGGCCGGTAGGGCCCGGGGCTGTTTCGGAGGGAAAAGCCCGCAAGCATCGAGCAACCAGCTCCGGTGCGACGTCGGGAGCCAAAGGTAATTCCCCAACAGGCTTCACCGTAGGAGCAGGTGTAGAAGGGTGCAGGGCCTTCAGCGCTGTAGCAGTGGCTGGTGTGAAAGGGCAAAGCCCGTCGGAGAGCAAGGCTGCACAGGCTTTCTTGTCAAACCCTTCTCGCCCCAAGCTCGTCGCCAGGTCCTGGCGCTCTGCTGCAGTCAGTGGCTTCGAAGCCTTGGTGGAAAGCGACTCTTCTCTGAGCAGCCTTGTCTATGAACGAGCTTTTCTCTAAGCTGCATTCTTCTGAAATACATCTCCTTTGAGTTGCTACAAGTACTGCTTCTTCTCTGAGCCCGCCCTGCTCTGAGATTCTCTCCCCCACCTCTTCCCTGAACTACCTCATCATCGAATCGATGCACCCCTTCTCTGACCTAAACCGAGAAACTTGCAAGCTGGACCGCAGGTTCACTGCACTCTTTTCAGCGCTACTCCGTGCTTTGCGCATGTGCTGTCTTGTCAAACCGAGCCAAGCCGAGGTCGCGCTACCACAGTTGTTTTTGGCTGCCTTCCTAGAACAAAGCCTGAGGCCCCAGAAACACACAGCCTCTCCTTGCAGCCCAGTGAGCTACAAATCTCGCAAATTTGTGCGCTTCCTTCTTGCTGAGCAGTAGAGTTGGTGAGCTGAAGTTGTCCATTGACATTTGCCATAGCTCGGAAGTCTTGCATCCAAACTTCCTTTGGGAGAGAATAAAATAGAAGAACCGTACAAAGAACATAAAAATGGGTTCTCAATCATTGAGTCGAACAAGAAGAAGCAACCAGAGTCTAGAACGGATTGAATCTGGGAGGTCAGAACCTTCCATTCCAGCTAAATTAATCCAAGTTGCCGCACCTGCCTCTGAACGCAATCCCTTGGCTTCACTTTGGCCTTCCAAACTTCGATTAATACAGGTAAAAGGGCAAGGATGTTCATGGGGCAACGGGTTGCTCCATCTCTATCTATCTATCTATCTATCTCTCTCTCTCTCTCTCTCTACACATTTCTTGCAATTTTGCTTAGTTTGTGCGGTATATCTGTGCCCCTGAAAATCCTTGAATATGTTGCACCAACAAATGCCCAAAAAAAAAGTCCGTTCGCATTTTTGGACAATCTGCAATGTGGTGCCTGGTGATGTTGGCTCCTGCTCTGTAGATGCCTTGTCTTCCATCGCAAACAATTTGACCACTTGGGCAAGCCAATAGCAAAGGCATAGAAATGGACCGAGGATGACCAAAGGACTTCAAAGAATGTGCCCGCTTTGACTGTGATGTTCATGTCTTGGCATGATGTCCCAAGATATCTCAATGGTTTACTGCGCCTGGACCTCCTTGGGTGAAGGCGCAACTTCCCTTACAGGTGGCAAGTACAGTTATAATACAAAGCAAAGGGGGTTGCAAGAGCAACCCCTACAACTACGTAGCCTAAGTAAGTCTAATTAGTCGACAACTTCTGAGCAACTTGCGGGCAACTTCCAAGCAACTTCTGAGAATCTCACACATGCGACACCTTTCTCGGTGGTGGTGCTTTAGGAGGGGGTGCCGCTTGATCTGGCACACCTAATCACGTAGAAGGCATAGGTTGCATTTCATCGGTGAACTGTTGCTATGCTAAATCATGAAACAGAACGCTGAATGTTTTGAAAGCTGAACGGTGGGATATGGTGGGATGCTTGGCAGTGACAGAGGTGTATTTGCTCGCAGAGACTGGGGAAGAGGCCGCTACCTTTGGTCATCTCCTGGGACTGAAACATCTGAAACTGAAAGAAATTGTAACAAAGATTTAATCGGAGCCAGAGATCTCATGAGTCATGCTAGTGACTGCTAGTATCATGTTTGTTGCAGCTGCATCTTTTTTTTGTGTGTGTGTCTTGCTATTCCTCGGCTCCCAGCCTCATACTCCTTTCTTGACATTGTTGTAGGCTTGTTGCTTTTGGCCTAGAGGCCAAAACTTGAGAAAACAAGAACATGCTTATCATGGCTTATCTGCTTGGACTTCAAGAATCTAAGTCTCCAGAACTCTGAGAACTCTGAAAACTTTGCACTCTGCAGGGAAATTTGAAAGAGTTTCAACAAAAGTTTCAACAGTACCTTCTCTCCTTTCTTCGTCCTGTAATTCTCTTCGAGCTCGACTCCTGGAGACATCACCATTGCCTGACACATAGTCAGAGTACGCTTTCAAATTCACCGCGATACTGCAATACACTGATTTGATATATCATGATGTTTCTGAGATTCTGTGTGCACATGCAATGTATAAATGCGTATGGGGAGTAAACACACGTATTGTCTGAATTCTGAATAAAGTTGACGCTCACACTTAATACCGCACCTCCATCATTGAGGGTTGCTGCGAAAGGAACTTCTTGAAACCATCCTTGAATTCCACCGAATTTTCCCTGGCAGTGCAGAAGAGGACATCTGATATAAAATGAAATAAGCACACACACATATGTATATATATATACTGTATATATATATAAATAACTTTATAAACAATATATTTGCTTCAGAATGCTTCGATGCTCCCTGGTCTTGCGCGTCTTGGCTGTGCTTTGACCGCCTCTTGCGCCCTTTCTCACCTTGCGAGGCAGGAAAGTAAAGATAGTCTTGCCGCATAACGGAATTCAACGTCCCGTACAAACGAAAAAATTACGCTTTAAGCAACACGAACGGGATTCTTGTGGGGTCACGCTGTCCGAGCACCTAGATTTCCTAAGAAAAGCTTGGGAAGTGATCCAACACCATTTGCTGAAAACAAATTTGCTGTTCGAGATATGAAAAACCTTTCACCAAGTTTCACACATCCTGAGACATATCCTACCTGCCCAAGCATGTCCAAGCCAGCTATCTTTTCAGGGAAATGGAAAGACTTGTATGCAGATCCAACTCCAGCTTGCTCCGATGCTAGATCTTCAAGGAAATTGCCATCTGTTTTACGGCTGGTTGATGTACTACAGAATATACATGAGAAATCATCGGAATACAGGGAGGGACGAGATGACAATGCACAAGCCCGAAGCTTGGTAGCTGGCGACGAGCAGGTTTCTTCTCAGGCAGTTTTTGCTCTTGAGATACTTCTTCCTGACGGTCCATGCTGTCAAGAGCATTTCCATATCTCCCTTCTTGCAGTCTATCAGAGTCTATCATGCCCAAGAATCAGGAGCAGCATGGAGCAGCAGCTAGCATACAGTAGCATTGAGCAAATTGATAGTCGTGGTATGTAGTGGTCGTAGGTGGTCGTCCCACCCGGTTGTACCAGTTCTCCACAAAGGCAAAAGAAGTCTGCAAGTCAGGTTTGTGGGGAAGAAATGGGAAGAATAAGGGAACCGAAATGAACCGAAAGCAATATCGAGAACATTCAGATTGTCTGACTTGTAAGATCTTATAAGATCTTATAAGGCTTTGCAGCTTTGCACACTCCAATCTCTGCAAGAGTGACCCAGCTCTCCATGAACAGCTGCCTGCTTGCATATGAATGTCGGCGCAGGATTTGGATTTGGAAGTCTATGCACTTGCATAGGCTGGACCTGGCGATAGACTAGGTCGCACATTTGTCCACGGAACAGAGAGATTGCATGATTGCATGATGGAATTCAAGCCAGCTACGAATGCACCATGCTTGCCATCCTTTCCCCAAGCATGCGAAGTCACCAAAATGACATTCCCATCGGAATCATAGGCGTACTGCTTTTTCTTGTCATCCTGCATGGGCACGAACCAAGCTCTGGCATCGTCACGCTTCTCTTGCAGTGATGGTCAGTGATGGTCAGTGCTGGTCAGTTATTGTCACTGTGTTCACTTTAGACAATATTTCTGATTATTTCTCTATTCACATCTGTATATATATAATATTACAGTACATGATACGTATATATATATATATATACTGCAATTATATATATATGTAATTATATATAATTATATATATAGTTATATAATCGTATATATATAATTATATATATACTATGTATATCATATATGTATATATATATACAAGTATGTATATGTATATATAATATTATATTAAATTGTTACATGCACATATGTACATGTCTGTATATAGACATGAATGATCATGCATGTATGATAATGTATGTACAGATAGGATGATATCTGTAGCATTCAGCTGTTTCTCTCCATGTTTTGCTCCTTGATTTGAGCCAACTTTGCTTCTTCAGCCTCGGCGGCCTGCGCAAGACATTTTCGAGGCACAAATCTGCTTTCCCCGACCCCTCAGCGCCCCGCCAGCCATCATAAGCTGTACACATGTAGTGCATCCACGTGCATCCCTATATGCAAGTGTTCGCGTGTGAAAAGACATGCGTGCCCAAAAGGATCCCAAAAGATCCCAAAAGCAATTTCATGTCCATATTGCAAAACAGAATGTATCAACTGCAACTTCCATGAATATGAATCTGAAATAATGAAAAAATGATTTCAAAAGTTGTTGACTAGATTGTTTTTGTCTGTATCTCATTGTAAGACAGTTTTGAATACAATGCAAGGGATTATCGCATGCCATTGTTGGCGTTGTTGATGCTTCCCAACTAAACAAACATCTGACAATGCAGCCTTTAGAGCTTATTGAGTTTGGACTACCAGTTGTCTTATCACTAAATTAACCCTGATCGCATGTCTCCCAACTGCAATACTGGCAATACTGCTACATATTCTACAGTAAAAGATACTATAAGGCTAAGCAGTATAGGCTTGTGGGAGCCGGGAGCCTTCCGTTCAGTGCGAACTTGATCGTCTCTCAGCTTTCGGGCCTCTACAGGGCAAGCTGATACAAGCTGGCCACTCTATGCTAATCTGTCCTATATTTGCTTGGGATGAAAACAATGGATGAGACCGTCCTCACGCTCTTTTAGCTCTCGCAACAAGGCTTCTTCTTCATCTTCCTGTGACAACTTCAAGCAGCTTAGAAAGGATGCAAACAGTGAGCGTTTGGCACTTGAGTTGTGCAGACAGAACTGTCTGCTGGCCTCACGTTCGTCGACTATCGGAATTTGCTGATTTCGTGATGGCTTCTGAACCTGGCACAAGTGAGAAAAGCATCTCTACAGATGGTAAACTCCGTGGTCGAAACAGTAAATTTGACGACCAAGCGCTGCTTATGCTGCCGGCCACAAAGCTGGTGCCCTGCTAATTGCATAAATCCCAAAAATTGGCTCAAAGTTCAAGGAACATTACAGGAAATCGATGGACACCGCCCATATTTGGAATGAACATCAAGTTTTCCTTAAATCGGTCATCTGAATCAAATTGCCAGAGTTCGCAGAGTCTTGTCATACTTTACCACTTTAACATCCCTCCACGCAGAACAGCAACAGGGTGTGGCACCCTAGGCCCTACACGAATCTTGCAACACAATTTGACTGCCTGGATTGATTAGAGCTTGTGCAAGCTGTTCGTAAGCTTTCTTTAAGCTTTGGGATTTGTAGCATGATTGTGAAAAAACATTACCAATTGTCAACCCTGGATGCGAATCTTGCCATTCTAGTAGCTTCAAAAGCTGCACTTCTTGCTGCTCCTTTTGTGGTTGAGTTGCTCGAGCGGACTGACTTTCTTAGTTTGTCCATAAAATTGCGCGAGGTAGACAAAGCAGAGTGGTTCGTCCAACAATGAAACAAGCCGGCCTGGGATTTGAGAGCTTGCAAATGGAAGAGGCAACTTTGGTCTCTCGATGTTGATCTCTAAGGCTCGATGCTGAACAACAATGAACAAAGTACGTTTGCAGAGGCTCGTTGACTCGTTGACTCGTTGATATCATTTGCAGGATTAAAACTGACTATCAGGATGCGCTCAGAAAGAACTACCCCGCTCAAGAACTCTGACAGAGTCCTATCTTTCACCAAGCCTGTGCTGCCCTGTCTTGATGCATGTTTGCAAAGTACCAGTAAAGCCTGCTGTATTTAGTTTGATCTTATTTGTGCGTTGAAACTGAAATATCCACACACACACATTGTACTACAGTCATCTAATATTCACGTCACTATGATATGCTGACATACCAGCATATTCGATATATTCGTACACAGATACAACTTGAGCTACTGGTATGTCGCAGAATTCAACATGTCTCATATGCTGTATATATATATATAAATAAATAATAAATAAATAAATATATAATAAATATATATATATATATAAATAAATAAATGAATAAACAAATATATTCGATATATTTATATACAGTATATATAATTAATTATATAGTCAATTATATATCGAAATCATAGAATCATATACGTCCACAACATAGATGCCAACTCATACGAGTCATACACATCAGAACCAGAATTTGGTCTTCGCCCCCCCAAAAAAATGACAAAAATGTCTGAATCATCTAAATTATCCAAACCTAAACACAGCATTATGAAGAATGCCAAATCGGCTTCATGGGGGCCTCTGACGTCTCGGCATGGGAGTGAACACCGAAACGCGATGGCGACCTGCTACCAGGTACGGACACCTTGGAAAGGGCGTCGAACCACTTTGCAAAGAAACGCACAGATCATGTTGAATTTGTATGAATTTGTAGTATATTATTTTGTAGTCATCTCATCTCTCCCTGCCCTACCGCTTTTCCCTTCTCTCTGACCTGGAAAGACTGAGACAACTGAGTGCCGAACGGAGCCATTGGAAGCCTGGAAGAATTCATCCCCAACAGTCCCCGACCCCCCTGTATGCACATTTGAATACATCGAATGCAAGTGTTGGAAAAACCCGCCGACTCGCATGCAGTGGCAAATACTGGCATAAGAAACAGTGCGCTGCAACATCTGGGGGGCATTAATTTGTGCAGTGGGATAATTATGGATAATTGTAATATTTCTTTTGCAGTATCTAAACCTATGGCCACAGGAAAGGGCCAAGCTTCCTTGCGGGAGGCATTCATCCTCCGTTCTTGATATTTCTCGACATTCCTCAACTATCCCTCCATGATACTCACCAAATCTCAGTTTCGCGCTCGGGAACCAGAGCGACGAACGTGGACGGCCTTTACAACTCTTCAATGAAGCTGGCTTCCATCGAGGTGGTTTGAGGGAAGCATCAGGGAAGCTGATAGATCAAATAATTCAAATCGGTGATGAGTAGGAGATAAGGACCATGGGTTGGAAGGACAAAAAGTAGTTGATAGTAGTTGGGAAGTTAGGAAGCCAGCAACAGTGGGGCACTTCTCACTTTCAGAAATCAGAGAAAAACAAGACAGCAAGCAACAATGAATGAAGATAATGAAAGCTGATTAGAAGAAACAACATGAAACAACCATTGCCAAGCACCTCTGACTCTGACACAGCAAGAAATCACGCACAATCACGCACTGTTGAAAACGGTCTGATTCCAGTAATAATGGTGCCTGACACAAACATACACAAACGCTATATGATTCTACTGTTTGCCCTTTGAAATCTGGTTGAATTAAATTTGATAAAGGTGTCAATCGCCGACAAATAGACAATGGATCCTTCATACTCGCTCATACTCTCACGTTCAGTGTGGACGAATAAAGAACGGGTAAGCATGGCACAGTGGACGCACTCAACACCGCTATGGCCAGTTCCGGAAAACATTAGCAAGCAGTTGGCAGTTGCAAAAGTATTGGAGAGTACGGGCATGGAGCTGCAAGCAGTAATGCGAATAAATAGTCCGGACACCTACAGAGCAGTGCTTTGATTCAAACATGTGCTATCCGATCCACGAGCACATGTGCTATCCACGAGCAACACTCAGCGTGCAACTGCAAAAGGTCATTCCAAGTCATCCACAGCAAACTAGGTAGGTGAGAAGAAATATAATTATGCTTATATAATCTTATATAATAGTATATAATAAATTATAATAATATACACATGGTGGAGTTCTTGCAGGCAAAAACATCCCAATGCTCAGTCTCTGCTTGGCTGCCCGACATTTTTTCTGTCATCCTCGGAAAATTCTGGATTTTTTTTTGCATGAATGATTTGCAGCAAGAAGTCGTAAGACAGAATGAGGTATTCATCGCCTCTGCGAGGCACTTTCCCGCCAAGGCCGAAATCGTACGTCTTCTGACTTTGTGACACTGTGATTGCATTCCTAATGCATTCCTTGTAAGAAGGTACAGCACCCTGTGCACACCATTCCACGCATTCACCGGATTAGTTGGCTCGCGCGTTCGCGCGTTCCCACCAACAAATCTCGAAGGCACAGGAAGCTTGTTCCAAGACTTTGCAATATGTTGCAAGAGGTCGCAAGGGGGAGCAGAGTTCCAAAGGTTGCCATTGTAAAGGTCACAGCCCCTGAAAGGTAATTGCTTACTTCTGAAGGATTTCAAGAGACATTGAGATGACAATTCGCATTATGAGGCTGTCGGCAAAGTTTGGCATATGTTGAAAAGATTTGAAAAGACTCCCCCGCAAAGCACTTCAGCTACCTGTTGTGGAGGCTGCGCAGCTAAGGTTGAACCATGGATAATGAGAATGTCCAAATTTTGGAAGCTGTCAATGACAAGCAGACAAGCAAATATCCAAGGAGCTTCCTGCGAACCAGGAGGCATGTTGGCGCTTTAGGAGTCTACGCCAATTGCCAAATTGCCACAGTTTTCTTCAGTTCAGCCAACGAACCAGGCAGAGGCAAACATCTGTCAAAACCACGTGCCGTGTTCTCAGCCAAGTTCTGAGATTCCAGCAGCTTTCCGAAACACTTTTCTAATTGGAACGCACGCGCGTGCCTTGCGTTAGCAAGGATTTCTTACCACGTTGTCAAACATGAATTCAGAAAATGACATATAAAACCTTTTTCAAAAAAACATGTCAGGAGGACCCATGTGTCTATTCGGCTCCGTGGAGGCTCGCTTTCGAGGAGCCAGCCATCTCTTGGGGCCTTGGCAGGAACGGCAGACGTGGCTGCCTTTTGTTGTCTTCACGTGCCTTTGTCAGCGGAACAGCCGTCAGCTTTTTTGACATCATCATCAATTTAGAGAATGGGCATGGCATGATTGACATGCATTGTGGCAGAGCCAGTCAACCACTGTTAGGGATCACGCTAGTTTCTCGTCAGGCGAAACACCAGAGTCGGGTTCACCAGCAGCTTCTTCCGTTTCCCTGCAAGTTGCTGCAGCTCTTGCTGAATCTCAACCTTCTCAGAAGATCTTCAATTTGTCGTCCTATCGATCATTCGGTCTCCTCCCAGGCCTTCTGTCAGCCACTGCTTTGCCAGTCGGACCTCAAAGTAATCTTTAAACACAATTTCTTAATATTTCTCAATATTACATTTTTGCTGATTGATCGACATCGATTGCTTGTTCATGTCTTGAACTCATAGGGTGAAGGAATTGCAGGGAATATGGCAAAACATGACAAAACCATACAATAGAAAACTCTTCCTCTCTGCAACAGAGGAAGAAGACAAGCAACACTGAAAGAAAACACACCTCACTGCTGCGACCGGAGTTACACGTACTGTATCTGCGATGACCCAGTTCGTTTGAGTAAACGAAATGCAAAACAAACGAACGGATTAAGGATCAACCTGAATGATCTTCGATCCAGACCCTGGCATCAAAAAATATCAAAAAGCAAGGCATAGCAAGGCTGTTCTTCAAACCTTTTGAGCTCAAGGCTTGGGCTGAACCTTCCAAACTCAATGCAACCGGATGCAACCGGCGATACCAACTTTGCAGCCAAAATTGGTGAGCTTGGAACGCGACCGTGAAAATCTGTGAAATCTCAGAGTCGCAGAGTGTGATTTCGTTTGACTTAGCCGAGCCATAGCCAGTTAGCCCCAAAAGATGATCTTGGAATCTCTTGGAATCTCTTGGAATTTTGGATCAACTTGGATATTCCGATATTCCTTGGATATTCTCGTGTACTTGGATGATCTTTTGGATCTTTGGACCGCTCAGATCGAGCCGAATCGAGCCAAGCCTCTCGGAAACGGCGGGTGCTGATCCAGGCCGTGGAGCACTTTCCATGAGGCCTGCAGTGCAAAAGAAATCAAAAGAAAGCCTGCAAGAGCAGAGAATCCTCTTTGACAATGGACAAACATGGACAAACATGACAAACACATACAGAAACAATCAAAACAAACACATGTAGATCTGTAACAGTTCTTGGATCTAGAAAGCAATGAGGGAAAGCGGTCTCGTTCACTACTAGTAGCAGTTACGAGGCCAAACAAGATGATTTGCTACGCATGCACATTACACCAAAGACCCCGAAGGAAGAGTGTTGGAGAGTTGTGACTTGGTTGTTTTTCATTGTTTTTCTATGTTTTCGCCCCTGATGTAGCAAGATGTTTGCTGTTATCACTTGCGCTCACATCAGGAGGTGCCACAGCCAGGAGCACAGAAAAGACGCAGAAAATCGCAGAAAGATGCAGGTCCTCCTTTGACATTTAATGTGCATGCCCCAACTACGCAGTGCATGTTCAAGCGCTTCTTACTGGAGGCAAATTACGGTGACGCCGCTCCTGCGTGCATCTGGTTGTGTGACAAGACCGCAAGATCTGCACTGGTTTGCGTGTTTGCGTTTGCTAATGTTTGCTAGCTGCAGCTAGCTGGTCTGGTCTTCAATCAAACATAATCAAACTTTATCCTGGGTTGTTCTGCAAAGTGGCCAGGCCAATAGGCTGGGCATGAAGAGCTAGACATGGTGCACGATTTCTCGCCCGTTGTAAATATGAAAATCCCTGGCAACAACAACAACAACAGCAACAGCAACAACAACAACAACAACAGCAACAGCAACAACAGCAACAACAACAACAGCAACAGCAACGGCAACGGCAACAACAGCAACGGCAACAACAACACCAACAGCAACAGCAACAGCAACAACAGCAACAGCAACAGCAACAACAACAACAACAGCAACAGCAACAGCAACAGCAACAGCAACAGCAACAACAACAGCAACAACAGCAACAGCAACAGCAGCAGCAAGAAGAACAACAACAACAACACCAACACCAACACCAACACCACGCACTAACCCAACGAAGAGCAGGAACTGACGGCAAGCAAAGCAACCCGTGGCAGGCACCGACAAAGATTAAATAAATAGATAGACGGTAGACGTAAACACTATGCAAACGAAAACAGAGGAAGCTCATGAATTGACCCCAATCATCACAAACAAAAACACTGGGCCATTCCAGGCTTCCAAAAGGACATCAGGTAAAAGCCAGAACAAAAGAGCCCCACGCAGCAGGAACACCTGGAAACAGAATACACAAGCTAAGGAGCCCTTGTGCGCTACATATCACAAATCCACTCCGAAACAACAGCAACAACATGCAACAACCACATGCAAGAGTCTGCAAGAGGGAATGGCGGCGACTACACGATAAAACTGCGCAACACCAACAACCGGAATGGGTGGTTTCATCTGATTGCATTTAAGGCCTTTTAGGTGACACAGATTTTGCCAATCTGGAAGTTTCATACTTGTGCAGTTCCTCTCGAGTAGAGCCAAAACCTCACCCGTCTTTTGACAGAAAAGCGTGTCATGTCCTTTTGAAGCTTGCACATATCGCAATCTGGTTGTATTGGCACGGGGAATATGCAGCATCTGTCTTTGTTGGCTGGTGCAAATATCTGCCACACAGAAAACTTTGGCTCAGGGTCACTCACAAACAAACAAATTGTTTTGAGCTCCAGGAGATGGTCATCGATGTTCTGTCAAGACTTCGACTTCAAGTACATATATTGCTGCGCCTCTGGTACTGTAAATACTGGCCTGCAAAATGATAGGAGGTGAGGCCAATGGTGTAACATGGTGTAACATGAGGTGTTTCATTCTGTGCACTCCATCTGCTGCCATTCATTGATTTTCCTCCTGCCTCTGAACTGTGAGGTCGAGTCAAATCAGCTTTGGGTTGTGGAGATTGCGGCGTGCCCTTTTTGGACCTAGGATTAATGGCCACATATGGCCACAATATGGCCGCAGCCAAGGTTTCATTGGTCCAAGGTCTTGGCCCGAACGTATTGCCGCAATTTGCCGCACAGTTTGAGCACAAGTTCTGAACTTTTTGTGGTGAAGACATGTTTTCAAAGCCAAGCTTTCCACGGAAGCCGTTCTTCACCACTATCATGGCCTTAAGAGACAAAGCCATGATCAAATGCTGAAACAATGCACCCCAAATGCACTCAAAAACGATTTGTTCTCCTTTGAAGCTGGGAGCTTTGCGAACAAAGCACATTTTCATCTCACCAACAAGCACCTGGAGTTAGAAGCATGTATAATATATATATATATACATATGTATAATATCATGATATATATGATATATTATAATTATAATGCAGACAAGAAATGCAATGGGGGTGGACATCAGCATGGCTGTTACTAAGCAAATGGTGGCATCAATTGTGGCATCGATACTTGCTTAGGTACGTGCAAAACCCATGTAAATCATGTTTGTATAGCATGTGGTGTTGTAATTGAAACTCAATCCCACAGGAATGAATGGTGAACTTCAGCATTTTGTTGCGCCATACGTTACGAGGCCTGGAATTTCCAGCGTAATTCCATGTAATTCCTGCGTACTTAAGTGCGCTCTTTCCATTGTGCTATAGGCAACGCTCCCCTGTTCTTCAAATGCATCATTTGGCATTAGATTTAATCGAAGCACAATTCGCATCAACTCTTGAAGATCCCCAGTTCAGTGATTTCCTTGCAACTTTTTTGTCAGTTTGCTGTTTGCAGTCTCCTTGCCACTTGTTCCTAAATCCTGATCTCGATCTGAAATCAATGCTCCAAAATGTGGCTGCAAACTTCTGTGCTGCAAACTTCTTTTGTCGCTCCAACAAAATCTTCTGGTCTTAACAGGCCTCACATGCAGCATTTGCTGCAAAAGAGAAGGACTTGCGCTCGATGTAGCTGTCATACAGTAATTTGCCTCCTTCTTGAAGAACCTGTGAGCAAACGTTGTCTTTGAAAGCGTGTGCAAAGCAAGAAGAGGTTTGAAATGGTTTTAAGCAAATTGTCAATACTTCTTGTTCAACGCAGGCAGTGCTTCTCCCCACCTTCGCACCCAGATCGAATCTAGTCGAATCTACACTACGAACCACTGCATAAAAATGCAACAAATCCTGCAATAGCTGCAATATCTTGGAAATTCTTGAAATTCTTTCATGCGGTGCTCATGCCAACCTCTCCTGCTCCAGGACCGACTGAGCCGCTATCTCAGCAGCAGAGAAAGGATCCAACAGCTCTGGCTCTGCAAATTCATCCGACATGTCCTGCGTCCTGCGTCCTGCGTCACCGTCAAGTTGCAACTTCTTGCAAATCATTGCATGATGAACACGCGCATGCACGCGCGAAAATTCTGAACACATTTAAACTAATCCAATTCATATGAATTGATGTCCTGTCTCGAACTCAAGAACACCGAATTGCCTTGAGATCATATGACTCTAAAAGAGAGCTGATGGTTGTCAGTCCTTGCTACCTGTTCAACATGTTCGCACAGGCAAAAAAATGGCTGCAAGCCATATCTCAAACACAAAGACTCGCACCGCAAAGAGCCAAGGCAAGCGGTATAAATTCACGTCCCAAGATGTCCCAAGCATCTTCAATAGTTGGATATGTTGGTTTGCGTAGAGACTTTCCTACGGGACAAAGCACTGCGCAGTTGACTGGTGCAGTGTCCTCAAAGTCTCAAGAGTCTCAACTGCTGCTTTTTGCATCTTTTTACTGTGAGTGTCAGTGAGTGTTAGACTTCCGTGCTAGATCCTGCAAGCAGACTTGGACTTACAGTGCATCTTTTACTCCGTGAGAAGAAACTGTTGATCTACACATGTTTACCTACGTAAGCAACAGGTAGGTTCAGTTGTTGTCTGGCCTGCGCCCGAGGTTTTGTCTTAGAATTATCCTATCCATGTTTCAGATCTAGCAGCAGCACCAGCCCCATGGGGCTTGAGATACTTTGCTTTGATATTTCAATGATTGCCAACGATCAAAAGGGACCAAAACTGCCAGCCCAATGGAACTTTAGATTCACAGTGTTATGATCAAAGGGATTATTGGCATTCGCCAGCTTTTCACCTATGGATACCTATGGCAAAAAGATGGCAAACGCTGGCAAAGGCTTTGCAGCGAAAGTGTTTGCAAGTCCGCAAAAACTATTGAGCAAGCGCAATTCACCCTGCTGCTATACTGTACATTCTTTCTGCATTCTACTCTCTTCATCTCTCTTCCTCAAGAAGTGAAGCTGATTTGAGATCAACTAGCTGGGTGAATCACATCCTTGACAGATGGAACAGAAACTACCAATACTATTTGCAACGGACCACCCCAAAGTCAAGAGATAAGGCAAAGTTTAGCTGTGAAGCAAATTAGCTCGGCCATGAGACACGTTTGGCAGTGACCACATTCAAGGCAAAAAAGAAGGGCCATCTTTTGCAGTTCACTCGGCGACGTCTCCAGATGACCCCAGGAACAAATTTCTGATCGAAAGGTGTACATTCTGCATGGAAGCGCTCCAAATCAAACAGGCAAAATCTTCAGCGCGTTGAACAACATGAAACCTGACAACCACATCCCATCACAAACCTCATCTTTTTCTCTGTGTTTCTGCAATCTTCTGCTTTAGGGTGAGACCTTCATCGCCTTTCATCATATTCTTGGCGCTTCTTCTGGTCAGACAGCACGCTGTACGCCTCCGCAACTTGTGACAGCTTCCTTTGAAATCTTGGATTACCATACATGAAACCACATAAGATTCAACATGAAACATTTGTATGAAAGGCTAAAACATCACGGAACAGCATGAAACCAAAAACTTTGTTACAGTAAGTGTAAAGTGTAAAGGTCCGCATATTAGCATTGGGTAAAAGATGATAAAAGTCATGAAGTGACTGAGGTGTGGGCACCTTGGGCGAGGCCAACAGTTTGAATTGAAGGTGCAACAGCTATGGGGTAAGAACAACTCGACAACACTAGCAGAACCAACACTTCTAGACACAGAACGCACCCTAGCAATCCCCAGCATACTTAACAACATGCACATACTGGATCATACTGGTAATTGCTGGTACCTATGCTTTAGCATACTTTGGCATCCTGTACCAATGAGATAGCAATGACATAGCAACGACATACAAATGACATGATGGAGACAGTACAAATGTATCGCAGCCGCATTCTTTCATTTCGTTGTTCATTCAATTTTATGCCTTTTCCATATCTTGCTCACAGTCACAGCCTTGTTCAGCTTTTGGAAGGTCTTTGGATCTCCACCCTTCTCTGGATGCGCGGTCATCACCTTTCATTTGCGCTGTGGTATGCTGTGTGCATGTACACATCAATCAATACACAAAAAAACAAACTTGAATAAGAAATTATGGATGGCAAAACTGACCAGACACTGAGCTTGGAGCAAGCTCACGGAACTTTTTTCGAATCTCAGAGCGACATCGCAGAACTTATCGTTGGAGCAATTCTGTCGGTCCAAATCAATCCAAAGCTTGAACAACTTGGAAACATCTGTGAGCCTCTTGTAAGGAAGCAGAAGATGAGACTCCAAGGAGCCCATAAAAGTCCTGAAACCAGGGCTCGCCTTCACTTGCCCCATGCGCTCCCTGCTAACAGTGCCAAAAAAGGCTCTCTCTCGCTCTTTCTCTCGTGCTGATGCTAGGATCTTTTCAGTATCCGCAACGATTCAAATGTCGCATGTGTATGTATGTGTCAGTAATGATGTGCTTTCGACTCAAACTTGCTCTCGCATTGCAAAAGGTCATCTTCCTAACCTCCTCCTCATCTTGCTTTCTGGTTGCCTGCGAGTGAAGCAAGCATTGTTGTTCAACGTGACACAGCAGTGACGTAATCCGTAATCAAAAACATTTTCCAAATGATAAAATTGAATGCGAACAAAAATGAGCGAGATGGCCTCTGCCTGCGATGCGGATGCACTCCTTGCTAAACTGCAAGAAACACATCAAGTTCGCAGCCAAACTACGCGCCGCATAGTCCATCTCCCAGCAACCAGACTGCTTGCAAGAAAGCTTCGTTGCGCTAGACTTTGGAAGGCTGCCTCAAACACTTCTGATGCAGAACTTCACTGTCTGCTGAGAAAACTCTCGGAAGAGTGGCAAGTTATGCAAGTTCCAATCATTCCAATCCTACAGGTAACATTGTTTCCAAGGCGTCAGTTGCCTTTTCGCATTTTACGTTTGTATCCTTTAATCTAGTACCCTGAACGCAGTGACAGCCGGTCCCAAGCGCACCTGGAGCTTGCTGAGTTCGTCCGTTCAATCGCGTTCCATCTGCAAATTCAGCAAAGGGGTCCCGAGCAAAACGGCAACTTGCGCAGGTTGAGAACATTTGAAAACGAAAAGTGACAAAGAACACAGGATTAAGTCAATAAGTCAGAACATGTCAGAACATGTCAGAACTGTGGTCTGCTCCTGGTGCAATGTCTATTACTTCTTCATCGTCATCCTCATCCTCTGCCTCAGCAATCACCAAGTGCGTCGCATTTTCTCAACAAACATTCAAGAACAACCTTTTCGCATGTTTTCTTCTTTCGCATGTTCCGCAGTTCACTACTCTTCAAATTTGATGAGTTTTGATATCTCATGATATTTGTATCCGCAATCCCAGATGGGGCACGAGATGGCTTGAGCATGCTCAATTTGCAGCACTCAAAATACCAGCCTGTGGAAATTGTTGCGCTGGATGGGCAACTCCATCTTGCCTTTTGGCAACTCTAGTTACGTAGTTCATGGCTGCGATTCCCACAAGATATAATAAGTGTCTGAGCAGTGCAAGATGATTCTGTGAAGGGTTGAATGCTATCCAAGCCTTCGAGTGTACTGCGGCTGACCATCCGGCCCAATCGTCCGTTGCCAGTCATCCTGAATAGTGAGGCGGAATCTTTAAGTCAGGCCTTTGCAACAGTAAAACCAACAGAGAAGCATCAAAGAGTTGCTGATCAGCATGTCCACACCGCTTTCTTGTGAGCATTCTTAACGACACATGACGCCACACATAGTTGGAGTCCTTTCTATTTCGCAGCAGAAGATATCCCCTCGCACCATATTCGTCCATATTCATCGATATTCTGCAAGTATCTACAAGTGTAAAGTGCCACGATCTGCAAAGTGTGTACTTGAACGCATCTGAAAAGACAGCGCGCCCAGACTGCACAACATCTCACGCACGATTCTGCCATAAAGAGTCGCGATTTGCCTTCCTGCAGACATGACTAACGTTTATCACCAAGGTAGCGGTGACGTCCTAGAGGGCCACAATCTGTATATCTGCTGGGAAGGTGCCATCACTCGAGGCTTTCGGGTCAACACATGAACTGGCGCTTCTCCAAATTTATTTTTGCAAGACTGCGCGCAGCAAAACATGCACATCTGAAGAACTGTTGGGATCATTGTGGCGATTGATGCGTCCTGTCAGGACTGCGTGAGTATCTTTTTACAGAGCTCCGTGAATGATAGCATATCAGGCCAACTATGGCCAACTGATCGTGTGATCTGCAGTTCGAGAACTTGATTTGAACACCGGGAGCCCCCAAAAACATTTTTGAGATATACAGTATCTTGACGGTGTATCAGGTTATGAGCAACACAATACACACGCACACAATGCAGACCGGTTGAGGTAACCTGTAACATCCAAACAACATTTCATTTGCACCATGAGTTGCACGTGTGTTACCGATTTCTGAGCCACTTATCTCATCCTTATCATGTTCGCCCGTGGGCACTTCACATATATAAGACACCATATATATATATTATAATGTGAAGTGTACATCGCATGGCACCACACAAAGCAGTAGGGACAGTTTCCACAAGAATGTTGGAACTGTGGAAGTCAAATGCCACACTCGGTGTTGTTTGTGTATGTTTTTGTAACTAATCAATGAAGGTAGATTGAATGGGGTGCAATTGTGCTGCAAAAAACATCCCTTTCCACGGTATTCCGTAGGGACATGGAAGTTCAGGTTCACCAGCATAGCTTAGTGTATTCACTCAATATGGAAATCATACATACGAGCGCAGACAGAAACAATCATATAACACACATATAAAAATCATATAACAAACATATAACAAACATATAACAAACATATAACAATCATATAACAAACATATATTTGAAGTACATCCCGTGTGCAAAATGATTTCCACACCACCTGGACTCGCCTTTCCGTCGAGGAGATCCAGCTCTTCTTGACTCAAAATTGGCTTCGAAACTATACTTTGGATCTTCGCCAGCGAAGTATAAAAGTTTTCCTGCGCGTCAAAGTGCCAATGGACAAATATGATTTACTCTAAGAACCTGTTGTTCAGAAGAAAGCAAATCAAGATCAAATACAACACCGCAAAACGCAAAACGCGCTCTTTCTATACACCATCATCATGACACATGTTCATCTTGTATTCTAACCATCACAACCATGGCCTATCGCCGTGACAACATTACAGCACCATGATCACCAGCATTGCCAACAGAGTCGAATCTTCCTTGGTTCATATGCATCATCGTCGCCATCATCACAATCAGAAGACAAGGATACTCAAAGGAATGAACCAATGCAAGTGCACTGGACTCAACCATGACATACCGATAGATATCTCACAACAATTTTATGAATAGACCATATATATTGGTGCGATGAAAGTGCATAGATATACACAGATTGATCAAGCGCAAGACATATATACCCCGCAGGAGGTACATGCATCACATGTGTGCACATTCATTTTGAACATACATACCCACACCTACATATCTACCTATTTACCTTCGTGCATACATACGTACATACCATATGCAGGCAAGCCAACAAATACACGTTGCATATATATATAATTTGCCAACAGAGAAAGGTTCCAGCAAGGCTCCAGGACTCTTACGTTTTTTCGGGGCGTGCATTTTCGTGTCAACCAGTCCCCGGCCCTAGAGATTGAAACCCAACAGATTTGCTGCTGTGAATATATACATATATAAACATAATATATATATATATATAATCACATATATATATATTTGTTTACAGTATACATACATATATATATATGTATAGTACTGCAACATGCAATATTGTCATATATTGTCCATGTATATCTATGTAGTGTCAGATCTTATTCATTGAACATGTCTAAGGCTGCTGTCTCAAGTTTCAATAGATTTAAGTTGTCAATATTATCGAAGGAAGTTTAGAAGTGAAACTTCCGACAATATGGACAGTTGAAAAGCAGAGGTGAGAAGAGTCAGAAGAGACAAGATCAGAAGAAAGAAGATGCAGATGCGCGAAA
>Ga0126342_10000239_pt1 | contig 50269 bp, 49 predicted proteins | sample Cyp1metagenome_FD_92528 | JGI IMG/M metagenome (GOLD analysis project Ga0126342, IMG submission 92528) | Coral microbial communities from Lord Howe Island, Old Settlement Bay, Australia - Cyphastrea 1 metagenome | ecosystem: Host-associated > Invertebrates > Cnidaria > Coral ...
ATGTTTCCACTGCATGCTGAATCAATAGCTGCTATCTCAGCCTTCATTGCACACTAACAAGCCTTGGCCAGGAATATAACCCTTTTTTAAAAGTTTCCACCTGGAATTGCGCAATTTAGCACACTGTTTAAAAGGAATTTGAAAAGGAAAATCATCACCACCAAAATGCAAAAAAAATATGCTGCCAAAGCACCTTTCGCAACTTTCATGCTGCCATTACAATGCGATTTACGACTCTCAGCTGGAAAACACAATAATATTACGCATGCACCCGCAGCAGCGAATCTTGACGCAGCCATTCCACTGCAATCTGCAGAGACTGAGTTGCAAAACACAAAACAATTACGCACAACGGCTACACAAATTGCAGCTCCAAAACCGGATCTCGACGCCCAAGCGGAAAAACGACGATTTTGAAGAACTTTTAAAAAGGAATTTTAAAAGGAAAATCATCAGGTATCATCAGCACCAAAATGAAAAATAAAATTGCTGCCAAAGCATCATTCGCAACTTTCATGCTGCCACTACCATATGATTTACGACTTTCAGCTGCAAAACACAACAATATTACGCACGCACCCACAGCAGCAAGGAACCTTGACGCAGCCATTCCACGGCGATCTGCAGAGACTCAGTTGCAAAACACAAAAGAATTACCCACAACGGCTACGCAAATTGCAGCTCCAAAACGGATCTCGACGCCCAAGCGGGAAAACTTATGACAATGGCCACACATTGGAAATCCAAAAATGTTTTCTTTTTCAATTTATTATCATGTTCATCATCACCCAAAGCATCACAAAATCATCACCTATTTTGTCGAAACCGTATGAGGTTTGTTTTCCATCGTCACGGAATGTTCCCAAAACATGACTTTTAGCTTGCTGCAACAAATCTTGCCAGGGTCGCGAAGATCATGTGGCAGTCGCACCGGCAATGGCGAAAAGAAAATCAAAAGGTGCTTTAGGTTCGAAAATAATTCAACAATTCCATCTAATTCGAAAATAAATTGAAAATTCTCGTTTTTGGGATTCGAAAATAATTCGAAAATAAATTGAAACTGTCTTTTCGGCTCGAAAAAAATCGAAAAATGGAAAACCCGAGGTTTTTTGCAATTTTTGGATTTTGTCAAATTTGATTCAAAAACGAGAAAAACCGACAAGAATCGAAAACAAAAACGACAAAAACAATCGAAAAAAAAAGGAAAAAACGAAAACACATCGAAAATAAATCGAAAAAAAAAAGTTTTTCTGCAGCAATTTCTGGATGTTGCCTAATTTGACGCAATTTGACCATTTTTCCAGCTCCCAAAAAGGGCCGCAGTAGCTCTGGACCGAGGCTCTTCTCCATGTCCGAGGATCCGGGCGACCGTGATCTTTTGGTGAAAATTTCAATGATGATCCACATGAATACACAAAAACAGCTGTCCAAGCAGCCGAAGATTTTGAGATGATTTTGGTGATAGCCAAAATGATGATTTTTTGAAAAAATAAATGTTTTTGTGGGTTCCAGCCTGTGGCTCTTAAATTGAGATGATTTTGAAGCACTTTTGAAAGGAATTTTGAAAGGAAGGAAAATCATTCATCACCACCAAAATTCAAAAAATCTGCTGCCAAAGCACCATTCGCAACTGTCATGTTGTCATTACACTACGATTTGCGACTCTCAGCTGCAAAACACAATAGTATTCCGCTCGCACCCGCAGCAGCGAGAAACCCTGACGCAACCATTCCACTGCGATCTGCAGAGACTGAGTTGCCAAGCACAAAAGACTTGCAACACACTACTGTAGAACACATCGCTTTGATGCACTACTTCCAACGCGCAAAGTGTCTCAACACATGCAAAACACAAGTTCACAGCAGCAACGAAGAAGAAAACAAGTCACCTGGAACCCTCAGTTCCAGTGCGCGCGGATTTCGAGCAAGATTCCACGGCAAAGCGACGACGCCTGTGACCGTGCCGCGCGAGCCTACTTTTCTCCGCAACGGAACCTCCGTGCACCCGGGAAAACACAATGTTTCGTGCAAATCCTAACATTCAAATCGCATCCATGATGTAGCAGTTCCCATGAGATCGGCCAAGAATGACTTGCAAAACACAATACAATCACAAGACACTACTTGGGACGAAGCAACTTTCGAGACACCCTGACGCAGCCATTCCACTAAGATCTGCAAGAGACAGAGTTGCCAGACGCAATAGAATTGCAAGACACTGCTGTAGAACACATCACTGGGATGCACCAGTTCCAATGCACAAAGTGTCTCAACACATGCGAAACACAATTTCACAGCAGCAACAAAGAAGAGAAAAAGTCACCCGGAACCCTCAGTTCCACTGTGCGCGCATTTCGAGCAAGATTCCACGGCAAAGAGACGACGCCCGAGACCGTCGCGCGCGCGAGCCTACTTTTCTCCGCAACGGAACCTCCGTGCACCCAGGAAAACACAATGTTTCGCAAGACACTACTGGAAACCAAGTACCTTTCTGGGCTAGTGAGAATGCGACTTCATGACCTCTTAAGGCACATGCCAACTGGGCACAATGATCTCTGGGTGTTGAGAAAGTGACTTCATGATCTCCCAAGGCACATGCCAACTGGACACAACGATCTCTGGGTATTGAGAAAGTGACTTCATGATCTCCTAATGCCAACTGGACACAACGATCTTGGGGCTAGTGAGAAGGTGACGTCATGATCTCCTAAGGCGCATGCCAACTGGACACAATGATCCCTGGGCTAGTGAGAATGTGACTTCTGATCTCTTAAGGCACATGCCAACTGGACACAATGATCTCTGGGCTAGTGAGAATGTGACTTCATGATCTCCTAAGGCGCATGCCAACTGGACACAATGATCTCTGGGCTAGTGAGAATGTGACTTCATGATCTCTTAAGGCACATGCCAACTGGACACAATGATCTTTGGGCTAGTGAGAATAAACCATCCGTAACTTGGAGTTTCCTCCATGAAACTTCCTTTGATTAGTTATCCCTTGACAACACTCCGTGATGCACATATTGCTGCCAAGTGTCGCTCCTGGGTTTCAAAATGCTGCCACAGGGACTGCGTCAACCTTGTGAAAGGAAAAGGGAATGGCCATGAAATCCATGAACAGCTACTAGTCCTTCCACTCTTCCGCTGGCTTCTGGTAAACTGCTCTGGCATGATGGACCTTTGTAAACCTGTTCCTTTGTGAAGTGAAAATCCGATAAGCCTGAACATTTTTTCCAATACGCGACTCAACAAAAATCAGGTCTACAGTGCCTTGATTTCAACTTCTTCTGATTATACTTGATCATGCTTCCAAGATCTTGATATTGAAGCGAGTGGCTTGGTATTTTGCTTCCGCCATTCTGCCCATGCAACATCTTTCCAATTTGCCTCTTGCTGCATGTCCTGACAAGATTGGCAAAATACGGAGTTTCCAGCGGTAAGGGCAGAAAAGTGTTAGATTTGTAAAACAAGAGAGTGGCTGCCTTTCTTAGCCACGTAATTTTTCCAGGAACTTTTAGCAACGTATTTTTTTTTAGCCACGAAACAAAACTTAGCTGCGTAAGAGTGTTAACCACGTATTCTCACGTAATGAACCATCATATGTGTTTTCTTTTTTATCTTCTTTTTTTTTAAATATATTTGTTCATATACTTTTCCTTTTTTTATATACTTTTTAAATATACTTTTCCTTTTTTTCTCCTTGAATTTATACTTTTCCTTTTTTTCCTTGAATTTATACTTTTCATCAAATTGTACCGAGAAATCATCATATTGTACCGAAAAATCATCAAATTGTGCCGAGAAAAAACATCAAACCCCGAGAAATCATAATATTGTACCAAGATTGTTTTTTTTTCATTTTTGTTCTTTTTCTTTTTTCCTTTGTTTTATTTGTTTCCTTTTTTTGTCTTTTTTTTTATTTTTTTTTTCCATTTTTCTTTTTTTGTGTTTTCCTTTTTTCTTCTTTTTTTTCTACTTTTTTTGTTTTCGAGGCTAAGATGTTGACTTTTCGTGGCTAAATCTATTTACGTGGCTTAAAAAAACATTTCAGGGCTAATTTTTTTTTTTTCCGGGGCTAAAAATCGGTCCCACAAGAGAGTCATGCGTCGGCTCCATCTTGTGAGGACAAGGACCTACACATCGCATGACTCGCAGAAACCATCCCCAGCTGCAAACACCAATGCAACAATGCAAAGTTGTACTTGGGATATGGTAATGTTATGGTTAACAAAAGAAATCGAATACAGTCACACTACAGTCATACAGTGAAATAATTTCGAATATATATATATATATAAATACCACTAATGCCAAGGATCCACAGATTCAGAGGCATCCGCTGCCCATCTCTGAAAGGTGGGGCAAGGTGTTAAGTGAGAGGATTTTGTTGAACGATGTTGAAGGTACAAAAATAGCACTGGCACCATGACATGTGCTGTGGAATGTGCAGCAGGGGGAGACTCTCGAATCTTGTTGAATCTTGTAGTAGGGAACATGTAGCGAAGCTTGGGTACGTGGACATTGCGAATGTAATGTGATGGCTGGCTTCATGGCCTTGCACTGTCTGGTGAATCTTGATTACAGGCAAACAGGTAGAGCCATACTTGTGGGCAGTTCTTGGTACTCAATCAAGACTGACTGCATCAGATCATTTTGGGCTCATGAGACTCAAGCTGTTTTGATAAGTTTATCGGTACCAGTACCTGTACAGTTTTCTCCTCTGATTTCTGGAATGCACAACGGGCAATGTGGACAATGCTGCAGCCTTGCGTGGGAAAATGCCCGGACGTGGGCGGAAGGACTCTTTGGGCAATTGCAACGGCACCTTGCACAGTGCAAACAGGCCTATGAAATGAACATCGCACCCGAACCTATCAGCGTTGCGTCTGCGCAGCCATTCCCAGCAATGATTTAATGCCACTGACTACTCAGATGTGCATGCGTACAACATTGTAGAATCCTCTTTGAAGCGGATACATGAGATGTGCCTGGAGCATTGCAGTGAAAGGGACCCCTCCAGGGTGCCAGCCTGATACAAACCAGAGAGCACACTAAACTGAGTATGGATTGAACGCGACATGACAAATCTCTTGAAAACATGACCGATATCCTGCTATCATGGGGTGCAATGGTCAGAACTATCCTGAATGTACTGTACCAAGTATCATTATGAACTGTGACAATTAATAGTTATATGTATGTATATATAAACGTTATGTATATATATATATATATTACATGTGTAAATATATATATATAATATATATATATATACGTTTTCCTGTTTTGGCCGTCCTTGATACTGGTCTGGGATTCGAACGTTCAACTGGCTGAGCCAAATCTGAAACGACAGCCTAAGGGCTTCAAGCAAACACCTCTAAAAGGGTGGATCCCTGTCAGTCTTGCATTTGCTTCCCCGGCAAGTACTCAAAGCAAACCAATGAATCGCTCGCGACATGTGGAAGGAGCATGGCAAAACTTCTCTCCCAACATAGAAGCCTTTTGATGTCTATGAGGTTCCAAGATACTCCAAGTACATACGGGATCCAAATTCATTAAAGGCTCCCAGCTTCCCGCATTGGCTATGAGGCGAAAGCCATATATCCGTTGCAGGAGCGGGAGGCCAAGACAGCAGCTGTTCCACCTCCAAGTCTTGCAACGTATGAAGTGTGAGGCATCTCTATGATCATCCTGATCATTTCAGTATCATTTGATTACCATTTCACTATCATGTCATTATCATGTCATTATCATTTCATTATCCTCCATTCCTTTTTCTTGAGTTTTTTTTTGCAAGTCCAAAGAAATATCCACTGAACCTGATTGTACCTGATGAATAATATTGAATACCCCTCCATCCAGTTGCTCACTGAACGACCGAGAAAGAAGTCACCCCACCCAAAGCGTAAGCATAGTCGCTGTCGAAGTCTGAGGGCATGGAGCAGCGTGCCTCTGCGAGCAACCAAGCTCAGAAGGGATCACGAAGGCCAAAGGCCAAAGGCATACCCAAAAACTTCCAGAAACGCATTTGTGCTTTGATGATCTTTGATTGATGTTGATTCTGATTCCAGACACCTCCACTTTCTGCTGTTGTTAACTTGCCCCCCGCATCCTTTGGCATTTGTTTATATATCCTTTACGTGCCACGTCGATCCTCGAGCTAGGTTCGACTTCAAGCTGTCTAAGCGTTTTGAATTCTTTGATTTTTAAAACAAGGACCCCTAAGGTCGAAGCGGAGAAATGACGACACACAAAAACTCTGCGGGTTTCTTCAAAATGGAGCTGGACAGAATACCACAGCTTCAACATGCGCCATGGAGCACGGTGCCTGATATCCAAGGAATTGGCACACAGGGGAGAAGCTTCCTTTGAAGGCTCCCTGGGAGAGGAAGTGTTGTGTAGGAAATTCCGTCAGTCCATGGTGAATGTATCAGAATGAGTCAATGCATCCATACCAGTACCTGTCACAAAATGTTCAACACAGTGTTTCAAGATGTTTCGAAGTGTTTCAAGATGTCTCAAGAGCATTGTGGGTTGCCTTCTTCTTGCGCTGCTTCAACTCGTCCTCGACCTCAACCAATCTTTTATGCTGCAGTGATTAATCCTCTGGTCTGTCGCTGAGTCTGTCTGATGCTGTTAAGAAAGTCCCACAGAGCAATACCAACCAAGCCAGGCGCAATGAACGAACTCAAAACATCGACATTGCGTTGCTGAATAGAAATCAGAGGCGATCTGCCAATGTAAAGGGCTGGGTCATTGGGAGCCAACTTGAATCATAGACATGCTAGAAAAGGTATGAAAAGCACAGGAAAATCGAGCCCACATTAAATGTACATATGTATATATAATATAGTATAATATATTTATAACATATAATATAATATAATATAATGTAATATAATATAATATAATATAAAATAATAAGAATACTATAATATAATAACACAAAATAAAATATAATAAAATGTAATATGATATAATATAATATAATAGAATAGAATATAATATAATAAGAAATATTATAATATAATAACATACAATACAATAAAATAAAATTTAATATAATATAATAAAATTAATAAAATATAACATAATATATAAAAATAACATAATATATTATATAAAAATATCATTTAATTTAACCAAAAAAACATACATATAAAATTCTAAATACAATACAATATAGCATAATATAATATAATATAGCATAATATAAGATAATATAATAGAATCAGAATAGTAATAATAATAAAAATATAATAATACTAAGAATAATTTAAAAAATAACGATAATTATATTATATTGTATAATGTCTCTAGTTTTATTGTGATTATATCATAAATTACCATAGTATATCAAATGCACACTAAGCAATGACTGTCATTCAACCTCTTCTCGCTCTAAGGATGTAACAAGCCAAGCCATGAGGCGCTCTGTCTCCAACTGGGAGAGCTGTAGCGCAGCGTTGCTCTGCCTTCATTCATTCTATCTCAGGATGTATTTTGGATTACTTTGGTATCTTTGGGTCTCGAAGAAATCACATGATTCCACTCACCCTACAAGTAAAAAGTACACCCAGTCAGCCAAAACCAACACATTGAACGGGTATGGAAATGAACCTACTTGCTCACTAACAAATGCTTTGCTCTCCCCCAGCTTCGAGAATTCAAAACAACGTAAATTGCTTGTCCCAAGTACATTCAACGCAATACGCCTTTCCAGCAAAAGCTGCTTCTGAATGAATTCCGGAAGGCTTTGGAACAATGCCGCGGACCTCCAATGGACACGGGCAAGTCCAAATGTTTAGTTGAATGTGCGAGAAGCATACTTTCTGTGTTTCAGCAAGTTGACGGGCGGCCACAAAAGGATGAGAGCGTGACCAGGTCGTCAACTCTGGTAGAGCCTTCAAGGCAAGACTAGCCATGACTAGTCAACTAATTGCAAAATATTGCAAACATCCAGCAAACATCCAGCAAACATGGCGGTTCCGTGGTGAAATCTGAAGGATCGCAAGTTCTGTTTCTACGAGTCAGCCTTTTCCACGGTGCTAGGCATGGGCACCCCCTGACAGGGATGGTAGGAGCTTACAGGCGTTCTCTGTTTGCCATGATTAGGACCGTTTTGGATTGTTGCATTCTTTATCAACATATTTCTTTCATTTGCTTTCCAACTTCTTGTGGTGATGTGGTCTCAAGTTGGTCTCAGCCCAGTCTCATAAATTCAGGTCTTTTGCAAGGTAATTTCCAGATGTTCCAAGTCGTTTTTGTGCACTTGTTATTATGCCTTCAACATGCTTCAACTTGATTTTCTTGAAGCCCTTTATTGCTGGTTGTTGGATTCAAGTTTTCCATGGTATCAAGCCTCCAGCTCTTTAATCAAAGTACGGAACTCGGGAATTGCTGCCTCAAAGGCACGGACAATTCTGGTTGCCTTGCTTGCCTTGAACTTAGTCATTCTTTAATGACTTAAACACATTCGGTCAAAGAAAAAAGTCTCAAAGGGTGCGGAGATCGTCCGAGTTCTGGACTAGCAAACCCTCTGCAACTAGAATCGTGCCTGTCATACTGCACAGGAAATGGTTCTTGGAATGGATAGAGCACAGTGACTACAAACATGGACATCTCTCTCAGGGGTTCAGAGCTCATACTCTCTCCCAAATCCAATTGAGAGCAAGACCAAAATTCTTACCATCATCTGCCCGATCTGAAATCACCTGGACAGTAACTCTGGGATACTTTGGGAATATCTCAACGAAACATAACAAAACATGAGAAAACAATCAGGAAGAATTCGCAACGCATTTTGGGGTCCACTCAAGGTCTGTGACTTGGGGAATGCGAACTCAGGATCCGTCATCTGCGATGCCGCTGACAATTTCCCGCAAATTGTTGCGGTGATCATCCACCTGGTACATGTGCATAGCGCATCATAGCGCATCATAGCGCATCATTGCGCATCATTGCGCATCATTGCGCAGCATTCCCATCTGTCAAGCTGGTCAGCTATTGAGGTTTCTTGAGTTTCCGTCGCGGCTTGTAGCCATTCTTTTCGGCCGGTTTGCTTTTCACTGTGTTTTGCAATGTTTTGCAACAGCAGCTACTTGATCCTACTTGAAGATTTCGAAGCCACCTCTTCTGTGAGTAGAAGGAGATTTGGCTTGGTCTCCAGTGCCACTTCCAAGGCAACGTGGGACGTCGGCACTTTGCCTGAAATTACTTCCAAGAAATGGACAGCGCATGGAAGCACGAACGGCGAAACGACAGAAGTCCTTTTCCATTTGGTGTTTTTGGCATGTCTTGGCATCTTTGTGGTAGTATATAGTTAGCCCTGGACATGATTCGATGTCAGATGGCTGGAGTTGCCGCAACAGTTGTGTGGTGTGCACTGTCACCGAGTTGCTGTGACTTGTCTGGAGGTCCACGTCAAAACATATCAAAACATTGAGGCAGCGAAAGTGCAAGGTTGTTCTCCCACTCTTGAGTGCAACTTTGCGAACACGTTCAAGTAAAGAATGTATATTTGACCCACATATCTTTGTCAGTTTTCACTGGCTGAATCCTGACCTCCAGTTGTAGAGCCGTCCATGAGCTTCAGGAAGTAGTAATACTTTCGGGCACTGGATCCTCAAATTCAGGAAACCACATCAACATGGCCAACGCCTCCCTGTTCTCCCTGATTGTTGCCATCCAAACATGATATCAACGTACAATATCACACAATATCTAATGTTAAAGCATATTAAGCACAGAACTCGGTTGAATTGCTCAGCAGAATTTGTGAGTTGAATAAAACATGAAGAATTCGAATTTACATCGGGCTGAGCTTGACACCATCGATTGCAGTGTTCCCAACCTCCAATGTACACAGCTCGGTCATGACGGCTTAGTTCAAAAGCTCTTTTCCATACACTCAAGAGATCTCAAGAGTAGGTAAGGGGACAGCGCCTCCAATAGAAACAGCCTCTTATGCACGGAGTATCACTAAACCACTTCAAACCACGGGCTGTTGTGAAGGCTGTTGGGAGATGTCTTGAGTATCCATTCGAACCAAGTTATGATATCGATGGATATGGATTGATATGATCTCTGGACTAGTCTCAGGACTTGGCGAGTTGGGCCATGGCTTTTGCGTTGGAATCAAAACCCAGCGACCTTGCAGCAGGTATCTCAAGCTGCTGCATGAACATTGTGAACATATGGCTAGCCGGCCAGCCATAATATGAAAATGAGAGATGACACGTCGCATGGTTCTGGCAAAGATCTGACCGAGATGGCGAACCATCCAAACCAGTGTCTTAGGCCCTGGCGCTTCCACAAACTCATTGACCATGCTCCCTTCAATGCCACAGGGCACGCCGACAACGGCGGTTTTCACCTTTCATCTGAGACACGCGGTAAAAAAATGTAACAAGTTGTAACAAGTTCAACTCTCAGAGAAAATGGTGGATATTTCCTGGGTCTCAGCCGTCTCACTATTTTAAGATACTTGAGGAACAAAAAGAACCTGCCAGTACTGGCATCTGCGAGCCTTGTACGCTACAATCAATGGGAATTTCAGAATCCCCAAGTGGAGGTACCGTAGCACATAAGGCCATATTTGTGGGATAACTTATATAGGCCTTATATATGGTGGATACCGTCAATTTAGGTAGCTGAAATGGCCATCGACTACAAGTTGACCATATGAAATTCCATTTGACCGATGATGACCAATGTATATCATGGTGTTGAAATTTTTGTTCAGCCGCACTGTACTTCTACAGTTTTTGTGCTTCAGGTACTCAAACTCGCAAGGTCTTTGGTTGACCTTCGGCTAGGAGGCCTTGTTCTGCTTAAAGTACTCTGCCAGATAAGCTGCATCCGTGTTTGTGCCTGAGATCGAGAGTTGCACAAACGCATGTACATCGGTTGCACCTTCACTTTGCAAGGAGAATATGAGTCTTCCGAGCACCGGGTTTAGGTTTGCACAATTTTGCAAACATGAGTCGTTGCTTTTTGAAAACCGCTGACATCCAGGGGGCCCAGGAATTACAAGTCACGAATCGGCGTTAGCTTGAAATTTTACACAAAGACGACTATAGTATACATCCCACTCTGTATTAAGTAAAAAGGGTGGGCGTCATGATTCTATACAGGTCCAGGGGGGCTAGAAGTAGAACATCTATAGAATGGAACCCCATCTTTGTAGAATGGGACCTCCGAGGGCCTCACAAACAGAGACATGTCTATAAAATGGAGGAACCGGTGTTTTGCTTGAAAAGTGTTTAATTTCAGGTTTTCCACCTTTTTTTTGCCTGTAGAATTGTGCACAGAGAAGTTGTAAAATTATGTGAAAAACATTGGTTTTTGTGGGCTCTGAGAATACCATTCTAGAGATTTTCTTAATATTCCGGTCGACCTTGAAACTTTCAAAGTTCCATTCTATATTTTTTTGGGGGTTCGTTCAACAACACCAATCACCTCTTTGCCAGTGCCTATGGGTCCCATTCTATAGTGATTGGGGGTCGTTCAACAGCACCGACCCACTACACCCTTCTCCCGTGCCATGGGGGGCCATTCTATAGGTGTTTGCAAACTATTGCTAGGAAACATGGGGAGCCTAAACTGCAGCACTACCGCTTTTCAGAGATGTTCCCAGCTGCAGGCCAGAAACCTCCGAAAACAAAATGTTTCGGAAGCTTCCCGTCGCTGTTTTGACGTGCCTCATGCTGCATTCTGACGTGCAAATTTGCAACAGGATCCTGTGCCATTTTATAGAGGGCCAATCTTTGTTTCTACCCGTGTAATCCCATTTTATGGAAGGCCAACCTTTGTTTCCACCTGCGTAGTGCCATTTTATAGACAGCCATGTTGTAGAAGTTGTTGAGGATGAAGTCCGTCTTGACAAAGCCAGGGAAATCACCCATGAAGAGGCGGCAGAACCGCTAGATAGTTCCATGGATTGGCATCAGGTCCAACAAGCAGCAAGAATTTTGTCACAGACAGTCTCAAAGACCTGCAAAATTTGTTGATCAGGTAAAGAATTATTACCTAGAGGCCACCCAAGTCTAGATTGCAGGGGGCAATCAGGCTTACGGGGCGGAAAGGGCATCAGCTGATCTCGTGCTGGACACGATCACAGACAGTGATCTTGCGTGCGGTGCTCATGATTGAATAGAGGGCAATGTGTAGTTGCCCGTTGCACATATTTGGCTCGGCTTGGAAACTTCTTGGAAGCAAATGCATTGTCACGGGATTGGATGAAAAAAGACCATAGGAGAAACAAAAAAAACAGTCATGATATTTCTTGCAGAAACTTGGACATAACGACGTGCCTCATTACATCTCGCAGTGGAATATTGAACATCTTGGCATAGCAAAGCATCACGGCGCTCTGAAGATTGCCATGCATTGAAAAGTTAACAGCCAACTCTCACGAATAAAATGTTCTAAACTTGCTTGATTTTCTGGGTAACTAGTGCCTACGCGGTGGGTGTAAGGAGAATTTCAAAGAAAGTTGGTCATGTTCGAAAACCCAACTTCACCAAGCATTTTTTAGGGGGACCTTTCGAAGTCCAAGGCATAGGCGATTGCGCACATCTTTGAATGGTGCGATCGGCTGCTCTTATTTAATCCAATCCAGTCATTAGCCATGCATCAGCTGTGTGGCCTCTGCAAAGTTTACGCTAGTCTGGGCTGCCAGATTTGCTCTCTGCAGCCATTCGGGGGTAAATGCCGTGTAATTAATCAAAAGTTGGAATGTTTGGTCTGCGTACAGCCCAACCATAGCGGGCCTGCGCCCCTGATGTTATGGCAGCAACCTGCAATTTACGCATAGGTTCAAGAGGCAAGAAGGAGCAGGGTTTAGCCGTGGCAATGGCTTTCTGCACTCTCTTATTTGCTTCCTGTCCCAATTTACGAACTTGGGCCCCACAGAGTGCTGCCCCAAGGAGGACAGGCTGATCAGTGACACTTTTTTACGACCTCTAGCATTGACATGGAAAAACTCTTTTTCCCATGCTTTTTTTCAATCCAAGCAACTGTGACCACTCATCCCAACCATCCAAGACCTTAGTGAGTGAGCTAATGTCGGGACTTGTGATCGTTCGGTCAGCAACATAAACAATTTGACGTGTTTGAGAAAGATTTCCTTCATGTGAAGAGTGGGTGCTAACAAGCAAGCATTCAGGGCTATCATGCTCCAAGGGTCTCCCTGCAACAAAGCTGTGGGAACGGTGACCGGGTCAGCACTGGTTTGACCTATGAACTGAAAAAGTCTTCGCTGGTTGCATCACATGCTTGTCATTAATCCGACGATATTTTCAGGCATACCCCAGTTGGCAAAAGGCATGCAAAGCCAGATGCGGGTTAGTACGGTCGAAAGCCAGACTATAAGCAAGACTTGCAAGATCTTGACCAGCATCAGTATCATTGAGTGTATCATGCAAAGCTGTGTAGCAACCTCATTGTCTAACGCCTGAATGGATTCTTGCAGGCGTTGAACTGCGGAGTCGTGCTTGATCCGGTTAGAAGCCCGCAATCTCCAAAAGACAGAAGTTACACTAATGGGTCTTAAGGCAGAAATATCACAGGCATTGGCATTAGAACGGAAGCCTTTAGGCTTAGGCAGGTGCACTTGACACCATGTACGAGGACAGCACGCTGCCTGTTCCATGTGTTGGTAGAAAATCGTCAGCGCACTAAGCATGTCAATAGACGTATAAATAGGACAGCTCTGTTCCGGACCATCCATCAAGTCCAGCTGAACTGCTGGGCAATTTCTGGACATTCTTAATGAGATCAGCTATTTCAAGCTGAGGCCATGTCCTCGGAGAACAATGCAGTGAGTATGTAGCCTCACCCCAAGCAGCATTAGTTGGTTTGTTCATCCAAGTCATGTCCTTTCCAAACATCAACCCAAAAGGATTTCAGCATTTGGAAAGCTTGCGTGACGTTGGTTGTGACTGAGTCAGGCTGGTCAGAGTGAAAAAGATTCATAGTCATAGGACTAGATGTCTTTGCAACCCGTTTAAATTGTGCTGATTGATTATTTCTCATGCGTTCTCTCCATGCTTGGAGAGCTTTGTCTTTCCTTTCCGAAACAAGAAAAAGTTCTCTCTGGCAAAGGTCCTTTCTCCATAGCTCAAGAGTGCGACCACATTGAGGAAAATTTCGGTCAACTTTACTATGCAGAAGCTTTGCATGATTAGTCCATCCAGTGGCATCGACACATCGTTGCAGCTCATAGGATCTTTCAAACGCATTATGCGATTGATGCACCTCAGTGTGGCCAGGGGTTTGACACGACTGACGTGATGTCTGTTTTTCGCAAACCGAAACTGGTGATTTTTTCGGGCGTTTACCGGCAGTCACATTAGTTGGTAGATTACTGCTGGTATCAGGCTGGCAAATCAAGTGCGCGACTTTGAAAGTGTCTTCGAAAACAAAATCTAAGGCATTCCGGTTCAAATCGACACTGGTCTGGTTGCAGTCGAAGTGATCTGGCGGTTGAAAATTTTGAACTTTCCAGGCAATGTCTACGGCTGCACGCCATGTATTTTCACGTGTTTGGGTGGCTTATAGAAATTAACCTTTCTCAAAACGGCGGGGGAGTCATCATTATCTAAAGCAAGCTTATGTGCACTAACCAAGCATAGCAGTGGTATGTGGTCACCATATGAAATGCAAGACAAGTTGGTAATGGCATAGTCCAAAGCTCTTTTACCTTTCCAACGAGTGGGTTGAAACTCGCCAGGATTTGTCGAGACAGCAAGCAACCACCCATGCGTTGGAGACACGGCTTCAATCATTGGATTATCTTGAGACTCCAGATTCAAATTCCAATGCAGAACCATTGAGGATGTGTTTCGATTCTGCACTTCTTGATCGAATAGCTCTTCCAAACAGGCATCAGCGTTCGCTGCGGGTCTCAAGTAAACATTATACAAAGGAGAAATCCAGCTATGCGTACAATGAATTAAGAACTGACCATCTGACGAGCAAAAGGTGACTTCAACTTTGTGAGAAATTAACTTTGACACCCGTGTAATCACTCCTCCCATTTTGCCATGGAGTGTTCCATCGTGCAACGGAAGTTTGGCCGGGTTGCCAATGAACCAAATAGCCTTTTTTCTTTGCCTTGTGTTGGAACGCATCAACATCTGGTTGAGACATACGGCACTCTTGTAGAGTGATCGCTGGAAACTTATTAGGCGTTATATCATCAAGGACTCTCCAAGCATTGGAGGTTGATTGTACATTCATGTTGAGTATAGTAAATTCAGTCAAATTGCGGTTCTTTCTTCGAGGGCCAGGATTGGGATGAATATCCCCATGTTGACAGAGATCTGGTACCCAGCATTTCAAAGAGCCTTTCAGGCACATGCGACAAACAGGGGTTAGTCAATTTTTGGCTGCATACTTGAAGACAGCATCTGCATGTTCAATTGTTGTATTCCAGGCTTTGAGGAAGGCATCAACAGTACTGGATTTGCTGTCACGCAACCTTTTCCACCAGGTTCTGCGAGCACAATGATCTCCTGGAGTCGGTTTGCCACCACTTCCTTAAAATGCAACCGTTGTGTTGCTGTCAACCAACATCTGCGACAAGTGGGAAGGCGAGCACCAGGTTTTAATTTGTGCTTCATTACTGTGCAATTAGGCGTGATGAAAACGTCTTGGTGACCTTTCTTTTCATCACGTTTGGCAGCAGCCTTTTCAGTATTGAGCTTGCGTAGAATGATCTTGCCAGCTTTCCATGCAGGTTGAGCTGTACAATCTTTGCTATACATCTTGGACCTCGCAGTGCCAGAATCTTTGAGAGTCTTCTTTTTAGTGCGTTTGTGTTTGATGGCACAATGATACCTCACACTTTTTTCCCTGCTGATACTTGCCTAATTCTGGCAGTGCATCATGGCTTAATGGGCAAACCCATGCACGTTGTTCATGCGGCAGCTGATTGCTAGCAATAACAACCACAGGAACCACTTTACGGACCCAAGTGGTTGGGCCTTCCTGGCCCGGATGTCTCTTGAGGTGATGAGACCGCTTCCAAGAGAGTTGTGCTGATGATTCAGCAGTAATTAATTTTCATCTGGCAATGTGGACAAGTCCACAGGTGCTTGGGGTCACCATACACAAAACAAAAACTGTTTTGTCGATTTATCAATAACCTGTCCAGGTCGGATCCATGAAGTGTCTGAAGAATTGTCTTGCATCTGATTTTTGGCTTTCTGTCGGCTTGTGGCAGCTGACTTCACTGAAGGAGCTGCGGCATCTTTCTGTTCGGATTTTTAGGCTGATTTTGAGCTACGTATGTTTGGATAACGCGCTGCCTGGTTTCATCCAACTGCAGGTCGATTCAGCCTTCTCTGATTTGTGCGAGCTGCTTTTGCCTGATCCACGTGGGAAGTTTCCTTTGGCTGTTGCTTTTTTCCACCCTTCAGGAGCAGGTGTCATAGGATCAAGTGTAACACAATGGTCATCATCGAGCAAAAGAACGATCGGATCTCTGAGGGTTCCTTCCTCAGGCTGCAATCGCGTGATCATTCGCCATCTTGCATTTTCTCTCTTTCCCCACGTGATAATATCGTTCTGAGTTGCAAATGCAATTGCTTGAGCAATACGGCCATCAATCCAACGGCCTTGCCGGTTGAGAGATGCCAGGTATTCACCTGGTGAGGCTGGGATATTTCCATCTTCCATTGCGGCATTTGTCATAGGGTCAAAGGCCCAAGTTTCGCACCGTTCAGTATGCTCTTTGAGCCAGCTGATTCCTTTTGCTTTCATGCTCTTGGCCATGGTTGCGATATTCTCTTCAATGTGCTCTTTCGATTTGCCAGCCCGAGCTGCTAGTACGGCAGCCATTGCTCTATAGGCACGATCTCCTTGGCCATGAAGGTCCCAAATCACTGTGTCATTGGGTCCTTTCTTCTCTTTCGCTTTTTGTTTCTTGGAAACTGGCTTGGCAGGTGAGTGCGCAGGGTCAGCTTTGGTTGGGGTAGCCGGCTTGCTTCTTTTCACAGGCTGTTGTCCATCTGAAGCGTCATCGGGCATTTCACTATTCTCATTGGTCTGTGAAGCAGGGTCAAGAATAGTGGCAGGAATTTCTCGAGCTTTGGCATCGTTCGTAGGGGCATGTAGCCAGCGGTTGAATCCTTTCATTTTCTGTTCAGTGTATTGTGGGCGCCCTCGTGCCCATCTGGCAATCGTGACAGTTGTGTCATCTAAGGCACATATCCGCAGGCTTGTAGATATGTGTCCATGTGGCGGTTTGGCTGCAAACGTCCAGCGTCCTCTTGCAGTTTGAGATGCAATCACATATTGAACATTGGTCCATTTGCCCTGTTCCAACAATGTCTTGAGTGTTCCAGGTTGCCATGACTGAGGGATTCCAGCAGCGGACCACTTGTAGACATCTTTGATGTTATTGGCATCTCCTCGGAGACCAGGCTGCCATCTTGTGATCTATTTTCATGAAATCTATTTTGGGCTTGCGTGTTTTCCTTGACACCTTAGTCCAACCTTCATCACGCAAGGTTGTCTGCGGCGATGGTCGTGCAGTTTCACGTCGCTGAGCAGCTTTACACTCTGAAAGAAGTTTTGTAAGGCCTTCCAAGAGCATCTGTTCTGAGCCTTTTGGATCAGTGGCTTTAGGGCCACCAGCCATGCCCCCCAAAAAACCATGCCATTTTTCCATCAACATTTGGCGTTGATTTGGCTGTGTCTGGTTCATCAAAACCACTTGGCAGATCGGCATTGATTTTTGAATCTTTCGGTGCAATTCCACAGATCAAAACTCCAAACAGTTTGCATACTGAGGGAAATCTACGGCAAAACTTGCGGCAAAATTGAGGGAAACGTGCGATCCAAGTGTTTGGTTTTTCCGGTCTCTCACTGCATATCGACGATGCCCAACCCATTTTGCAGGCATGACTTGCTTTCGACCTCTCTTCGTGCCGCTGCCACGGCCCGCGTTGACCAAGGACTTGCAGATGCTCATAGCGCCATTGAACATCTTGCCCAGGGGGTAGCGATCGAGAACAATGCTTTTTCCGTCTGCGCGCCAAGCCTATAGAATGGCATTCATAACCAAATTACTTCAGGGTGCTTGTAAGCATGGCCACCCAAGCCCTGTCCCCATGCTTCATTTTGAAGGCTTTGGCGCCTCACTCACCTCACCTGGACTCTTCCCAACCCATTCTTTGGAAGCATGGGCAGCTTAAACTGCAGCACTACCGCTTTTCTGAGGCGTTTCCAGCTGCAGGCCGGAAACCTCCGAAAACAAAATGTTTCGGAAGCTTCCCGTCGCTGTTTTGACATGCCTCATGCTAAAAGCAAACTGCCAACAGGATCCTGTGTAATGAACCATTGAGTTCTATAAAATGGAACTTCGCCTTTTTTGGGAAAACACAACTGGTGTCTATAGAATGGGAAATCGGAATTCTGAGGTGATCGCTGTTGATAACCCTGAATCTCTATAGAATGGAAACTCCAGCTTCCCTCAGACGAGGTCAAATAGCGACCAGTACTCCTCTATAGAATGCAAGATTCAAACATTGAAAACTCACAAACCCCACATCTCTATAGAATCGTGGGGCCCAGGGTCATCATTTCCTAAGAGGAAACTCAAGGGGGATGACTATACTATACTTAATAAGTGACTATTCAGTCAGCGCATTCCTGAAAGCAATTACAAAATATTGCAAATAACAGCAATATAATATATCATAATATATCAACATATGACATGAAACGAGGACAAGGTGAGGTCCGTACGAGCACTGCCCACCAGCACCAGGCCGTCCAGGTCAAACTCCTCCGAGCATCTTGCAGTTGAACTCAATGAACAACTGAAATGGCACTGCGTCATGTCCCGACTCATTGAGCCTTTTCAGTGCCATTTCAGGGGCGGGGTCAGAGTCAGTGGGGGGGTGATTGACTCAGGTATACTCAGGTGGTCTGAGTCTGCTCGTGGGTGATTGATTCCGTCTGCTCTCGCCATTTCTCTGTGCTTAGTGGTTATGGCCGCGACCTGAGAGACTGTAAATCCAATCCACAAGCTCTTCATAGCACTTGAAACTTGCTGGCATATGTATGCCTGGAAGGTAAGCTATGAACCGAAAAAAAACAGCTCTCCCACCCAGCAACATGGAGGTGTGCAAACACGTGTACAAAACGGTAAAGGAATGTAAAAAAGGTGCTGAGGCCAGGTACTGGTATATGGAATCAAAAGCAGGCAGAATATGACGACCCAAATCAACCGAGCCAAGCCAAGTCCTGGCAAGTGATCTTGGCCTTCTCGGATTCATCCTGCAGTGAACAAGTGAACACGCAGACTGTGGTGAGGATATCTCTGAATTCTCTCATGGTCTCTCCCTGCACTCCAGGACTTCCCCATCCTTGGTGTTGATTCGATCAACAGTTCGTCCAAGCCTCGGTCAATTCAATGGTCTGGCAAAGGAGAAGTCTATTGCAGGTAATGCTCGGCAACTGGATCAACTGAAAGCTACCTCCGTGTGCTTAAACCGATCTTGCTTGGCATGCACGTCTGGCAATGTGCTCTCGAGGGCCCTTGCATGTCCAAACCGCCTCGAAGGCTGCTTCATGAAACAATGTAACAGTAATATAACATGAGGTTTCGAGAAATGTTCCAAGGCCATTGCACACTTTGGTCGGAGCACTGTCCAAACAAAGTTCAACAAATGCACTATCAATGCAGTAGTTTTGACGCTTCGGTGTTTCCGCTGGGCTGTGCCTGTGCCACGAAAAGCGTCGCAAATCTCTGACGTGAGCTCAACGGCCTGCAAATGACTTGCAGGTTTGAATATCACGACTTCGTGAGCGCTGCCAAATTGATTCTTCTTGACTGATTTTTTGCTCTTCAGCACTCTGCCCCCCAAAGTCACTGCACCAAGCGCGGCGCCTGCTTGTCCAAGAAGCCCTTAGTGCCACCGACGAAGCCATACAACTTGTTTCCGAAATTCGGTGGCCTCAGAGTGATTGTTCCCATAAACGGAGCTGAACACAAAGATTGGAACAGTTTAGAACAAACCAGATAAAGCAGCTAAATTCAGAGCCAGTTGAAATCCAGTTGTGGTCAAATTCTAAGCCTTCTGCATCATATCCACTAAACCACAAACGAAGTCGTGACATCCTGGTGCCTCACAAAAATACGCTGACCTGTGACCCTAGAATCTTATGTATACTTATGCCAACCTCTATTCTTAGTCATTTCTGGTGCAAAGGTTCTCAGTACAGAGGTGCAAAAATTTCGCAGCACTCCTATGACACTCTTGCTTTACAAAGCAGAATCTCTGGCCTGGCGACCGCAGAAGACGACCCCGATCTTTTTGTCTGCGATTGGTTCGCCGCGTTCCTGCTCACAAGGGATCAAGAAAGATTGGCAATCCAGATCAATCCAGACAATCAATGAGCCAAAACAAAACAAAAACAGAAACCAAGGACGCCCTGACCGTTTGCAAAGGGAAAACAACTCCTGCCTCTGTGGGTACAATGTCCAAAAGAGGTGCATGAACTTCGGAGAAGTACCTTGAGACCACCTGCCAAAGCTTACAGTAAGTGCTCAATGAGGACGTGCAGAGGAGCATAAACCATAATTCAAAGATTTCAAAACAATATCAAAACCATCACCGATGAATCATGTCGCAAGAGCACCTTTGCCAGGATATGCAAAAATCCAATTATAGTAGCCTCTGTGTGAGCGTTTACGCATGTCTCTTCTCCTCGTTCTACCTCGGAAGCACCGAATATTGCAATCAAATTGACGCGGCTCTAAACTTGACTATTGCACTCAAACTGGTTTACATGCACATAATTGCACATACATGAAATCATACATGTACATCTACATACAACAGTGATCAGCAGTGAACTCAAAGTAGGCCCTCTGCAGTCACAGCGTTCCCATTGAATGCACTAATGGCTTCTGGCAACCGATGCCTTCGATCCTGGCCAAGCTGTGTGGAGGAATGAGTACAGCTACCAGTGAGGAGAGGAGTGAAAACGAACCTGTTCTCGGACGACAGGGGCTATACCAAACAATCCAAACATATGATATCATCATATTTCATCATATTTCTGGATACTGGTCAAGGGCTCAAAAAGCTAATGCTCCGGTTATTTTGCCCTATTCCCTATCTATTGTTTTTTTAGATATGAGAAAGGCTTCGTTGTGCGCAAAAAACATGCAGTGGGGACCATTCTCCATTTCTGCAGCTCGGAACGCATCTTCTTCCTAGCAGCTTCGACGTGTATGTCTCTACGTACAGGGCTGGTGAAGACGTGTGTGACACGTTGCCAGGCTTGGTAGAATGCTACGATGTGTGTTCTTTCACCCTCAAACTCGACCTTCATTGATTGAGGTATGTAGTCTATATGAGTAAACATTGCGGCTTGGCTGTGATTGCAACTAGGGCACGCTTGTGGCAAGAAGAGGAAGGTTCCCATCCTGGCAAGCATCGGAGATGTTTCTGCTTTCATTTCATTGATGATGGAATATAAGTTGGAAATACTTGCCACATCTTGCCACAACATCTCACGCTGTTAGTATGCTCTGCCTCTTTGGCTTCTCTTGAGGAACCTGCACCTCCCAGCTCCTGGCACTCGGTTACATCCAAGAGGCCGCAGTTTCCAGACTTTCCAGACGTTCCATCAATTTGATCCAATTTTCCAATGCTGTCTTCCAGGTCTTCCAGGTCTTCCATCAAATACAATGTAACACAATAAGATATAATAAGTTTGACAATAAGATACAATAAGTCATAACATGTCATAACGAATCATAATGATGCCGTGTGATGCCACTATTTTCATCTTGACACATACAGCAAAGCAATGCAAAGCATGCGCATCCTTCCCAACTCCAGTTGCAGGGTCATCGGAATGTCCTTTATCAAGAGACAGAAGAATGCGTGAAAACCAACTGTTGCAGATTGTTGCAGGTTGTTGCAGGTTGTTGCAGCTTTGCAGATCCCAACTTGGCCTACCATGTTCAAATTATGAAATATAGATAAATATAGGATAATATAGGTCTGTCCTTGGAGACCTCACAGTTGACCATGTCAAATTGCATGGGTCCAGGGATTCGGTACCTTCACTTCTGCAGGACAACATTGCAGGCTTGCACTTGGAGTGCTACTCCACCCCCTAATAGGCCCTAGTTACAGTAACTTCTCGCGTTTTTCATCAGTACCATTCAGCACCACCCACAAGGCGTTGGGCAGTCCCGGGTCACATGTCCAAAATTCGCAGATCGTTCCGGATCTTTTTGTAGAACTGAAATGGCTGGGACCTGACATGGTCACGTGACTCGACCCCTCAAGCATCAAATCCAAAAAAGATTAAGAACCGGACAAATCGCCGGTCATTTCCACCAAGGCTTTCCGGATGACAGGCTTGTCCTGTTCTGGAACACCATTGGACCGGTAAACACACAGTTTTTGGATCTGAGACAGAATCAAACCAACTTTGCTCCCTCTTACAGCACAAATCAGGACAAATCAGGACAATGTCTCAATTACCCTCGCCTTGCCCTTACGCCTCTCGATGACACACAAGGATGTGACTGGCACACCACCGCATTGCCATTCCTGGGAGGGCAAAGAGCAAAGGAATGCTCTCCTGATTGCTCAAAGAGTCTGAAAATGTCTGAAAGGTCAAATGAAGTTGGCACAATGGGCTCTCCATTGCTTCCTCGGAAAGTACTGCGGTCCCTGCCTTGCAAGGAGCCAGCAAATTCTTCACACTCGCAATAAGACCTGTACAGCCGTTGACCTCGGCGATGCAAAAGAGCTGGAACACAGCGAGGAGAAAGGTGGACACTTCAACTTCCTATGATTCCTCTGGATACCTGCATGGTAGCAAGGACAACTATGACAACTAACAGCTCAGTTTCAACTAACACATAAACATACATAAACTAATACATATCAATACTGAATCAGTACAGCCTTCAAAAGAAAGGCAGGATGAAGAACTTCAAAGAAGGACATTATAGAGCAAGATGGAGCAATATTTGTCCATACATCTTTTGACGGGACACAGTTGCATTTGTTATCACGTGCTCATTTTGATTTATTTTGTACGTACAATGTGCATGGGGGAGCCGTGTCCTGTATTGCGACAGTCCCGCTCAAATGTGGCAGCTGAAACTAAGGTGAGGACAAGCAGCGACGATGCTGTATATCCCAATGCCTGACATCTGAAGGCACCATGCCAGATAAAGCGAGATACAGATAGATACAAAGGTTCCATTGCAGCATCATCTTATGGTCTGCACCAAAGCAAATAATAAAGCCAGCTCAGCATAGCAATACGATGAATCGAAAACGGTGGGCCTGAGGCTCAGAAGACATACAGAATGACTCTCAAAGCGGTGACTGATTTTGAACAGTTTGGAGCAAGACAATTTCTTTGTGATCATGTCCACGCGTCTTGCCAGCCCTGAACTCGCAAATTGTGCCCTGTGAGTGCGGCCATTGTGAGCATCTCATCTCCCCAAACTGTCTGACAATCCAAGGTATTATGATGCACTTTGCATATTTGCGGTATGCGGAGTCAACAAAGGACCGAGCATGCCCGCACGACCTTCGTATCCGAAAGCATGGAACTGAGGAGAGAAGGTGCCCTTGTACCTCATTAGAGTCATACAACAGATTTTTCAAGATCTGAGTGATTGCGCCTGTGTGCACAACCTCTGCTGATATCTGCAAGTTTGCATCCTTCTGTATTTGCTGGGGAAGTTTACATACATGGGGAATCATGGGGATATAAATTGCTGACAGACAAACACACACTGGTGACACGCAGTCATTTCTCTTTGTTTTTGTTTTCTTCCCACCAGGGTTGCGTCAAAGAAACCCTGAGGCTCTACGATTCTCCAGCTCGCTTTGAACTGTCGCAGCCAGGAGCTTTTCGGTCTCAATCTTTGCCACCTTCCAAGACAAGTTTCTCCGTGATCTTTCAGATTCTTTCAGACAATTTCAATTGAACCAATACCTGAAAAACGGACGAGGCCTGACTAGAGTTAGAACTTATGTATTTGTCAAGCAGAAAGATTTACAACAAAGTACAGAGGTCTGCAGGTTTGGAGGCATCAAGTATGTCGTTTCTACCCAACCTGTACATTGCCATGAGGGTCTCGGTCAAGCAAAAGCTGCGCACGAATGAAGGCAGGCAAATACCTACCGGCAGCTGCCAAGGCTGCCTAGCTTTTTCAGCTAGCCACACTCTCACAATCTTTCACAACTGTAGATGCTCACACCATTCACATCCATTCACTACATTCGCCACGGGTAGATGGCCTGAAGCAGTCGGCATTTTCCTTGGAGAGAACATTCAGAATGGCCTCGTGCATATTGAATCAACTGAATCAAGTCAAACATAGGGATTCCATGGAATTCCATGGGATTCCCATGGATTCCTTGGTTCGCGAAACAGCAATGAATAAAACAAGCACGCCCATACCGACACGGGCACTGCCACAAACGCAGACACCTCCCACAACTGCCAAATGCTGCCGCCACCACCCCCACCAGCAGCAACAACAACCACCACCAGACGCTTACAGTTACAGCTTAATTACATTTACTTACACTAACACCAATACTAACAACTATCAATGAAACTAACACTGGAACCAACACTGAAACTAACACTCCCAGCAAGACAAAGTAGCCACAGTGCATCCTTCAATGCTTTCTTTCCCACCAACTACCGCGGCTGGAAAGTCTCTGAAACCACGCGATAGCTTCCGCTCGACTGGTCCAGAATGAATCAATGAACGTGCTAATTTTTTGGGCCAAGGATGACGCTTGCTTCTGATGCTGCATGCTTTTCCTATTTGACTCTTCACCATTAACAAGCCGTGTCAAACTTGTCATCAACCCGCCTCTTCAGTTGGTTGGATTTCTGGCTGAGCGAGCTTGTCGTTGATTTCAGAGATCAGGGAATTGAATTCGGGAATGAACCTTGGCCAAACCAAAAGTGCTGATGTTGTCCATGGCAAATAACAATACTTGCTACTGCTAATCATGAAGCAGGACGAGGCAAGGTCATCCAAATTGAGTCTGATGCTCAATCAAACCTTCTGGAAGGAGTATGACGCCGTAGTCCTGTGTTGATGCAGGAAATTTAGGCTCTACTGCTCATGCTGCCACAGCTGGGTGGTGAATTGTCGCAGTAACATATTAGACAACGGAATTGTCGCAGTAACATATTAGACAACGTAGTCGTGGATCATGTCAACAATCATTTCAACGCGATGTTAAACAATACCAACATAGAATAAAGTGCGACGAGTGGCTAACCAACCCCTGCAGTATTGGATAGATTCCCCTATAGAATTGTCGCAGCTCAAGCAGGCTCAAGCAAGCTCCTTCCCATCCTTGCTTCGTGCTTCGATCATGTCCTGATCGGCATGTCTTCACTCAAAAAAAATGCAACATCTTGGCATCAAATACTCAAACTGATTGAGGATCTGGCGGCCAGTTCTATTGTGATGTCTTTCAAGCTTTGCTTTTGTTCTGCAACCTGAGTTCAGCTATCACGAATGATTGACATGGTCAACCAGTTTGGCTTCACTGACTGTCTCGCCTCTTCTCCCAACAAGCAGGCATTGGGGTGCGTCAGAAGCGCCTCATCATGAAACTATCATGAAACCACTGCAACCAGTGCAACTGGTTTCCAACGACTTGTATCCTCTTTTGCATCACAGTGTCAACCAGCGTCAACCGCCCGCCAAAGATAAATGGATTGGAGCTTGCTGTGTCCATTTCCAGCAAGGCTGAGCAACATACCACTTCCAAGGCAATGTTGGAGGCTGAACGCCCCATCAAACGGACCAGGTGGTAATACCTCTTCTGCGGTCTCATGTAACTACAATCACATCGCAACCAAGCTTGCTGAGCAACGAGCAAAATCATCATGCTCGCACTCTCATGTATTGGCGCACTTCTGGGCACTGAGTGCGTCGACTGCGACATTGCCTCATTTTGCATACCCTTAGAATCTTCTGAACAAGTCAACAGCATATCAGCATCGACCAACACTGCAACACAAAAAGCATCAAAAAGCAATGTGAAAAGCCCATGCCAAAGTGTGCCGGACCATCTGAAGACTGGCGAAATCCGTCGGCCTACCAATGTCGCGTAGGTCTTGCAGGCTGTGTCGAAGCCAAACGACACAGGCAAGTGTGGTGGGCACCTTTGAGCACGGTGAACAACAAGAAATAATCAGAACATTGTGCAGGTTTGTGCAACACGGACCAGTGATTGCTGCATGTGTCTCCTTTGGAGAACACAACAAAGGAGACAAAAAGGACACAAAATAATCCAACATGAGGCACTTCAGATCTCCATCAATGGTCTTGGGAGCACCGATCACCTTCGTCTTGCAGCCATTTGCCTGGTGCTCATCTTCCATTTCAAATTCATGTTAGAGATCTGTAACCATTCATAAGGCTCCACCGTTTGATGCCTTGAAGTACTCCGCCAAAACTGCGCCGTTGGTGTTTGAGTCCTTGGGGGCTGGGTGAAGTCGAAACTCTTAGAGGGGATCGCTTCAGGTTGAAACCAATCCAACATATCCATTGATTGTATATATCTAATATCCCATAATTCTTCAAGTATTCATGCTGGTGCCTGCTAGTTCGTCATGGAACTCACTTTGTTTGGGATCTCATTCCCACAACTATATATAGTCTTTTTTTGCTAGCACTAGCAGGTATGATAGATATGTCAGTCACCAATTAATTTACTTGGAGAAGTCCAACCTACAAAAAAATGAAACTTTGACTTCTTGATACTTTGTGGATATTCAAACCCGCGCCGTGTACTGTACACATGTTTGAGTACATGAACAGTTTGAGGATTTTGAGCTCTTTCGTATGACATGTCTACGGCCGCCGCCTATTGGCACGTGCATTGGAACTTGTTGTGGAAACCCAAATCAAGCAAAAATGGTCCTGAAATGTTCTGAAACAAAATATAATGTTCAACCCCTCAAAGAGAGATTCGATCGTCTACAATGGTTGGAACTGCAGTCGTGCGCCTGCATGTATTTTGAGTTTGTCACGCATGCCCCACGTAGTCAGTGTGATTCTCCCGATGATCGTTTCTCTTTGATGATCTTTCCCAGCTCTGATTTGTGCTGAGTTGCATCTCCGCCGATGACGACCAAACCATCAAGGCCTATGGCATTGCACACCTGAAGCTCAGAGAACGTCAGGGAACATCCGAGTTCAAAAGTTTGACTGTGTGACATGCATGACCATGTATCTAGATGATAGGTACGTAATGATACTAAACACTATCATGCATGTCAAAATTTGCTCAAACCAGTTCTGGAAAAAAGTTTGTGCATGCACATGGCAGAAGCTTCAATTTCATTTACCGACGTGAACAATGCTCAACTGATAACGACCCAAAGCCAATGGTGCAAAGCACTCTCTCACTGCATCCCTGCATTTCTCATAGTTGCCATGACAGCAAGCAGTTTGCTCGAACTGTGAAGCCGACTGTCATAGAGTCTCGGAATTGCTCCTGTACATTTCTTCACAGCGCATTGCTTGATTAAAGCTCGAGTCCGGGGCTGAATCGAATCGTGTCGATATCGAAGCATTGTTTTGTTGGTTCGTTTGCCTTGTGCTGTCTTGTTGTGACAAGGACCTGGATAGTGATCGGATAGTGCACGGTGCACAGATACAGCATCCCAGGCTGGCAAGACTTTCGACGGGCAAAACGTGGTGCAAACATCTCCAAGACATCTCTCCTCTGTCTCGATCTTGTGCCGCCCACTGCCCAGCATGTCGAAGCCACCTGATTATGTCCATTGGGAAAAACACCAAGAAAACCTGTGAAAGGATCAAGAAACATCAAACAACCTGCGTATAACCTGCGTTACAGCAATGTCATGAAATGTTCCTGTCAGAACATTGCACTCAATTTGCCATGTAATTTACGATGTACAGTAATTTAATGTAATTTAAAGATTAAGATAAAGATTATCTGCCTTTAATATGTAAAGAATTGTAAAGATATGTAAAGTGCAAATGCCCAGCAGATTCCAGGAGCAGTCAGGAGCCGCACCTGTATTGCGAAAGCCATCCATGATCTCATCGGTAATGACAACGAAGTTGCCAGCAAAAACCCCATGAGGTCCATCCAGGAATCCGTACATGGTCGAGTTCTCACAGGGCAGCGGGCAGCTCGGTCTGAGTTTCTTTTGACTCTATTGAAACTCTATTGCGTCGAATTGCAACACGTAGATGTCAAAAAACTATCAAAATGTCAGCTACCCGAAACACTATTCAAGCACAAGCACAAACAGTCAAAAATCATGGAAAATTATGGAAATACTGTATGTTCTCAAATATGTTCAACACCCACGGAGAAGTCCATGTAGCGACGCGCCTCGTTCCATGCCTTGATGCCATCAAAAATGCCAGCGATGACGTTGTGGCCGCCAGGAGCCTCGTAGCACTGCCATTCGAAACATCCGCAACTTTGAATATGGAAAGAATGGGAAAAACAATGAAAGAAAATGCAAGAAATGTATCGTGCTGGAAACAAGCTAATGCTTTTCAATAATTTCTTATGCTTCGTATAATGCTTCGTAATGCTTTGTACAGGAAACCATTGGTAAGAAATTTTCTTCAAAGGCTCGAACTTGACCACCCGACAGCACGACGCCAACCTTCACGGGGTCCTGCAAAGAAATGATAAGAAATGTCATAGTCCCTGCACAGCAACAGTAAAACGAACAGCCCGTCAAGCAGGTGCCTTGTCTATGCATGCGGCTCCAGCTTCAAACTCCACCAGAGGAATGCCCTAACAAAGAAAATGAAACAGGAATCATGAACCAAAAGATCTACAAAGCAGGTCGGAGCTGACAAAATGGAATCAAGGGGGGAACCACTATTCCAATAGTTTGCCAATGATCTGGTTGAAATTTTCTAGTGTCTGCGAAGCTCTCATGTACTTGTCTTTATTGCAACTACATTGACTACATGTTGCAACATGGAGGCGGCCAAGAGCCAGGCAGAGGTGTTTGGAAATAGTTTCTTGATTGCCTCGGCGTGCTGAGCTGGAAGCTATTGCAGGATTGCACGTGTGTTGATGGCCATGCAATACTTGAATTGCCAAACGAGACGGGAGAACACCGCATGAGAAGCAACGGAAGAGACACATGGAAAAAAATGAGAAAAGAGTATACCCTGGCAAGTACATGCAAGTACCATATGACTGGCGAGAATTCAAAGGGCAACTTTTTGAGCGGATCGATCAGACTAATATCACCAAATCGAGCAGTGGAAAGCAACACTGCACTACAGGAAAGAAGCGAAAAGAAGAGTAGAACCAGAAGAGGAATTATGACCTCCTAAAGGAAGTGTGCATGCATAGGGAGGAAGTATGTGTCAGTCGTATATGTAACTGCACGCACAGGGAAAACTAAGTTTGAACTACCTGTCTAAGACTCTCGGAAGTATCAAACATCCGCTGTGCGCATTTTAAACTTCGCCTGAATGCTGCAAGAAATCGAATATATCACAAGGTGACCCAGCCACCATCCCTGGCCTCTGCATCCTTCGGAGAAGCAGCCACGGCCTTTCCAGAGGACACCACCGTGCTCATGGAATTTCATGGATACCATTGGATGCCTTTTCAATCTTTTCATATCTTTTCAATCTTTTCCCCACTCAGAAGTCCCACATTCACAGTCTTTGCACTGCACCTCCTTCTTTACGGCTCTTCCGCCAGCGAGCAAGACATTTGGCAAATAATCCTCGAATCATCAGCGCCACAAACCCAAAACAACCTTTCAGGGACTTGCAAAGAACAGAAAGCCGTCCCTCTTGCTGGGCAACAGTCTGTCCTTACAGTCAGCCTTTAACCGCTCCTTCTGAAGCGAACTGTAAGCCTGACCAGCTGAAAAGCTGAGAGCACGGATACTGTAACATGAACAACAAAGTGTAAACAATGTTCAAGCACATTCAAGCCATGTTCTTTTTAATGTTCATTAGTTCATTAATGTTCACTCCGTTTCGCGCTCCTTCCGGGCCCGGTCGTATGCAGTGGGACTGGTCTTGGGGGCCATGACCTCAAGTTGAGCATATCTCAGTGACTCTGCCCTTAGTATCGGCAAACAGCAGCAAATCCATCCAAACCATCCAACCATCTTGAAATATCCAATGTAAGTGGCAGCCTATCGTTGGCTCCAGGATCAAGTTCTGCTCTGGGCTTCAAAACTGTGCTCGCCACGCTCAAGCCAAAAACAGTGCGGACAGCGATCGATTTATGTGACGTGTGCCACAAAATGTCAAAATGTCATGAATGAGATAATTTGAGCATGTTTGTCAATTCCGCCCTGCAGTGTTACTACACTTGCTCCACTGCGTCCTTGTAGATGGGCAAGTCAAGCATGCTGGTGTCGACCTCCAGAGGCACGCAGGCAATTTCTAGCAGCCCAAGCTTTACCTCAATTTAAAGAGCTGACACACCATCGGCCTTACAGCACAATCTATGACATGTTTCAGTGGCTCACAGCTCTGCTTCGACTGCATGACACTTCGGGATACTACTAATTATATTAGGCATGTATAAGTAGTATATGCTAGTTGTGTAATCCCAAAATAGTGGCGACTTCCTTGTTTGGCATTCAGCTGGGTCTGACGTCATGCTTTTTCAACGGCTGCTGGTCTTGGACAACTCTATACAAAGGTGCTTCAGGCGCGGAATGCACCGAAAATTGCCTTGCAAATCCCATAAGGACATGTGATTTGGTGCACCCAAACCATTCAAAGATTGGCATCAAGCATTTGAGATACCAAGCCATCCTTGTCAGAAAGCAACGCAGTCCATCTAAGAATGTGCCCCCTTTGAGTGCTCCTCAAACTTTACTTTTTGCCGTGGATCTCCAGCAAGTTGAACCCGCAGGCCACTCTAGAGGCGGGACTCACAGTACTGACTGTACACCTTGAATTGTCTGCAAATCGCCTCAGCCAGCGGACGAAGCAGACTATTGAACGATGAAGAAAATTGTCATAGAAATGGAAAACACAACTTTCCCAAACAAACAGAAAGCTTAAAAGAAAGAATGACACATCAATTCTTTTGAGCCAGGAAAGAAGACAAAGAACGCACAGAGTAGACCAAATTCATCAATCCAAGAAAAACACAACACAAAGCCGGAGCAGGAAGTGAGGCCAAACATAGGCTATTCAGTCATGAATAGAGGACATCTGAAAAAAAATGGTGGGGACATATCCGATCAGCGATAACTTTCAAAAGAGGTTGAAAGGTGCATGCTTCCTTCAGGATCTCCGGTCCGTGATGATAGGCTTCAGGATTGGACTTTCGTATGTTTCCGGGTTCGATTTTCATGTCGTTGGCGCATCATTGTCATCGTTCATGAAGTGCTACTATAGCCAATCTTCCACAAATGAAGATGAATCAACTAATTTTTTGATGTTTCGATTTGGAACAACTAGAACGATGCTCAACGCACACGACCGCGCTGCTCGATATCGGATGACATTCTGTTTCCAAAATCTTCAAAGCACATCGCCAAGGCACTGTGCAAAGCACAAAAATCATCTGGAGTTATGAAACCTGGTGGAATTCCATGGTGGAAACATCCGAAACTAAATGAAGATAATGAAGATTGAATTCCATGGAATTCCAAATTCTGAACATTTCTGAGCATAGTGCATGAATAGTAAAGAATCTTTGAAATCTCTTCATTCCACATTTTTCTTGGCATCCCACGGACATCCAGCTTGACAGACTGCCAGCGAGTCCGCTCATCTACCTTAGCGGATAAATCTGAGCATCTCAGCCTTACTGCAATCATCTACAAGCTAAGGACAACTTGGTACGTACAACTTGGTACAACCTTTGCGGATCTTTGCGGGCCTTTTTGGAACAAGTGGCAGTCACTGTGATCGGATCCCAGCCGAGCACCTTGAAGACGGATTCCTGCCATTTTTAAAATTCAAAGCTTTGCTCAGGATCTGATAGAATCTGATCGAATGACATAGAATATCATAGGATGAAGTGCATCCTATACGCACCGATTGGCTTCATCTGTGCCAAGATAATCTTTACCGTTATTTATATACCGTTGGTCTCCCCCCAGAGTATGAATCTCCCGAAGAAAAACTGTCAGAAAGCATGGAACGAGTGTCGGTGGGTGCATGTGTGAAACACTGCAATTGTACGGAACTGCGTTTTGCCCATGCGCATCACATTGGATTCTGCATACTCACTCTGCAACCACACCGGCCCCATACCCCACCAAAATGCAGGGTCGTTATGAGCAGTTGGGTTTTCAAACACTAGTCTGAACATATCTGAACTAGCTCACAAATGCAAAGAAGGAAAATATATACATGGGAAAACGCGTGACACTGTGCAAATGGGAATCCAAGCATTCATTGGTTTTATTGCGTTGAACTGCAGCAGAACAAAGGAAAGGAATATGAATAAGAGGAGGGAAAGAAGGGGCAGGAAAAACGAGGAAAGGAGGAAGGAAAGAAGAGGAGGAAAAGGAAGAACAAGAAGAAGACGAAGAAGCGAAGAAAATGCAGGGCAAGGGAAACAACATCTCTGTGCTTCCTTTTCAGCGGTTTGTTTATCACAAGTATCAAACAAAGATGTCTGTGAGAAAATCAAACGACACCTACGAGCATGTGCTTGCTTCGCTTTAGAATAGTGTGGCAAGTTTTCTGTTGAGGATGATGGGATGTGTACGAATTCGCCATGGTTCATATAACAACATGCAAATGAAGCAGAATGATACAATGTGATGCTGCCAATGAATCGAACTGTATGACATTATATGCAGGTCTCTAGGTCTTCTCTGAGTCAATGTCGGTTCAATGAGCCCTGCAAGTGCAAAATCATCAACCTAGACCATCAGTTAAATCCTTTAAAATCACATTTCAATTTCATTTGGTCAAGACATCAAAGGCATCAAATCGGTGACCACCCAACGTCCTGCACATCACGACGAAATGTCTCTCCACTAGGTCCAACAACTACAATGCCTTGGAGGTCTGTGCTACTGCCACCGACTGCCTACTTCTGACGCAATGCTGACGCAACGCTGATAGAACATGTCTTGTTCTTCAAAGTTGCGCAGAACCCGTGGCCAGGATTCGTCGCTGATTAACCTGAGAGTGGAAACTTCCGCTGAACAAAATTGGACACATGCGTCGGGAGATACAATACGTGGCACATTTACTGGACTCCAGTCTGCATTCTGCTCTTGAAAGTCAACGAGGATACAACCTGCGGTAAACTCCTCTATATTCTTCGAAGTCGTATCTGCGACCCGCCTTGCGAAACAATGTGGAACATGTATATACTTCAAGAAATGCTTCGGATCAACTTATCTTAATGCATCTGACAAGACAGCATGCATGGTTGATCACTGTGTCGCTTTGGAATTGTGCACTCTCATGTACTCAGTCTCGATCCTGGGCCTCTGAACTTGAAGACTGCCTGACACCAAGGCAGAATGTGATAGTTTAAAGTTTAAAGAAACGCACAATGTCTTTTCGTTTTAATCCCAGTTCCATTCCTGCAGTCTGCAAGTCTTGCTTTGTGGTTCGTCTCACTTGAATACCCCTGAAAGGCGACAGAAAACCTGATACATGCTTGCCTGTAGTGCATGTGAATATGTGCAATTATATATAGATAGATAGATAGATAGATAGATAGGATTAGATAGATAGGATTAGATAGATAGATAGATAGATAGATAGATAGGATTAGATAGATAGATAGATAGATAGATAGATAGATATGCACACACATATGTATCTGTATGTACTTATATTATATATGTATATACACATGTATGTATTTTATGTTATCAGATTGTCGTGTAGGATTATGCAGATATATGATATATAATGATATATTCAGATACATAATCATACACATCATACAGTATATGTCTACGATGGATTGCAATGGATTGCAATGGATTGCAATGGATTGCAATGGATTGCAATGGTAATCCATGGTGTGGCAAGTTTTAAAGAGAGCTTCTGGAGACAGCCTCAAATACATGCGTATAAATGTAAGAACATGTGCATAGATGAAGTCATAGATGTATCCAAAGATGCTTAATCCCTCCTAATTATACAACGTCGATGACTGATTCAGAGTGACATAATCAATGACCATGCATCTACAGTATTTTCATATCATGTTCAACATTATTGTTCAATACTATAATATATATATATATATATATAATTATTAATATACATATTCCCATTGATTACTGCAGATGACATCTAGATTGTCAAAAAATGCAACATTCAGGCCGAAACCCCTGTGTCGAACGTTTCAACTTTGGCATTGATGTAGGCAGGACAACTAACTGCCCAAGACCCTCTACTGCATTGGCCCTTCCTCACTTTCCCGTGCTGCAAGATGCTTCAAGATATCTTAGATGAGGTGATGTATATACGTGTGATAAATACCAACAGTTCCTAGCGCCTCGAATTCTGCAAGAACCCCTGAAATCAACCCCCGAAATCGTCCAAGAATGTGAAAACATTCGGACAACCTCGTCAGCTCGCTTGGCTCTGATGGTGTGTGCTGCTCCTTAACATTTCCAAGAGTTGTGGTCATTGGCCAGCAAGGGAAGAGCCAGCAACAAGTACAAGTGAGCTCTTGATTTCCCAATAATACCCTTTTATAGAATGTCGTAAGATATATCAACAATATATCAACAATATATCAACAATATATCAACAATATATCAACAATATATCAACAATATTCAAGAATCTAAGGCCAGGCTATGATATGATATTCACTGACGGGAAATCCTGTCAACTCCTGTCTACTTGTGGCCCAGATTCATCGGGATGCGCGCATCGCGTGACAGAGCCTCTCAAAAAAGAACGCCACATTACGGGCTCTAGATGACCATGCTGCACTATCCTGCACTATGCTGCACTATCCTGCACTATGCTGCACTGTAATCTCAGATAATCATGGATGATAGTCCTGTAATTACAGCATTGCCTTCCTGACCAGTTGCTTTTTCTGCACATTCCAAACTAGTGATAGAGACCCTCCAAACAGCAGAGTCTCTGCTGAGAATGAAAATAGAACTAATGTCACAACTCTGCAACAGAAACCCTTTGGCAAACGCTAAGCCTCGGAAGATATTGGGCTTGAAATGTTCCAGTTGGCAAAAGGCGTTTCTAGAAACCTCAGAAGCAACAGCAGGAGCGCGATGGGAGGCTCCTGAAACTTCGGGTTGTTGCGAGACAGAAAGTTGCACAGGATTGTCTGCGAGGCTACAAGTAGTGTCTGGGACCCGTGATCCTTTTGGACGTTTTGAATCATTTCCACACAACAACTTTGTCCTCAAGCTCATGAATTGTCTGTTCATGCAAAGTGGGGAAGCCATTTACCCATGTCATACATAACTCACAAGACTACGGATCGCAACGCTTTACTCAATACAAGTATCTATCATTATCTATACTAGTTTGGATGGTGATCTGATCTATTCAGCAAAGCTGGGCAAGCTGCTGCTTCCTCTGTTTTAGTATCAAGCATAAAAAGGAACAAGGATGCCAGAGAGGAGCAGGTGTCACAATGCAATATCCATGGCACGCGATGTGAAAGGAGGATGTCTCTCTGCAGCCACAGGGCAAAGACGCACAGAAGCATGGCCAGACTCACCCGGCTGCATCTTGAGAAATCTCCTTATTTAAGCAGGTCCAAGAATCGATAATGCCTGGGCTTTTGCCTATTGTATTTTCTCAATCTTTGGATTATCTTTGGTGTCCTTTCATATGGAATTTCAGAGTAAGTCATTGAGGCTGCATATCGAACGTGGATGAACGCGACAACCTTAACGTGGACTTCCTATGTGTTCTCTGCATTTCTCTGCTGCAAGTGCAGCTTGGTCACGTCGAGGAAACATATTCATCACATTCAAAAGTGGCGAGGTCAATGCCGCAGCTCAGAAAAATCCGATCTAGTCTTGGCTTGACAAATTTGACAATGACTTTTGATGTCTTTTAAGAACGAAGCAGCTTTAGTGCTTTGACAGTGTGAATCTTTTGGTTGTTCCTGCGGTAAGCTTTTGAGATCAACCTGCGTGGCCAAAGATCCCCAATTTCACGGGTTTATCATGAGATTAACGGCCTGATTCATGAAGCATTGCCTGCCTGGGCCTATCTTTGACGCTGGCGGCAGCAGTCCCAAGATGCGACAAAGTCTTTCAGCAGGCTTTCCCTTTATGGTCTGCTCTGGCTGCTCTATTCTATGCACCATGACCATTGGTAGTCTTTTTCAAATGCCTACACTCTTCATCACTCTTCAGTGTCCCATATGGCAAATTCATGACACATGTCCTCAGGTGTGTTTCTTTTTCTGTGGTGCTACAATGCTTTACACTTTGACACTCTGCAGCTCAAAGGAAATTGTGCAACAGTAAGAGTCTGCAATCTCACCTCCCAATTGGTGCGAGGAACTTCACCTCATTGCTCACATGTCAGGATAAAAACATCGGACAAACCTGCACACTGGGGCTACGGGCACAAATCAAAACACATACTAGTACTGCTTGTAAATTACGTCGGTCAAACATTGTCTTAGATTCAGTGAAACTTTCGCGTCTACTTGCATCTTGTACTTGCATGTACTTGTATCGTATCAGTTTGCAATAATCATAATGACAACAACTAGTGTCGATGTGTACCTACAGTTGATGGACAAAAAAAACTACAGACGCCTACCAAATAAAACCCCAGGCCCCAAAGTTCAATGTTGCACAAAGCTGTATATTGTTTCCGCTGCGTAAGGGTTTGATTCTTTGTCCACCGGCCCGAAGCGGGCAGCCCAAAGGCAACATTGAAATTTGGGGATGCAGGGGACAACAATACAGCAGGGGTTTGATTTCATCGTCCATCTACGGTAGTTGTATTTACTTGCATCTGCATACTTTGTTCCTTTGCAGTGTTTGTTCTTCTGAGGCCTTCAAATCTGAACAGACTACACTTAGACTTGCTACTGCGAAAACATCAGCACATCAACCACTTAGTTCAGCACTGGTGGCCTGGCCAACCTGCACGCTTTGAATGCTTCGTGAAACGCTCGGCCGGAAACCACGGGTCACCTTATGTATATGCCTTATCAGTCCTCTATATATATGAAATCCAAATTATGGAAACACTAAAAGACCCTGGTCTTTGGCACTATGCAGCTGAGCTACCTCTTTCCTCTCCCGGACGAGTTGCTCGTACATTCTTTTGTCCTCTGAGTCAAGAGTATGGTAAGGAAAACACAATTATTCGATCTCTGTCGAATCTGTCAGCAGAATCTCCTTGCTCGACAACGACCCACAGGTCAGGTCAAGGGTTTGTTTGACCAAGCGCCTGAAGTCACTCTTTCTGAGCGAAGCCAAGCAAATTGCTGACCCCAAAACAGCAAATGTTTCTACAGTCAATACCTCCATGACCAAAGGATACCAAAGGAAACACTAAACAACTGCTCAACAACTCAACCTCTACCTCAACACCTAATTACAGTGTTTGTGTGCCTTTGGGACGGAGAAACCCTGCAACATGCTGAAAATTGCGTAAATACCCGTGTTTTTGCCAGTTGCCGTCCAAACACTGTAAATACATGTAAATACGGTGTGTTTTGCTCCGAGAGTCTTCGAAAAACGTGAAAACAACACCTATTTGACTCCATGTTTTGGCACTACACATTGACAAATGAATAAAACAGATGTGTTTTCTGATGTGTTTTCAGATGGTCACAAAATGCACAACGACAACGACAACGACAACGACAACGACAACAACAACAACAACAACAACAACCACAACCACAACCACAACCACAACCACAACCACAACCACCACAACCACAACCACAACCACAACCACCACAACCACAACCACAACAACCACAACAACCACAGTAACCACAACAACCAGAGTAACCACAACAACCACAACAACCACAACAACCACAACAACCACAACAACCACAACAACCACAACAACCACAACTGGACCCTTCCTTGGGGCATCGCCGGTGTGCGAAGCCCTACAATGAGTCTCTTTTTGAGAATTCCAAGTCTTTTTTGCACATCTTGCTGACTTGCATCTCACCTCCACTCAGTCTGATCCCAAACACTACGCATTTGAGCGCAAAACAATGGAGGTCCGGCAAAAGGAAGTATATAAATGAAGAACTTCCGAAAACTTGCTCATCAGAAAGATTCCAGAAGATGTGACAAACAGTGCCAGATTGCTCCGCACATCAAGGATGTCTAGAATACTTAATTTTTTCTCCAGCTGCAAGGTCCATGATCTTAGGGGTGCAAGCGCGAGCCACATTTTGGATACGTTGCAGGAGCTGAGGCAAAAAAACAAGATGCAGCCCACGAACCCGAAGCAAGTCATGTAGAACACTTTTGTGAAACAAGTTATGTGAACAGTCTTGTACATTTTTTCCCCTGTTACCAGTGCGCTGTAGACTGTGGAATGCGGAAGAGGGTGGGGTGCAGAGTGTGGAGTGTAAAGTGCGCAGTGTAAAGACTAAAGTGTAAAGTGTTGAGTGTAGAGTGTGGAGAGTAGAGTGCGGAGTGTAGAGTATAGAGTGTAAAGTGTAAAGTGTGGAGTGTAAAGTGAAGGGTGTAAAGTGTAAAGTGTGGAGTGTGGAGTGTAAAGTGTAGAGCGCGGAGTGTAAAGTGTGGAGTGTAAAGTGTGGAGTGTGGAGAGTGTAGAGTGTAGAGCACGCAACGCCACACGTCTGAAGTGCTGCACCTGCCACGCAAAATGACGATGGAGGTCTCCAGAGTGCTGTGCCTGCCACGACAAATGCAACTCATCTGTTGAAAACCTTGCAAAAGTATCGCACCTGTCACACAAAAGAAATTTTCGACACGTCTGCAGACACGTGAGAACGTCACGAAGTGCCACGCCTGCCATGCAAAACGACATTACAACTTGCTTTGACACCGTGAAACAGGTTAGGTTATGCAACTTCTCCCATAGACACGGCGAGGCCAGAGGAACACCAGAGACTCGAGACGAGAAATGGTGGAGCATCAAAACGAGCATTTCGTGCGAGACCTCCTCCAATTTTCACACTGTATAGCTTCAAAAGCAACGTTTTCCTACGAGTTTTCCTTAGAACATGAAAATTTGCAACCTAAAAATCGATGTTTCGCGCGAGGCTTCCATCCATTTTCTGCACATCTCACAAAATGCTACGCCCACCATGCAATTTGCACCTTGTCGCCATTTGACGCAGCCCTGACAAAGCGATTTGGCAAAAACACGCAACACGACACGTCTAAAGTGTTGTGCCTGCCACGCGAAATGACGATGGATGCCGCCAAAGTGCTGCGCCTGCCACGAAAACCGGAACGCATCTTCTGAAAACGTCGCAAAAGTATTGCGCCTGCCACACAAAACGACTTGTGACACGTTATGAAACATGTTGGAATGTCACAGTGTGCCACGCCTGCCACGCAAAATGAGGCTATGCGGCATTGGAAACCTCCAAAAGTGACCACTGTTGCAGAACTCGCCATTGGCACGGCCATACGGGGCTCACGCGACCGCTTGCGAACGGTTGCGGACGGTTGCGCGACATCTGGCGAACACAGCCTCAGCCCCCAGAACCCCAGAGTGAAACGGGAACCCTTGCTACGCATTCGGGAAAAACGATAATGGCATGCCCGCTGCAGCCACCCCACCAGCCCTACCAATGGCAAGATGACAACCCAAACAACTGGAGGCAACAAGAGCAACGACCATGATGATGACTACAATGATGATGGCCACAATGATGATGATGATGATGATGATGATGATGATGATGATGGCCACCATGACGATATTGTTGCGATGAAGATGGCAGTGAAAGATGCCGAGTGCGTTTCAAACATCTTGGAACATCTTGGAACATCAGAAATGTTAAACCTCACTGCACTTTCACACATTCCCAGCTGAAATATTATATCGACGTTGCACAATGATGACGTAGTGATCATGCTCATGGAGAAGGTTGTCCATAAATCATTGCCATTGCCACCATGATCTGTGATCTTCCAAGATGGCGTCACTGTGTCACTTCACGACGCTACTGTCATGCTACTGTCATGCTACTGTCATGCTACTGTCATGCTACTGTCATGCTACTGTCATGCTACTGTCTGCTCTAAGTCCTGGACTGCTTGATATCTTCGTCCAAAGGCGAGTCACAGGTAAAACTGGGGAGGTGATTCACCTGCAAAGGCTTGGCCCTCGAGGCATTTCAGATCTTTCAAGAACTATAATATATATATATATATATATATTTATAACTATCCCAGATTTTGCATCTTTGATTTTTGGGTTGGATTCACAGCAGCGAGCCGGCCTCAATCAAATATGGCTTCATCTTTGCGTCAAGCATAACATCAATGCCCAACAACTCGAAACACCTCATCAACAATCATCAAAAACTTCAAACATGATGCTCTGTTTCGGATAGTAGACTGAGAAACGTGCCAGTAGCAAGCTGACTAACAAGTGCTGAATCGGGTCACCCTTTGTGTTGTCGATGTCAGTCATCACTAGTCATCCTACATGTCAAAATGGCCTGCAACCCATCTGCCCTCCAGTCAGGTCTCGAGGAAATGCTCCATCGTACTCGGTCTGAATCCAGAAATCACATTCACTGACAGATTTTATCCAATGCAACTACATCATTCCAAGGCATCACGACAAAGTGACAAAGTCCCAAGATCAAGAGTCTTGGCTCTTGCGGCCTCTAAAGTTGGTTTGACCATGAGCACGGTCTTCATGCACAGACCTCCCCGGGTCTAGCACGTTGTCAAAAAAAGGCTTCACTGCGAATACATTGCGAATATATGTGCGAATATATTTGCGGTTATTTGCGGATATATTCCGAATGATAACCTTAGAAAAGACTTTGCTTACATGACTGCAATCATCTGCAATTCACAAATGTCAAGCCCGGCGAATGCTCAAATGTGCTCAAACTCCAGGCTCGTTCAAGTCGCAACTTTCAGCTCAAAGCTGCGTGTCAAATGCTCTGCAACAGCTGGCTTAGTCGCTAGTGGCCGCGTGAAGTATGCGCGCACTTAACTACTCCCATGGCCATCAAAAGTCGGGACGCTTCTGGAACACTGCAACAGGAGTAACATGCAAGTCGTGTCATAGATGGTCGGAGGACGTTACAGGTACTTTTTTGGGTGGACTACGATGGGCTTGGCACTCAGCTTGTATGCCAATTGACAAGCCAAGGCAAGTGTTTCATATCTTTTCATGGTGAACAATTTCTCCTTGGAGCTTGTTGCAATGAATTTCCCTGCATGGTAAGAAAAGGGACCGTGGTTCCACAATGATCATGAGCTGCTACAGTGGAAAGTTGCATACCAGAAGCAACCCTATGAGACTCCAGTCTCCTACATCAAACATTTTTCTTGCACATGGCAGGCTCTCCTTCGAAGAAACTGCTTAGTGCAACGAGAAATCCAGCGGCGGAACGAGCGCGCTAAGGCAATGCAGGGATGTCCATACGCGGTGAAGCTTTCCGGGAAAGTCATTGCTTTGAAGTGAAACTCTCGTTTCCCCAGCTCGAACTCCTCGTCCTTCAAGGACCATAATTGATCATAATTGATCATAATTGATCATAATTGACCATAATGCATAAATAGTCATAAATTCCATGAAATTCCTTGATATTTGTGTCAGAAATTCTTGCTTTAAAAGCCCAGATAGAACAGAAGCATTGAGCTACTGCAATTGGCAGCGCAAACTAAAATGGTCACCACCTCTAAAGGAACTCTCACCAAACTCTGATGCAACTAGCTTGTAATCGCACCCTTCTCTGCTGCATCTTGAATAGATTTGAATAGCGTTTGACATGTCCAACTTTGGATAACAGGCTTTTAACATCAGCCTGAGATCGTTCACTTCCCCCACTTAGCTTCCACGGCAAAGCTACACGCAACGGGCACCCGAGGAAAGGCATAAAATGGACACATCGTTTTGAAGTCCAGTTTCTTCTGCACGAATTTGATACCCCAATGCATGAATGGTCAGTGGACCATTGACTGCTTGACCCTTTTTCCACTTTCTGGACTAACTGATGCTGGAATAATGGAATAAACCAAGGAAATTCAGGGCCTGCAACGCTGGGTCCTTTGGCAGTCTTTAGCCCATCAAGCATTGTGCCGAGGGCTGTACATTCCTGGGATTCCGGAATCCTTTGGATCCATGTCTAGCCTGTCTAGCTGACAACGCAGCAGCCATTGTTTCTCTGCACCGACTCTGACCTTCCAGTTGCAGGAGTCAACCGACTTGTGCAAGTGCTGTGATATGCTACGTATATGCTGTGATTGTGTGTCATATGTGTATATATGTGTCATGTTTAAAAAACGATGTCGACATATGTCGACAATGTCCATGTGTTGCATGTGTTGCAGGTTTTTGTTTTTGCTTCTCCGGATGTGCTCATATGTTTTAAATTGTTTTAATTCATCGGAGGAATACGATGCCTCATCGACCCCGCCTGTCGGGTACATCGAACTGCTGCAGCCATGTGCTCCCTGCAAGGATACGCTTTGCTCGTGGTCGTTCTTCTGGGTCCTGGCATCAAACTCTGACCACAAGGCCTAATGCAGTTTGGGAATACATGTAAACAATTGAGAAATATGAAGTATGGTAAAATATTGCACATATCAGTCACGTGGGCCCTGCACAACGTATGCAAACCAAAGCAGAGTCGGGCTCTGAGGAGAACAAGTACAAGCGATCATTGGTCATTTCTTTGCATCTATTTGCGACATTGTTACATGGCCGACAATCGAAACATGACTTGATTGGACACGATGTGATTGAAGTGATTCAAGCATGCAAGGGTGACTCGTTGCATCATTTTGAAGACAAGGTCTCTGGCCTGTCACTGCAGCATGCTGTAGCATAGTGCGCCGGTAACTTCTCATCAACTGGTTGGCTTGGACCAATCCGTCTGAATGTGGGCCCGTGAGACCGTAACATTGTCCTTTGTTCCTCATCAAATGTTGCATCCGATCTGCAAAGTGAATGACAGGGAAGAAATGCAACAAGACAACACAACACAAATTTCAGGTTTTCTGTTTCAGAAACATGTCAGTGAAAATACAGCTCGCGGACGGAGAATATGGAATCAATGAGCTGGCAAAATGGGAATCTAAGCGTGGTTAGCTATGAGAGGCTCTTGAAGCTGTTTAAGTCGGCATGACTTGATTCATTCATGGGCTTGTTCTAGTAAGGGCTGAAGGTGCATGAAAACCCCTCACCGTTCAAACTCTTCAAATAGCCGTACTTTTGTAGCTGAATGATCAAAAGCATTCAAAAGCAATGTATTCTTTGACGGCCTCTTTTGAAAATTATTGTACTGTAGGTCTTCGCTATCCAGAGTTCATTTTGAAATCATCAGATGCTTGGGAGTTGGACATGTCCAATGCTTTCTCATACCTACCTTTTCTGTCTGGTCTGACGTGGGGGTACAGGGAGATAGCAGCAGAAACGCTATCTTACTGTGTTTCATACCGACTCAGTCTCCACCGTTTCAAGTGTCAGACCTACGTAGATCTACTTCGGTAATTTGGGCTGTCACAGCACGTCAGCCTGCAAGGGTTGTGAATCCCACATCAGGAGCCACGCAGCTGCCCGCCTCATCGTGAACTTCATTCCATTGAGCGTCCTGCAAAATCTGAATCCAAACAGGCTCCACGGCAAGCATTTTGTTGTATCTTACATCATTTCATGTGATTTTACAGTATTTGATTCTGAGGAACATCTCCTTTGTTCAAGGGAGAAGACACTCGCATTTCACTTGCCAGTCCCGGGCGTCCATTTCGTTTGCCTTGATTCTCTGAAGGACAACCTGGCGTGCAATATCGTGCAATATCGTGCAATATCGTGCAATATCGTGCAATATCGTGCAATATCGTGCAATACTATTGGATTTGCAACCGTAACCTGACCGCAGCTAACCTTGCTTCTGCTTCCTTTGCTCAATCACTGGCTGACCTTTGCAGTGTCAGCGTTGCTGAAAGCAAAAGGATGATGACCTTAGGACGTAAAGCACTGGAAGGTCAAAGCTGCTGAGCTTCCAGAATGCCATCGGAGAAATATATTTGTTTTCTGGACTTTCTAGTACTAAGTCTGCCGCCTGTGCATAGTACAAAGGAAACTACGCCGATGCTCCACACATCACAACGCTCATCATATCTTCCCAAGAGAACCTGCGCAATTGTGCAGTCGTGCTCTTTCTGTGCAAAACAAAACAACTTTTTATGATGTTTGATGCATGCAGCAGGCTTGTACCATGTGGATCGTGCGCTACGATTGCCCTGCATCTGATCAATTGCACCCATCCTCAGGTGCGACGTAGCATGGTGTCCCAAGCATCTCCTTCAAAGGTCGGCCTGGCGATTTGCGAAACATTGGAAAACAACTTTGAAAACAACCAAGCTTTGCATAGCTTTTGAACAGTTTTGCTAGCGCTCCTGGTTGCTTTGTATGCTTTGTATGTCAGCACATGTACTGGTGTAGCCAGCTGTTCATTTCCCTTCCTCTCTAGACGATATAAAAGGGAGCTGCTCCTGTAAATGTTTTGAGTCTTGACTGTATGTGTATATATATAGAGAAAGAAGCTCTCTCAAACTGGCCTTTCTTGAAATTACAAGCAAGCCCAAAGTCTGCAAGCTTCAAAAGCATCAATTCTCCCTTTCTCTGAACCTGGCTGACAACGTGTGACTGAGTTTGCGAAGAAAGGTTCCTCTGCCTCCTGCCTACATAGAAAAGGCAAAGTGAGCAGCACATGTAACACATTGCAAACATTTGCAAAATACCTTCGGTGAGTGTACAGCATCTGTGCCGAGGAACCAGATAGTTCTCTGGTTTAATATCCCGATGGATGATTCTGTGGTGATGCAGGTAGCACACGCCACAAAGCATCTGCCACCTGCAGCAGACCCGTGATATCGTGAATCACTGCCCATAGCTGCTGTTGTTGCTAATCTCAAGCTTAACTAACCTGACAGTGGGAAACCATTTTTGTTCCAGTGATTTACCTGTCAACAACGGATGAACATGATGACTTTGACCGGCACTGCAGGATTTCCCAGGCACACTAAAATAGGATCGACCCTCTGAGGCTCTTGCATGAATCTACCTGACGCGTTCGATCAAGCGAGCGTTGAATGAGACCAAACAATAAATAACAACAATACATAGCTTGTATATACTTATATGATGCTACAATATGTTATAGTTATAAGTTAAAATATACAGTAGATAATATATGATAATATATAATATAGTGTCTATTTGACTTGCAAGGCATGACAAGACGCCGAGATTCCTTCATTTGCCAAACTGCTAGGACTTAGCTAAACCCTAAGACTTGCCAAGCTGCCAATCACTTCTGCAGACCACTTGGCCCGTGCTCCTAAGCCGCTTTCCTGACCAATCTGAGATCCAGAATGATCCAAATGTTGGCAAAAACTGGGGCTAGATGCGAGCTCCCAACCATTACCAAGCCCTGCCTTCACAGCAGCGGCATTGGCAGACTCCTTGCAAAGGTCAATCAGAGAAAATCAGAGAAGCGTGCTTAGTCAGTCAAGATATGTCAAAATATGACAAAATATACTCTAGCACGCACGGCTTCTGGTTTCTTGCTTTGGTGCTGGGCCCACGTGCCATCATGTCTGCCAAAGTGCCACCACTGCAAAGTTCCATGACCTTGCAAATGCTCTGGGAGGCAGCTGCCAAGGTTTCGTTCACAAGCTGGGCCACGGACCAAGTGCACGCACTCACCTGTTTGAAAAACTTCATACAATTTTACAACGTACCTGGTGAACATGTAGCGAGGCGACAGGAGAATACAGGATGATGCCATTGCAAGATGCAAGACCTTGAAAAACCATCGGGTCAGGGCACGGGTGATTCAACTGCTTTGCAATCTCGAGTTCATCCTTGAAATGTCCTGGCTCCTCGGCATGCTCACTGAACATCCCACGGTTCCAGCAAGGCGTCTTCCGAGTAGAAAGTTTCAGAGAGATGCTGGGTTAAATGCAGAACAAACACCTTTTCAGATCTTTTCAGTTGCCAAAACCTAGTTTTGATCTCTTTAATCAACTTCAACGCAGCAAGGTCCTCTAGTTTGTTGATCTGGATGGACTTCAAAGCCCTTTGTTCTCCACTTCTCCTGTCAATGAGAGATAGCCAACTAGATTGGAACGAGGAGGATGGGCGCTGGAAAAGCTGCAGAATCCTGAGTCATCTGCATGGACTTTTGACCAGATGGACACAACATGACACAACCATCATCAATCATCTAATAATGTACAATCATGTACAATCAGAGTTTGTGTTTGGAACGACAAAATGACAAGATGAAAAGAAGCATGCAAGCAAGGTGGATCAAGCCAGAAAGGTGACATTTATGGGAAGTCCTGTGCCGCGCACAGTATACCACTCCGTAGGAACCCTTACCTCAGGACCAACCCAACCCAACTGCTCAGAAGCTCCAGGTTTGACCTTCATGATGCCAAGATATGCCAAGATATGCCAAGATATGCCAAGATATGCCAAGATATGCCAAGATATGCCAAGATATGCCAAGATATGCCAAGATATTCAATTGACTCAGTCTTCTCAGTCATCTCTGAGCTGCCCACCTAACTCCCTGGTCATGACATAATGGTTCTCCAGGAGCCCTGCCGTGCAATACTGCGAGGGTCTGAAACTCCAAATCCAACTGAGGCGCACCTTGCGTTTCTGGAACAGAGCTCAAGCTGCGTGTAGTTGGCATCGGAGCCAGCCTTACGTAATGCCACTGTTTCGACTCCCTATTTTGAACTTGGATGATGTCAGGTTCATACATTTCATCCAAGTATCTGGATCTATTTAGCTCCCTGTAACCAGAGCATTGCATGCATCTGTATAAGTGTATGTGTATCACAGAGGTGTAACTAATGGCTATGAACATAATATGACATATACATAGATGATCATACATGTACATACACATGCTTAGTGTATGTACTGCACATACGCGAAGTTCAGTTAACGCATCTGTAACGATGTACAATACATAGCCGTATATGCTGCAACGAGAAATAATCGGTCTGTCGCAAAGGTATGAGGAGTCGAACTGCACAGGGATGATATGGGATGATGCACCAGTGCACCCGACAATGACATACCATGACTGTACGAAAGTTTAAGGCTGCTGGGGCTCTGGCACTGACGGGACTGAAGATGCTGTTGACATATGTGACCTGTAGGGTTTTCAACTTTAAATGGCTTCCAACAGATTCCAACCTTTCTATGTCCCTTCATCACAGAGCAATGTCCCTAAAGGGTGTGGCAATTTCCAGCACTCCGCTCGCAGTTGCCATGGTTGTTTCAAGCTGAAGTCACTCAAGGATGCCTGGACTGTCTGCTAAGGGGTGGCAGCCCAGAGTGTGTTGTGTGATTTGTCCTGGCAGACCATGCATTGTCGTCAGGACGAATGGAAATCTAGACACTGACGCACAGTGCATGGAGCAGTTGAGTTGAGATTTGGTTTAATCGAAAACTGCAAAGGCCAAGTAAAACAATGACACCTGTCTTGAAATGTCCATTCCACCTAAAACAGAATTATACGAAATGTCATGAGGGACAGCGAATCTCAGGAGTCGTATGAAACTCCTTCTTGGTGGTGGACGGACGATAAAATCGCTTGACTTTTCGTTGTTGTTTTCCTGCTGAACGCTTTGCGACAAAAATGCGTCAAAGATCACCCGCTGCCTCTTTGTGTCTCTAGTCCGAATCGAATCCTGGGAGTTCGGATAGTTGATTGAAATTATATAGCTGAACTTCAGTCTGAAGAAACAAAGAGGCAAATACCTTCAAAATGAAATAAATCTGTGCTTTGACTGTTTGCAGTTTGACACTTTCAGAAGTTGAAGGGCTTACAGCTGGGTCTGACAGTCTGCTAAGCAGGATTTGTTTAATGTTCCAAACCGGAAAATCTCTGTGTCTGCCGTGAATTCCTCTCCTGTCTTACACTTCTGAAAGCTTTCTGTGCTAAGATGACTGAGAGAGGGACATCCATGCGCCCTTTGCTGAGGCCGGCCTTGTCGATTCGATTGCATGACGTGATTACAGACTTCCAACTAAGAAGCGATTCTCGGCAAACGAGAATAAACAAATAGCTGCTTTCAAGAAGAAGCCACTGCTTTCACCATTGGTGGCTGAAACGACACGATGTCTAAAGAAATCCTGGAATCTACGGTCACTTTGGGTGAATCGAGGTGAATGATGCTGCGTCCCAAGCATTCTCTGATCGCGCGCAAAGGGCAGAAACCTGGCTGTTGAACGTGAAGAATACGGTCTTTTATTGATCTTCCTTTCTTTCTTTCTTTCTTTCTTTCTCATTTTTTCTCATTCTTTATCTAATGTCCTTTCTGTGGTGTGCGTCGTGTCTTTCCTTGTCAACACTCTTGAGAAGTCACGAAGAAGTCTTGAAATCTGCAGTTGAAAAATGCATGTTCTGAACTGATTCTGAGCATGATCAGCTCACTATTAATTCCCCACGCTTGTACTGCCAATGCCGACAGGCAGCAGGCAGTTTCAAATGGTCCGCAGCCATAAACTTTAGTTGCAGTGACCAGTCCTGGGCCAAAAGCGGCTTTGATCAGAAATATGATAAATGATGAGAAATGATGAGAATGCACAGGAATGAGGAGACCCATAGACTTGGTGCAGTGCCAGCAGGTATGACAATCGCATTGCACATCTTATAGCAATGCCAAAAAAACGTTGTTATAATACAGTTTGTTATAATACCAACCCTGCAGATCGTTGCGTTTTTGCCATTCCACTCAAGTTGGCGTGACCGCGAAGCTAGTGAGCGCTCGCTTATTCTTGGGCTGTCAAATCTTGTAGAAACTTTTTTTACTTTTGCTTCTCATGGCCTGTTGTCATACCTGTTGGTGCCCTTGATTCAAGACTGCGTTGTACTGCAGCCCAAAACAGTACTGAAAACCACATCACAAAACAGCTAAGAGGTTGAGGGCCCTGGAGTACCCGAGTAGTTTTGATATTTTTGTTTGAATGTTCTGCCGCACAGAATTCGAGAAAACATGGCAATCTGCCAGTCCCAGCCTGAGATCGCTTGGTGGATTCTCGAGGGGATCACAGCAAACAGCAACCCTGCAAGATCTGCAAGCAAAATAGCAATGCAAAGTGAGGCAAAGACGCAAAGTTGACAGACTATGATAGACTTTACAGTGACTTTACAGCTTCAAAGACTTGAAGAAAAATCAAATCACGGAGAATCACGGGCAAAGAGTGCTTCAATCAGCCACATATTCCACCGAATTCCATTCTAGCCTTGTTCTGGCAGCTCGTGGCCAGAAAGGATGGCTTGTCGGCAGATCAATGGGCTTGGCCGAGCTGTTTGAGTGACTTGTTCAAGATCAGCTACGCCGGTTGTTCGTTATTTTGATTCATGAAAATGCAAATTGTGGCACACCATTCGAGAGTCTTTTCTGCACTCAAGATTCTGATTGCATGATTTCATGTTCAGTGTGTTCCTGAAGCGCTCATGCATTTTTTTATGCTTTGACAGAGCTACTTGGCTGTAGGATGCTGTGGGATGCTGTTGTATGCTATAGGGGTGTAAACGTGCTGGGCCAAAGCTCTCGGTCATAACAGGAAGCCCTTGTCAAATTGTCGAAGCCTTTGCAGCCTTCACTCTTTGTGGAAAATGGATGAAAATGGTGGAAAGCTCCCGGCACAGACTCCGCAGTGGACTTCACAGTGGACACGTGTACAAATATTATGTACAAATATTATGTAGAAAATTGTATAAAACTTCAAGATCTTCACGAAATGCAAAGCTTCCAAGGCTTCGGACCCATGAGTTTTAGCCAGAGCTTTCGTCTTTCCTTGCCAACTTTCACGAGAGCAACCCTGCAATGACCACAGCGAGGGCCTTCATGTGATTTTTTATAGTTTCTCAATGTTTTTCATCTTCTCCTTCTCTCCAAATGTCTCGCCAACGTACGACATGAACCACCTGGCCAAAGACGGTGATATAAATATATATATAGCGACGGACTGGAACTTAGAATGTCAGCCCAGTTTTCCAAAATTTAGTGGTTTGAACTTAGAATGCCATCCAAATGGGGTATCTTAGAATGCCGCCACATGTGACATTCTA
>Ga0126342_10000240_pt1 | contig 50178 bp, 43 predicted proteins | sample Cyp1metagenome_FD_92528 | JGI IMG/M metagenome (GOLD analysis project Ga0126342, IMG submission 92528) | Coral microbial communities from Lord Howe Island, Old Settlement Bay, Australia - Cyphastrea 1 metagenome | ecosystem: Host-associated > Invertebrates > Cnidaria > Coral ...
ATCACCAATCACCACACGTTTGGATGCCGATTCTGTGCGCAAAAAAAATTCGGGGATCCCCAAGTGAAACGGGATCAAATCATTCTGTAGCATGATCCCCCAACAAGAATATGGCTCAACCAGAATTCACCAAAAAATGCTGTTATTCATGGTGGCTACTGGGGATGATTCCATGACATCAACCAGTTCCAAACTCATCGTCATTCCATTAACACGTCCAGAATTCATCTCAAAAAAATCCAGAAAAATCAGAAAAAAATCCCAAAAACGTCCATTTCTTCGAAGAAAAAACAAAAAATGCCATCCCAAGGGGACCCCTTAAGGGGCCCTCCATTTTTTCGGCTCAGCCAACACCCGGACGCTCCAAGCCAAGCGACCCCGGCGAGGTCTTGTCATCTGCTGTCCCTTTGGCCTAGCTATGGGCCATAAGGGATCATCATGGATCATCCATGTTTCCCCCGATGGAAACGTTGCTGAATTGTCACTATTTTTGTTGATGATAAACATCATTCAACAAACTTTATGTTGCTGAACAAACATCATTCATTATTTTTGTTGATGATGAATTTGCGTGTTCTTCTTGGTGAATTTGGAAGTCATCAAGTCATCCTTTTAGATCACGACATCCGTCGAACAACGACACCGCGAATTCGCCTCCATCCGATCATCCCCAGTGCGGCGTCGAGCCTAGGCAAACTGAGGAGCTGCTTGGCCAATTTTTAATTTCCAAAGTTGGGCCAAATTTTCATTGTTTACCATAAATAGCACATGATGTCCTGGCCAAATATGGGTAAACGGTAAACATGGGGTAAACATTGGTACCAAATGGTACCATTATACGTATTTCATTGTTGGGTTTACCCAAGGTTTGCCACCTGAATTATCCTGGAGGTGGGATCGCTGAAAATCAGAATGTTCAACATCCTCAGAGAGTTCAGATTCACCACCAAGGATGTTGTGAACGACACCAAACCTCCAGTCTTTCCCATGAAATATGTCTTCCATTCAAACAAGTCAAACCAGTTTTCCTTTGAGGCTTCGGCACCCTCAATTCCAGGCAGATTTCAACATCAAATTTACCCCATTTGAATCATTTTTCTGGATCTTTAATGGCCCATAAATTGGGGCGACCCTATTCCTTCAGCCAAAAAAAAACCCTCTTTCAGGCCCAAAAAGGTCAAACGCGCCAAGCGGCCGCAGCTTTGGGTCGCGGGGCCCCCTGATCAAAAGAAAAAAGCTTCCAGCAGGTCGTGTTGTTGGACGGTGGGAGTGAGCTACAAGAAGAGGCCACGCAGGTATAAAGTGCTTTGATGAACTCAACTAGTTACATCTGTAGGTGTTATATAATATATATATATATACATATATATATATATATCAATTGGAATTCCAGATTCTATGTAGATTTCCAGATTCTAGTTTATAAGTTGGAAATAAATCTTAAATGTATGTGTATTGTAGATTTCTTTAAGTCCATCCAATAGTAGATCAATCTCCACTAGTTACAAACCAACTTGCCTATTATTTAGGAGCCTCGAACTCTACAATCCTCTCTCAACTCTCAAGTCTGATCTGACAAATGACCCGAATTATATAGGTCATTCGAGCTGCTCCATTTGAAGAAAAACAACATACCCTCTGGTAAACATACAAAAAACTATGGAAAATCACCATTTTCAATGGGAAAATCCACTATATATAAATGGTCATGTTCAATAGCTATGTTAAATTACCAGAGGGTAAATTGGGGGAATGCAGCAATATTCAGACTCATCCGCATTCGAATTCATTGCTCAAATCCCTATTGAAGCCTTGTTGTTGATTGTTGAAGATCTATTGGTTGCTGACTATTTTTTTGAAAAAAAAAACAAAACAATTGTGCTTCGTCAAACATGCGTAAAATCCCCATTTCAGCCACGTGTATAAATCTCCCATGTCTACAACTGGTGCTTCCTGCCGCTATCCCTGGTCTCCCACCTGCATCGGCTCGTCCACCTATCCCACAGTTTCAGAATGAGTCTAAAGAACTAGTGCCAAAAACTAGTTACCCTCTGGTGAACTAACATAGCAATGGAAAATGGCCATTTATAGTGGATTTTCCCATGAAAAATGGTGATTTTCCATTGCTATGTTAGTTTACCAGAGGGTAGATGAATTCTTTACACTAATTCTCGGATCATACAAATGCTAAGCAACCATTGAAAATCGCCATTTTAGATCCAGCCACCCAGCCTCCTCCGCCACAGCTTTGACCTTCCCTGAGAGCGCGAGGGAAATGGGGATGTGCTCAGTGATGGAAAATTGCCATCGAGGGATGATTCACTGAAAAACGGTGATGTTCCATGGCAAACTGTTAAAATACCAGTACAGCCCTAGAACTCCCAAAACCAACCGAAATCAAAGGCCGCTGCGGCCATCACTTGAACAGTTTCTTCGCAAGCTTCTGGATCCAAATCAACAGTCATGAAGGATTCAATAATGAGCAATCATTATATCCCCATAACGGTTGGTTATAAATCCCAATTTCCTGAGAAAATCCCATAGAATCGCCATGTTTGATGGTGAAACCAAACAGTCAGCTCCAACCTTCTTTGCGCTCCTTCTTCTTGTTCCTTTTTTTCTTCTCCTTCGGCTTCTCAGCTTCCCTGAGCCACGTTTTTCGAGCGAAAAAAAAGGGACCCAGCAAGAATGGTTAAATCTTGGCTTGCAAGGCAAAATATATGACTTAATATCATCACTATGACATACACTCTGGTAAACTAACATAACTATGGAAAATCACAATTTCTAATGGGAAAATCCACTATAAATGACCATGTTCAATAGCTATGTTAGTTTACCAGAGGGTAAATTGATCATGAAAATCAGTTTAAATTAGGGATTCACCGATCATCATGGACTTTTCGTTGGGGAGTTGCTATGCATCAACCGCGACACCCGCATTGTTTCAGGGTCACCTTTAGTAGATGGCGAAGGCGAAACACTGTGACCTACCAAAGCCAGCTGAACCCAATATCCAAAAAAGAATGGTGGTTCATACATCAAAATAGCGCCAGTCAATGGTTGTTGTTTTCAAATTTCTACTGGTCATCGGTGTTACACCAGTTGTATCATAAAGGTTTGTCTGAAAATAGATTGGCAATAAATCCAATGGATTTATGATCATTTTCCCCATTAAAATGGTCATTTGGAGATATAGCCCATTTTCAGACGCATTTCTCCCCATGTTCTTTGATTTTATCACCAATTTCTGGTTGAATTTTGGCCCATCTTTCATGCCACCAGGCCTCTCTTCACTTTCCTGCAAAGAGATGGAACTCAATTTCCCCTACCCCACCCTATAGAGCTTGGGTGAAAGGTATAGACCTGTTAGGGTCGGAAGAATCTTCGAACGTTTCGTATCCACCATCCAAGGTTTGGGGAGCTACGTAGTCCCATAAGTTATGGCCATGGCCAGCGGGGAATTGGGAGCCCCGATTTTCAGACACGCCCCGTGATTTTCATGATTCATTTTACCAGAAACATGCCAAAACCCTGGTCTTTTGATGATGAGATGACAGGTTTTGGTGGCTAAAAACCAGAAAAAGATGGCTGGTGAAGTCACCCATTGCTGAGTCTTGAAGCCTTGAATTCCTCCCCATGCGAATTTGCCTTCGTCTCCACCTTCGCATCTTCACCTTCCTCCTGAGGGGTGCGTACTACCCAAGCCTAGGAGGAGATGTTGCAGGACATTTTACTCCCAGAACCAGGCGAAACCGAGGCATTTTGCAAGGCAAAACCGTTGCCGCCTCCAGCGGCAGCTTCCGTCTCTTTTTGGATTTCCTCTCCTGGCACAACATAACGGGACCCTCCATGGGGACCACGAGAGAATTGACCACACTAGGGCGCGTGGTTCCAAACTAAACCCCTCTGATTTTTGAGTCATTGAGATATATTGAGATTCATGATAATTCTGATGGATAATGAAAATATACAGTATTGGCAGTATTGGTGAGTTCAGTGTAGCAGCCGGTGTGGATCCTTCTTCTCGCCCTTTCTTTTCTTTGCCTTCGGCTCCTACAGCTGAGAAATTCCACCGCAAGACCTCAAGGGCCTTTTGGAAATTCCAAACGGCTGGGTTTTCATGGGGACTCCCAGCACATGGTCTGCAATAAGCCCTGAGAGGTTGACAACCCTAGCTGATCCTGGCATAAAAAACCACCCAGGATACCATGCCCCCAGCAGTCCTCCTGGGTCTCCCCGTTCACCGCTTCGCCACCTTCGGCCGCTTCGACCACCGCGTCCGCTGCCGCGACCTCCGCGACCTCCGCGACCTCCGCGACCTCCGCGACCGCGTCGCCCTCGTCGCTCTCGGGGGCGATCTCGGTGGCCGAACCGTCACCGGACTCGGCGGGCCTTGCGCCGTCGTTCGGCTTCTCGGCGTCTTTCGGCTCCTGGTTTTGCTCCTGAACCGAGGTTCCCAGCCCAGGGTTTTTGGGAGAAACCGAGCTGCGAGATTCCCAGTTCTGCGAATGGAAACGCCTTCTGCTGCTCGTTTTGAAGAAAAATTCAGCAGTCCATGGTTAGAAAATGGTAAAGGTACTACCAATCCATGAAAATTTTAAATTTTCTCAGATTTCTGAATGATACACTGTGTATAGGAATCGATGGCACCTCAGATGCCGACTTGGAGGCAGCCTTGGGCCGGGATCTGTACAGGGGACCCATCGAACTTGGCTGGCAAATCCCCTATAGAAATGGAGGTTTTCATCGGAAACAGCTGGAACTACCCTCCGGTAATTTAACATAGCTATTGAAAATGGCATTTATAGTGGATTTTCCCATTAATCATGGTGATTTTCCATAGTTATGTAGGGTAAATGGTGGAATGGTAGATGTTCCATTGCCGCCTTTGAGGACCGGAGGCATAGATCCAACAGTTTGCCTAGTTGCAAACCAACTGGGCCCTTCCTCTAGCGAACATGGAGGTCATTGAACCAACACAGGGACAACTCAAGAATATCTAAACTGTGTGCCAGGTTAAAAAAAAAAAACATTTTGGAGGATCAATCATTGCTAGCCACAACCATGGACCATCCCCAAGACGAAACTCAACCTAAGACTTGAACTTGGGGGATTGGTTTATACCTCAAACCTACTCAAATGTACCTCCTGTATGAATATGCATATACATGTGTATATATATATATATGTATATATATACATTATATGAACATATCTGTGAATATCACAAAGTTATGTCAGATATGTCCATCTTGCATTTTTTCACATGTATAATTTCTGTATAATACATATAGAGCACTTGCATATCTATCTCTATACCATTCTATACCTCTGCATCGAAGCTCCCAAAGGCTCCGCGCCTCCACTTTGGTTTTCTTGGACTTCCTGCGCCTCCTTCGCCTCGTCAAGCTGGGCCAAAATGGCCAAAAGAGGTAGGTCTTGGGAGGTGTACCTGCCATAGAAACTATATATATATTAAAAAAGTACACCTCTATTCAATATGATGATGATTCGAAAATTAATTATCATCATTGTTTCATGATCATTGCGATGATATCTTATGATATAGTATGATTATTATTGATATTGATATTATTGTTATTATTATTATTGTTATTATTATTATTATTATTATATATATACATATATATATATGGGTGTGTCTGAAAATGGGGTATATCCCCAAATTTAACGTTCGTTGATTGGGACATCGATGATCAACAATCAAATTTCGGGGTACTCCATTGCATCCAAAGCATATCTTTTTTCAATAATGAAGAGATGGATGCAGCTATACAGCTATTAATTATTGATGGTAGTGGAAATTATTCATTAATGATCCATATCTCAATATCTTAGTTCATTAATACTTTTGAGTGGAAATTCATCATGAAGAGATCACGCAAGAAATGAAAATGGGTGTTTCGGTGTTTGACAGCTTAATCAACAATAGTTGGGGATATCAACCAAGAACCCGGGAACTTGAAGGGCCAAGGAATAGTACAGTTGAATCACTTCTGTGGGAAATGCTGTGAGGAAAAAAAACAGCTTGGAATCTTGGAATTATATAGGTGTATGCAGATGGCTTCAGTTTCAGTCTCTGTTTGGGAGCATCAATAGCGGCATCATCATTTTCCCCTCCTCAGGAACACACATTGGTTTCGGCTACCGCAAACAGGGAACTAGCCATCTACAGGATGAACCACCGATCGTCCATGTATCACTGGGGTGAACGAAAATCTACTTGCGATTGCTAGGATGAATCACCAAGTATTAAGAACTAAATAAAACATTGTGCATATGTACATACATATATTTACTTGCATATATATAGTATATATGTGTATACATACATGTTTTTATACATGTATATATATACATATATATATATATACATATACTTGTATATATATATGATGTATATATATATGTATTGGTTAGCATTTCCATATGGGAAAATCATAGTCCAACCATCCCTGCCTCGCTTTTGGCTCCTCTAGCTCCGCATCTGGTTCCTTCTCAGAAAGCGGTGCTAGGCCTTGCTGAGCAACCGCTTGGGCTTGGGGATTTCACAAAGATTTCACCATGGGAATAAATTTGAGATATGCTAGATATAAATATATATATATATAAATGCAGACTAACTGTGGATGGAAGAAATCCTGCATCACCTTGGATGGTTGAAACCCTATGAATAATGGGATAAATCACCTATCAACTGGTGCAGGATTTCTTCCATCCACCGAAGGAATATTTTGGGGGGAAGAATGGGATGACTCATGGTAATGTCAACCCCGGATTTTGCTCAACCATGGTTTATTAATTAGGAGGCTACTCCTCCAATAGTCATTTCATCTATATAATACTTTTTATGGTACCCTCCCAGTCAAACAGCCCAGCGGTTTATTAATCCAGGGTTGACATTATCCAAGAAAGGTGATGGCTGTGATTCCTAAATCAGACAGCATCTACAGGGAGGCGGCCAAAAATTCCGTACCGAGAAGATCCGTTTTTAACGGCACATGTCGAACTCACAACGTTCGTTGGAAGGGCGATAAAAATGTTCGTAGTCGCAGCGTTTTGACTGAAGATCTCGTGAGTGTGTCCATGGACAGGTTTGACTGGGAAAATCTACTAATTCTAAATGAATATAAATGACATAAATGGAGGTTTTGATGGGATATAAAGGACATATAACTCACCAACTATGGATTTTCTCGAAAATCCAGGATCAAAAAAAAAATCATCCAGGGCTGCCCCACTCGCTTCGAGGGCTTTGGCTCGAGTCTTTGGGCGAGGGGCCCCAGGGGCTCCTGGTGTTCCTCTGGCTGATGGAAGTGATTGGACTTAAAAATGTCACATAACTCGTGGCGCAAAGTATCTCCAAACATGACTGCTCTGGTTATGCCCATAGGATCCATGTATGATATATATATATATATGCTAACATTGGGGGTATAATGATGGTAAATGTTACCATATATGGCATACATGGATCCTATGGGATGGATAATAAGGGAGTTCCGAATCATTTCATGACTTTCTGGATCATAAAAAAAGCATGACTTTCTGGCTATTTGGAGTATGGGTCACAACTGGGTACCCAGTTGAATGGACATGACATTTAAGTGGTCCCCAGTTCATACATGTCCACCAACCATGTCCTGGAAAACCCTCCTTTGCTAGATCAGTGTCCAAGGGAAACCATGGCTTTCCACATCTCTTTGTATGTCCCCCCCGGTAAATCATAGGTACATCCTGATATTTCCCCAAAATGATCCTGTCATTGCCTCAGTTGCGGGAAATATCTCAACAAGTCTTCGAAAGATGACTCAATTGGAGAGCCCAGGCCTGCTATCCACCCGCTACTTCTGAAGGGCCCTCACCTTCTAGAATCAACCACTAACTCGCAGTGAGTTTTTTAAGGATCCCAAAAAAATAAGGCACATTGTACGTGGAGGATCGTCCCATATATATATAATAATATCTAATATCTGTTTGACGAGTCATGGTATTTGTTTACCTTGAATTCGGTTGTTTCACCATACTGTACCTGGTTTCCCAATGTAACATTTAAGATCCTCGGTATCTGCACCAGGCACAGACCACTGAAATCATATTTTATCTTGGTATATCTTGGTCCTCTCCCCCGATTTTGGCTGGTTCAGATCCAATTTTCAATAGGTCTTGACTCCCTCACAGTTTCAAACTGCCCTGACTTTTCGGCCTCTTCCAGGGGAGTTAAAGCCCCAGCCGCGCATGACGACATCTCGGGAGCCGTCCCAGTGTGTCGTGCGACAATGCAGTGAGGCAGGGGCTGCTGAGGAGTTGGGGTGGGAACACCAAGGAAAAACGGGGGATAAGACCGCAGTCAGCCCCAAAAGGATAGAAATTGGTAAAATCCTGCTACAACGGTGATAAATTACTGGTAAAAATGACTTTTCTATCATAAAACTTAGGGTAAAATGCCCATCATTCGTGGGGTCCTGAGAAGTTCTGCTTGAATTCTGGGAGGCTGCGTGAACAAAATCTTGATATCAGCTTCTTGATCTCGGGGATCATACCTCCGGTTCCAGGTCGCTGGAGTGGGAAGCATCTGTTGAGTTGGTAAAAACGGAGACAGTTTGGAGATGTTTGGCATGTTGCCGCCCTCTCAAGCTGGGCATGTCTCCGCCTTCCAGCCAAATAAGCTGGGCAAGAAACATGAAGCAATATGAAGTTGGGTGGAAATTCAAAAAAAAACATAGTATCTCACTCTACAACAGGACCAAACTCAACACGCAAAGATAAGCCAGATATTTCTTTCTTGTGACATCAGTCCACTTGCACGAACTGACTGCAGGGAGCTACCCTTGGCATCTGTGGAAAGCCATAGCAACCCGAATACTGGTTTCAACGCTACTGTCAATCAATATGAACCCCTGATTCTTTCTAACCCGTGGTTGAAATCACTGATTTGAGTGACACCCTTACTTGTCAACCAGGACTTGTAGCAGACGGCCATGGCTTTTCATGGCTGCGGATGTTGCCAGCTCGTGTCAGCCTGCACATTGTTTGACCGCCGACATCCAGAGCTATCGCAGAATCATATCCATCAAGTGTCTTGTCTAATTTACCCTCTGGTAAACTAACATAGCTATTGAAAATGGCCATTTATAGTGGATTTTCCCATTAAAAATTGTGATTTTCCAGTTCGCTATGTTAAATTACCAGAGGGTACTTCAAACCATTAATTCACAACCTATTGCGCCCCACACGATGTGGACCCTGACGCTCAGCTTGTTGGAGCACTTCGCAGAGAATCCTGGTGGAATCTCGGATGTGCATCCCCCTGACGGCCCAGAAACCTCTCATAACAGTGGAATATTCTACGTGTTTGTATGCATACATACAAATATATATATATATATATAATCATACATATAATAGAGAGAGAGAGATTTAATTGCAATTAAATGTAAATGTGTGATTATATACACATGTATACCTGTAGCCGGGAAAACCAAAAAAAATGGTTGTCATCCTCTCGTGTTTCCTGGGACATCCACTCTACCCCAGCTGGAAACAGCTTTGAATTAGATCCATTTACTGTACGATGTTCCCCTAGTGGTTGGTGGTTTTAACCATCTTAAAAAATGATGGAGTTCGTCAGTTGGGATGATGATTATCCCATATATGAAATGGAAAAATAATCCAACTGTTTCAAACCACCAAGCAGCCTATATTTGTAGATTCTCAACGGGTAAGTTCCAGCGATCTTTGATTCAAACGCTCCTGGACCATTCGTTGGAAGTCGCGATCAGACCTGAGGCGTCGATTTTCGGCTACGCGGCTACTCCATTCCTGGGTCCCTGCGACATCCCATGGGTGAACCGACCAAGTAAAATCCAAGGTTAAGGGATCATATCAATCATCAATGTTTTTTCTATTATCATAATTATGTTACATGTGTTTTATAGCCATTGATTTCAATTATCATCATGTTTTTTCTATTATCATCATGTTTTTTCTATTGTCATAATTACAAACATGTGTTTTATAGCCATTGATTTCATCATCATGAGCCAAATTACCATTCACGGGCTTGTCTGGAAATAATTAGGCCCAAATCTATCCACTGATTAATGATCAGTTTCATTCATTTTCCCCAAAAACAACTGCCATAGATGGGGATATAGCCCACTACTTGAAATGAGGTTTTAATGTTTTTCAGCGGTGATGGGACCAAAGGGTGAGTTGCCCTGAGATCCCTTGAATTTGATTGCAATCAGCAAGTTTCCATGGCAACAGTTTGAAGATCCGAATTTAGGTCTCTGATTCCCTGAAATTCGGGATACACCAAAGAACCCAAAGTTTCAGACAGGACTGGAACCAGTGAAAATCACTTTCCAACCTCATTTCTGACGGTTCCATGTTGCTTTTCAGGCAGTGGTTTGCCCTTGGGCCCGGGCAATCGCTGAGCCCAAGAAGGTGTTGGCAGCTGAATCTGGCGAAATCGGCTGGAAACCCACGAGTTTTCCCATCAAAATCAGGGGCTTCCTGAAAACGTTTGCTATGCACCGGGCAACCATCCCTGGCAGCGTTTCGGCGTGTACCACAATGGATTTCCATTCTTTTATATGGTGGATGTCCAATTGATCAATCGGAACTTTGTACCCTCTGGTAAACATACAAAAAACTATGGAAAATCACTCTGCTATCAATTGGTAAATCCACTATAAATGTCCATTGTCAATAGCTATGTTTGTCATTACCAGAGGGTATTAACCACTATTAACCATCATTAGCCATGGAAAAATCCCTTAATATCCCATTGGTTGATGGTTACCAGTAACAGTTATTGGTTAATGGTTTGTCATTACCAGAGGGTACCCTCATGATCGCCATCCCCAGGGGCCTGCTGCATGGTCTCTTTGATCAGCCGGATCTCATCTCGCGACAGCAGTTTGGCCTCGGATGTGCAGTAACCAACAACGGGCGCCCAAGAACCAATACAAAACGGGCGCCCAAAAAACGATAGCTAAGTTGCTTCAACAGTAATAACTATGGTTGATGATGCTTATAACTTATAACTATGAAACTTATAATAACTATTATAGTTACCCAGGTAACTTATAACTGGGGTGTGGCCACATTGTAAGATTCAAGATGCACTTCTCAATGGCTGAATCACCGTGGATTCAACGAAGACGGTCTTGGGGACCAAGTTGTCTCCCCGATTGGTCGGTGAAAAAAACATCTGTTTGATAGAATACTCTCTGGTAATGACAAACATAGCTATTGAAAATGGCCATTTATAGTGGATTTTCCCCTTAAAAATGGTGATTTTCCATAGCTATGTTAGTTTACCAGAGGGTAACAGTGGTAATGATAGGTCATAATCACATATCACTGATAATGATACCAAATGATCTGATACCAATGATAATCATTGATATTAGATAATGATGATATGCTTTCGGTCACTAATGATCTGATAATGATGATAAACATCATATCACTGATAATCATCATAATCAATCATAACAACCACACTAATACCAATGATAATGATCTGATAGAACAGCAATCACGATATTTAGCTGCTAACTAATGATGTGAACAAAATGATAGATCAAGCATATCCAAGCACAGTAAACTAGTGATCTGAGATTTCCAATGGCATTTAAGAACAACATATTTTCGTTCCCCCCCTTGCGCTTGCGCGCAAGAAGCGCCTGCAACAGGCTGATCTCCGGAGGAGCCGGTAGGGCCTCGATTCATTGCTGTCTGCAAATGGAGGATACCAAGAAATTTGGGGAATAATGGGTTAACCATTGGTGCATCAAAAATTGAAGTTTAACATCAATTGTTAACATGTATTTAATCAATATTGGGTTAAACTTCATAGCATCAAACATTGATTTGGGATTGATCAATATGTATTTATATTATATGTATTTATCACACTAGAAAACATGATGATAAACCACAGAATTTGGGGGCAAGTTTCCGCCAAAGCCACAGTTCGTTACACTTCTATGACTCTCAGCCGTAATCTGTGACTCCTCCACCTGGGACCTTGCCGGGTTCGTCGCCCCAAAGTCAGCGAAACTTTCCAACTGACGGGAGGTGGAGGCTGGGGTAAGTCAAGGTGGCAGTTCTGGGAGTTCTGGGACAGGGATGTGCCTCAACAAACACCGCCCGATGGGAGATATCATCCCATCTCCATCGTTTTGGTCTATGAAAGTTCTTCGATCCACCTGACTGATCAACATGCCGATGTTCTGATGTCCAGGTTCGGAGAAAGCTTCAACTCGTTTTGACAAATACTTGGACAGCCATCCACTGTTTTTGGAGCAGAAAAGCTTCCTCTACAATCTGCGGTCCCAGTGGGCCTGGCTGTCCGGGTCTGATGTCGCTGTCCAGACATCCTGAAAGGTCCAAGAAACACTGGTCTTTTGCACTTGTTCATCTTGTTCTTGAGAAAATTGAGTACAACTTGTACAACTCAAAATTGAGGATTGCATAGAACTGGATCACTAATGATCATTGGATCAACGTGGACGCAACAGGCAGCTGTTGATCTCAGTGGATGCACAGCTTCAATCGACACCACGTCCGGATTCGGGTCCTCGGATTGTTGGAAGGCGCCCCAATCTGCCAGGGACATGTGCCATGTTTAAAGCTGGCGAAGTAAACTAGCATTCCAAGGTTCACAGATGTCCCACGAATCATGGGATGCTGAAAAAGATCTCCGAGACTTGGGAGCTGAAATTCAAATGATAAATCCATAGAAATTCCAGCAAATGGCCGAGGTTCAACCAGTTCAACCAGTTCAACCATCAGATCTTCAAGAAAATCTTCCATATGTGAGCCAGATCTAAAAGCAAAAAATAGGCTTCTGCTTCGGGGAGAGTTACCATTTTCCCGCATAAAAGGGCGCCAGATTTGGGCCTGCATCTGCAGCCTGTCACGGGGACAGGAATCAGGTTCAAGGTGCAAAAAATGCCGATCAAAGCCATCCAAAATAGAGATCCCAAATGGATACTCTGTAGATATCTCTGGATAACAAAAAATCCCGTAATATGGGTATGGGTCAATACCTATAGATACATTTTTAGTGGGATGAACATCCATAAATCCCAGCTATGACTTGGGGTTCACTAGGTACCAGGGTTTTGACCCAATCCCCATATTGGTAATCTACCAGAAGAGGACTGAAGAGCAATGTCCATCTGTCCGGCCTGCTCTCTAGCTTCATCGAAAATGGTGTCACTTGCACTGGAAATCGGGACAGAGAGCTCTAGAAACCCATCAGAAAAGGAGAGAGTGATTTCGCACTTTTATTTTTGTCAAGGTTAGTCGAAACAGAAAAATCTCGAAACAAAACAACCTGTACCCTCTGGTAAACTAACATAGCTATTGAAAATGACCATTTATAGTGGATTTTCCCATTAAAAATGGTGATTTTCCATAGTTATGTTAGTTTACCAGAGGGTAGATGACAGAAAGTCATGTTTACACTTCCATCCTGCCATCCCGCCCCAAACTACGCCTCCTCTTCGCTGCCTGCCAACCAAGGTGGGCATGGGAATTTCACCAGCAGAACTTGAGATTCATCCAACAATCAGAAGAATGGATATACCCTTCGGCAATCTCACCTGGCAACGGAAAACACTCCATTATAGAGATATATATATATATACAGTATATATATATACATAGAGATACATATAATATATATATATATACATACACTGTAAATCATCTTTCAGAATGTCGTTACAGCTTTCCGCTGTTTTTCGTTGCCAGCTTATGTTAGATTACCCCCTCGGGTATCCCATGAAACATCCGACTGCAAGGCCTCCATCATCGGAACCCAGGGCTGCATATCCGGCGCCGGGCTCATCCTCATCCTAGCGGCTGGGGTTTGGATGATACCAGGGGCACCCCAATTTCTGGTCATCTGAGTGAGGCAATGTTGAAATGATGCTTTACAAAAATGGCTCCGTTTGGGGGTTGAAATTCTGAGACACCCCATATCTATCCATATCTTACTTTTTCAGGTGTCCCAAGTTTCCTATGATTCCGACTCAGGCAGATGGGAGATTCCCCAGACCCAGAGGATGCTGATTCAGTGGTAAACAGTAGCATCCACTTGCTCGTCTCAGGTACTTTTGGGATAGTCATCATGTGCATCCCAACATTGAAACAGCCACTCTTGCTGCCCACATAACATATCTGGTTGGTGGTTGAGCCTACCCCTCTGAAAAATATGAGTTCGTCAATGGGAAGGATTATCCCATATATTATGGAAAAAAAAAACTTGATCCAAACCACCAACCAGATATTGTCATGTCATACATAGATCTCTCATACGCAGCTTCGGCGGTACCACTAAATAAAGCAACCAATCAGAAATACCCTACCAATCTGACCATGGTTCATTGCCAGATTTCTCCATCGGGGAGTAAAAATCCCCATTTGTGCTTTTTTAAAATCCTCGATCATTATAGTACTGGTCAAATCATGTTAAATCGCCATTCAGAGACTAAAGCCAAAGCCTGTAACCCCAAGAAGAGTACAACTTGTGGTCCTCCTCTTCGTCCGTCTCTCGCTGCCGCCTTACTGCTTCTAGTTTGACTGGGTATACCATGCTCCTGTACTAAAGTTACCATGCTGCCTGCTTGGGATAGCTCTTTGAAAATATGCTTTGGTATGCTTTGGTAATCCCCCTGTAGATTACCCCCTGTCACCCAGTGGCCCCCATTTTGTGGGCTTAAAATGAAGCCGCTGGGTTATTCCTATCTACAAAATGAAATCCTATGACCCCAGCTATAACCCAGGCTGTCTACAAAATGTGAGCCTCCAGGGGACCCAGCAAAGATGGTGGCCCTTGGGGGCGTGACAAGAGCCACCTACCAGCCTTGTCACACACCCCCAAGGGCCACCATTTTGTACAGGTACTGCCTCGGAGAGCCCCAGGGGCCACCATTTTGTAACCGGACCAAACACTTGGAAGATGCGACCAAGTGGCCACACAAGGTAGACAGAAAGATCTTGGACTGGCCTGGTAGCAGCAAAGCTACACAAGCCATCCCAAGGCTGGAAGCAGCAAGAGCCACCTACCAGCCTTGGGATGGCTTGTGTAGCTTTGCTGCTGCCAGGCCAGTCCAAGATCTTCCTGTCTAGCTTGTGTGGCCACTTGGTCGCATCTTCCAGGTGTTTGCTCTGGTTAGGGGGCTTCTCGTGGCTCCTGCAGGCAGAGGTACCCAAAAAAAAACCAAAGCAGCCTGTACAAAATGGTGGCCCCTTGGGGCTCTCCCAGGCAGTGCCTGTACAAATCGGTACTGCAAATGAAGGGGTCTTGGCTGTGGATGTCAGCGTCTGCGGAGCCAAACTTGTAGGAGGCAAGGATCTGAAGGCTTTTGAATGTGAGGGCTGTCGATTCTTTAAAAAAGAACCGATCGCAGAAGTTGACCACTGGATACAAAGAACAGAAGTCTGCAGACTGCTTCAACCAAATGAAATGAGAACGCGAAAGAAATGAACATTGTATGTGAGGAAAACTGCGGACCAGTCGCACACAAAGCCGGTCAGCCATCAGGAGACATGGTGAAGACAACGTTCGAGTTGTTTTTGATAAATTTTGAAAAACCTATCTGAAAACCATGCAGAAGTGATCTCGGGGTTCCTTTTTGCATGTTTCTCGCTTTTAATGGCATCCACTGCTCACAAAGCATGGATTCCAATGCCAAAATTGGCGCAGGAACATTTAAATTTCATGTTAGTGGAGAAGAAGGTATGGAACGGAGGTATGGGATGGTATGGGTATGGATCGTATCCTTCTAACAGGTATGGTCCCAGGACCTGTCTTGAGCCGTGGCTTTTAGCAAAGGCTAGCATGAAATCACAGCCTCTGGCCCTTTATGAAAACATGTCTTTCACCCAACCCCTGTATAAAATGAAGGCCTATGACCATATACTAGAACCCAAGATTGCCCAGGTATCTTGCTTAAAATGATGACCTATGCCCCGCCAAGAAAAACTTAAACACCCAAAACCTAAAAAAACACTGTGTTTAAAATGATGGCCCATGGCCCACTATGGCGAATGCTTTTTAGGGTCCTCATTTTGTACATGAAATCTACAGGGGGTTCTTTGGTATATCTTGTTTTTACATCCCTGGTTTTTACGTCCGGTTGATTGGCTTTACATGGCTTTACATGGCTTTACCGCAAAATCATCGATCGAGCCCCTGGCGGCTCAGCAGCTAACGTCCGCTGGTAGTCCGCCTGGCGGCTCGCTCGCCCTTTTTGGTAACAGCGCGGAGGCGATCGATCATCAGCTTGGAAAATGCCCAGTTGGAGATCAAAATCCCCTTGTTGCTACTGCTAGCCCTATCCTGGTGAATTCACAGAGGTGAACAGATCCGCGCCTCAATGAGTTCCAGACTGCGGAAGAGACGATCTGCCACCTGCAGGGATCGGAAAACGATGTGCTTTCACCGCAATAGACCAGGAGCTGCCGATCAAATTCTTCCCATCCCCTTTAAAGCTTCGAAGCTAGACGGCTAGACCTGCGCTTTCTATGACCTGGCAAAGCAAAATCATTCAAAATGCTACCCAGCAAAGATTTTTGCACCTATCTTTGCCTAAGAAACACAATTCTTCTGAATTCTTCTCCATGCTGAAAGTGTTTTTCTGCCCTTTCGTTTTCTTGAGGATGTTCTTTCCCATAGGATCCATGTATGCCATATATGGTAACATTTACCATCACTATACCCCCAATGTTAGCATATATATACCAGCACCATGGATCCTATGGGTTTCACTGATGTTTTTTCCAACAAAAAAAACACCAACCGTTTTTCATGAAAACTCCCGCCTCATCGGTGATCTCTGGAAGAATGGTGTCTCCTGCAGCCGGAAGTTTAGTCCCAGCTTCTCCAAACAAATAAAAACATAGTAAAGTTAAAGGATGTTAAAGGTAGACCCTCATCATGCTGGATGCATGGAAAATCATGGAAAATCATGGAAAATCATGGACAAGTATCTTTCAATCCATGGCTTCGTTTACTCTATGTGCTGAGATCTACCTTGGTCCTGCGTGAGTTCCCCGCAGTCATTGCTCCTCGTTCTGGCGCGAAGCTATCGCCCGCCATGGCTGTGAAACTGACAGCTGGATAGCTACGGATCACCGTGATCAACCCCGAAAAAAACGGACGCCTTGTTTGTCATAGAAAATAAGAAGAACCAGTATTTTTGTATCATAAAGTTGTTTCAGATCCTAAAAATCACATGTTGCTCCAAAGGTGTACCATGGTCTGACTTGATCTGTGGGCCACCAGCACGGTAACGCAGATGCAAACAGATCCGACCATCTGAATTCACGTTCAAAGGGAAGGGAGTGAAACCCAAAACGCAGCAAACAAAACACTGCAACAAAAAGGACACCCGCCTCTGCCAAGAAAGCTTGCCCCATGGCACTTCCCCCATGCCCGTGACGCCATCATTTTGAAAACACCTTTGACTGGTGATGCTTTGCGCAGAGACGGCGCGAACTCCGGTAAAAACAGATTCCATTCAACAAAAATACAAGTATATCCAAAATAGAAAAGGTAAAGAATATCCCAAGATTTGTTGATTGAATCATGTTGAATCCCCTTTACTGTCGCCAAAAAAAAAAACGGGGCGACCTTCCAACCATCAACACCGGGTTCTGCGGGTCGTCCCTGGAACTGAGCTGCAATCCGGCAACGGTCCCGTTCGGGAGCCGCCATGGTGCCGTTGGTTCGTTGATCGATCGGCTGCCGATGATCAGGATCACCATGGATCACCAAAAAACTCACAGATAGCTGCAGCTACCATGGCTGTGCGCGAGTGCTTGCAAGGTGGATTTGGTTGTTTACGACGAAAATAGGATCTGGTTGAATTCTGTACCAAATGACATGTTCCAAAAAAGGACGGTAACAGAAGGCTGTTGCACAGCAACAGGAACAGGTAACAGCAACAGGAGCCTACAATTTATCTCCAGAAACATGGGCCTCATTTCGTATCAAAGTCCAAAAAAAATCTCAGCTACCATGGATTCCATGGCAGGTCATGATTCCTTCGTTCTTCCAAGGTGTTTTTTTAGGACCGCCAATCGATGACGCGAAATGCGCAGGGCCACTTCACGTAGGAGGTCCTCGCGAAATCTGTCGGAATTTTCTTCGGAACTGGGAAGGGGACGATCTGCCGCGAGTTTTCGGCAACGCGCCAATGGAGTTTACCCTCTGGTTATGTCAAAATAGCTATTGAAAATGGCCATAGAAATAGTGAGTTCTCCCATTAAAAATGGTGATTTTCCATAGTTTTTTGTATGTTTACCAGAGGGTAAATCAAAAAATGCTAGCCGCTAGAAGATGATTTCCCCATCTTGAAGTCGGTGTGACAACTTCCATGCTTCAGTCAATATATCTAAAAGGGGCATATTGAATCACATTGAGCCGAGTGCGATGGAAAATCGCCCAGTCCTGTTGATGAGCTCGAAGGGGCCCGGACAGTCATCCTGGAAAGACCATTGCAGGTTCTTTTTTGGGGGGGAAAAATGACACGAAACCGGTGGTTTCATATGGTTTCTTCATGTGTCTTCTATTGGAAATGGGATGAAATTGTTTTTTTAATCCATACCACTAGGGATATTTGGATTTATCCAATTCTGGGACCTCAGAGACTGAAGCCCATCCAATTGCTGGCTAATTCTGCCCAGATTTTTTTCGTCCCAGAACGCAACTATCCCAGGGTGGTTAATCCTATATCCCACGTCGTAATGTTGCCATCTATCCCAGTGATCACCACATCTCTGGCTGATTTGTTTCCATTCACCCTCATTTCTAGTAATGTCGGCCAGTGACATTGTTAGAATTTACCCAAAATCCCATATCCCGAATACTTATATAAATCTACTTTTTAATTAATATATATATATAATATTATTATTATATAATATATATATATATTGTATAATATATCTATTATATAATATAGTATATATATATATTATATTATATTATATTATATTATATTATATTATATATATTATATAATATAATATAATATAATATAATATAATATAATATATATATATTATATAATATACAATATAATATATATATATATAATATACATATAATATATATAATATAATATATATAATATAATATATATAATATAATATATATAATATAATATATATATATATATTCCCGTCACATTCTTATTCTGGTTCGTTCTCATCCTATTGATTGTAACCACGTTACATAGGCCATTAGTATTGTTAAATCATATATAGTAAAATAGATACATATATATATATATATACGTATAAAGATGCCCCCACATTTACCTTTTGAAGCCAAGGCTGCATATAAAGATGGGTTGTTCTCATGTTTATCTACGGAAACGACTAGACATACGTATATAATATACAGTATATTATATATGTATATACATATGTACCCCACAGCCATTGCCCCAGTCACCCAGTCACGTCCTGGAGAATTTCAGCACTTCGGCAGAGTGTGGGGGAGACGCCCACGCCACACCTTGGTGGTTTTTTGAAGCAACGGTTGGTTCAAAAAAGACAGGCATCCGGCATCACCAACAAAATGGTTTGGAGAGATATCATTAATATATCATTGATTTCCGTTGCTTATAGCTAATCATATGGTAAACCATGTGGTAATATTTACCCTCCGGTAAACTAACATAACTATGGAAAATCACCATTTTCAATGGGAAAATCCACTATAAATGGCCATTTTCAATAGCTATTTTGACATAACCAGAGGGTATAAACCAATCACATGTCAGAAACAGAGGACCGATGGATCAACCTGGTGGAGACCCATCCCGTCTGAAAATGTCAAAGCAAAACACCCACAGGATGGTACCCCCCAATTATGTTAAATGATGTTTGTTGGTTTATTATATATGATATTATAAATTTAATATTTTTTTTGTTGGTTTATTATATTAAAAAAAAAAAAAAACATCATAAACGAGTTCGTTACATCTACCATAAACATCCATAAACCATCGTTTTTTCAGCCAATCTCTGTAGCCACCTCTCCAGACCGTGCCGCTGGTCCCCCGACTCGGTCAATGGGAAGTCCGGAACGTCCACGCGATCGCAACAATCCTGCGGATTTCCGACGAAAAATGCGTCGTTTTGAACGTTGGAACCGGTGTGGGAATTCCCGGAAACAGAAAAACCTTGGAATCATTTTGTTGTGCTCATAGTCTTGTCTACTCTGTGCGATACCTCACCAAAGTTCCCAAAGTGATAGACACTCACTCAGCGTTGTTTTGTCAATTGAGTTGAAAGGTATGCCTCTTTGTGGTTGACACTGCTGCATTTAACTGCATTTCACAAATGGCTTAAAATGATATACTGCAGAGCCAGGAAAGATCTGTCAAAACACTTCAGCTCAGTGGTTTCAATCCATCTGAAATAGTGGTTTCTGATGGTTTCTGTCCCTGTAGCTCATATATAACCCAAAGCCGTTGAATAAGCCGCCGTTTCTCGATGGACATGTGGCGGTGGCTCGCCCTCACTCGATTGGCAATCAAGTTTTGCGAATATTTTTTGGCAATTGACTGTGGCCCAGGAGTAAGAAACCACCAGTGTACTAGTAGGAGGGGTGCCAATTCTAATTTTTAGAAGTAACCGAGTCATGACGGTCAGATCATGAATCCGGGATTGACCTTCTCGTTACCCCTTCCAAGCTGGGATTGGAAAGGGATCTTGGAGACTTTGCTGAACAGAAGCCAACCAGCCAAGGTCTCAGCTTTCAAAGAAAACATACAGGAAATCCATGGAAAATCTGCTTGTTTGGTAATTTGTTGTTGCATTTGGGTATAGGTCAAAACCCTATACCCCTGGTGGACATCAGAATAGCTTGTAAATGGGTGTTCATTGCCCTAAAAAAGGTATCTATAGGTTTTGATCCGTAGCCATTTGTCCAACCAACCCAGTTTCGTTGTTCAATGTTACAACCATTGGATTTCATGCTCTTCATTCCGCTCTCAGCGGCTCCAACCTGACGATTCTCTTGACGACGCTTTTGGCGTGCATGAAACGGTCCACGTCAGCAAATGTGGCTGACGCTCTGGGCGTTTGGGTATTGGCCAAACATCTAACTGATCCAAGAAAAGATATCTACCGATCGAAAGAATCACCATTTTTGTGGGTTGATAACCTTTAGATCTATATCTACTGAAAATATCTGAGAATCACCAACTGCGTGGCTTGTTCGCTATCCTATGTTTGACCCATACCTGGTTCTACATCCACTCGACGGGAGATTACACGTACGCAGAAGCAACAAGAAACAACGCGGCGAAACTGAAGCTCATCCCCTTAGAGGCAACCGCTGAGAGCGTCAATGCCAGAGGAGTTGTTGGATTGCAACCGTCTGAGGAACACTCTTCGCAGGCAAATCCAAAGTTGCCAGCACTGGGGTCCATTGCATCGTATTCAGTCTGAAGGGTTGCACAGTCGGAGCCTGTGACTACACATCCAGCAGTCACGAAGGTGACATCACAAACACCATTGGGTGTAATACCCTGCTTCATTGATTCGGTGTAGCAATTTCCTGAGCATTGTGCTGTTGTAAAACTGACAGAGTTGCTCATTGTTCCACAGTCGCCAGTGTAATTCAAGCTCGACCCTGAGTTGCACATCACTCCCAGCGCAGCGAATGCCCTTGAAAACACGAGGAGGGCAAGAAACATCAACATGTCTCAATGATGCTCTCTATCTGAAAAGCGTTTTTTTGATAGGGGGCAGTTTGTGCCAAAAGGCTTGAATGGAGCACGCAATTTACGAGTGACAAAACCTTCCTCAGAATTGCTTCAAACTCTGACAACATAATTAATGGTTAATAGTGCTTAATAATGGCTGATATACAATGATATATATACATATATAATTGTTAATAGATACATAGTGCCAAATTCATCAAATTCCAACTGGCATTCTTTGCAGACTGCTTGACGAAGTCACTTGCAGTGATATCTGCAAAACTGGCCGGGCACACCTTCTTTTGAAGTTGATCTTGTCCAGCAAGAAAGCCAGTGCAGGTTGGCACAGACTTGATAATTTTCAGCGGAAATAAATCAGTGTTTGCGATCGTGTTGTGATTTTGGCTGGGGGAGGGCCGGGAGGGGGAGTGCCAAATATCTAAAACATCTATCCTAGTATAAGCCCTTCTCCGGAGGATTCTGGAATCGAGTCACCCACAATATTGGGGCTATACCAGATCTGGATGGGCGTCTTTTTTTTCAGTAGCCACGTTCCCTTTTCAGCTTTTCTCGGAGTTGGGAGAATTGGTGGTGTTTTCCCCATCGTGATACGGACCCCACTTGGATGTCATCCATTCCATATCCATATCGCATCCTCATCATTTTCATCTAGCACCGTGTCAATTGTTGAACTCCTCCCCTTCCAACCAACCCGGGTCTCCGGTCTCCTGGAAAAGATGTCCACAGGACATGGGATCCGCAAAGAGGTGGCTGTGTTTCACGAAGCTGGGACAACTCCTGCGGCTGCGTGCTGAAAAAAGCGGGCGGCTGAGATTTTGTCCCGGTCCTCTCTTCAAACTGAAGGCCATGATTGAGGATCGTGGCATTGTGATGCCAAAATCGCATGCTGTGCCTCAGTTGCGGAGCCGGTGCAGAGACGCGTGACTCGCAGATTTGCTACAAAGTGATTGGGGCTGTTTTCCTCCCAGCACTATTAAGCATCCCCAGCCACACAACGTGTATCCACCCAGTATGCCAGGTCTGTTTTCTCAGGATCAAAGATCACAGTGATCACAGATCTCAGGATACTGACTGAAGTCCGTGTGTGGCAACCAAAAAATCATCAAGTCATCAACCGATCTCAGATTGGTCCCATTGGTTGTGGCTGTTGAGCTATTGGATAATGGGAAAATCAGAGGAAACCCGAACCGTAATTGCCATCGTGTTTTTTCTGCGTGTCAAACCAGTGATTCTATTCCCTCAAAATCATGAAAATCATTGAAAATCAACATCAATCAAACTAACTCAATATCGGAAAGTCCAGAAAATCCAGAAATTCGAAGTCCCACCCACTTCAGTACAGAAATTCCAGACATTCCAACTGTCCCAGACACAAAAAAAAACGCCCCGTTTCGAATTGGGCTCCCGAACCCACCCCAAAGGCGCTCCAATTCCGTGACCCACCAGCTTTTTGGCCGCGGATCTACCTCGGCGGACTCGGTCTGCTTGGGGTGCCCCGAGGTGCCCCGAACCCCCCCATGTTTGTTGGGGCTCATGGGGGGATATGGGGCCCCTATGATGGCTGATGGCACTTCCAGAAATCTGATGAAAATGGAAAGATGTGCATCTGAATGTGAATGGTCAGCCTCTCCGTGTGCATTTTTGGAAAATCCACAGGTGGAAAGCCATGTGTGTATATGTACCTGGAAAGCCAAAAACACAAAATGTTCTGGTCATTATGGGAAAAAGCCGTAATGAACATTTTTTTTGGTAAAATATTGTTTTTACCCGTAATGACCAAAAAAAATTGTCAAATCAAAGAACATTGCAGTCCTACCCGTAGCAAAACCGTATTTTTTCAACATTTTGTTGAAAAAAACCGTCTAAAAAAACCGTCGCAGCTCTCACGCAAGCCTACCCGTGGCAAAACCGTATTTTTTCGACATTTTGTTGAAAAAAGACCGTAAAAAGCCGTAGCAACTCTCACACAAGTGGCTCCAGACGATCAAAGCCGTAATGACCAAAAAAAATGGTCAAGGCCGTTTGACCAAAAAAAATGGGATTATGGCTTTCCAGGTATGTATATATATATAATTATATATATATATAATTATATATATGTGTGTGTGCATCCATTTTCAGCATTTACCATCCGGTGTCATCAAACGTCGCAATTGAAAATCTCCCGTGTTTAGATGATTGTCCCACTAAAATCTCCATTTATAGGAAATTGTCCGTTGCCACATTTGATTACGAGAGGGTAAATGTGGATTTTCCATCGAAAGTGGATGGTATTTTCATAATCAAAGATGCTGGAAATGGGTGGAAATCTGGTGCTTCTGGTAGCATCAAACATGCAGGAAATGGATCAAAATGGTGGAATCTGATGAGTTTTAGGATCACAAAATGCCTCGGATCGCAATCGTCAAAAGCAGAGGTGCAATCTCCCTTCAAAGCTCGATGATTTCCATACAATTTTTCCACCTCCCAGCGGATTCCTCCCCCAATCCGGAACCTTTCGAACTTTGGCGTCGGTCTGCAAGTAGAAGGCCAAGTTGTACGGCATCACCGTGCCATTGGCCTCATGCCATTGGTTAGACAATGATGAATCCCATTTCAGCAATTGCCTCTGTCTCCCCCAACAACAAAAACTATGGTGGAATGTATTGGATATTATTCTGGGGGTGGTAAAAAACCATGGAACAAGATGGAACTGCCATTCCAAACCCAATCTTCCATGAAGTCGTGGTGTCAACTTGCAAAATCTGGGAGTCACGAAGAATCCTTTCTTTCTCCAATCCACCATTTGTAGATAAGTTATAACAGTTATGATCAGTTCCCAGCGAAAGCCATGGATTTCCATAGCTTTCTGGCAACTTCCAGAGGGTGACCTCGCCTCCAAGAGCTTGGTGATGTGCTCCCGCAGAGTGCCAATCTCGGAATTCCCATATTGGGACCATCGAAGCTTTAGGAGTTGGGATGTCAAATAAGAAAAAAAACCAGCCGCCTTGCAGAATCTGGAACGATGATGAACGATGACTATTCACATCAACCAGCTATTTCCAGGTCTCTGACTTTCTCATTAAGCTTGGTTTCAAAGAGTAGAATCCAAACCCGGAATTAAGCACGCGCGACTTTTCGGCACTTGGCACTTGGTCTAAAATCCTGGGGACTTCACACCTGGCCTGGGGTTAAGTCCCAAGTGTCCCACGTACGGCACGTATGCAGGCGCCATTGAGGCCAAGGTGAAGAAATCCAGCCTGGTTGGCAACCAGTGACCAGTGGCAATGCTGCTGAAAATGGATGAAAATGGTGCTTCAATGGAATGATAGTAACCATAGTAACCATAGTAACCATTCAAAATGCTGCAATTGCCACTGGTTTCTGATGATGGCTTGACAAATGTTACCTTTATGGTGCTTCAATTTGGCATTTCAAAATGCTGCTGAAAATGATGGGTTTTTGATGGTTTCAAACGGTCAAATCACTGGGGGTTTGGGGTTGTTTTTGAGGGACCCATTTGATCAACTGATCGTCAGTGGCTTCACACTCTTACCCAACAGGGCCATGCGTACTGGGTACATAGCTGACATAGCTGCATCGGCTACATCCACCTATGCAGCCACGTATCCAAAAAAATACACCCACAGCTGAACTCAGATTTGAATTGACCCAGGCCAATATGTTTGAATTGACTTATACATCAATTTTGGTACCCAAAATGGGATTCACCCAAAATGACTCAATTCTGTTGGTCCCACAGCTTTGAAATTGTTGCCCCTCTTTGGCTTCAGACGTCGGACTCTTCCGCGATGGTACCTGTTTGGGTTTTGTCAATTGGATCCTTCGTAGAAACAAGATGTGCATATGTGTATGCATGTATGTATATGGTTGTTGATCAAAATTCCTTTATCCGGGAACGGCCATTCTTCGCGAATAAAAATGTTACTTTCGCGAAACTTTCGCGAACTCCATGCTTATATCTTTCGCGGAACCTATGTTAGGCAATCATGATATCCAACTTTCGCGAAACTTTCGCGAAACAAAATGTTACTTTTGCGAACTCGAAAAAATAAAACACTTTCGCGAGGGTTTCCAACATAACACGCACGGCTTTCGCAATTAAAACTCCTTACAAGGACCTTTAGATCGACCACCATATATATATATATTATATTATTATTATTGTTATTATTATTACTATTGGTATTATTATTAATATTATTATTATCATTATTATTAATATGATTATTATTAATTATTATTATTACATGTATTCATACGCGTGGAGCATAAATCTACTAATATAGTCTGTCACAGTATATTGAATCAGACCTGCGTCTACACACATAAATACATGCTGCGTATCCATAACCGCTATCCATATCCATAACAGCTATTTCGGGCACAGCTCGTTGAAAGCCACACCAGCCACAGGAGTCACTAGTTGAGAATCATCGAAATACATCTGTTGATAGAAAAACACAAAGAGAAAGCTTGCACAGATATGAAAATGGTGATGAAAATGCTGAGGATTAGTATTTTTACTGCACAGAGAGATTAGGTCAAGAGGATAAATGGAAAATACAACATTTACTTCCAAGAATTTCCCAACAATTTCCCACGCTCCATTCTTGATAGGGGATTTCCATGTGACTAGCGGGAAGCCCTTCGTCAAAGGCGCACAGGATTGTGAAAGGTCTCAGGCAAAGGCGGTTGGCCTTTGGCAAAAAAGGTGGCCTACGCGGCGCTGACAACGAGGGTTGCCACTGAAAGTCATGGGATCAAAATGTGGGATAAACCATGAGGGATTCATGAAAATGTGCGATAAACTATGAAGAGTATGTTCATACTGTGATATCCTGAAAATAGGATCTCTTAAAAAAAAGTTTCATAGATTTCATAGTGAGAAACCCTATCTCCGGAAGACTTTTCACAGTCGCAGGGTCATCCTGAAGGACGACTTGCAGTATGCAAACTGATTCATCAAACTGTGAAATGACCAGAGGCTACACGGCTACAACAGCTGAAGATGCAAACTGATTCTCAATTCTGTGCAAAGCCACGGCATAAATGCTGCCTTTGTCGCAGTGACATCTTGCAGACGATAGAGACGTGCCTTGGCTCGCCATCGGCCATGGCCCCAGCCATGGCTTAACCAGCTTTATTGCGATGCAAATTCATGGCAAGCAGATGGATAAATGATTTAAAATGGCACATGCCTCCATGATGTTTCACCCAGCAAAGAAAAATCACATAAAAGATACTTCACCACGAATAATATCTACATTCTACATATCACATAAAATTGATACGTCTTACGTCACCATGTAATCTGGAATAATCTGGATACGGTGATACGTTTGAATCTAAAAATATGGAAAATCGACCTCCAAATCGAGCCAAGCACCGGGCCACATAATCATAGTAGGCCACGCCTCTGATGATGGCCTTTCTGCTCCGGTGAAATCAATGGGTGAAGAAATTTAACGACGAAACATGCTGAAACCATTGTTGTTACCCTCTGGTAATTTAACATAGCTATGGAAAATCACCATCTTTAATAGGCAAATCAACTGTAAATGGGCCATTTTCCATAGCCATGTTAAATTGCCAGAGGGTACCCTCAATTTTAGGGATTTCTTCAAAAACTTTGAAATTGTACGAGTATCACTCAATGCTAGGTTGGTTACGAAATCAGTAGAATATACAGCAGATCGCATCAATAGTTGGTGAAGCAAAATAATCCTGGTGAAACCAATTTCGTGTCCCAGGTTCACCTATCACAACTCGAAATATTGTTGGCTATCACTTTTGGTGCATAGATTTTTTACGGGGGGAAATCAAAAAACTCTTTACCAGGCCTATTTTTTAGAGGGAAAGAGTTGTAAACCTGGAACTATCAGATAAAAATATATAAAAATCATCTTTCTGGAAGCCTCTGATTTTTTATGCCCCTATTGTATGATCGAATCCTATTCATGCGTGGGTTTTTGCTGTGAATGTCGGAAAATTACGGTAATTCACAAAACCAAATGATTGAAGGTTCCTGCAACGCTAGTCATGGGTACACCCTATTTTAGGCCGGTTTATGGATGTAAATCAGGCTTTGCAGCATTCTGAAGCCCATTCCAACCCATTGTTTATCATAAATTCCCCCTTTTACTGGCCAAGAATCGGAGTCCATGTGGGTCCATTTGGGGTACCCGAATAACTTCACCATCCCCGTGCCATCCCCCTTCTAATGCCATGAGGAAGTTATAAGTGCGATTACCTCATAACAGCGACAATTCTTCATTTCTGGATATTCCTGGATACAATGGGACAGTATGGGACAGTAATAGTTTAGCTTTGCGGCACCACCGTTTCCCGGTTTGGACCCTCACCTGTTGCGGTTTCACGGATCGCGCTAAGTAGTGCCCTGTGTTGTACATCAACGACCTGGGCGGGGCGCGCTAAGGGGCCACCAATTTATGGCCGAAGAATGGTGAAAAATGATGTTCGAGATCTGTTCAATATTATTTATATATATATATATATATCTAAATATGATGTAATATGTAAGAATCATAATATGTGTAAAATGATTGTTCAATTACATTTGTTCAACAGTGTTGCGGATAAACTGCAATTCACCCGCCTAAAGTAAGGCGATGTTGGAATAGGGTTCCTCATCATGCATCATCAATTTTCTGTGACGTCGCAGTGAGGTCGTTCTAATTCAGCCAAATGGAGGGTTTCATCAAACCCAAAAATGGCATTTCACTTAAAAAAGACACGGATGAATCGGCTTGAAGACGACAGGTCAAATGGTCAAATCTGCCGGGGAGTTCACCGATGTCATATTCTGACCCTAATATGTGTACCCCAGGACCTGGTTGGTAATATATAACCATATTCTTGTGGGATATATCCTACAAGAAATGGCAGTGATATCTGGACGACTGGACGATCACCCTCTGTTGAAAATCCAAACCTGGCAGGAGAAAATCCACCATCTGTTTACGTTTGGTGAGCCAGAGTGATGTTGGTTTATTAAGCCCATGAAGACTTGTTCGTTGTCCCCAAAAATCATCGTTAACGAAGTTAAAAAAATGTGCGTCAACTCAGCTATCTATAGGGCCTCACCTTGTGATTCATATGGAGTTTCGTAAAATAGGGGTACCCCTACATCATCCATTTTAATAGGATGTTCCATTATAAACCATCCATTTTGGGGATCCCCATTTTAGGAAACCTCCATATGCCAATTGGGATGCCTTCCAATATCTCCCTTCAACTCCGCTGCAGCTCCTCCAGTTAACGCTGGCTGCCGCACTCAAAGCCCATAGCTGTGCCGATGCCCGGAATGCCAATCTTAGTGGCGAAGCCAAGTCTGGATTGGCTGGTGCTCAGAATGAAAAATGTTTTTTTTTGCATCATCCCAGAGTTATGGAGGGATTGAAAAAAATCAACATCAATAAACAAACATCTCTTCAGATTTTGCGCCAGCAAAATCTGCATCATTGGCATCTCGACATCTCCCCATTCAGTCCAGCACAAAGGCATAGGGATGCCCGAATTGCTCCTGGGACCTCGATTCGCGGGAGGGTCACCTTTTTTGGGCCAACAATGGCTGGTGATTTGTCTGATCAAATTGCTGATTTATGGTGATTTCACCTTGGACCAACAAATTCTGTTCAAATTGGATTCGATTTCAGGCAGATTCTCCACCGTGCCACCCTATCCCTGAGACGTCGTGCGCTGTCTGCTGCAGGTCCGAGGTATTCGAGCGATAATGCACCTCTGGCTTCGGCGTCCAGAGGGGTTGGATGTTCAAAATCTCCCATGGCTATGGATCAAGATGGATCAAGTTACCCATGAAACAGCATCAGCATGCATCAGTCAAAGTTGAGTACCCCAATTATTGGATGGATAATACGAAAAATAGACATAAACAGACTTTCCCTCTGATACACGTTTACAAAAAACTATGGAAAATCACCATTTTTAATGGGTAGACCATCTATAAATGGGCCATCTATACCATGGCTATGTTAGTCATAACCAGAGGGTAGATCTCTGGTCCCCCAGCTCTTTAATGTTCACCCCTTTTTTCCATAGGATGAACCTCCAAAAACTCGTGAAAGCCATTGCGGGTGACCAGCGGATGCTGGAACCCCTCAATGGTGGATCATTGGGGAAAAGCTAAGTCGTCCCCACGGGACGCAGACACCGGTGGTATCTGAACTCCCATGAGCCTATCCCGACTAACCCTTCCCCATGAAAATCTCCGTGATTTTCATGATAATGGGAATATGATCATAGGGATCATATCATAATATATCAAAATATGATCTAAAACAATCAATATCCTCAAAAATGTCATCTAAAATTATACAATATTTGCCATAATTGTGTGATTAATATCCCCGATACAGAATGGGCGTGCAACCGTGCAACCGTGCCTGCTCCGCAAAGGTATAGGCCCATTGCCTGACTTCTCCAGAGGTAGATTTGCCATAAACCGACCATGACTGGGGATGGTAAACATTGCACCCATAAAAATGACGGATTTGGGGGGATGCTTTATGAATGTTTATGACATTGGGTTTAAAAATGGGTTTACCACGTTGACATTAAGCCAAAAATTCAATCGACTCAGCAAAACAAATATAGGAAAAGCTCTGAAAAGGTTGACTGCAAACTGGTGCCCAAATGATTTGAGCTACTGCAGGAAGATTGGCAGTTCACCTGTATTTCTGACTGCGATGTTCGTAACACTTTCTATCAAGCAACATGCTTTTTATCAGCGAGGGGCTTTGATCTGATACTGTGCTGATACTGTGATTATGATAAATACAGAAAATCCCTCCCTGGTCGCCTTGCTACTCTACGGGAAAAAGTATGTCGCAACCGAAAAATTGAGGCAATCCTAGTCAGTTCCCCTAATTTACCACCATGTATGTGGCTCGATAAAGAAATATGTCAGATTGTGTTACGATGATTCCCGTGTGGGTGAGCCAGCTGTGTTACAGTTGTTTGAAATGATGAGATGATGATCATTTTGTCTGAATTTCAAACTCTTCCTGACCAAGCTGCCCGAAGTGATAGGCTCCGCAGAATTCCATGGTCTGAACCAACCTTAGCCGTTGCCATGTCCCGAATTCTTTGACTGTGGGTACAGCGAAAACAAATCCGGCGGATGTATATAAAGTAGAAAAATGCTAAACATCCGGTTTGTCAGGCAATTGATGTTTTCTCCCACATCATATATTACCCTCCGGTAATTCAACACTTTGCTATGGAAGCCATTGCCCACTCGACGATTTACCAGAATTTACCATGATTAACCGATTGCTATAGCTTGTGATTTCCATAGCCGTCCCTGTTGAGTTCAAGAACTCACGACCGTCCCCCATCAGGCACATCCATATTCCCATCATTTCCCATCAGGGCCCAAATGGGGAATTCTGGGCCACACCAGGTCTGCCACGAAATTGCGGCTTTCATCTCCAAGACGACTAAGTTTGCTGTACACTGAAAAAACCGTATATACCACACCTGTAGCTAAAGATTAAGCCAGGCGCCTACCCAACCAAGGTTTACCCCGTGCGGAGGTCTCCTAATTAAAAGAAAACTTGCGGGGAAAAAAAAAAACATGGATCTCGTTCCAACAAATCAGATTGCTCATCTGTTTCTGACAGAGGCAGACTTCTGTAAACTGGGTGGCTGGTCAAGGGTTAAGACGGTTAAGACTTCACGAAATCCGTATTTGTCGCGATTGCGTACCCAAAAAATGAGAAATAAGAAAGGACAGTACAAAAAGGACCCAAATCTGTGGGCGGTCCTCACACCCCTATTCCACTTCACGTGAAATCCAGTCCAATGTCTATCTTACACAGTATCCAACAAGAATTCATCCAAACGTTTGTTTTGGGTTTTCATTGCCAATCTTAGATACCCTACAAAAAATTAAATTCTTTGCTGGTGAACGTAGATATTCCATTAATACCAAAAGACTGAAGGATTAAAGTATCCATATAAGATTCACCTATATAGTTTTCCAGATCTCCATGGGATTTTTGGAAAACCCCCCAGGGATTTTTCGCTGAAATTGCGGAACCCCCGTCCCACAGAGCCACCACGCGTCCGTGGCGCTTGCCACTCCCAGGCTATGCTGGAGGCCACCACAATCTCAGCGCCGGGGAAGCCCCCAGAACCCATCTGAAAAGGTGAACAGGATCTACCCATCATAGGAATATCATGGAAATATCATGGGAAACTGGGCAATCTATGACAATCTATGGAGATGGATCAGGTGATCAGATTACCTATCAGATTTTGCATCTGATTTCTGGCGAAAATCACATCCATCAATCCCAACTCTTTGGAGCTTAACCCATACGCATATCATGGACCTGCCGGATTCAGAAAACCTTGGCATAAAAAATGGCAACATGGGTGACCCACCGACATGACGGATCCATCGGTTCCGACACACCTATCTCACGGTATCCGTTTTGATATCTTCCGGTGGCTTTTCTTGGCTTTTCTCATGGTATTCTTACACCGTCATTGATGGCTGATTCTCCCTTTCCGATTCCTTCGATGCACCAAAAAATGTTGAATTCCAAATACCCAAAAAAAAATAAATAAATAAAAAAGTGATGTTCTCTTCATTCAAATCCCTATCCAAAATGGAATTCGCATCTCTGCCACCTTTTGCACAACGGCTGAGTGTAGGAACAAAATAGGAGGCGTTGTAAAAGCGGATGTGTTCAGCCATCTGCAGGGCCTCTGTCCAGAGTTCGCATCGCGAACCGCGCTGAAGGCGTTCCGGGTGGGTGGCTGGAAATGATATTGATCACAACTGTTTACAACGATAATACAATCAAAATATTGATATAGTCAATCATTGTGATAATGATATTGAATTCATTAACATGCAGCAATGATGATCACAAATGGTAATGGTAAGTGGTCTATTGATCATGATTATTCATAACGGAAAGGCAATCTAGGTAATATCACTAGATGGTTATGGAAAATCCCATGGTTGTCTATCGATAAACCATCGTTTTTGAAGCAATACGTCGACTGGATGAATCCTTGGAAAAATCCATGGTCTGTTCCCTGTCACGACCTTTTTTCGGAGGGACCTCGATTTGTGCCACCAAACCCCAAGTACTTGATCATTTCCAAGCTACGCTTGTCCTTTCAACGAAAGCCCCAGTGAAAATCGGGCTCCAAAGCCCCAAAAACTGCCGGGCTCCCACCTCGGTGCGATTCCGATGGGTATCATAGGTCCTGCCAACCGCGGCGGCACACAGAAAATAAGCAACAAAAACCCTGGTGCTAAACAGGGTTTTAACATCCATCCCGATAACACAACTGGGTAATGTTGGGATCCAACATCCTAACTATGTTCCCATTGCTTGATGGCTGCTAGATGGTGCTAGATGAACTGCAAACCATCGAAATATGGGTGGTTTATGACATTGCATTACCAACATTGGAGGGTATAACGGTCAACATTGGGTGCTCTGAAAATTTGATCAAACCAGCCAAACTGTTTCTGCCTATATAATCTTGCTGGGTACATCTTCATTGCTCGTATTGCCCATTCGCAGTCATGACTGGAGACACAAAATTTTCCAATTGCTGACACAGAGCTCAACAACACTGTGTGTTGCCACAAACGTGTAAGGCACCTGTTTTTTTCTTCGAACGTGATCTAAACCACCAAGTCGGAATGTCATAATGGATATGATTGAGATATATGTTGACAAAGTATATATTCAATCCTCCATCGCAATCGGATGGCCACATTACCACATCTTCCATCGCATAACATCGATCATGTTCCTAATGTTTGTGAAGGGAAGTCAACCTAGAAATATTGTATAGGAGAACCCATTGGACCTCATATGAATATTGTCTCAATTGGAATCTGTTTGACATTCGAATCTCTGATGTCCTTTCCAATCATAAATCAAAGCTCGAATTCTTCATTTCCCTAAAATTGAAGATTTCACATCATCAAAATCTACGTCTACCCTCTGGTAATTTAACATAGCTATGGAAAATCACCATGTTTAATAGGTAAAGCAATGAACTAAATGGCCATTTTCCATAGCTATGTAACAAATTACCAGAGCGTACATCCTGGTATATTCCATGTTATTACCCCATTATTACATTATGGAATGGTTATTACTCTTATTTCCATAGCTATTTTGACATAACCAGAGGGTAACTTCCCATTACTATCCCCATGTTTGTTGCTTAAATTCCCATTACCCTCTGGTTATTTAACATAGCTATTAAAAATGGCCCATTTGTAGATGGTTTACCTATTAAAGATGGTGATTTTCCATGGCTATGTTAAATAACCAGAGGGTAAATTCCCATTACTATCCATCCCCATGTGTGTTGCCTAAATTCCCACGAAATCACCATGAAAAATCCCACTAAATCACTATGAAATCACTATGAAAATCCCATTTCTTCTTAAATCATCAGTGAGTTATCTCATGATGTCCTGGCCTTAAGGCACCCCGCACCCGTTTTTTTGCGCCTCAGCCACTGCAGGGAGAAATCCATCCGCCGGAAGACTGCCAGCACCAGGCCCGTCTCATCTCGACGCCTGGGGTGATAAACCAATGGAGTTACCATGGATGAACCAATGGGCACTATTGACAAAGCCCAATCAAAAACTATCACGATCTAAATTTTGCATGAACTATATAGGCTCTATATATATATATGTGTGTGTGTGCATGTGTTCCATCCATTTGTATAAATGGATGTAAATGAATTCAATATGTTTGGATCCGATCATTCCTTTGTCTAATAGCTATCAATGGATAATTCATGATCTAACTCGATTCATTAGCGATATTTTCTTCCACCTATTGTGATTCATGGATGGTAAAAGAAGTGTTCTATTTTTTTTAATATCAGTTCAAATACCATCTACATTACAGTAGCATTCTATATAAAATCATATAACATCTCTATAACCTCTACATTTACTGGTCACAACGGTCATCCATGTTCCATCCATCTGCAGCTTTGAAAACGGTCACCCACCTGTAGACCACGTGGCGATTCACCTCGATGTGAACGTAGTCCGGCGCATTCCTCGGGGGGAGAAACACCTTTGGGGGATATGATTAGCATGTGTTTAATGGTGATTTAATGGGATTTACCATCTGGTTATTTAACAGTTTGCAATGGAAATCCCCATTTTTTAATAGGTAAACCATCTATTTCTATGGGCCATCTATACCATGGCTATGTAAAAAATAACCAGATGGTATCATATATGATAATCATATTTGAGAATAGATATCATAGATTTTCAAGAACTGGGGCTAGAAAATATCATATGGGAATAATCCACGTATAATCAGATCAAAAAACCATGTGGATGTTAATTTTGGTAGGAAGTTACCTAGTAATTAGCCAACTTGGGAATATGATGAGCATAATATAACTGGGAAAAAAAAAAAAAAAAAACATACGGCGGAAAAACCAACAACTACGGCGAAATTTGAACCATAATTGGGTATATCCTTTTGGAATATACATGTATAGTCACATAGTTGGGGATATATGGATTTAATGCTGATTTAATGGAGACCCCACCAACCGATATGGGGATATTATTGGGGTATATAATTGGGATAGATAACCAACTTAAGATTCTCTATTGGGGGGTGTCTCAACATGGAGACAAAAACCACCAATACATGGCCATTCAAATACTCAAAGGGGAAGAGGACGATGCAGTGGATGATATCCCCGGGTAGCTGGCAAATCCCAGCATCAGAGATTCCCTGTGGGTAAATTGACCACGAACTGAATGGTGCTATGGCCATTACCCGGCCTGGTAAACGTTTACATAAAACGAACTGGAAAGATCCACCATGCTATGTAGCTGGGTAAATCCACGAACTGTCTATGGCCATGTTCCAGTTCGCAAACTGTTAGTCCACCATGCTATTAATGGGTAAATCCACTAGAAATGGCCATTTTCAATAGCTTTTTCTATGTTTACCAGAGGGTATATCCCATTAAATCCCATTAAATCCCATTAAACCACCATTTTCCTATGGTTTTCCTATGGTTTTCCAATGAATCAGCCATCCTGAAAGATGCTGCCCCAAGGTTTGATCATGGCACAACGACAGCAGACTGCCCATCCCAAGGCTTCATGATGACGGGTGTGGGCCCAAGGCAAAGTTTCTAGTGATCTGGAGCCTATATATCTTTCGGCTCCAAGATAATATGTTGGGTATATTAACTATTGGATATATTGGGATATACTAACTATTGGGACATATTAAGTATTGGAGATATTCATGTTCTCCACTTTCACTATTGGATATATTAACTATTGGATCCAGATTCACAAAAATCTGCTGTTCTAACTGGATCCGTGTTCATATATGGTAGTTTCCTCAAATAGGGGTACCCCCAAATCATCCATTTTAATAGGATATGCCATCATAAATCCAATTATTGGGGATCCCATTTTCGGAAACCTCCAGATTTAGATCATATTTATATATATATATAATCCATAACTTATATAGTTAACTATGATATTCTATATATATATGTATCCATGACTAGCTATTCGGAAACATCATATATCTTTATATATGTATAGCTCTTGAAACTCGCCCTCAAAAAAGTCCAAGGGACATCCCCATGCCCCGCACCATGAAGTTGACCTTGTCTTGGGCAGCACTGAGCATGGTGTACCTGGAGGTCAGATCTCAGTGAAATCCATCGATGGTATCGATGGTTTTCTAACGGTTCAACTGACCGAGAGTGATCTACAGAAATGATGATTTTCTAAGCAGTATCATTTAATATCCATATGAATGATGATCATCTGCGATATATAATAACCCGGATCACCCGGTTTCAATGACGATTTTCATCATGAATCATCCATATCAATCCCCGATTGACCCACCAGCTGATCAACCAGGACGGTCGAACACCGCTTCCAATCCCTGCGCACGCCGTCTGAACGGGACTCCAAGGGCTACAACCGGTGGCGGAGCCCATGCCTATGATGGCCACATCTGGCCGGGATGATGGTGGAAATACTTTGGAAATACTCTGGGTAAAACAATGGTTAATACTGGTTAGTACTGGTTAGTATTGGTTAATAATCCCAATTTTCACAATAGTATATCCCATTATTATCCCAATTAATGATAGATATTCACCAATTAATGATAATTAATGTGGGTAAAACAATGCCATTTGCACCACCCATGACTGGGAATGGTAACCATACCACCTATATATTTATGGTACTGACTGGGGGATTGCTTATGAAATTGTTTTACCCACATTAATGGTACAACTTCTTCTGATTTCTCAAATGAGTACTGCCATGAAAAATTATCGGACTATGTCTGACTATTGTGAGGTGTCCCATTTAAATCATTTACCATGAGTGGAAATTCATGGAAATTGACCGAAAAATTGGTCTCCAAAGCGCAAAAAGAGCATTTCGGTGGCAGACAAATGGTTGACCCAAAGCATCATTCGGTGAGTCACCATGTCAATCCTGGCACCTCCCAATAACCTCACCTTGTCCTTCTCATCATCATCATCATCATCGTCATCACTAGCATTGCAAAACTAGTTTTAAAAAAAAAACATATGTTATCATATTCTATATCATCATGAAGGATTGACACTATAAATAACTATATATAAACTCAACCAACAAAACTAACACTTGAAACCCCAAAAAAGGTCGTTGCTTGCCGCGGCACGTTCGGAGCTTCCACAGGCGCGGACACGAAACTGTGCCTCGGCGAAAATCTCCATGGCGAGGTGAGGGGAAAAGCTCAGGGGCTCAGGGGGTCCCTTTTGAAAAACTCTAGTCATTCCCCCTCTGGATTATTTTTTTGGGGACCACTACCCTCTGGAAAACTAACATAAGTATGGAAAATCACCATTTTTAATGGGAAAATCCACTATTTCTATGGCCATTTTCAATAGCTATTTTGACATAACCAGAGGGTAGTGGTCCCCAAAAAAATAATCCAAGAGATGCAATTTCCGTTGTCATGATCTCTTCGGAATCCAAAAACAGCAATCAAAAAATTGACAGCATCTACGGTGATCGCCAGAATTTCATGCTCAAGTATGGTTTCGACGAGAAAAATTGTGATTTTATAACAAGCCATCGATGGCGCTGAGGCACTGCGTGAGCGGTCTGCTTGGGCACCCAAAGCATGTAGGCTCTACCTGGCCAAATGCCGGGATGAATCGAAATTTGAGCACTGTCAATGGTTGAGGAATGGGGATGCCAATAATGAATTATGATAGTCCCCAATATCAATATACATACGAGTATATATATACGTACTATAACTTTAGAACCTGCCGAACCAATCATCAGTCAACTGGTGTTTTTCAAGCTGCTCAGTTGGACAGATAACCAGCACTTCACAAATGCACTGCACCTGTCAAGTGCTGATATCAAGCCATCCCTCGCCATGATGGTCTCGAAAAAAGAGAAAAACCCTAAACCGTGCATCAAAAAAAAAGATCGACTCATGGTTATCTTCAGTTCCGGCATGCGTAACCCCACTTACACAAATATAAAGGTATGTGATATATATATATATTGTATGTGTATATACCGTGTATATTATATATATATATATATATAAGAAGCACAAGAAGAAGAAGAAGAAGAAGAAGATGAAGATGAACAAGAACGCGAAAATGAACAAGAAGAAGAAGAAGAAAATGAACAAGAACACGGAAAAGAAGAAGAAGAAGAAGAAGGAAAAGAAAATGAACAAGAACACGAAAAGAAAAGAAATTGAAGGAAGAAGAATGAGAATGATCATGATACTGATAATAAAACAATATAATATCTGTAAAGGCCCGTGGCGTGAAACTCCTCACCTCTTTCGCCAGGACCTCCCGTCGTCCCGAACTCCCCACCTACGCCCACATAAGTGGTCTGCCAAACGCCCCATTCGCCGTCGCCGGGCCAAGTTTCTACCTTCAAACGCAGGTCCGGCGGGGGGGCCCTTGGAATTTGAGCCTTGGAAACCCATCAAATGGAGACATGATGGGTCAAAACCCTGGTACCCCTTTTTTGTTCACATCAAAATAGCTGGGATTTATGGATGTTCATCCCACTAAAAATGGTATCTATAGGTATTGACCCAAAATTGAGACATGGGTTTCCAAGGGATCCTCTGGGACCCTCCGGGAGTGATGCCTTTTTGAACCCCCAAACCACCCATCACAGCGTCGTGCGAGCCTCCTGCTCATCGGTATCGGTCTCCCTATACCTGACCCACAAACACATTGGGCAATCTACACCCCCCCAAAAATCGCCACTTAAATTGGGAAAACGATGATTGACTACCAAATTTAGGGGTGGCCTATTTTCGGACAAAGCTATTTGCACGCGTCAAAGTCACTCCCCATAACGCATGGCTCTGAAGTGTCGCGCGTTCGTGTTTTTGCGAGCCCTGTCATCTCCAATTGTCGCCGATTTGATGAAAACAGCTATGAAAAAATGGTCGAGCCCAAAACCTGGTCGGGTCACATGCTTAGCGCCGTAGCACCGTAACCTTGGCTTGTTTTCTTCCTCCGTTTATTGCTGGTACATACTTAAAAATCAGGCATCCGGCCCAACCATAGCCGGCCAAGAGTGAAATCATTGTCCAAACCGTTCTATGGTGGATTTCAAGTGAAGCCTCTCCGGTAAACAAATGTGTCAAGTAGAAATGCCCTTTGTTCAACAGATAGATGCTCTACAAATATCCTAGGTGATTTTCCATCCTCCCATATTTGTCAGAGGGTACAAACCCTTGTCAAATCGGGGGACTGGTCATGATTCATGTCGGAAGTAACATCCAAAATCAATCATGTCAAAGCGAGAAAACATCAGAAATTCGCAACTGGCCCATGGAACATGATGATCCCAATCTAAAGAATTCGTGTTTTAGACCACTTACCCTCTGGTAAACTAACATAGCTGTTGAAAATGGCCTATTTACCCATTAATAGCATGGTGGATCTTTCCATAGTTATGTTAGTTAATTTACCAGAGGCTTAATTTTCACAGGTGAATCATATCTTTTTCCCATGGTTTTCCCTACGGTTTTTTCATCAACCAACCATCATTTTTCACTTCGATCCCCATATTCATAGAATTTGATGATGGGAAAATTTACAGGAAAGCCCTATATTTGATGGTAAAAACCATGGTTTCCTGCAGATTTTCCCTTAAATCAATCCAATGACATATTTTTCTGGTCAAATCCATCGCTTCCGCGGCACCTCAATGACTCCATGTCAGCAAAGCGCATCGGGGGTCCTCGTGGCCTTCGCACCTGGCCGAAGGAAGGGGGCCTTTTTTTGGTGGTGAACCAACGAAGATCGGAATAGAATGGGGATGTTAGAGGGATATAGAAGAATGTGTGTATGTTTTTTTTGGTGAACTTTGATCTGAACTGCCCCTAAATAGGCACAGCAGAGAGAAGAATGTGTGTATATATATATGTAATATATAGATATATGTACATATTATGTATTATATACATATATATATATATTATATTATAATATATATATATATTACATATTACCCAAATGGATAGAGATGTTTCCACCCGCAGCCTGGAGCTCGTAGCGGTCCACGGCGCACCAGGGATTCCACTGAGCAGTTGGGTCGACATTGACCAAAACATGGGGACGCAACTGGGGGGATCGGTGGGATTTCAATGGCAATTTATGGGAAATGTATGGCAAATTTATGGCAATTTTATGGCAAATTTATGGGAAATGTATGGCAAATTGATGGGGAAATGTATGGGGAATTGATGGGGAATTGATGGGAAATTAATGGCAAATTAGTGGCATTTAATGGCAATTTAAGGGGATTTCATAGCAATGTAGGGGGATGTAATAGCAATTAAGCCACCTGATATCCCAATATAGTGGGGATATAACTGGGGACGAAGCATCAAAATTGGGATATTATTTGGATTTAATGGGATTTAACCAATTAATAACTGGGGATTAGTGGGATGTAATGGAATTCGATGGGATTTCATGGAATGTCACCAACACTATATTTTGGGGGTGATTGATACAATGGGGAGAAAACGAAGTTGGTATTTTGTTACCCAAAGATACTTTGTTTCATATCCTTCAATGTTGTAATTGGGGATTAAAACATCTAAGACAAAGTTTTAACAATGAATTATATTTATATATACGAACCAGCAATCGGGATGGCAATGGGGATATTCCATGGGATATTGTTGGGACAACATCTTTGGGATTTGAAAATAGGCAACCCTATTTATCTCATGGTAAAAAACCTCACAGTCCCAGAAAACCACACCCAGCGCATTTTTGCAGATCATGTCAACCCCAGATTTTGCAAAAAACCATGGTTTATTTTTGTGATTTTTGGGGGGGTACTCCTCCAAGAGTCATGATCACCATAAACCACAGGTACCCTCTGGTAAACGTTAACAAAAAACTATGGAAAATCACCATGCTATTAATGGGTAAATCCACTATTTCTATGGCCATTTTCAATAGCTATGTTAATTTACCAGAGGGTAAATCCCATTAAATTATCAGTAAATCCCATTAAATCACCATAAATCACTATAAAGTCCCATTAAAAACCCATAACCAGGTCGGGTACCTTGCTAGCCTGGTAGCCTCCCAATTCACCGGCGCCGCTTTTTTACATCACCAGGACATCACCGGGCATCCCCAACGCCCGGGCTCCAGGTCACCATGATGCTTCCCCTCGCAAGCAGATGATTTTCTCGGTGAAGCCATGGAAATGTCACGAGTGAAAAACTGCAGATGATATATCGAATGTAGAAATCAATATGATCATATAGAATCTACATTTATCAAATGTAGATTCTATATGATTATATTATAGCTGGTACACCAAATAGAAACTTGTCGCTTTTTCATTCAGATTCGAATGGGATGGGATGGTCAAGCTAAGAACTGCCGTCGCTGAGCCGCTGAGCCCGGAAAATCAGTGATCCGGTGCCAGTTCATGGCTATGGGTATCTATGGGTCAAAAGCTTGGAATGTTATTCTGCTTTTCACATGAACATAGCTATAGTTTTATTTTTAGGGCAAAATTCATGCTTCCCATTCCATCTATGGCTCAAAAACTTGGAATTCTTATGATGGGTCATGTTTTACATCTTCGTCCCCAGCAGTTTTGTGGGCAAAAAAAATCTCCGATAGCTCCCATATGGATCCCATGTCTGAGCTGAGCGGCTCCATGGCCCTCATCGGATCCCAAGGCCTCGAGGTTTTTCGACATGGGATCAAGGTTTGGAATATATCGATTTCATGGTTAATATGTGGTTAATATAATGGTTAATATAATGGTTAATATAATGGTTAAGATATGAACAATAGATATATCAATATCATCATTTAATAGGTGATATATCATATCTATAGCTAATATGTGGTTAATATGCTGTTAATAATTGTTACTATATGGTTATTATATGGTTATTATATGGTTATTATATGGTTAATGATGGTTAATAATAATCCTGGAATATATCAATATCATCTGGTTGGTTAATAGTGAATGTTAATGGTTGATGAAAATCATGGTAAAAACATCTGTTTTCATGGTGGTTTTTCTGCTGTTTTTTTTCATGGCTAATGATGGTTAATAGTGAATGATAATGGTTGATAATGGCCAATAAACCATTACCACTAGATCTACCAACGTTAATAGTGGTTAATAGTGATTCACAATGGTTATCTGGTTGGCGGTTGAGCCTACCCCGAAAAATGATGGAGTGAAAGTCAGCGATGATGAAATTCCCATCTGAATGGGAAAATAATCCAAATGTTTCAAACCACCAACCAGTCATATTTGGTTGGATTTGTCTGCAAATGGGGCCCATTTTCATGACCATTTGATAGGGAAAATCTGGTCAAGCAATGGTACCCTCTTTTCTGACAGAACCCATTTGGACTCTAGAAACTGTCAGAGTCCGATTTTTCGAACTTTTGGGGAAGATCATTCAGACTCTGACAGAAACTCTGACAGAATTGAATCCCGTAATCCCGTTAAGGCTGCGGCTGCATCAGGGGCGAATGCCAGGTTTCTTCGATGTTGTACCTGACCAGTGCCATACCATGGGTGAAAAACCTCATCTGACGGAAAAAAAAAACATCGGCAAGTTGGAGCTGCTCATGTTGGTCATGTTTCACCCTAAAATCCTCCAAAAAAAAAGGATCTAGGATCTAAATGAATATAAGTTGATATTGATATTCTATAAAAATGAGATTCTATAAAAATTTTGATAAAATGATCTCAAATTCCATGAATCAGCGCATGGTGAACTTCACTCTAAAAACTTGGAAAAACTTTGGGATTTCACTATCGAGCCCCCCAAGTTAGGCATCCCAGCGAGGGGAAGTATGCACCCAGCACCTGCTGGATGAACTGACTGGCGATTTAACAACTGTGGATTTAACCTGCAAAAAATGTCGAATTTCACAAGAATGTGGATTTAACCAAGAAAAACGGGGGATAAAAAACGTGCAAAATGTGATATAGCAGGAGGAAACAGTGGATAAAAAACCTGCAAAAATGGGGATCTAAACGATTCTGCCAATGGAGTCCTTTTGGGAAATATATTTTGGCGATGACTGATAAGCCACGCGCCATCATTTACCTGGTGAAAAATGGCAGAGGTAGCCTCTATTGGTCCAGTTGGGGATGTTCCAGATTTTGGTGGCTTTGGTTTTGGCTCATATGGGGTTGTCTCGATATTTGGAAGCCCATTCCATTCCACGCTTCAGGATTTGAACACAGCTTTCCCACGTTGCTCATGGCCATTCAACCCATGTCATCCATGTTTCTCGGATGACTCGTCCCCAGTGTCCCCATTATATGCCCATTGAATCCCCCACTAAAAAACCAATCTGGCTGAATCAAAACAAAAACAAAACAATCAAGAGCCTGAAATTTTACTTCACCAAAGAAAAACTTTATTTCAGGCTAGTTAGGATTTTTTTACTTCACTATATAATCATTATTTCAGGCTCATCATTATTTAGGGAAATTCACTGTGGCTGAATCATGAAAAAGGGATTCTGCCATCCCACACATCCATTGAAAGTATCATCCTAGTTTGCTATTCTCAGTTCTATATTCTATAAAGAAAATAGACAGTTCTTGGTCACTGTTTGATTTTTTTGGTGGGATTTTACTGTGTTCTATCTTTTTGGGGGGACAGATTTTCCAGCCACGTTTGACTGGTACATGAATATAAATATAAATAGGTTGATTGCCAGAGGGTCATACATATTCAAAACAACCTAAAATGTGTGTGTGTGTGCATATATATATATATATATATATTGTACACATATTATGTATATATATATACTAGATATATACATATATATCTGATATATCTATCTGTTTATGTTCACCACTTACTATTCGCTGGCACCTCCAGCGGCTTCAGCGGCTGAGCTCCCGAACCGGATGCGGCCACGGCCATAGCGCCAGCAGCGCGATGGTGGCCATGGCCTGAGAAGGTCGTCTTCCCTGTCAGCGTATGTGGATAGATATTTAAAGAATTATCCACTGACAATAGATATTTACTATTACTACTTATCATTATTGTCATCATCATCATCATCATCATCATCATCACTATAATATCACTAGTATTATGACTATTATGACTATGACAATTTAACTTGTTTGTCATTATAATATCAAAATTACCATCATCATCATGTTTCTTTGGGCTTTTCAGCTGGCGCGCTTTCACCCAAAAAAGCCATCCACTTTCGAAGCCTTCGCGACGCTGGTCGCGACGCCGGCAGGGCGGGATCATCGGAGGTTCCCCCTTTTTTCGTCACTTGCGGTGCCTGGATCAGGACCTCTAGCGTTCAGTTGCCTTATAGCGTGAACCGTTGAGATATGGCTCAACTATGGCTGAATTCTATGGCTGTAAATATAACGAACTAGTTAATGGGGTTATCATGGTGACTTAACTATTTCTTTCGCCAAAATTGGGTGAAAAGTCTTGGCTTAGTGAAAAGTCTTGGCTGATTTGAGACCATCTTGGAAAAAAAGTTGGGTGAATTATGTGTCACAGCTAAGATCATTATAATATGCCCAAAAGAATTGCCTGAAGAATCGCTTCTAGAGGGTCTTTCTGTGGGACATCTGTTGGCTGTCAATAAAATTTGGAGGGTCAGCTATCATGATGTTCCATGAACAAGCCGCTTTCCGGTTGCATTTCAGGGCTGCGTTCTGAGCCACATGGAGACGCTGCGATCCACTGTCACATCAGCGTATACCAGTCGTTCCTGCGGGTTGCCGTCATCCACATTGACCTTTTACCCTCCAGTAAATTAACATAGACCCTGGCAGTCATCGGGCTTGGAAGACTAGTTTCCACTATAAATTGGTCATTTTCAGGGTCCAACTGTTGATTTACCAGAGGCTATATCCCATAGAACGGGTAGGTAAATCTAAATACCTCTTGACCCGATGTCTTGTTGGCAAAACACAGCTGTTTTGAGTGAGTTTCATCATCAATCCTCGCCGGCGTATCGCGCTCTTGCTGTTGGGAACCAAATCACCAAATGTGTTGGTCTAAAAATAGAGTACCCCAAAATATTCAGTGCTTCAAATCAGATTTTCCATATTTTTCCTATGCAGATACACCCAAATCCCGAAAGTCACCATCTGTGTTTTTCAACTTCGCTCTAGGCTCTTTCGAAGATCCCTGGCCGGCGGCGAGAAGCGAGAAGTTCCGGGAAACCACCTGGAGGGATGAATATCCCGTGCCAAAAGTTGTTGGCCTAAATGGTTTCACCGACATTACAGTAGCTGGTTGGTGGTTGAGATATGATTCCCTCTGAAAAATGATGGACTGACTTCGTCAGTTGGGATGATGATTCTTCCCAACTGTTTCTGGAAAGTCATAAACTGATCATAAAATTCCATGGTTCCAGTCACCACCAAGCAGTTAATGTCAAATGATTCTCACGTTGCCTCCAATCCTTCTTTTGCTGATGGGATCCCCAACGACTTGCCCGGTACGTACTTTGCCAATTTCTAGACTTCCAATGCGGCTGGCTGGATCCCAAAAAACATGTCAAATGACATTTGGAATATTCAATGTTCCATGTTTTTTGGGATCCAACCCCAACAAACATGGAAAATTCTCCATATCTGCCACATGTTTCTGGCAAAATCCCTTGGAAAGCCATAAAATCTGAAGATCCGAAATGTTGGTGCCCCAATTTTGGTCACTTCATGGCATTGGGTTTGGAACAATCCTATGCCATGGTATTGGTGAATGTTTATGAAGGATAAAAATAGGACATGAATGTGGTATTGGGGATAGGGATGGATAGGGATTATTCCAAACCAAGGCCAATAAGGCCAGCAAAATCCTATGCCAGAATGTTTATCCCCCATTTCTTTGCAGGTGAATGATCATCCTCAAGTGTTGAAATGTCAGTTTCGCAGAACCCATAATGATTTGATCAGTTTTTTTGTATCCCAACGCCCTATCCCCAACCACCAACCCCACTAAAAGGCCCCTGGATTTATGGTGGTCGACCCAATTACTCTGGATCTTCCAGACTATCCAAACATCCAAACCGAGGTTGGTTCCTTATGAATTCCGAGGTTGGCAAACTACCCTAACCGTATAAGGAATTGTTCAAATGGCAGTCCAAATAAGGATAATGTCAAAAATAACTTCAGGTTCTCAGTAGAAGTTCCTTGAATTCCGTGGCAAATTCTATCACTATATTCTGAAATAACCTCAATAGTCGGATAGAGAAGTCGGCAGTCCAAACATGTCCAAACTTCCACGGGAAGATCATCCCAATCGAAACAGGTGACTTTCTCACCAGTTTTTTACAGCCCACTTAGATGTACCCGGCCTGGTAATGACTGTTACATAGCTATTGAATAGCTGGCACCTATAGAAATCGTTGATAAAAACCGAACATTTCCAGATGGTGATTTTAGCTATGTAAACGTTTACCAGAGGGTAGATGAGATATGGATAACAGTTATATCTAGGATGCACATCCAAGCAGCCAATCCCAAGTCCTCTTTGCAAAGAATGGTGGGTGACATCCAAAAAAAACTGGGTGACATCCAGACACGCCCCCCTCAGGTTGGTCAAATATTGGCCTTGAAAACTCCAAAAAAAGGCCCCCATGACCACCACCCATCTACAAGCTATCCGCAACGCTTGCAAAGATCCCAGATTTACATATATATATATATATAACCCCACTTAACCCCCAATAAACATAGACCAATCCCGATCCCAAACTATAACTATATAATACTATATATATATATATAATATAAATATATAAACTATATACATTATAATACATATATATATATATATACTATATACTATTACAAAAATATGTATGAATTGTACATCCCAATGCCTTGTCCACCCAAAAAAAAACCAGTTGGTAAGTGGTTAGTAACCCTCTGAAAATGAAGTCCCCCGATTCCTAGGACCTAACTTACTAAGCACTGTTTCAATCCATTGAATCCCAGTTAATTCCATTGAATCCCTTGTTTCATAGCTAAATCCCCATAAATCTTCAGTTTTCCAAGGTCAATCCCCATAAATATCATAAATCCATCGTTTTTTCTCGGCAAATCCTAACAGAAACGATCAAAACATCGCTGGGGCCCCACCTGATGGCCCTGCGCAAATCTTTGGCGCCGAAGACCGCCGTGCCTGCCACGGCCTCATTGGCTCCGGCCGCCGCCGCCAGCGCGGCGGTGCGCACCGTGATGCCACCATCCACCTTTCGAAGTCTGGAAAAATCCACGAGTTGTCGAGTTGTCATCTATAAATCATCTATTTTTATCATCTAGACATCAAAAATATCCTATAAATATCTATAAATCATCTAATCTCATCACATCTCCGGATGTTGTATGTTAATTTTGATGTTCATAGATGTTCATATAGTTAAACCATAGTTCAACCGGGGTCCTGAAAAAATTTTCCGTAGTCAGCTCTGGATCTCCGCCTCCAGGGATTTGTGGGGAAAGGCTTCTCGCAGTTGGTGTACCTTCGGCAAAACCTCAGGCTACGCTGCCCCAAAATAGGGATGGACGGCCACAATTCTACATGGTCTTTTAAAAAGAACCGCCCCTTTAAAGGCCCATGTTTTCATTGAGAAAAAATCCAGTGTCTGCATTAGGGTGTTATATTCGTTCTTATAAAATATTCAAATAGTAAAAATAATTATCTAATATTCAAGTAATACAGTATTATCTAATATCAAAATATATACTAAAGGGATTGCCATTTCGAACGGGATTTCTCACCGTGAATTCCCTCGTTACCAGTTTATCCATGATCTTCTCATGAACAAAAGTGTTTCATACAAGATGAATATTGAATCCTATCCACATGTCAAATAGACTTTTTTGGATCTTCCCTTGAAGGTCATGGTGGTTTTACACAAAAAAAAACATATAGTAGTTCTAGAAATCACCCGACATCTTCCCAATGTACCCTCTGGTAAACTAACATGACTATTGAAAATCACCATGTTTAATGGGAAAATCAACTATTTCTATGGCCATGTTCAATAGCTATTTTGACATAACCAGAGGGTACCTTGCTCTCAGATCGGCACCTCGTGCATGAAAGCTTGTCCCCCAAAGCCTGGTGTCACTGTCATGGCCAGCACGGCATCGAAACTCTCCGCAGCCTCGTGAGGTTCGGTTCGGACGGGGTCGTCGTGATGGATCTGGAGCCATCCACAAAAAATGGTGGCTTTAAGTTTAACCAACAAAAATATTTGAAGGTTAACAAAATATAAAGGGGACTTCACCAACAAAGATAGTTAGAAGATACATCAGATATAGATTTTTGTTGCTCCCAACCTTTCCGGGTCATGTTTCCTCGTGAAAAAGCCTTCTGTTCTCCCAAAAAAATGGCGCTGGGGCTGTCTGTCGAAATCCCGAAATCGCTCCTCCAAAACATCGGAATCCAAGTGAGTCTGCGGCGCCAGCGCCAATCCCACCTAGCTGCGAGGCTGCGAGGCTGCGGTGGGTGAGATGTTGAGATGGTTGAGATGGAGGTTTCCTAAGTTATGGTACCCGGTACCCCAAAAACGCTGGTTTTCATGGAAAATCCAGGCCAAGGTGAATGGCCCGAAAATTCAGGTGAGTGAAATATTCTATTTCAATCTATTTCATGTATCCAGATAGATGGTTTACAATGGATCCGAAATAAACTGGATGATTTTTCGGGGTATCACCATGACTTCGGAAACCTCAAGTTGTCCAAGTGAATCCACCCAGAGCTCGAAGGACTCCAAGTTTTCTCTGCAAAGATCGCTTGTAAGTGATTCCCTTGTCCTTCACCAAAGCAACATGAATTCATAGCCAACTCAGCAAAGATCAAGAAAAGTTCTTTGGGGGCAAAGATGCTTCTTTCTGCAACTTCCGTATCCACCAGAACGATTCAAGACTTCAACCCTCACTTCAATTTGGGTAACAAGTTAATCACCGCAAACACCCCTTTCCGCGATGTTTTGACCATTTTTGACACCAAAAACCTCTGAAGAAAAACTCTTCAAAGCTCCACATGTTCTTCCCAATTTTATATGGTTTATCCCAGAATCTCAAGGTTTATCATCATTCTCCCTTTTTCAAAACAGCCGCAACGAAGTTTTCCCGACAAAGTTCAGACCCAAGTATCTTCACAGGTTCAAATATGTGAAATTCCCATGGATTCTCTCCCAAATTCCCTAAAAAACCCAATGGATTTCCCTACAACGCCCTCCACCTTTTTCCCGCCTCCATCCCCAGCTGGTGCGCCAGCTGGGCTGCGGCCTTGGCCACGGCGGGGGAACGGTCCAAGGCCTCGAAGTGGAGCAGCACCCGACTGGCACCTGGCGGCCACGGCCATGTGGCCACGGGATGGCAACGGCAAAAATAGGGTATCAGTAAGTGGGGGGTCCCCTGTCGGTTTGTGAATGTTTTCGCAGAAACTTGAACATCCCATGTCCATCATGTCCACTCCCGACTACTTTAGTCTTCCACGATGTTTTTTCTCGGTTACTCATATAATCACTGAATCCCTCTAAAAATGGAGCATGGCAATTCAATCAGTGAGATTCCGACGGAAATCCAATCCGACGGAAATGATCATTTCAGCAGCAACATTTAGGATGTCACTAACAGAAAATCCGCCCGCACCGAAGGTGCTGGGGCGTGATCGTCCGGATGGCACTCGTAAAAGGTTACAGGTTTACCTGGGGGGGGGGGCATTTTTCGGCCAAAACCTCCTGTTTTTGATAGGTCGTG
>Ga0126342_10000241_pt1 | contig 50159 bp, 37 predicted proteins | sample Cyp1metagenome_FD_92528 | JGI IMG/M metagenome (GOLD analysis project Ga0126342, IMG submission 92528) | Coral microbial communities from Lord Howe Island, Old Settlement Bay, Australia - Cyphastrea 1 metagenome | ecosystem: Host-associated > Invertebrates > Cnidaria > Coral ...
ATGATGAAAAAAGTGTGTTTTACTAGGGTTTTAGACCCTCCAAATGCATAAAACATCGGTATTTACAGTGTTTTATCATCATTTTTAATGAAAATTCACTCCCCCACGGGGTGCCGCCCTCTTATTTTAATGGATTATTATGGATTATTATGATGGATTATTATAATGGATTATTATAATGGACTATTATCATGGATTATAATGGATTATAATGGATGATCATAATGGATTATAATGGATGATTATAATGGATTATGATGGATTATTATTATGGATTATTATGATGGCTTATTATAATGGATTATTCTAATGGATTATTATAGTGGATTATTATAATGGATTATAATGGATTATAATGGATGATTATCATGGATTATAATGGATTATAATGGATTATTATAGTGGATTGTTCTAATGGATTATGTTCATGGATTATTTTCATGGATTATTTTCATGGATTATAATGGATTACAATGGATTATAATGGATTATTATGATGGATGATTATGATGGAATATTATAATGGATTATAATGTATTATTATAGTGGATTATTATAATGGATTATCATGGATTATAATGGCTTATATTGGATGATTATGATGGATGATTATCATGGATTATAATGGATTATCATTGATAATTATCATGGATTATTATAATGGATTATTTTTGTTTAGCTTAGATGTTGCCAGACCTGGCTAGGTGGTTCGTAAGTTATAGCCCTTTACAGCAGGGGCAATTACAAGACTTAAGGGTAGAATTGTCAATCACATGTGTATAAAGTATGCATGGTCTTAGATTGCACCGCTTCACCCCTTCATATCTATACCTTTTTGCAACCAAATAGAACCATCCTTTCAACTGGAACCTTTCCCGGGAGTTCCCAAAGCCACCATGAAATGCTGTCCGCCTCACAAGATCAATCTTCGCCTTGTGAAGTTAATGAATCCACCATTTTTTGGACCCCTGGGAGCATGTTACATGTTACTCTCTGGTAAACCAACAGTTCGCTATTGAAAATGGCCCAGTCGAAATAGCTGATTTACCCATTAAGAAGGCTGATTATCAATAGCTATGTAAACGTTTACCAGAGGATACATGTTGCCGAGGAAATTGTTAGAGTCATTTACAGCACCAAGTTTTCAGCTCAAATTGCACGACTCTCGGCTGCGGCTGCGTTGAGCAGCGGGGGATGTGAGTTGGATGTGGGAAATGGGGAACCCCAGCGCTGGATGCACCCTCTGGTTATGACTAACATAGCTATGGAAAATCCATTATAAATGGAAGTTTTAATGGGAAAATCATCTATAAATGGGCCATTTTCCATGGCTATGTTAAATAACCAGAGGTAAATGATTCAAATATGAATACATCCAATAGGTGTCAACCCCGGATAAATAAACTATGGTTTATGGAAAAAAACTCGGGCACTCCACAAATAGGAGTAATCTGATGCTTCACTGGTACCCCCTCAGTCAAACAGCCGCTTGGGGTTTAGTAATTCAGGGTTGACAATCAATGTTTTGAATGAGTTTCTCAAGAGGATGGTCTACTTACTGGTGGCTTGGAAAATTGGGCAGGCAGTATCGAAGAGGCTGATTGTGACATGAGAGCTGCGCCGACTGAATGGAGATACTGACGTCGATGGCCAGAAAGATGATGAGCCAACGGTAGAGCCAACGGTAAAATAATGATTCGACGTATGTTTTGCGGTGCTGGGTCGCAAGGTTGGCCCAAATATTTGCAAAGGTGGAGAAGTTCGTAAAATCAACACCTGAAAAAGAAGCGGGTGCTATATGGAGGATCATCTCACTTCGTGGCTAGTTTTTGGTACCGGGGACTCTCAAAGGTTCGCGACTGTTGTCAGATTTTTGGTCAGGATCAACATTGCTGTCGCAACAAGCTGCTTCCTCTTTGGATGCTGCGTGGAAGAAGGGGGTGCGGGGTGGGAGGGGGCTGATAACGATCGTTTCTCTTGCATTTTGATACCATACAATCACTTGGTGCTACGCTCTTAACTTGCTCAAGCAACTTGCAACACCCTCTTGATGCTAGTTTCTCAAGCAACTTACAGCACGCTCTTGACGCTACGCTCTGAACTTTCTCAAGCAATTTACAACACGTTCTTGCTACGCCCGTAGCTTTCCCAAGCAACTTGCAACACGCTGTTGATGTTGGTGATGGCATGTTGCTGAATTCTGATCTTCACGGTAATGCTGATCAGGATGTGGATGTTGATTAGAAAGTCTTGTTTTGCACGCAATTCAACTACCCCCTAGGAAAGCTTTGAACAGTGCCAGGAGAGCCATATAGGCGGACTCAGTTAAACCTCGGGTCACCGGGCAACGCTACCCAAGGAAAAGAAGATGCTTCGACGGTATTGCTGGCTGCCTCATCACGGAGCTTGGCAACCCACTGCAGCAGGTGTTTTTCGAGGATTGCGTCACATGTGGATGGACATCCAGGGCCTCCACATGTGGGGTCGCACATTTGGACCTCAAGGTCGGCAACTTCATTAGAAGCAAGACCGGCCTCCGCCTCATTGACTGTGGATTCGCCACCCACTTCGGGACGCCGTTGGCGGGCCCTTGCGGGTCGTTGGAGGTCATGGCCCCAAGAGCTTTACAAGGAGTGTAAAGTCCCCGAGGAATTCGGAACGGCTTTGGCAATGAGAGTTGCTTATTATAGCAAAGAGAGCCGATTTGGCCATTGCACATGCGGATGTGTGCTGCGTCCTCAGAAAGCTCCAAGCGCCCAGGGTGAGTCGCTCATTCGGTTCCGCAGCAGTGTATGCCCAAAAAAATACCTCACGGATGGACGTGAAGGTTGCTGGTGGTAGGTCCATTGCCGACCACGTGATGGAAGCATATGAAAGCTGCTGCCAGCCCCAAGAGCGCAATGAAGGGCGCAAGCCCCAAGGCTGTGATGAAGCGCAGAATGAAGGCTCCCAAGGTGATGAAAGCTGCTATGAAAAGCCACGGCCCCGGGGACAAGCAGCCAAGGGCAAAACGGGGCACCAAAGGTACACGCGCAGGTAGGAGGCCCAACGCCACCAACCAAGAGCTTATTGATTTGCTTCGTGATACAAAATTTTCAAGGAAGCGCCAGAGTTGAAGAAGATTGGGAAGAAGTCAGACCAACTTACATGTCTAAAAATATTTGATCTGTGTCTCAGAGCGCGTTTGGAAATACATGCGCCGTGCCTGTGGCCTGATCGGTGCAAGGGTGCACGGATGGCACTTTGGACGACACGGTTGGGTAGTCCTGCGGGGGCACAAGCATGATGCCCTGCTTTCAAGATTTCCCAGCATGATATGCTGGTGGCATGTAACTGCGTGATGCTGGCGAAAACACATTAGTTATTAGTTTGACATCTTTGACCTCTTTGCGAAAGAAATCTTCTGCCATTTGATGACGCGAACTGAGAACATTCAAGCGAATCAAGTTGTTTGCATCTGCCTGTCCGTGTGCTAGTGCTGTTCTCACAGCACTGTGATCCTTGGGGACATGCGAAGAGGAATGCTCAAAAAAAATCTGCTTCGTGATTTGGCAACTGAGAAGTTCGTGCTTCAATGACAGACTGCCCTGGAGGGTATCCAGGCAAGCCCATCGGAGCTGCAGCGTTTTGCCGCTGCTTGGCCGCAAGGTTTGGCCACAGAGAGATGACATGGCCGATAAAGCGAGGGGCTAGGTTCAATGGTTCGAGCATTTCTACCAGATTGTCACGGCCATCACGGCCATGCTTTTGGTTGCACGCTCTGTTGGGGGATGCATGTTATTTTGCCGACATCACTGTCATCAAACACAATGCTGGTAAGGCGGGGTTGGGGTGTGGTGTGGTTGGGGTGTAATAACCTTCTTTCACCTGCCTCTTGCACTTGATGCTGCGCTTCAACTTCCTCGCGCGCTTCATGCTCTACTTGATGGTATTAGGTACTGCGGGGTGGGGTGAGGCAGGGCAGTAACCTTCATGTACACACGCACACGGCAGCGAATGCTATGCCAATGATGAGCTAGTTTCGGATACAAGAATTCCACTCGTTTGAAGCCAAACGGCAAGGTTGCCCTCAGTTATGTTGACAAATCTCCCCTGACACGAGATATTGATCGCGCTTGTCGAACTACCACAGGTCCCCCAACCTGTCTCAAAGACCTCGACATTGCGAGCTCTGCATAAATTGCGCTAGATGGGTCCTGAGTTTGACGCTCCGAGTCATGAAGATTTGCCGTCCTCGGGTGATGAACAAAGCTTGCATTCTCCTACCTGAAAAATGTTGACCCAAGAAAAAAAATCGGGGAAGACCAGGTCTACGACCCCCTGCAAACACTGCGTCAATATTCAAATGTTTGTTTCGTCAGGGGCTTCAACCATTTTTTCATTACATATACGGTTATACTCCCTTCCCCCGATCATATTACGTACACACGCCGTTTTTAGGGCCCAAAAAAATTAGATTCAACTGATTTTATGAGATGTTCGTGTGGTTTCTATTCAATATGATATGGGAAAGAAAATAAACACAACCCTCAAGAATCTACATTTCAAAAAATTCCATCCCCTCATGAAACAACCCCACTGGACATTCATATTAAGTACCCCCGAATGGTCCCAAAAATGTGATTTCATCCCCTACTAAACCATGGTTCCTGAGGGGGGGTTGAATATGAACGGGGGAAGCGATTCATCCCATCCCTCGCATCAAATACTGAACCAACGTTGTGTAATCTCCAATTACAAGTTGCTGCCCTCCCAGTGATGTTTGCTGGGTTACTAGGCCAAATCTTAGGTAGTTAATCCTTTTGTCTTTTGGTATGTATGGGACTATCTACGTTCACCAGCTAAGAACTCAATTTTTTGCAAGGTATCTGGCTGATTGGCCGGGGTTTTAAGTCCAATTTTTTAAAGATGTATCTCCCATACACGAAAAAAAACGCCTAGGCAAAAATAAACCAACGCAACTATTTTTTTGCGGATCTGGGGCACCACCCATATGAAAATTGTGGTTCAGTATGATTCTCTAGTTCAAATTAATCATTGCAGTTTCCCAGAATTATCCATAATTAACCACCATTAACCACTGGATTAAACCATTAACCACTGGATTTAACATAATGAACCATTAAATTCACCGCCATGAACCATAATGAAAAACATTGGTTATTCATCAACCATTAACCCACTATCATTGACCTTGTTGGGTTTCCCACCTAGGTTTCCCACCTAGGAACCCCACATTGCAGTGCCGCACCTCAGGAACTTGGACGAAAGTATCGAGCAAGTAAAGGCCGCCGGTCGACATTTTCGGGCTGGGCTGGAGCGGTTGACTCAGTGTCTGGATGGTTGTTGATTATATTGGGATACTGGGAATATTTTGGGGATGATAATTTTTTGGAAGAATCTTTTGGGGATTGGGATTATCTTGAACTAATCCTGTAGTTCATTGGTTATACCATCTGGTTTTTGAACGGTTTGCTATGGAAAAGAACCCAGTTATAGATGATAAAAATGATGATTTACCTATTCAAAATGATGATTTTCCAATTAGCTACTACTACAATCCTAATATATTAGGGATTAAGTTTGGGATCATACAGGTTACTTAATGTTATTTACAATTTTCTCATATTGGTTACAGTGGTTTTTTGTATTGGGTAGGGGTCTTTTATTGCACGATATAACGGAGATGATCACAACCTGCGGGATAGTTACAGTTTTGGTGTTATTTTTTTGTTTTTCATTCCTTATTTTCTGATGATTGTTTTTTTTGCCAACCTGACACGTTCTTTGCTCGGAGGGTGCAGCGAGGTTTTTCTGGATAGAGGTCGTTCAAGTTTCCACAGACAAATCGACCTCCTGTTTTTTTGCAATGGAGTTGGACCATACCATCGTGCATCATCGCGGAAAACACGCATGTGTTCAAAGAAAAACATGTTTTCAACCCAACCTGGTATGTGTTTTATGTTGTGTTTTTGAAAATGTTTCTGAATGGGTTTGCATGAAAGTACTGCACCCAAAAATCCCATTGTTTCAGAAAGTGAGTTCCTGTACTTACTGGTTGCCATAATTATATTATATTGTATGTTGGGGGTAAATCAACAATTTTGGGACAAACCCATTGATCAGGTTGGTGATATGTCCCCATCATATCCCCCGTTTCTGGACAAGACATTATTTAGATCCATACTATTCCCCAAAACTCCCCGCCATGACTCGAGTTTCATCTGGATGTAAGATTCGAAAAACTCAAAAAAAATGAAAACCGTGGAAGATTCAAAATTCAAAAACTCAGGAACTAAAGTTACTGAAGGATTGAAACCCATAGTTGGTTGGTGGTTTCAAACATGTTTTTTTATTTTTCCATATATTGGGAATAATGATCCCAACTGACGAACTCCATCATGTTTCAGAGGGGTAGGTAGGTATACCACCAACCAGTATATATATATATATATATTTATATTTATATTACCATATATTACCTATTTTGGGATATGTGAAGGGTCTACATAGCTATATGTTTCAGAGGGGTAGGTGGCTCAACCACCAACCAGAAAGGATTGAAACCCAAAGGCTTTGGGATTGGGTATTTCACATGGATCCAGGCACGGCACGGAAAACTCCACAGGTACGGATCGCTTGGCACGTGCCGGTTTCAAGCAACTGGTGCGCAGCGCGCAGTTCCAGGCCGCGGAAAGCGGGTGGGTCCCAAAAGGGGTCCCAAAAGGGCGATGATGGGCGATGGGGGACTGGTGAGTGCTGTATCATAGTTAATAATACATGATAACTGATAGATAGATGTTGACAATGGGATAATCAACATTATTATTATTGTCAACTATCATGACAGATGAAAAATGATAAATAGAATACATTTATAGCTGGCTGGTGGTTTGGAACATTCTTTATTTTCCCATATATTGGGATAATCATCCCAACTGACGAACTCATATTTTTCAGAGGGGTAGGTATACCACCAACCAGCATTTATAGTGCTGATACTGGATAGATGTTGCTCATGGGATCATCATGTTTTGATGATTTGATCATCCCAAGGGATGTTTTTTCTAGTCAAAGATAGTGGATGATCATAGTTTGAGAATGGGATTATCCACGATTATCCACGAGTTATAAGAATTGGATAATGACTATTGGATATCAAGGGATAATACTGGGATATGACTATTGGATATACTTGTAGACCTGGGGGTCCATCCCACTTAGTTGTTAGTAACCGGGGTTAGTTAACCCGTTTATTTATGGGATACCCCACGCGTGGAGTTACGATCGCCAGGGTCATTAACCACTTACTGTACAAAGGGGATGGCAAGTATTTGTGTGTTGTTTTATTCCGTTTGTTTTTTTCTGAGTTTATGTTTGATTGTTTGGTTGTTTTTGCCTTTTCATTATTTTATTTTGCTTCTTTTCCTACATGTTTGCTTCTCCACTTCCCTGTTTTGTTTTTTAGTCTTCCCTACTTTTAATTCCTTAACAAATTGTAAAACCCTAAAGCAACCCTTGAAATCTGTGAATCAATCAGACCTAAACCAACCCTAATTATATAAATTTCAATCCAACCTTGCATAGATGAACAATAAACCTTAAACCAACCCCAAATGAGTCCTAAGCCTTGATAAGCTGAAACCCATTCCTCAGCAAACATTGTACCAACCCTAAAGGAATGTTCACCCAACGCTAAATAGATTTGAAACCAAGCCCAATGAAACCCTAAACCAGCTTTGAGTACACCTTAAACCAGCCCCAAACAAGCGCTAAACCAGCCCAAAAGAAACGCTAAACCAACCCTAAAGAAACAATAAGCCAACACAAATACACCCTAAACCAGCTTCAAATAAACCTTAAACCAACCCCAAAGAAACAATAAACCAACACGAAATACACCCTAAACCAGACCTAAAGCAACCCTCAACCCATTCCAAATGAAGTTGAAACCTATCCTAAATCAACTAAATCTGCATTCATCCAACCTTAAAAAAGCCCTAAGCCAACGCCATAAACCACCACCAAATAAACACCAAAACAACCCTAAATAAGCCACACCCTAAGCAAACCCTAAGCAAAGCCTTAGTCAATTCCAGACGAACCCTGACTAAACCCAAAACCTTCAATCATCCCGAAATAAATTTACATAAACCCTAAGCCAACTCAAATAAACCCTAAACCATCCCTAAACAAATCCTAAACCAGCCTTGAAAAAACCCTAAACCAACCCGAAATAAACCCTTAACCAAGCCTCAATTATCCTGAGCTTTAATGAAGTTAACCCAGCCCCGAATAAACACTAAACCACTCCTAAGTAAACTCTAATTAACTTTAAACAACCCCCAAATAGACACTAAACCAATCCTAACCAACCCTAAACCAACCCTCACTGAACCCCAAACCACCCCTAGGATAATTTTGGCCAAATTAATTGAATAAAGCGGAATTTAAGAATCAAAGGGTGCTTAATCATCAACGAATAGTGTTGTGGTCCGAATATGATGAATTGATTGATGAACGTTTGGGGTTTTCAACCTGCCATATATATATATACACACTTAATATGATTCGAGATTATTGTTATCCATGAATTTGGAGTCCCTACCAACCATTCTTTGGAGAATTGCCCAAAAAGATTTTTGTTTCAGTATGAACATGTGCAGAATACAACTTGTGTATTTATGGGGAAAATATAGTTTCCCACAGATGTTCACATACCCCCCAGTAAACTAGCACAGCTATGCAAAACGGTCCATTTAGAGGTGGTTTGCCTTACGCATGGTGTTTTTTTCATAGCAAAATGGTAATGACCAGAGGGTAACCCACCCCATTGTAGCAGCCATTGGCGGTGTACCCCCAATCCCAAAGAGGCTCACAACAAGAAAATGGAAATATGAAAGTTATGAAAGCCAGACTCATTGGGTGAGATGATAAGCTAATCGGAGTGGCAATTCTACATTCATAGCAGAGAAATCAAATATTTTTTCATCGTCTACATTGTCTACATCAGTGTAAAAAGCAGGGGATACTCAAAAGAATGCAATGGATAATCTATAGCTACCTCGACCGAACTCAAATGATTGTTGATATTGAAGCACGAAACACGTGCCTCTAAATCTACCCTCTGGTTAGTTAACGTAGCTATGGAAAATCACAGTTGTTAATCGAATTTGCTAAATCATCAAAAATCATCTACACATGCGCCATTTGTACCATGGCAAACTGTTAAACGACCAGATAGGATTTGTTAACCACCAATCAGTCTTTGCTGCAGATTTGTCTGATTTTAGACTTCAATTTCACCATTTTTGTTCAATCAAACCCCTCATAATGTAACTAGCATTTTCCCTGTATTGCCTACATACATGCATGTTATATATATACTAGTTGGTGGTTTGGAACATTTTCCATAATATATGGGATAATCCTTCCCATTGACTAATATTTTTCAAGATGGTTGAAACCACCAACCAGTATATATACATATATACATGTATATGTTTTCATATACATTTATATCTTGATGCTAAATGACCATCATGAATCTTCTTGGTCAGCCTTTTTGTTGGCAGTTTTTGGCACTGAGAAACTCACATCGGGGATGGTTATCCATCATCATCCATCCATTTTCATAGGGGTTTCTGTTTATATACCCATTATGGGATGGATGATCAAAAGCCATGAATCATTAGGAAATTATTGGAAATGTACTGCTGAGAATGGAAAAACATAAACCACTTCATTGTTAATTTATAAAAGATGTTTTCACCACTTCATTGTTCATAAATCGCATATTTCCATAGGAAATTCCATGGGAATCTTTTATAATAAAGTGGTTTTAATCATTTATGCCATATTCCTATGCCATAGATGTGCCATATTTCCATAGGAATCCCATCATGACGATGGCACGGACGTGCAGGTCATCCCTGAGTACGGCTTTCGCTGCTCCGACGAAGGCGTCCAGCAGATGTTGCAGGCAGGGAGGTGATATGGGGGACTATGATGGTGAAAATATGGTGAATATATGGTTATTGTATGGTTATTATATAGATCATTAAATATATGGTTGTTATTGAATATATGGTTATACTATGGTTATTAAATATATGGTTAATATAAGGTTAATATATGGTTATTACCCTCTGGTAATTTGTTACATAGCTATTGAAAATGGCCATAGAAATAGTGGATTTACCCATTGAAAATGGTGATTTGCCATAGTTATGTTAGTTTACCAGAGGGTAAATATATAATTAACCATGTAATATATCACCGTGCGAAATGATCCTTAATGGTGATGTATGGTTAATTTGAAGGTATGGTTAATATATGGTTGTTGTATGGTTAATGGTGGGGAATATGTGGAATTCACAAATATATGGTTAATATATTGTTAATATATGGTTGTTGTATTGTTATTATATGGTTAATGATGGTTAATAATAGGTGATCATGGGGTTCCCATACATCTGGGTAAATTATAACAACCTCACTGTTCTCCCTCACTGGTTAGTAATTGAGGGAAATCATCCCCAAATGGCCGCAAGATTCAGGTTAGTGAAATATTATAATTTACCCAGATACATGGGGGTATCCCAATAGCTGGTTTGTACTGGAAAATCTATATATTAATGGATGATTTAGGGGCACCCCCCATTTAGGAAACACTTGTATATATATATACATATATATGGATTATGGTAATGTGACCGACTGTAATAGGGATAACTAACAGTAATTATTAGGAAACAATGGTTTAATATCATGGACCTAAAATTTGATCAAAATAAGGACGTTGATTGGCCAGATTTTGCTGGGTCGAATACAAGCTATTGCCGAAATAGTAGAAATGGATAGTTTCGACAGCTAAGATGATCCACTCGATGGTTTTAAAATGAAGGAAAACACTGGATCCAGCAACTATCGATTGCTGGATAGTATTGGATGCTTCAAAAAAATGCTTCTGAGATTTTGATGTTGGTTCCTTCCCCCGATCATGACATAAACCACCCCAAACAAACCCCTCGAGGTAACTATGAAAATCATCTACCAGCTGGTGCAGGATTTTGTCCATCCACAGTGTGTTCGATGGAGGGTAAATCATGTAAACGATTTAAAAATTAACCATTTTTCATAGCAAACTCTTAAATTACCAGAAGGTCATCAATCATAATTTGATCAATGTTCATGTTCTTATAGAAACCTATAGCTAATGGCTATAATTTACCATAATTCTTCATGAATTACTCTTTATATCATTTTCAGTTAGCGTTAAAACGCCCAGGTTTCGTATCCCTTTCCTCAAGCTGGCAACCTCACCAGATCACGTCGGCCAGGCGTTTCAAGAGTACAAGGATGATAGCGACATCTTTGTGAACTCCACCATCATCAAAGATGCCTTGCCACTTCGAGTTTCGTTGGGCTATGGAGTCATGGAGCTTGGAGAGTCAGAGAGTCATGGAGTCGAGTCATGGAGAAATGTTTGGTGTATGGAAAGTGGGTTGATCTCTTGGGTTGATATCTGGTACCCTCTGGTAAACTAACATAGCTATGGAAAATCACCATGCTATTAATGGGTAAATCAACTATAAATAGCCATGTTCAATAGCTTTTTGTATGTTTACCAGAGGGTATCTTAGAAAAATGCATGGGAAATGGTCGGTCATCCCATCGTCCTGACGAGGTTCAGTGAGGCTCGCCAGTATCCTGAACTTGCGCAGGACGGAGTTCCCGACAGGTTCACCCCCCATGGGGAAGTTAGTGTGATTTAACTAGGTCAATCTTAGATGGGTACGTTAATCCTTTAGTCTTTTGGTATCAATGGGAATATCCACTAACCAGCAAAGAATTTGTCATTTTTTGCAGGGTATCTAAGATTGGCAATGTTAATGGGGAACCTTTGGGAACCCAATTTATAGCCCAACATTTCAGGTTAGAGAAATTTTACAATTTACCCAGATACACGGGGGTATCCTAATAGCTGGTTTATAATGGAAAATCCATGATATATTCATGGATGATTTAGGGGTGCCTCCATTTTAGTGTCTTAATATTATACCTCATTTTGGATACCCATTATAATACCCCCATATTATTCCTCCATTATTAGTGCCTGAATATTTAAAAAACAATTATCCCATATTTTGGGGGTACCCCCTGTATTGTTTTTCTTTTCAAAAAAATAGGGATCATGATGAGAATCCATTGGAACTGCGGATGTGTTTCCTCTATGTTCAACCCAGAAATGGTTCTGGATGAATAACACCTCACCATTTTGGAATGATAATTAGTAAGGGGAAATCATCGCCGCAAGTTTCCGCAAGTTTCAGGTGAGTGAATGGTACTTTACCCAGATCAATGGCCATGCTGGCCAGGAACCGATTGATTGGAGGTACCTAGCAGATATAAGGCCGATGTAAGGGCTATGCAAGGGGATATACTCCCTGTACCCCAAAAATTTGGCCCTATATGGTTCCCATGATATATGGGATAATATTTTTCAGAGGGGTAGGTATACCACCAACCAGAAAATGTTATTAACCATCATTAATCATCATCATTAACCATTATTAACAGTATATTAACCATTAGGGTAGGCTTCAACCACCAACCAGATATGGTTTCATAAGCAACGTTTTTTTGGAACACGGCAAACAGGCAGTCCCGCATGGACTACGGGTCCAGCCTACGCCAGGGTGTTTTTTTTATACCCGGCAATCAAACGTGGCGCAGGCTGGAAAATCCAGAAAAAACGAAATGGATGTTTCGTTTGCAAAGAACATCGAACTAAATGATACTGGAGGCTATACAGATATATATATATACAGTATGTATATATATATAACAATGTATACATATATATATATATATATCTGGTTGGTGGTTTGGAACATGGCTTTTATTTTTCCATATCTTGGGAAGAATAATCCCAACTGACGAACGCCATCATTTTTTCAGAGGGGTAGGTATACCACCAACCAGATATATATATATATATTATAAATAACTATGTATACAGTATACATATACATATACATATACTAGTGTATACTAATATATAATTGTATATATATAGGAGCTATACAAAATGAAGGTTTGAATGGGACTTCATTCAATGATGGATTTCCGAGCCTGCGCTGTAGGTTTGATGACATCACCTCCCAAGGGCCATGGTGATTTCACCACGGCACCACAGTGCCCCCGTTACGAAATCGCCTTTGTTGGTGCCAATAACTCCGATCCAAGAACTATGGTTTGTTCTATATATTATATATAATTTACATTTACATATATAATTTATATATATATATATAATTTTTATATGCATATATATATTATGGCTATGAATCAATACCTATACATACCATTTTAGGGGGATGAACATCCATTTACCAGCTATTTTGACGTTCACCAGGGGTACAAAGTTTTGACCCATCCCCATATATATATAATGAGATTTTACAGCAAATTATAACTGGGCACCACCTTGAATGTAATCAATAAAAATTACTTGGATGTGCCTCCCAGCTAGCAGTTTGCAAGCCATAAAAAGTCCAAGCCGTTCATCGAAACTGGAGTATTTACCATTCCATCATCCTTACAAATGGCATATACTCCATACTGCTTAATCCACCTGCCAAATGTTCTATTGTGATAGAAAATTCAGCCAGGACCCCCTGGCTGATGGGACCCCTGGGCAGGAGGATGAGTTTGCTCCCTTAGGCGCGATCTGTGGCAATAAGCCTCAAACTAAGAGCCTTGGTGGAGAAATGTGGAAAATGTGTTCTCGAAATTCCCCATTTATAACCATCCAATGGTTAGTAGACTATCGCGAATGGTTAATTAACTCAATTATTTATAGCCAGTCATGAGTCATCATGATTAACCAGTTAAATATCCAGCGAATTAAATGGAATTTAATCAATTTAACCATTGATATTAGTTACTCAATATAGACTATCATGAATGGTTAATTATATATAAGATGTATACACATATATATATATTATCATTTATAACCATGATATTTACTAACCAGTCCCATTGAAAATTCACCAGGAAGTTTTTCCTTTCGAAAAAAACGATCTTTGAAGGGGAAGAAAACATGTGGCTCGGTGCATCAGTTAGCCTCTGGTAAACGTTTACAAAAAACCATGGGAAAAATCACCATTTTTTCTGGGAAAATGATGGGAAAACCATGGGAAAATGATGGTTTATATGGAAAGATCCACCATTTTTAAAAGGTAAATCAATTATAACTATGTGCCATTTTCAATAGCTAACTGTAACAAATTACCAGAGGGTACTTCACACTTTTTCACATCCAAAAAAATCCACGGAGACGACTTGATGGGAAAACATCCAACGAAATGGTGGGAGTTTCCAGCACGCCATGTTTGGAACATGCACCACGAAATCACCAAATTGCTACAGGATGGAGCCCCTGGAAACGAGCGAGATCCCGTTCAGCTGCCGAACAGAAAAGCGGCTGAGAAAAAACTATGGTTTATGGTAGATAGAACGAAGTAGTTAATGGGGGTTAAAATGGCTTATAAACCAACTTATAACTGGAGGGGCCATCCTGTAGAAATCTGACTGGGTTTTTTTAACACAAAGACAGTACTTTTTGCGAAGCTCTCGACTTTGATTCCACATCGGGGGACGCAAGGATGCTGACAAACACACTGTCTCCTGTGCTCGCAATTGTGCGATCCATTTTTCTGGAATACAACGAAGAGGTGGCCAAGCATTGCTGTACACGCCATGAAGACATTTTGCCTTCTGTCAGATATCTGGACATACGATTTGTGACTGATTTTGACCAGAAAAGCCTTCGTCTCGATCCTGGCAGTAGAATGCGTCTGCTAACTTGCTCCCAAGAGAAGCTTTCTGACGCTGCCCGAGCTATAGCAGCTGCTGATTGTCGACAGTTCACGGAATTCGCCATGACGCGAATCGATTTTTTGGCGAGAACCATTGTCCGTGCTGAGTGTCTGCTGAAGATGGGGGCCCACTGGTTCAACAAATTTACTTTTGAGAAGGAAACTTAGGATTTACCATGATTTACCGATCTGAAAAATGAACCAATTGAGCATCCATTTGCAGGATGGGCTCCCCCAGTTCTAAGTTGGTTTATAACTCCCATTAAGTATAGTTATCTAGTTCGTTATATCTACCATAAACCATAGAATCACAGAATTCAGCCACAGCCATATCTCAACTGAACGCTATCGCTCGTTTCCGGGGGCCCCATACTTTTTCTAGATACACAGATGTACTATGCAATACCATACTAATCCTGGTTCAATTTTTTACATACTATATCACCATTTTAACCCCCATGAAAACTAGAGTTAACTGAAGTTAGCATTCACATTCGTATATCACCACTATAGTTATAGTTGTAGCTACAGTTATACACAGATGACAACTATAGTATTCACCATATAATTATAATATAGTAAGGTATTCACCATATATCACCATACCCCCATACTATATCACCATATTAGCAGCTCCATGTTTTCGTCTGGAAATTTCATGGCCACGTCTCCGATTCGAGGATCGGCATCTTGGAGTTTCTTCACAATCTCTACGTGCGTTACGCGGATCCTGCATTCCAGGCCCGAAAAGTGGGCTGCTGGGTGTGGATTTTAACAACACAAACGGATGTTTCCTATCCCATAGGATCCATGTATGCTATATATGGTAACATGGATCCCATCAATGTACCCCAAATGTTAGCATATATACCAGCACCATGGATCCAAATCATCAGTTCAAAAAAATGGCCCCCGCCATTTCCGGAGACCTCCGGAACCTCCTGTGGGCCAGGGCCGGGCCGCGAAATCCGATGGTTAGCACCACCGATGGTTTGGTTCGCCAAAGAAAGTAAGGGGATGAACTAAGCACCTATCAACTGGTGGATTTCGAAAAACCTTAGTGTGTCCCATGAAATGGTCGAAATTGGCAATCCCCCATGTTCAGAGACCATGTAGACCATGTTAGATTTGGACCATCGACCCAAAAGATAGCGGCAGAATTGCCATGGCTCATTTCTTTGGATTAAATCATCCTATTTGCTCCCCAGAAATAAAATCCTATACGTCCAGCTAAACTATAGAAAAAGCCTAAGAAAAGATAGAAAAGTAAAGTCCTAAGCCCCTAAAAGATGGAAATGTAAGATCCTACTAAACGAGTGATCAATGATGATCAATAACTGTTCTATCTTTTTTTGGTAGGTTGCCATATGGTAAAACCAAGAATCTCCACGCCAGGACGAGATTGAGTTGCTCAAGCGTGAGGCTTACGGTGGTTGGTGCAGTTGAGATTACCCCTAATTTTATTGATATAACTAAGGGGTGCAACTATGGGATACGAAGGGTTATGAATGATTGTTAGTGGTTGTTCATGGTTTATTAATGGTTTATTAATGCTTATTAAGGGTGAAGTAAGGGTTATTCAAGTGTGTAACAGGATTTAAAACTTCCGTAAATTGGGATAGAACCCCTACAGCTATGGTTATATAGCCACTTATTAGTCGAACTCCGCCCCCAAGTAGGGTTGTTGGATATATATTTTTTGGGCTAATGTGACAAACCCAATGCCATAAACCGTCCGCTTAACCAACCATGACTGGGGCTCATGTTACATCATCCCAAATCTTGGTTTAATACCCCATGATTCATAGTGTTAGTTGGATGACATCCCATAGAAAAAGTTGATTTACCGGACTTCAACATGGTTTTTTTAACATGAATTTAGCTATGAAACCAGAGAGTCTCCAGCTTTCTCATGGATCATTAAATGTCCCCATTGAACATCACCCAACCATTAGGTATATGGTCTACTAGATGGCTACTATTTCAGGTGATGTCCAATATTCCCAAAATGGGACAGTTACCAACCCCCATGATTTGACCTCTATTGGGGATGCTTTAGCATTGAACCCATTCACAAATGCTTGAACTCTTTGGCCGACTGGTTCTTGGATATCTGCAAGATATGCCCGATGCGAATGCCCGTTGACAAGTGGACAACAGCTTGTATAATATTGAGCATCATCAACCATTAGTAAGCATTAATGTGTTTTTTCTCCAACAATAAACCATCCCCAATTGAAAACAAAAACAAAACTGGTGCCATGGGGTACATAGGTCTCTCCACAAAAAATGCTAGTCCCAAGTTATGGCAAATCGAATCCGGAAAATGAGCAAGTTGAACCACGGTAAGATGGTTGGTGTTAAACCCATTGGGTAACCCCATTGGGTAACACCAACCATTGTTAACCCCATTGGGTTACCCATTGGGAACTTTCTGTTTCTGTTGATGAACCTGGGAAAGTGTTCCCAACACGTTCAGATCACCTGGAGATCTGCGAGATCTGCTTCTAAAGGCCGAAAAAAGGGGGGATAAATCCATCCTGGTGCGTCATCACTTGCCATGTTTGGGTTTATTACCCAAAAAATGGGAAAGCTCTAAACAGATCCAATAGGTATGCATATATCATATACATGTTGCATATACTTACATATACTATATCCCTCGCACGAGGCAGACCAGCGAGCTGGGCGTGTCTTGGTGCGTGGCCACGTGGCGAGCAAACCTATGGTGGCCGTTGGGATTTTAGGGTACCACAGAAGGATATCCCGTAACAGGGATACAGGGGCTTTGTCATTTGCCCTTCGGTAATTTGTAACATAGCTATTGAAAATGACCATAGAAATTGTGGATTTACCCATTGAAAATGGTGGATCTTTCCATAGTTATGTAAACGTTTATCATTTATAGTATATTATTTTTGGTTTTTATTGGGATTTAACTGGATTTATCTGATGAGTTTTTATGGTTGGTCAATAACTCCAACACCTATGTTTCAAAAAGTGATAAATATGGGACTACTGTTATAAGGTTGTGAATCTCATGAGTTAGTAGGGATAAAACTGAAGCAAAATGGAGATCTGATCGCAATTTGATGTTTATTTGGAGGCTTCGAACATCACTTGAAAAAGCCGTATCTGTTGGAGGTGACATATCGTCTTTTTTGTTCGGTGATGTGAAAAGTTCAACAGGTACCAACCCCAGTATCATGAGATTTCAAGCATTTCTCGTGCCAAAGCTGCCCCCAATACATGGCCAACAGGCGCCCTGAAACTTTGCCACTTGTGTTGGGGGGCCACGTTTGGAAGGGTTGGTGGAATGCCTTTGAGGACAACCTAGTTTGAAGGCCTGGCACAGGGGCAAGATCCCAACTGCCTGCACATTGCAGGCTTCTATTTTGTGCGGTGCCGTCGAGACGGGCTGTCTACCACTGGTGCAAACACTGCTGAAGGGTCCCAATCTTGTGCCTCCTCGCCGCAACGGCCCGTTGCAAACAGCGGTTCTGGCAGCCCTTCTAGATTTCGGTGCAGATCCCAACTTGGTCAATGGGAATGGCGACTCGCCTTTGCATCTGGCTGTCATGCATGCGGAAGGCGTTTTTTGCTGGTGGGTGCAGGAAATCATGACTGCCTTTTTTATTTTTTGGAAGCTTCTGTGGGTCAAGGCGCCTGTGTGTACAATTGACTGCATAAAGGATTCAGTGCACAAAGCTTTGTGTGTATACAAGCTGCTCTGTGAAACAGCTTCCCCGCGCAAAAGCTTCTCTGTGAAAAAGAATTCTCCGTGAGATGACATGAGCTACAAACTAACGAGCCAGGAGGGGCAGTGCTACATCATCTCCGGAGGTCGCAACTATGTAGGGCCTGTCGCTGCTTGGCGCAACCCTTGCATACTACCCACCAACATCGGGATGTTCGAGGCCATTCCTTGGCCCGAGCATCTGTGGGCAAAACCGGACGATGTCATGATGTTCGCTGCGAAAGGCAGGGACCGGTCGGAAGTCGGAAGGCATCACGTTTGAGGAGCTTGGGCCATCCTCTGCTCTAACCAAAGGAATTTTAGATATCAATACTTCCGCATTACGGACCTTTGGAAGTCACAGCAACGGATGTCACAGCAATGGATGTCACACCAATGGATGTCACAAGGGATGTCACAGGAAAGGACGTCACATCAGTGATTGCCACGGCAACGGATGTAACAGCAATGTACTACACTACACTAATTACATTGCAGCACACTACAACTACAAATACAAGTACAACTACAACCACACTACATTACACAACGCTACACTACACTGATTACATTGCATTACACTACAACTACAACTGCAGCTGCAACTACAACTACAACTACCACTACATTACACTACGCTACACATACTACAATACGCTACACTACGCTACACTCATTACGCTGCACTACCCTACAACTACAACTACACTACCTTACACTAGACACACTCCACTATACCACACTACACTACACAACACTACACAACATTACATTGCACTACGCTACGCTAATTACACCACACCACGGCTACAACTGCAACTGTACTTGCCAATAAATTAATTACATTACATAACAGCTACAGCTCCACTACACTGCACTACAACTACAGCTACAACTGCAACTACAACTGCGCTACTCCACACTACATCCAGCAGTTGTGGTAAGGTGACCACTGCAACCATTGCAACCATTCCAAAAAACACAACTCCAACCACCTGTCGGTCCATCAGTGGATTCGCTCTGCCATCTGTGATTCACAACAACCAACCTCTCCTATAGGTTTCCCATTTTTTAAACTTCCGCCACCGCCTTGTGCCATACTACTATTATTGCTAGTTGCACTGAATTTGAGTCGTGTGCCCAAAAAAAAACGCAAAAAAAGGCCCAAGTCTGGCACATTTTCCAAGTATGACATTTGAGATTAACGGAAAATTGGACATGTGAAGAACAATTGCACATTTTCACTTTGTTTGCTCGCAAACAGCAATGCCATGGATGCTATCGACCTGGCTATTCGTCTCTCGCTCACCTGCGTATACCTTCTGAGTAGCTGCAAACATTGCTGTGCACTTCACGTTGATCCATGTGATTTCATTCAATGAACCTTGGCTCCGCTTTGGCGTGCTACTTGGTTGGGGGAGGTTTTGGGTTGGGGGGCTCCGGGGAACAATAACGTTCTTGCTTTTGCTTTTCGAAAGTTACGCTTTTGCAGCTTCATGTACTTTAGAAGACGCTCTTGATGTTACGTTCTTGCAACTTCATGTAACGCGGAAGACGCTCTTGATGCTATGGTCTCGCAACGTTCAAGTCCACTCACAGCTCAAGTGGATACCTTGCAAGCCATAGAGTTGCAAAGACATCCTGGTCTGGATAACGCCTTGATGTGTCCCTCGATGCTGCGAAGCAGCCGAGCAGGCAAAGTTGCCCATGCTCCAAAGAACTTTCTCGACTTGTCAAAGGACTAGTCATGGCTGCATGATCCTCAACTATAAAGCAGATGGCATATGAAAAGAGATTGAGCACTGCGTGAAATCCATGTCGCATTACTTTCAGATCATCCCACTGAAATACTACATGTTCCTACCCCTCATAACTGCATCCTCTATTTCCAAACATCCCTTGAAAAAAGAACTTATGACCCAACTTCTTAGTCCCTTCGCCCTATTACTAAACGGTCTCCCCCAAATAATAAACACTTGGGGCAGTTTATTTAATTTTTAGGGTGCGAAGCTTCCCCGTAATACTAAATTAAAAACCCTAATATAAAAAAAAACGTTGTTTTCCTAGTACAAAATCGATTAGGTTTATCTTTTAAAACCTAATTAAAATATTGCCAAAAAATCGGATTTCGAAGCCGTCCCCCTAATACTAAATTAAAACCATAATATAAAAAACTATTTTTCTTTTTCAAAATCGATTAGATTTCCTTTGAAAATCTAACTGCAATATTGCCAAAAAATGGATTTCGAAGCTTTCCCCTACTAGTAACTTAAAAACCTTAATGCAAAATACTGTTTGTTCGACCTTAAAAGACGGACCCTAATAAAAAAATGCCCCGGGGCTGACTAGTTTTTATTATTAGGGGGTGAACCCTGAAATGGGACCTTCATGTTTAGTTTGTTTTCGAAAGGAGATCAAATAAAAATCAAATTGGCCAGTCTGAAATTTCCCAAAATTTAACGCGGACCCTAGTTTTTAGTATTTGGGGTACGTTTAGTAAAAGGAGGTGGGGATTAATCAATCACGTATTCAACCAAAGACCACGGCGCGGGAACTCAGTGATGGTGAAGCTGGTGATGATAATACTAGTAATAATAACGATGATGACAATGATGATGATGATGATGATGATGATGATGACGGCTCTGTTGATGATGTGCTCGGATGGCGTCGTACCCCGACGTCCGAGCGTTGTTGTTTATTGTCCGCCGGTGCCGATCCGTTGCTGCTCAATGGTGACAGCCAGAGCGCTTTCTTCTATTATGCAGCGTCAGGGCTACTTGTCACCATGCGCATATGTCACTGCATAGATCGCGTGACGCCAGTGGATTTGATTGCGCGGCATTTGCCCATCATTGTGCAGTACTGTCCTGCAAGAGCTTATGGCCAGTCTCCAAATTCTTCGCGCATCAGTAAAAATATTCGGATGCACTGGGTGGAGGGCTTGTCGTGCTGCAGTCTGCTGTCACTGGAGAAGAATTTCTGCGCTTGCCGTTTTCAGAGCTTGGAACTGGTCTGCAATTCAAGCACATACATTTTCGATAAACCATGTTTTGACGCTGGAACATACCTGCATCTTCCTAAGTGCCAATATTTCTTTCTTTTCAGCGGGAACTGCTTTTTCAGAATAGGAGCACTTGTTGAAAAAAAAGGACACTTTTGATTTTCTGCGTGGTTTGTTTGTCAGAAGTTCCAAGGGTCCCACCTTCGCATCGCTTCTTTTTCTTCCAACTAATTACACCAGGCAGAGACGGTGAGATCTGACAAGCACATTCTGGCAAGACCCAAGTTACTCTGCAAATCAAATGTTTCCTCACATGCAAGATGTTTTGTGAAAGGGCTACAAGTTTATCTAGCTTCCTGGTGGGAGTGGCAGCGCCTGGTTTCACCCAGAGGTCACCGTTGATGTTGGACAGAAGTATAGATGCCAAAATAATATTGATCACAGAAACATGTTTGATTAAGCAAAAATTGAAGTCTTGATGCGGGTGTTTGATTTTGTGGAATGACTAACCTCACGTTTGTGAGCCAGCGCAACGTGTTTCAATACCTTTGCTTCCTCTCAAACTTATGCTTGCAACATTCAGGAAAGGGCCTATCACAGCTATCATGTCTGAGGCATGACCTACCTGAAAAAAAATGTTTCATGTGCAAGGGCACTGTAATTTCGGAAAAACAGAAAATTATGTTTTTTCAGATAGGGACATCAAGTTTAGCACTTAGGAAGGCGCAGGTAGATAAGTATCCCATCCCTATTCCATCAATATACTAATTCTTGTTTGGTTCGTACCCCTATGATACGCCCGGATCTTCAATAACGTCCCCCTTCATCGATATAGATGTTTTCATGTTGGTTTATAAACCCATGAACTAGTTCGATATGTCGCTCATGGCCATAAATCATAATTATTGGGCCTTTATCAACCAACTTAGCTAACAAACTGGGGCGCCACCAACCGCAGCATTCGAACAGCATCCACCCCTCGCATCCTATTCACTGAGGCTTTGTTGAGCCTAGCGTGACAGAAGACCCAGATGGATACTATCATTTGTCCCTCAGCTAAGACATTTAGAGGCGTGTCTCAAAATGTTGGTAATGTACCTTCAAACTGTGGTTTTGTCCAGGAACAGTTTTCTCTCAATATTTTAGGCAAGTTTTGGGGCGAAAAATGATGTTCAAATTCTTCGTCAGGGGATGCTCATGGAGATTCTCGCGGATTGCTCATGGATCTTCATGGTTTTTGATGGATTTTCCCGGAGATTTTGATGGATTGGATGGAACCCCTTGAGTTCCCAGCTTCGGCCCTTCACCTGGCTAGGATTGCGGTTCCAGGTGCCTTACTTATTCAGCCAGGGTACTGCACCTTTAAATCCACTGCTTATCCATCATTTTCTCGTAGCCATTTGGGATATAGCCCAGTGCCAGGCACATCCCCAGGTTGGTTTTGTCGAGTTTCATGTTTTCATAGGTTTCCCAAAAAGAACCATGCTTCCGGTGATCAGCAACACTTTGCGACATGGAAAACCACCACGTTCAGCAGGTTTACTCATCTAGAAATGAGCAATTTTCTATGTCTTAAATTACCAGAGGGTATATTTTCATATATTTTCCAGTCGAAAGGTGGGTCGGAAGATTGCCACTCGCCGGTTGGCCTCACTATGATGGTCAGGATTTGGTGGAGTCCACGGCCAATATTCCAATTTATGGATTGTCCCATAGTTAGTATCTGGTGGTAAATCCCATGTAGGATTCGTGGGTTATAAGTTATAACCGGCAAATCTAACTCGCGTTTTTGCCCTACAAGCAAGATGGGAAGGAACGACCAGTCGTTGGACTTAAGGACTCAGGACTGGGGTGATTACTTGTTCGTTTATAAGCCCCATGTTTGTTGGCAGATGGGGTACTGTATACAATGTGCACATACCCTCCAAACTTCTCCAAATAGGCTTGCGAGTATAATACCTCATTCCATCCCATGGTCTAGAAACTGTTGAATGTCACATTTTGAATCGCCAGAATATCTCATTGGAATATCCCTAACTTGCAAAATAATCCATTACAGTATGTGCCTGTTCTGCTTCATGCTGGCTGCCTATATATCCCTTAGGTTCCTTAGATCCCCATCAAGCCCCCTGAAATTGTTGATCAGTTGCTAGTCTCGATGCTTAAGCCCTTATGTCAAGCCACTTAAATTCCAATTTTGGTTGCTTAAAACCTGAAACCAGATGTGAGAAAAATTCATTTTGGTTACTTAGAATCAACCAGTTTAGAAAAACTCCCAGGGACTCGCGTCGTGGGCTGGGCCCAGGCCTGGACGTCAGGAATTGGCCTTGGAGATTCAACAAGTTCCTGGGCGAAGCAAACTCTGGGGGCGTGTGGGGGATGGTATCCTGGATACGTGGCTAAACAATGGGATGCATCAGATATGCCGAAGTCTGCTCGAGGAATAAGAAGATCCAAGCCCATGGCCCCAGGCCGTTAAGAGATGCAGACTTCCACCCTCACAATATTGGGATCATTATGATCATATGTGAACCTACTGATAGTTTAATAGTTGGTTTAATGATGGCGATCTTTGTGGGATACTGGCATATATTACCAAAAATAACGGGAATCTAAAACGGCATATTACTAATAGACGGTTGACATATGACTAATTTATGGCTCATACTGGCAATAATGTGGTAATTCTATCGTATATCGACGGACAATGATGTTAATATATACTCTATGGGGATACCCATGATAGTATTCATATAACGTTGGGAATCTATACGGAAACCATAGGGAATCTACAGGGCATAGTCAAAATAATGTGAATTTGGGATACTAAATAAATCAACAAATACATAAATGACTTTAAATTCACAGGTATATCCACCATTACCCCACTACATGGGTTAATACATGGCTAATGATGAATACAGGTATAATAGGCTACTAGTATGGCTAATGAGTCTTTTTTCCCTGGCTTTGTTCCAAAGTGCATGACCGCCCTGCCGCAAATGCTTGCGCTCTAGCTTCGCGTGAATACGTGAAACGCCCCATGCTGGCCTGCAACGAGCCCCAGTTGCTGGAACCAAGCCGCCACTATTACTGGTCGAATGAACATGGCGAAGCTGAGATGCCTTGGGTCATCCCGCACGGCACTGACGACGACCCGTTGTACCATCACAGGTGTGATGAGTACTCGCAATTTCCGGCGCTCAACATCTCCCCGCTTGACTGCAAGCCTCGAAAAGAAATCTTGGACATTTTTGAAGGCAAACGATCGCTTGTGCACATTGCCACGCATTGCGATCTGCATGGAAGCGACGGCGACCAATTTTATCGTCATCTTCCACATGCTGGGATAGAAGCAAATCCCCCTCAACAATAAGCAAAAAGTAAAATCCTAAAAGGTGGGACTTTGAAATGTCGATTTTTAAACAGCAGGTAATAACTAACCGGCAGCTCGGCAGCTAGTGACTAGTGAATATCCTTTAGAATAATGAAGGTTCACTTGTCTCTTTTCGGGGGGATACTATTTAGTGATAAACGGGAATATACTTTCTTAAGCAACGTAATTTGACCAACAACATTCGGGATTGAATCTGATTAAGTGGATTAATCACTGTATTCGTATATAGTACCAGAAAGTGCCCGTGCCTGCAAGGGCAAAAGTTTCGATTTTTTATGGTTTGAGAAATCAATGGTCTATAGGAGAGTTTTTGAGATGCAGGAGCACGGAAGTGTTGAAGATGTGAGGTGCATCAACAAATGAGGAAAGGTGGTTGAGACGCCAATGAAATGACATGTAAAAATCCATGCATTGCGGACTGAATGATCCCATGAACCAATAGTCGAAGAATCAACAAGTTGATGAATCAATGAGTCAACGAATCAACTAATCAAATGAATCAGTGACTCAATGAAGTAACAAAGCAATGAATCAATGAGTCCAGGAATGAGTGAAATAGTGAGTCGATGAACGGATCAGTCAGTGATTTAATCAACCGATGAATCACTGAATCAATGAACGAAAGAATCAGTGAACCCATGAATCAATGAGTCAATGAACGGGCGGATGGATTAATGAAAAGTTAGCTACTTCGTTGTTTAGCTAATTCTTCACTGAGGCACTTCTTCGGTGAGGTACCTCGTCTCTCAGCTACTTCTTCTCTGAGCAGCCTCTTATCTGGGCTACTTCTCTAATCAGCTACCTCTTCTGTAGCTTCTGCAACCCAAGTCTTCTCTTCGCGCAGATGTTGCAAAGCATGTAGGAATTTCCAGCGGAAGTCCCGCATGGCACAAAAGTGGCACTGTGCTCAGAAACTACCTCTCCCGCAGCTGTTACAATACGTTTGGAAACTTCCAGCTGCAATCAATCCCGCAAAGCAGCAGCGTCGCAACTTCATTCATGCTTTGCTGCACGCAGCCAATGCGTTTTGTCACAGCCAGTTGCAAACCTGCGTAGCACTGGCATCACACCAAATCGACCAACTTTCGCTTAGGGCTGACATTGGAACGACTGTGCAAATCGAGCTCTCGTGCACTTTTTTCCGACCTCAATTTCCACAGGTGCTCCGACTGCGACTTTTTTTAAACATTTTGAAGTGCAAATCGAGCTCTGGCTACAGTCTCCTGCACTTTTTGCCAACAGCTTTCCCAGATCGAGGCTAGAAACCGCAGAACACAAACCCTATTTCGCGACCCCAGGCGCCAGAATACCCAAAAAAAACAGGGGGGTTAACGCCCGACTGTGTTTTTTCACCCTACGCTCGACAGTGCTTTTCACGCCCGACTGCTTGATGATGGGGCTGACATGATGTTGTGGTTGACATGATGATGTGTTTAGCATGATGGTGTGAATGCTAACCATGACCGTCATCCGTAACTCGGAAGTTTGCGAACTAAGCTTTCTTTGGTCAGTGTTGAGATAAAATGGTGATATAACACATACTATATATATATGCGTGTGTGTGTTTTCTTTTTTTGTTTTGCATTTATTTGTTTATTTCTTTAATTAATGTGTATATATATATATTTGTTTTCATGCATTTACTCATATTTATGTTTTTTGGTTTGTTTTTACTTTTTTATTATGTGTTTAACTGATTCATTCGTCTATTTTTGATTTTTCATTATTTTTAGTTACTTTTATTACTATGTTTTGTATATATATATGTGTATAGCCAGCAAAGATATATGTGTGTTTGCTGATTGGTTTCTCAATGGGGATTGAATCATGATTTAAAGGTGTTTGATCCCCCGAAAAGGTGCTATAACAGCTAATTAGCGATAGTGTTGTGGATCAGATGGGTGCAAATTCAAATATTCAACCAGCAGTCGGTAACAATATCCTCAGGCAATCAAACGTGGTAATTGGAAATACCCCATGGAGGTGTTAATCGGAAAATTTTCTATGGATATGTTTTTTTCCATTGCCGGAGGGTATCTCTATCTGTAAATAGTCGACGTTAGGTGGCAAGATAAACTAATGTTAGAAAAAAAATGCCATAAGCAACCCATATTTTGATGATTTATAAATTGGGTGGGTTTACCATGTTTTGCCAACATTATACTGGAATATAACCAAAAGAAGTAGAGAAAAATATTTGGAATATGTGATATTTATGAAGGGTTTTAGCCACAATAATAGGATCCATCATGGACATATAATCGGTTGTTTGTCCAATAATTCCCTGAATAGGAAAATCATCATAAACATATCCATTGTGCGAAAATCTCCTTTTGTTCATGGGACAATCCTTCATTTGTCCATAGTGGTGCCCCCCCCAGTGATGTCTGTTGGTTTATCAACCATAGTAAGTAGTTAGATATATCTACCATAAACCATAGTTATTAGATATATCGACCATAAACCACAGTTATTGGAGCTACTGGCACCAAGTTAGCCGTACGGGGCACCACCTGGTTCATGGATCATCAAAACGCCAGCGTTCGCCAAGCCTTAGGAAGTGCTGCCTGTGTTCGGCTTCGAAGGAAACCGCAAAGGCCTGGTGGTGTTTGGCCATGTCACATTCATGTGGGAAACATAGCTATTGAACATGGTCATCTATGGTTGATCTACCCATTAAACATTGCGATTTTCCATAGTTATGTTAATTTACCAGAGGGTAATATGTGGGAAAAACAATGCCATGTTTACCACCCATGACTGGGAATGGTAAACATACCACCTATGAAAATGGTGATGACTAGGGGATGGTTTATGAAACTGTTTTAACCCCAAAAAGATGAAAATTACGTTGTGAAATTTTATAGTTGCAAAATGGAGATATATACTAAAAATAAAGGTTATAAAAGGCAACCATTTATGGTCCAGCAACAACTGTTGGAGTTTGTTTTGAAATTCTGAACCTGCCTTCCAGTTTCTCTGAAAGAAAGCATACGAGAATTGAGATACTGTGAAGAAGTAACCGAAAAAAAAAAGGAGATCGTTGTTTTTAGTTTTTCATCGTGACATGGACATGCAAAAATCCGTTGTCCCTCTTGATGCACTGTTTCTAATTTCAAACAATTTTGAACCTAAACCAAAGAGCAAGGTAGAGCCAATCACGAGTTTCATACTAAAGCGGCTATGGCTAGAAAAGAACGACACCAAGTTCTGCACCAGTTGGTTGATGATGAACATCCGGTTGAAATCAACTCGAAATACTTCATATAGCTCCAATATTTTAATTGAAATAAACATATTGGGAGTTTCATATTTGATCAACATCCCGTTGAAATTTTATTTCTTACAGTTTCATCAAACTCCCAATGAAACTCCCAACCGCCCAGTGCCAGGCGTGCGCGAGATGATCCGCTACTGTGCACCATATCTCGATGTGCCACGGCCAAAACCAACGAACGGCCGTTCGTTCAACAGGGTGAAACGGAGGGAATCCGGGCGGAATCCTCGAAAAAATGTTTCATTTACCCTCTGGTAAACAAACATAGCTATTGAAAATGGCCATTTATAGTTGATCTACCCATTAAAAATTGTGATTTTCCATAGTTATGTTAGTTTACCAGAGGGTATGGCTGATTTGAGGTTGATTGACGCTTGCGTTTATGGGTGAATTATATGGATTGATGGATGCGAAGTTGGCAAAATCCGCCTAGGTTAAACCTCGGGGTTAGATTGGAATTGTATTTCGATGGATAGAGTCACTCACATTTCACCGTTGGGTTTACGGTAGATACATCTTAAACTCGCCATGGATGTTAATGGGGGGTTATAAACTGACGAACATAACCGAAGGACACCACCTCTGTCAAGACTTTGCCATTAAGAATTGGGGTTCTCTTAAAGGGTTACCATCATTTTCCGAAAAAATAGAAAAGGATGATATCTTTAAATCAGTCTCAAAAGTTGATCATCGTCTTTTATCACCCTCCCTAAAATTGGATAAAATTGGTGGTACAGTATCTCCCCTTTTTCAAAAAGCAGGAAGGCATCCAATGAGGTCTCTCCTTGCTTGGATGTGCATCTCAGTTATATGGTAGTTGCTTTACCCCTTAATCGAACTTTGTATATCCCATATCTAACTGGGGTAGAATACTGCATGGTAAATCCGGCTAAAAAATCCAATCGTAAATAGGATATGTCCAGTTATTTAACTCTTATATGTGTACAGATATGTTAACATATATATATATGTGTGTGTTAGTTTTATATGGGATATTTCTCCGTGTTTATAAATGGAACTGCACTCCCAATCCTGGCATCAAAAGTGGCTGGAAAGTAGCCCCAGGTTTTTTCTTTGGCTTTCTCTGAAAATAGGGCGGTCCCCGGCTGTCCAATCGATTCTCATCATCTTCCCGGTGGTTGCTTCCACGGATGGTAGGTTAGTTCACCCCAGTTTTTTGAGCTGACTAAGCCTACTTATCCCAGTTAATGATGGCTGATAATGGATTATAATGGATAATAATACTGGATTTGACATTATATAACTATAACTGGTTGGTGGTTTGGAACATGGTTTTTCCATTTTTGGGGTAACAATCCCAACTGACGAACTCATATTTTTCAGAAGGGTAGGTATACCACCAACCAGTATCACATTTGGAACCAGGGAAATAGCCTACTTCGGATTCGTGGCTTGTGAGCCACCAAGTATCCCCCATGCCGATGTTCCCTGGTGGCTATGCCCTATTGAGAAACCCAGATGAATTCCATTGAAAACCTGCATTCTGTGGGCTTCCCAGCTTACCACGTTTGATTACCAGAGGGTATACATCCCATTGTTTCGGCATAATTCTTAGACGAACACATGGAAAACCCACCAGACATGTAGATCATTGTCGGATAGTGAAACAACCATGGATTTCCATATGTCCAGAAGTGGGCGACACCCCCCATCTTCAAAACTTGTTTGAAGATGTCAGAAGCCTGTGATTTTCGGGGATTATTTTTTCAGAATCCACATTGGCACAGCCACCCTTAAAGGTGGCTCCCACCAACTAATAGATGGTTAAGATTTCGCCACTATTTCGGGGTTCACCGGTGTACTATATGGTCTTATTCCATGATATGTCCATTCTATCCCAAATATTCTCGAGATGATACTCGCATTTAAGCAATAACTATTTGTTATAAGTATAAACTTAATCCTAAGTAATTCGTCAATGCTATATATTATTTAGGTATAATACTAGTTATTCATGACCTATTATTCATATGGTGATATTCATGGTGATTTATTCATATAGGTGATGACGAATCATGGTGCCCCCCTCAGTGGTGGATGGTTCATTCCATGGATCGTAGCTTAGTGCACCCCAGGTCGATAAAGCCTATCCCATAAAAAGAACCAGGGTGAACTAACCTAGTAAGTGGGATGAGCCACCAAGCGTATAAATAGTGGGAAGATTCCCAGTTATGTGGGTTATGTGGGGTTAATCCCAAAAAAAAAACTGGTGTTATAACCTACTTAGGATTCGTGAGATGAGCCACCAAGTATAGATATAGCTACCATAAACCATAGAATTGAACGATCAGCGAATAAACAAACTTGGCTACCCTCCGGAAATCAAACGGGCTTTTTTGCCCCATTTAGTTCAATGATTTTCGCAGCGAACTAAACCTCCATTTAGTTGGCTAACTATGGTTAATATTATTTAATTATCACCGATCACCTATAAATTACTTCACGTGAATCACTGGTAGATTCCCCTATAAGTTCCAGAAAATCACAATCCCATGTGTCTTTCGGTTCACCGGTGATTTTTCCACCTTTTTTTGTCGACGTTCGTCCAAGGACTTGGAGGTGCAGAAGAAGTTCGATGCAATCAACCTGCCACTTGAACTCAAAATATCCTGATAAACAGAGTTCTAGTAGCGTTCTGGACTAGTAGGGAATTGGGGATTATGAACTAGCTGGAGCTAATTGGGGATTATGAATTAATAAGTAGGGAAAGCGTTTTCAACCCACGGATTGCCTGAATTTTTTGTTGCTTATTTCTAATGGGGATCTAAGCATCCAATGTCGGGTGTTTTTTCAGCCACAATTAAATCTCGTGAACGATAAATGATGTTTGATTGGTTATGGAATTATATATACTACCTAGCAAAATATGGGGTTATGAACTTAGGATTGGGAAAGCGTGTTCAAGCTTTTTTTGTATTTCGCTGGGATAGGGGTATTCTTAATTGCTCACTTGGAATGCTGGAATTGTACCCAAATGCTGATATACATTTATATTTGGGTATACAATCACCTGAAAATATTGAGTGATATAACTCGATGTTACCAAGACATGCTAGTTGCTGACCCAAATTTTGAACGGAGCAGCAGGAACTTGGCTGTCTTAACAGGGGAATCCGGAGATGGCCAAGAAAATCCCAGAGAGTTCATGGCAGAAACCATAGTTCAACAAGATCCAAATTACCCTCTGGTAAACTAACAGTTTGCTACTGAAAATTGCCATTTATACTTGATTTACCCATTAAAAATTGTGATTTTTCCATAGTTATGTAAACGTTTACCAGAGTGTATATCAAATTATGCTGTTTCTCCGGATGATACTGTGGATGGTTGCGAAATCCTGCACCAGTTAATAGGTGGCAAACATCCCATTATTTATAGGCTTTCAACCATCCTTTTGATGATGCAGGATTTCTTCCATTCACAGTATGGAATATCACGGGATATACCCTCTGGTAAATTAACATAACTACTGAAAATCACCACTTTCAGTAGGTAAATCATCTATAAATGGTACATTTTCCAGTTCGCAAACTGTAAACGTTAACTGGAGGGTATAACAAGACTAACAATACCATGGGGATTCAACCAGATCAATGATATGATCTGCGGAGGATCTTTAACCTGGGGGATGCCGTTAGAGAGTTACCCTCTGGTATCAAGCATGGCTAGAAAAAACCGCACGATTCGTGGAGGTTTCATCCGAGATGTCCTTGTAAATGGAGGTTTTTTAACGCTGGCGAAATAGCTGACGAAATCGAACTATAGCTGGCTTATAGCTGGGAAATCATCAAACTATAGCTGGAGGATTTTCCAGCAATGTTTGATGACACCAGAGTGTAGTTTGATGGGGAATATTCATGGTTGTAATTCACCCCCATAAGTCGAGATGTAACCCCCATAGTTATGACCATAGGCCCATGCAACTCAAGATAATCAAGTGGAACTGCCGCAAGCAATTGCACTCATGCATACTATCCCTGTTCTGAATCCACCATGACTGGGGAATGTATAGTTCTTTTTTGAGCCCCGAATCAGCAACCAGCATCCACCATTGCACATGTTCAGGATTCCGCTATCAGCACAAAACGCATGTTCTTGGTTTTTTGCCTGGTAGGGCTGAAAAAACTATATGTTTCTTAGATAAATCCTGTAAAATCCCCATGTGTTTTTTTCGAAAAATCTCCATTTTGGCTGGTACTGGCCCAACCTTGGTTAGATCCTGAAGAGAGCTTCAATATTTTGCTAATGGTAAAATGTACTAACCAGATAAAAATGAGATTTGTTGTGTATCTAAGATTCACCATGGGTAAAATCGGCCGCAATCTGGTGCTAGTCAGTTAAGTTGGTTTATAGCTAGGTTTACTATGGTTCATGGTAGATTCTGACTATACCATTCATGGTGCTAAAAACCACCTATCATCACTGGGAACCAGCGAAGCCATCCCAGCTGAGGAAGCTTGGTATGACTCAAGCGGCGGCGTTGCGATTTCGTAAACTTGTACAGGAAATCCAGGGCACCTCTGTGCCGCTGCTCATCGGGTGCCTTGGATCATCTTGGATCGTTGCTTATGGAATAAAAACACCATTTTTTGACCGGTGAAAGGATGAACAGTATGGTGGTTAGTGATGGTTAGTTAATAATCATAAATTTTGTTGGATCATCAATGGTAAAGATGAAAACTGCATTAATCAAAACAGCCCCGTTTATATTAAACAGCAAACGAAACCATGGTGGATGGGAATTTCCACATTGGGACAGAAATTTTGGTGTTTAATGATGGGATTAACCAACTAGAAAGGTGAAAGACTTCCCACTAGAAATGGAAGCGGGAAAAATTTTGGATGTGACTGGTTTTACGGTTTTTAGATGGAAACGCTTCGGGCGAATATGTGAAACTGCCATGCTTGGGCTACGTGAAGTTGAAGTGATCCGAAGTTATGATGGCGATCGAAAATCCCAGCGATTTATGGATGATTTTCCCAGCAGCCTCCATGGATGGTAGGGATTTTCCACGGACTACCGGAGGGATTTTGCTTCATGACTTGGGATATCATCCTGCCATTTCGCAAAGAGGTCACCTAAGTTGATGACAAATTCGCAAAGAGGCAGCTCCCTGAGAATGATCATGAAAATGTTCACTGGCTGTTTGAACAAACAATATTGATTGACGATTTAATCTATAAGTCATGTACAATACAATTGATATATAGTTGTCCAATACCATTGTATCATATATTTAATCTATAGTCAATGTAGTGAATAGTTAATCCAACACCATTATATATATTTAATCCAATACCATTATCTATACTCATGGTATTCAATACGTTACGTGTAGTTATCCAATCACTGGGTTTCCACAACTATGATGGTGAAATAGATATGCTTAGTTCACAACAACTGCACCAAGTGTCAAGGTGAGGTTCCCCAGTTGGTTTACCAGCCCATCCAACTATAGATGTCTCCCAAACTCTAGGCAAATCGTAGGTATAAACCAAGTTGGCTAACATGAATCACCTATAAATTCCATGAAATCCCCTGTAAATTTCCCTATAAATTCCATAAATCCTCAGTTGTTTGTTGAAATCCAGGTCCTTTTTTCGCCGTGGCGAGGTTGGGGCGCGCCAACTGCTCTGCGCATCCACCAGCCCTCTTCCACCTCGCCAAACCGCGCCTTGATGGTCCCATTGAACAAGGGCCTGGTGATATGGTGGATGGTTGCGAAAACCTGCACTAGTTGATAGGGGGGGCGTTTACCAACTATTAAAAAAGGGTTTCAACCATCCAATCAAGGTGGCGCAGGATTTCGCAACCATCCACAGTATGGTTTACCCTTTGGTAAACTAACATAGCTAAATAGCGAACTGGAAAATCACTATTTTTTGTCGGTAGATCACCGAACAAATGGTCCATAGCTATCATAGCTATGTTAGTTGATATTCCCATGGGGTTAATTTCACCCCCATTTGGAGGTTTCCATAAATGGAGGTACCCCAATAGCTGGATGGTTTATTTAATGGAAAATGGATGAAAATGGATGATTTGGGGATATGGCTTTAACTATCCATAACCAATCAACAGTGGATCAAAAATCACGGTATAGATCCCCTATAAACATCTATAAACTATAAAAACCATAGCTATTGGAGTCATTTACCAGCCCCTGTGATATCCGAAAAACCCTTTGGCAATCAAACATTGGATAGCTAAGTTGGTGAACATCACTTCAATGACTAGGGTGTATGGCAATTATAACTACCTAGACCCTCCAAGTGCCAAATATATATATATATATATATGTGGCTGGTGGTTTGGAACCTGTTTTATTTGTCCATATAATGGGAATGTCATCATCCAAACTGACTTTCATATTTTTCAGAGGGGTAGGGTTCAACCACCAACCAGTATATCCTACCTATTTTGGGATATGTGAAGGGGATTCAGCAGAGAGTGCAGATCCAGGTGGTTCGATGCGGGGGGTCCCATGGATGTTTTGGGTACCCCGAAGCATTGGTTTTCCCATTGAGAATAAGAAAGTTTGACGAGAGTTTAGATGATTTTGGATAGCCCCCATTTTAGCAAACCCCATGTGGATTGCCTTTGTGAACAAAACTATGACCTTAACATAGCCATGGAAGCCATGGCCCATTGAGAAATGATTCATGAGGAATGAGGATTTACCTTTTAAAAATGGTATTTTCCATAACTACGTCGAATAACTAGAGGATAATATGTTAGACACATTGATTGTTTCCCATGATGCAAGGCCCACAAGGCCCATCACATCGTGGGGGTTGCCCTTGGAGCTGCCCCGAGCTCCGCTCAGGTGGGAGATCTTCAGGATCCAACAGATGGAGGTACGTTAGTACCATATTTCAGGCCATATTTTCTGGTGATATTCACTGAAATTTAGGCCTGAACAATAGGCCTGAAAAACATGGTAGGTACCTCCATTGATCCTGAAGATCTCCCATTGATCGTAATCCAAGAGGATGGGGGTACCCAGGGTTTCCACGATTCTTCCAACTGGGCTCTGAGAAATCTCTGTGGGATGATTTAAAATATGTAGGAGCTAGAGATATTATATCTTTGTGTATATGGCCACTTACTATACATATATATATACTCACTTGGCATGTTGGTGTTTTTCACACATAGCAAGCAGCTTCGTCTGAGGTGAACAGATTCATCTCCGGCTTGCAGGCGTGACAATGGACATGGGTGATGCCGGAAGATTTTTAGCATGAGCTGCAGGGAAAAATCACTTAGATTTCGAAGTTTGGCAAAGGGAAAATCGTTACCAGCCAACGATGGTAGTTTTTGCTATTGATCATCCCGCGAGGGAAAAAAGCCAACGAATCATAAGCCTCAAAAAAAAATGGGGAAACAGGGATACTGGGGAGTTGATGTTTTATGGTTGCTGTTGATGTGTTTTTGTTAGGGATGGTGACAAAATAGTTAGGGATGATAGTTAGGGATTCACCCCTTGGAGTCAGCCCAACGGTTAGGGATGGTGACGTGACTATAAAACAGGGGTGAATCCCACATCAAAGCTGCAGCTAGGCTGGATCATCCCACAGTTCTTGTAAGTGGTTGCCAGTGATCGTAGGTCCCCGCGGGCTTCATGGCACATCCTAAACTGGGTAAACTAACTATGCTTGACCACTTACGAAGATGGATGATCCTCCAAGTGGCTTATGTTATCTTTGGGAATGACGATGCTAAATAACTGTCTTTTCTCGCGCTTGAAACCTCCAACCAGTCATATATTTAGGATTTATGGTGCGTAAATCATCATGAATCTTTTTTTGGGGGTTCCCTACAGTGATGTGAATGGTGATTTAAGTGTGCCCCATTGCACCCCATTCACCAGGTCGAGCGAAACCAGCAATTTAGCTATAAGGGGAAAACCACCTCTCTGCGAATGGAAAATGGTGCCATTCTTGCCATGTTTTCATGCCATCTCCCTCCAATTGGAGGTTCCGTAAAAATAGGGCTACCCCTAGTTTTCATCCAAAGTTTACTGGGTTTTTTTCCATAAACCATCTAGCCAGGGAGGTTTTCTCACTATGAAAACCACCAATTTTTCTTGGTGGAATCTTTTGAATCCCTGCAGATCATGCTGCCATTCATGCTGCCATGGTAGATAGGACCACCTCCGTGAGTCCAAAGCGTTTTGATGGTCCATGGGTTGCCACCAGGTGGTCCGGCAACAGATGTTGGATCACCATGGGGGCTGTGTAACACCAAAAACACACAGAACAAGTAGTCTCCAGGTGGTTCTAGGTGGTTCCAGTATCATCAGTATCCATTTTTTCATTTTTTGTCATATTCATTGCTGAATCATACGGTGGATGGAAGAAATCCTGCACCAGTTGATAGGTGGTAAACATCCCATTCGGACAGGGATTGGGTAATGAAGTGATGAAGTGATGAAGTGATGATAATTTATGAATAGTAGGTGATTATATGTTGTGGTTGATAATTATGATTGGCGAATTATGATTTATGATTCATGATTGTGAAGTATATGCCTGTTTGTATGTTCAAAAAGGATTCCGAAAAGTGTTGAGAAGTGTGAAACCACGATGGTACTTCGATGATCCTGGACCTCACTAAATCGCCTTATCATTTTAACCCAGGACCCAGGACCGGTGAATGGACTTGCACGATTGGCAAGCCATCTTCCATAAATCATACATCATCCCCCTAGAAATGGGTAATTTTTTCCATGAAAAATTGGGGGCTTTGCATGGCTTTGCCACATTCTTCAAATGACTTCTGGAAAAAATGTCATCTCACTGTCTTTCCGTTTCACATTGGATTCGAGAAGAAGAAGAAGTTTGCACACCGTTGACTTTTTGTTTGTTGATGTCAACTGGTCTCAATCGCGGAATGAACTTCCACTTTGAACAAAAAAACTATGCAGCAACGAGTCCAGAAAACCCAGCCGCGAGCATCAAGACGCACTTGTACAGAACGCGCCGTCGACCGTTTCAAGATTTGAATGAGACGCGTTTGGGCACCCAGACGTGACGTGGAGAAGCTGCAGAGCATCACTGTGTCAGGAAAAATGTAGTAAACCGTTTCTGGTTGGTGGCTTGGAACATGTTTTATTTTCCCATATATTGGGAATTTCATAATCCCAACTGACAAACTCATATTTTTCAGAGGGGTAGGGTTCAACCACCAAGCAAGGTCTATAACATCCCCAAGCGACTGGATAGCTCGTTTTCTTCTTGGTTCTTTGCAAAAAACGGAACATCACCTTTCGGGCAGCGATTTCGATTCTTTCTGTGGATTGTCGGTCAGAAAGTTAGAAGAAACCCATGGATAATAAACCATCCCCAATCATTATCCCAATAGAGTCAATAGAGGTTTATGAAAGTTTCTGTGGGAGGACCATGATCTTTTATTCCATCATCCAAAAAATCAGATTCACCATGATAAATGATCATCAGAATGATTTTCTTTCGATTGCCAAAGATTATTTCCAGCATGATATGAATAATAGACCATCCCCAGAGTCGAGGTTTATGATTTTTTGGGGGCACAAGACCAGCAAACCAGCAATGGAATGATGTATATTAAAAAAAAAAAAAGGGTTTATGATGGCTTTGGATATTGCTGATTTCGACCAAAAAATCCATGGATTGATTCGACCAAAAAAAACTGATGGAAAAACTTCTCACCCCCCAATGGGAGTAACAAAATGTGCCAACAATTAGGGACAGATTTCTACAGCCAAAACTCACCAGAAGTACGGTTCCCTAAAAAATCAAAGAAACACCAGAATAAAGTTTTGGTCATTGACTTCTGTTTGATTATCCTTATTGTCCTTGACCATGATCAAATTTCAAAATCGGATGCGGCAACAGAGTTGTGTTATCCCATCCTCCGATCATAAAAATTACCACTTTCTGGGACCCCAATTCACGAATATTGATATTTCATACTACATAATAGTAGGGATGCCTAATTCTATTGCTAAAATGTTCATTTTTGTTGCCCCCCCCAAAAAAATGAATGTTTTCAATTATTAATAGATTATCCATCGTTAACCATAGATTACTGTATCCAGCGAGAACAATAGATTATCCATCATTAACCATATATTTACCATCATTAACCATAGATTTATCATTATTGCCGGATAATTTCCCATTCAGAGATTGAAGAGATTGTTGTATGCACGATGCTCTTTGGGCACGAAGGACTATGCAAACTTCCCTCGAAAGAAGAGGCAGTCTCAGTTTCAAGAAATACGTACGTTGATTTTGGTTGATTGAGTTATCATAGGATGTTCTGAACTTGTCTTGACCATTATTTTGATGGGGATATACCGGATATACCCTCCGGCATCCATTTATAGATGCTTTTCCCTTTTAAGCCTCCATTTATAGGGGATTTCAATTGCCACGTTTGATTACCAGAGGGTAATAGGGATATACTCGGATGATATACCGATGTGTTCATGATATGCAACATCCTGGTTGATTAGTTGTTGAATGATGATTTGACAAGCATTTCCACTTGTTTCAACATTATGGGCATAAATTGATTAATGATGCTTGGTTGATGATCGTGGGAGGTGTTACACTACCCTTGATTTTGGGGACTATCAAAATCCAGTGCGGGAATCACTACCAAGGATTTAGGCAACAGATTTTGTTACCACAAAATGATTTTTCAGGAAAATGAACGAACATTCGGTACCTATCGGTTTTTCATCCCAAAACATCCCAAAAAAAGTGTCACCGGTGAAAAGTTGGGGGCTGCTTTGGTAGCCCAGGTTTTTGGGGCTTTTCCATCCGGTGCCCAACAAAGCGCGCGCGTGGCGAGCACGGCGAGCCCAAGGAGCCCAAACTTCCTGAGATCACTGGGATCACAACGGGACTCTTTAAAGCGTTCCCGGTCCCGGTCGAATCCGCGAAACGAAGATCCTTGGGACCGGGGCAGAGCGGTTTTTTGTGGCTTGACATATGGCTTGACGTATGGCTTGACTGAGACATAAAATGTGTCCAGAACTTTGCAGTTGGAAAAAATCTTGGAAACGAAGCTGTTTCAGATAGCGCATTCCTGTTCTAAAATGCAATGTTGAATGCAACAACGAAGTATCCCCAGCTTGCAAAGAAACATGCTTCATTAATTTCCAATTTTCCTTTGAGAAAGTACAATGTTTTTTTCAACAAGCAATATCCGTACAAATTATGCAGGAATCCTCTAAAAGATTCAGCATTCGTTTTTGAAAAAGCGCAATCTTCTTCCAAATGATATGCATCCCTTCAAGTACGCAATATTCCTGTGCCATATGTAGCGCGCTTTTCAATTTACAGCCACCTTTTTTTAAATGCAGAATTCATGTCAAAACGTGCAATATCCAGATCATGTAAGATGGCTATGTTGCTTAAACATGGCAAGTACCCCACCATAAGACAATTTTCTTTTCAAGAAGCCATGTTCCTGCAAAAGAAGAAGATTTTATTCGCACAAGTAGTACAGTATTCCTGTTGGAAAGGTTCAGTCTTCCTTGTTTCTTGTTCCTTTAGAACCAGGTCTTTCTCCAAAGGAACTAGGTAGTTCATTCAATATGAAAGAGTTGTGCGCTCTTCTGAAAATCAATTGGTTCCATCATGTTTGAGGTTACTTTCCAAAATAATGCCTCATGTGTGGGAAATCCATTGTTTAGTTCAGAAAATTGTCGCCAATGTTGCATCAGCCTCAAGGAGCGTCAATACCGTATACTCTGACTGATCAAAGGACCGCTAAAAAAATACAAAGACGAAGTCCATCTTTAAATTTGAAATGTTGTTTTTCCATATCGGAATCGAATTACTCTTTGAAAAAAGAGATGATGCACGTTCTTGAAGGAACATATTCCGGATAGTTATAAACATTCACATCAAAGAATGCCATGATCACAAAAAAACACCATGGCATATATATAAATGGATCTTACTATAGCAGAAGGCGCCATACTTTTATGAAATTGTACCCTTATTCAAGGTCTCTTTCAGACCATGACTGCGCTCTTTTCATCAAAGGGACTGCACAAAATCAGGCCACACGTTCTTCAAGGAATATCACGTTCTTTGAAAAATACGACTTGGGATCACAGATATTGGAGGGTTATATGTAAGAAAAATGCCGAACCCATGTCCTAAGCGCACTTTGTTTGCTTTATTTTGTTTCAATTTGTTCGGCCTTGTTTTTGAAAAGTGACAAATTCTTCAGAAAACTAGATAACCCATGCCCAGGTCTCTGAGCATCTGATTTTTCCCAATTTGGGGACAAAAAGGCCGGAACTAGCCAGAGTCATGATGTAGGACGTTATGAACTGGATGAATCAGGATCAGACCAAAACCTCGAGAAGACAAAACAAAGGATTTGGCAACTAGTCCAGAGGTCAGAGTAGTTGTGGAAACTTTGTTCTATTTTTTGGAAAATTGCTTTTTTGGTGTTCTGTTCTTTTCTGTTTGTTTTTTTCTGGTTGGTGGTTTGGAATATTTTTTATTTTCCATAATATATGAGATAATCCTTCGCATTGACTAATATTTGTCAAGATGGTTGAAACGACCAACTAGTTTTCTATTTCTGTGTTTTTTGTTTGGCTGTTTTGGTTTGCATTAATCATTATCGATCAGGGTTCATCTTGGTGGAAGGCAGATCAGAGCCTTGAGGTGAGCGCGATTTTTTCAGAAAGAATGACTATTCCAAAAGCTTGAAATTCACCGCTGACAACAGGCCTCTCCAATGTATATATATATATTATTTTATATATGTTTTTATTATATTATATTATATTATAATAAATTATATTATATGCCATCATATAGTATTATTTATATTAGTATATATTACATAATATTATATATATGTAGTTATATATATATATTTATATTTAAATATCTTATTGTTAAATATATATATGTATTATTATTATTTATTAGGATTATTAATTATTACGATTATTATTATTACTTATTATTATATTATTATATTTTATTGTTATTATTATATTTATATTTTATATATATATATTATATATATATGATTATTATTTACTTATTACTTTTGTATGTATATTCCAATACATCCCTTTTTTGTAGTTGAATGATTCATATATGTTTCCAAGGCACTATATACATGCCAAAGATCTGCCAGCCGGCCCATTTAAGACGCCAGCTATCCGCGTGGCTCGCTTTGAAAGCTGCGGACTGCTCCAGATTTCATCGAAACATGGCACTGGATGAGGGTCAGTGCCCGGCTGCCTTGTCGCAACCTGCCACGGGGTTGCAGTGGCGACTGCTGGTTGTAGGTCTTGCTTTGATGCGAAATTTCAAGTGTTTTCAGCGATTTTTCATTTCGAACTATTCCAGATTTTGTGCTCCAACAAACTCCAAGCGACCCTCTCTCTCTCGACCTGTGCCGGGACTCAGAATCGCATGACAGCGTAGAGCCCAATTCGTGGGCGGGTGAATGCCCCCCATGCACCGCAGGACAGCGTTCCTTTTGCACGTCAGCGCAAGACAGCGTGACTTCAGAAGGTTTGAGAAACAAAAAAAGACTATAAAGATCTGGCTTCGGAAATGGATTTCGGGATAAAAAAACATATGATGTCATGTTCAAATCGGATACCCTAAGATCGGTGTCATCAAACATGGCTTGGAAACTTCCTCCAAGGATGATTGTCCCAGCGCTTTGATTACCGGGGGTAACTTCTCATAAGAAAAGCACTGTTCAAAACGCCTGTTTGTATCGTTGGTTGATGATTATAATCTGTTTGTATTGTTGGTTGATGATTATAGTACATCCATAGGATAAGTATTATACAATTAAACTATATAAGAATGTATAATACTCTACATTAATTATACTATTGATTATTAATTATTGGGGGATTGGGTTCCTAATCATCTAATTTCCCAGTGGCTTCCGAAACGAAGCTGGTGGCGGTCGCCATACAATCCCATAATTTGTTGATTGAAAGAAGAAGTTTTTGATGCTCAAATCCAAGCTGTTTAAATATCGGATATCTTGAACAATCTGCTCTCCTTATCTTGATGTAAATTAAGTCCCATTCAAATATACATATATATATATATCCCATGAAAATCCCATTAAAAATCATGAATCCCATTATATATATACCCTCTGGTTATTTAACAGTTCGCCATGGGAAGATCCACCATTTTTAAGTTCGGTAAACCATCTATTTCTACGGGCCATCTATACCATGGCTATGTAACAAATAACCAGAGGGTAACCATCCAAATGATGATTCCATGTGGTTTACTCATCCTGAAGTAGCTATGATATATATATATATAGATATTAAAAATCATATCCCATTATATATAATATGTTTCTATGGGATTGTCTAATCGGATGTTGATCTCATTTTACATCAAAATCCCAAATCTCAGGTCGATCTGTGAGGCCAGGGGCCAGGGAAGATTGGCCAGCAGATTCCCGGTGTCCGGTGTCAGCCACGTGGGCAAGCTGGGAAATGGCACCAAGGATGGTGATTTTCTGGTATGTTAGTCTAGAAATGGGACTTTCTAGCTGGGTTTACCTATGAAAAATGGTGATTTTCTACAGCTATGTTAGTTTACCAGGCCGGGTAGGTAATCAAAGGTGGCAAGCAGGGAAATCCACTCGAAATGGGACTTTCTAGCTGGGAAAATCACCTTTTTATCGTGTATAAAATCCAGCCATGTTTGATGACACCGGAGGCTACGGGGTTTTTAAAAAAAATGGGATAGTGATATTAGTGATCGTGGGAGATCATGGGATTGCAATATGTATAATAGATGTCAATAGTATGGCATTCCATTTGATTTTTTCAGTATTATTGGTATAAGAATGAGGATTTTAATGGGATTAATGGTGATACAATGGTAATGCAATGGATTTAGCCAACAATAGTGGGAATATAATTGGTATGCTAAAGAATGGGGATAGTGATGGGTGTTTTTTTGTTTTGTGGTTTTCGTGGTGAGAGTTCATGGAATAGAACGGGATAGAATGTGATTTAGCGGGATCATCATGGGATTATTTGTTCAAGAAATATCGGGTATTTTATCAAACATAATAGAAAAACACTGGAGTCTAAGTCAACTATATATAGTGGGAATACACTGCGAATATCATGGATTCACCAACTTGGCTATTTACCCTGAGGTGGAAAATCAACAATGGCGGGACGCTGGTAAATCCCCGAACCACGAAACAATGTGTTGGGAAAATCATCTACAGGAAATTGTCCATAGTAAGCGGGTGCAGTTCCATTACCCTCTGGTAATTGAACAGTTCGCGAACTGGAAGCCATGGCCCAGAAAGAAATAGTTGATTTACACTCAAAAATGGTGATATGCCATAGGATTTTCCATTAAAAATTGTGATTTTCCATAGGTTTTTCCATTAAAAATAGTGATTTCCCATGGTTTTTTGGGACTGACCAGAGGCGAAGTCAAGTGGATGCCCCCCAAAAAAACCATGGTGTCATGATCGACCTACTTGGGGATGCATCCGGGAAATCCGTGTACAAGCAACGAACTTTTCATAACCAACGAATCTAACTGGGGTTTTTTTGCCTACAAAAATGATGGGAAGTAGCCTCTGGTAATGACTGTTACATAGCTATTTTTTCGCCATGACCCATAGAAATCCTTGATTTACCCAGCTACAAAATGGTGGATCTTTCCATAGCTGTGTTAGTTTACCAGAGGGTAACCACTAGTTCAGGCCTTGGTAAATGTCCTAATTTTTCACATCACCCAACTATGGGGATATAATCAATATAATCACAGATACTTCAAAATGATGTGAAACAAATCCCTAAAACAGGACATTTACCAACCCCTCTAGTCGTAGGTAGGGGGGTTGGGCTGATTTCACTGGTTACCATGGGAATTGAATGCCCGTAACTTCGGTTTACAGCCATGTAGCAACTACGCTTGTACAGGAAATTTATTAGTGAAACACTGACACCCCCAGGTAGTGTCACTACCACTCCTAACCATGTTCAATAGCTTGGTAAATTACGGGGGGTATCCTCCATGAGTGACAGCGATTATTGTTCACCATGATTGATGATTAAAACATTTCCACTCATACAATGTGGGCCCCCCCAGTTAGAAGTTGGTTTTTAAGCACCAGTAACTATAGTTATAGGTACCATAAACCATAGTTATTGGAGTTATAAACCAACTTAGCTATCTTGGGGGCCTCACATTGTAGGTCGTAGTATTCGCCAAAATTCTTGGGATTTATGGTGGGTTCATGCTTCATCTCCCTAAAAGATCCTATTTCTTGTAGGTTGATGCATCACCAAATCAAAAAAAAACTCACTTTTCAGATCGTTCCAACTCCGTCCCATATGGTTTTCAAACGTTAGTGAAACTCTGCAGGGCTCCAGTTAAAATGCTTAGCCCATAGCCAAAGTCCAGTTGTTTGTCACCAAAGATTTCGCACTTTTGGGCGGAGGACAAGGCCATACACAAATGCAGGCCATGGGATTATCAATTCATGGTTAGTATCTGGGGATTTGTTGCCCCAAAAAAAACCCAATTATAATCCATAAAAACTAACTAGTTAACTAACTCCATGGCCCATCTAAGTACACAAATGTTCAAGAGACGTTCGAAAACTCCCTTCTTGCAAATTGCCAAAGTATAACAGTTTGGGCAAAAGCAAAGTCTACAATGTATTTTTTGTGGTATTCTTTAGTAGTCTCAAATAGATGTTTATCAGAAGTTCCAAGTCTAGTCCACAATAAACCGGGATCCTTGATAATGTTCCCCTAATGGTAATGATAATAAATCCCATATAAATCCCATAAGAACTATCATAAATTAGTGATTATAGAAGTTCATAATATATAGTGATTCTAGAAAATAGTCATAAATAGAATCCCATGATTATAGATCCCATGTTTCTAAGAGTAATGATAGAATCCTTCAACTCCTGACGTCAGGCCGCCTCCTCCATTGCCCACATCTCCCATCGCTCGGTGGGGGAAATCGCCAGGGGAAAACCATGGATTTCAACTGTCATCTAGTCCACATGGGGATACCATGGGGAAAAAAACATGGATTTTACCCTCTGGTAAATTAACATAGACCCTGAAAATGACCAATTCATAGTGGAAACATGTGGAAACTAGCCTTCCAAACCCTATCTGCCAGGGTCTATGTTAATTTACCAGAGGGTAACTACATTCTTATTGTTATGTTTCTGTTACCATGGATTTGTTCCTCATGAGTTGGGATACAAGCCCAAAAATAACCATGGTTGCATTGGAAACCGCAACTTTGCAACTTTCCGGGCAGCCCAAAGAGATGGAAACTGGTGGAAATACCGACTTCATCGCAGTGCCCGAAATACCATGAAGATGTTATAAGTCAGTGATAACCCCATGTATGGAATGATAATCACTTATAAGCCAGTTATAATACCAGTTACAATACTGGGTATAACCCCATTTAGAACCATTAAAATAACTAGCTTTAGGGCCTTAATTGCGGGTTGATGGTGGTTAATAATCCTTCAAGAAGGCCTAAAAATTGGGGAAGTCTGAAAAATCAATGGTTGATCCCATTAAAAGACGTATACTGGTGATTGGCGGTTTTTACAGCATTTTCAGACACGCCCATGTCACTATTTATCACCAACATTGTATTGCTGGTGATTTATATCCCATTATATTCCCAGTATATCCCCCAGCTGGATCTGTGTACAAACACCTCAAGACAGTTGGATTGACGATGATGATGATGATGATGATGATGGTGGTGGGAGGAAATGAAGCTTACATTCGAGCACTTTAAAGTCTGCTTCCCTGCGTGCGACCTTCGATCCCCATGATTTCCGAATGTTCCACTGAGTCGTGTTACGCTAAATCCCATGTTTCATGCTTCCTTGATTCTCCTATTTTTGCTGTTACATTCAAGCCTAATCCCGGTGTTTCTCAAAAATGTTCCCATGAAATTCCGATATAACTGATATAACTATGATATCACACATAAATCTCTCTGTTCCTCGCATACTGTGGATGGTTGCGAAATCCTGCGCCAAAAGGATGACTGAAACCCAAACGATAAAGAACACGGGATGTTTACCATCAAACGGTGCAGGATTTCGCTGGCCCATCCACCGTATGTTCCCATGAAATCCCATAAAAAAGAATACCAAGAGATCTCATTATCCAAGATAGGATTGAACAGATGAAAGAAACCATCTAATATCATTGCTGGTTGGTGGTTTCAAACATTTTCTTGATAATAGTCCGTAACAACGTTTAATAGTGATCAATAATGGTTAGTGGTATCTATAATGGTAAATCAATTATGGCTCTTTGATACCATTGGTAAATCTGAAATAATCCTATTCAAACCACCAAGCGAAACCTCCAAAAATCACTCCGACAGGGCGCCACTGGCGCCTCAACTGGTTCCAAGGCATCCAGGCTCGGGCTATTTCCGGCATCTACTTCTACCATATGGTACTATCGATTAATTATATGGATGATTAATTATAGATTTTTGTTAATCTGTATGATTTACTATCTATATTTCCATATGGGATGATTAAAAGTATAGATCTGGGTAAATTTGATCACGACCTCACTGTTCTCCCGAACCCTGGAATCATGGTTAATAAGAGGAATCATCCCCAAATGGCCGCAAGATTCAGGTTAGTGAATTATTATAATTTACCCAGATAGATATAGCAAACCATATGGAAATCATATGGTACATTATGGTACTCCGCTTCAGGGGTAAAGACTCACGTATATGTTCTGGCTTGTTCTCAAGACATGTATAGATGCCCGGAAGATTACCTCCTCGGAGAAGGGACAGCTAGTCAAAGAGACTGGTGGGCAAATTGTCCCGGCTGATCCGGATTCCCAGGCGAGATTCTTTAGAGATCGGAGGACGGGTCGATGCTCGGCAACACAGTTCTTTACTATCTCTCAGGGAGGACAGATGCAAGAGAGATTTTTGACCTCAGTGAAGGAGATCTTGCGAGAACGTTTGGCAATGGAGCAGGAAGAAGACTCGCAGGATCCGGAACGGCTTCCTGGGGACATGCTCTCGGTTGCTCTCACTCCAGCCCGCTTGCGGGAGGCAGACAAATCTTTGCCGCCGCGATTCGCGATGACCTATAGAATGAAGTGTGCAGTCTTTATATATATATATATCAATTTATCAATTTATCTATTTATTTATAAATTTATTTTTTAACATGTATGTATTTATTTATGTTGTTATTTCTGTATTTAGCTTTACCACAAAATGCGGGGATTTGATATACAAAATTAATTAAACATGTAACATATATATACATGTGTGTATAGTCATCCTGGAGTAGATAGAATATGAACATTTCCAGGAAACTCACTAGATTGGGAATATGTTTGATACTTCCATATTCTATCTACTTCAGGATGATTATACATGTATTTAATTACATTTATATTGTCATATATAATGTGTGGATTTGATATACATAGATATGTAATTAATATTAATATCATATACATATATACATGTAGCTGTCCATATATACGTGGGGACTTGATATATAGATACAACTTGAACTGGTGGATGTTACCAGGAAGATTCGTGGTGTTTCTGGGGTATCCTTTGCAACATCCGTTGTTTGAGGGACTATTTGACCCACTTCCTCAACACACAGCATTAATCAGTATTACAGTAGCTGTTTCAACATCAAATAGTACTATTGTTCACCTATAAAAGCAGCGGGTGCCAGATTCTGCTCAAATCTCTCTCCGAGTATGGGTAATTTCCCATCGAACAGCTTGGAAGGATCTCACTCATCAGTTTGTACTTCTGAAATATGTTTATATACACATATAGGTTCATACACTATTTATATTTATATAAAAGTTGTTGCAGATGTATTACAGAGGTTTTACTGCTCATATATATATATAATATTATTATTGTTATGTTTATTATTATTGTTTTTATTATATTATATATAATATCATCTCACATATACATGTATGTGTGTTACCAATGTATATATGGTTCCCCAACTTTGCGCTGTTTGCCATTCAAAAGCCCTGCCCTCAGCATCCCTCAGTTGATCGCGGAAATGCGGTTGATCGCGGGGTCTGGAGGCTCAGGTTGGGGTTACTATGTTTTTCTTCCATCTCGTTTACACTCTGGTAAACTAACATAACTATGGTAAATCATCATTTTTTACAGGTAAAAAAACTATAAATGGACCATTTTCAATAGCTATGTCAGTCATTACCGGAGAGCAAATTATGTTGGTTGGTTCCGATGATGGGGATGATGGGCGCCCCAACATGGAACTCCCAATGAGCTTGGATGATAAGCAAAATCTAACAACCAAAAAAAAAACGAAAAGTTGTTGTTTGGATGCTTTCCAGGATGATGTGTTCCCCATCTTTTCAACCAACTGTTTTATCATCACCATCCTGGAAATATAGGATATGAAAGCAAATCCTATCATATGTTCCTTTTGAATTTTGTGTTCTCCATATGTTCCCCATTTTTCCAGGATTCCAAAAAATTGTTCTTTTCAACCGGCGATCGCTGCAGTGGAATCCTTCAAATCAGGAGTGGAGTTCATACAGGATGGGGAAAACCAGTTAGGTAAGTTGGTTTAGAAACCATAACAAAACCCCCATTATATTTATAGTTAAAGTTATATATCTACCATAAACCATAGTTGTTCAGCCTATAACTCTGAAAAAGGGCAACTTAGCTATCGTCGGGGCCCCATCCTGTGAACTTTTTCGTTTCATATTTGGTGATTATTATTCCCCACATCTTTGTGTGGGGTTCTTGTTTTTGATTCTATATCCCGGGTGCCGCCTCCTCCTCCCGCCGCCTCCCTTACACTTACCATACAAAACTTAACATACAATAATTTTACATACAAAAACTTCACACACACACAAACTTAACATACAATAATTTTACATACAAAAACTTCACACACACACACACAAACTTAACATACAATAATTTTACATACAATAACTTCACACACTGAAACTTAACATACGATACTTTTACATACAATAACTTCACACACACAAACTTAACACACACAAACTTAATATACAATAACTTCACACACACACACACACACACAACTTTGTCACATACCATCTCTCACATCACAACTTTATGTCACACCCCATCTCTCACATACCATAACTTCACACACACACACTCATACTTAACTCACACTTACCATAACTTCTCACACTTAACATACAATAACTTCACACACACACACACAAACTTAACATACACACAAACTGGCAGGCGTGGCACACTTAACATACAATAACTTCACACACTTCACACACACACACACAAACTTAACATACACACAAACTGGCAGTCACACACACTCACACACACACAACTTTGTCACATACCATCTCTCACATCACAACTTTGTCACACCCCATCTCTCGCATACCATAACTTCACACACACGCACACACACATACTTAACTCACACTTACAATAACTTCTCACACTTAACATACAATAACTTCACACACACACACAAACTTAACATACACACAAACTGGCAGGCGTGGCACTTGGTGACATCCACCTTGATATCACGTGGCAGGCGTGGCAGCGCCATTTTGCGTGGCAGGCGTGGCACAAACTCGCATCCACCTTCGTTTCGCGTGGCAGGCGTGGCGCTCATGGCAGTGGGTGGCGCGCTTGGGTCTGGTTTGGGCGCGCCCTGGTCGCGCGTGACGCCGCGCCATTTTGCGTGGCAGGCGTGGCACAAACTCACATCCACCCTC
>Ga0126342_10000242_pt1 | contig 50117 bp, 45 predicted proteins | sample Cyp1metagenome_FD_92528 | JGI IMG/M metagenome (GOLD analysis project Ga0126342, IMG submission 92528) | Coral microbial communities from Lord Howe Island, Old Settlement Bay, Australia - Cyphastrea 1 metagenome | ecosystem: Host-associated > Invertebrates > Cnidaria > Coral ...
ACCCCCCCCACCCAGACAACCCACAAAAAGTATGAACGCAGTAAAAAAACGTTAAAAAAACCCGCGTCTCTACGGGCGGCGTTAGCTTAAACAACCAGAGGGTAATCTTTTGATGTGACCCCGTCCCAACGCGGACCCTTTGGCAGGGTTTTTCCCACTAGAGACCTCTCGATTTTGGGGGTCCGGATCTGTATCCTCTGGTAAACAAACATAGCGAACTGGAAAATCACCATTTTTAATGGGTAATTCAACGAACTATTTTAAATGGCCATGTTCAATAGCAAACTGCAACAAACTACCAGAGGATATAATATATATATATATATAATGTATATACACTATATACCTAATCAACCCTACTCAACCATTGAAAAACCATGGTGTTTCAAGGTCGCTGACTGCGCTGGGCGACGTCATTGAGGTGGATGAAACACCACGGTTGGGATTTCACTTGATTTAATTGACCTAACCATGAAACATGTGGAATTTACAATGAGAAACTGGGATTTAACTAGATTCACTGGTTAAATTGGTTCACTACATCTATCATACTGGTTGCAATCAACCAATATCAACCACTAACCCAATTAACCCAATATCATCTGACATATTCACACATTTGGACTGAAACTTGGTACATGTTCACAGTTCGACCCTGAAAATCACCCACTTTCAGTGGAAACGAACTAATCTTCCAACCCCGATGACTGCCAGGGTCGAACTGTTCATTTACTGAAGGGTAACTTGACCTAACCACGAAACATGTGGAATTTACAATGTTTTGTTTCTTTAATCATCTGACAGATTCAAACATTTTCACATTTGGATTGAACCATGAAACAATTGAGATAATCAGATACAACCGCCAATACGGGGGATAAACTAAATACATGTACATATGTATATATATATATATAATTATATACATATATATATATACAATTATATACATATACATATATATATATATACAATTATATACATATACATATATATATATATTATATACATGTATACGCATATATATATATAATTAATAATATGGAATTTCATGGATTTTCCCAGGAACATTGTCTATAAATGGAGGGTCTTTGCACATCGATTCCTGGATTTGCTGGATGAAGCGTGGGCAGGTTGCATCGGGATGACAAGAAAAAATGGTGTAAGATAGGGATATGCTAGAAGACGATAGAAGCAACATATTGGCATATTGGCATATCCTGGTTCTTTGGAAGAATTTGGAATTCAGTTTACTCTCTCATCCCTATTTAATCCCGGCTGACTCACCTATTCTTAGGTTGGGTTGGAATCACCAATTGATTAGTTGATTTATCTTGCTGTATATTTTGACATCAACATATAGTTCATATATGTTCATATTATACCCCTCTCCTGAAGTCGATTGTGAGTTCACTGTTGTTTGATTGGATCGCCATGATGAACAGGATAGGAAAGCCAGTGCATTCCATGGTGTTTTCCGCCAGGCCTTAACCAAAGGCGGCAAGGGCGTGGTTCCTTACAGGCGCGAATCGCATCTTCCAGGGCCAGAGCCCTGGGCCCTGTGGTTCTGTCGTCGTGTTTTTTTTTGACCTGGACCACGAGACATCTCTTGTTGTTTTCTGAAAAATATCACAGATCCAGCTCAAGCTTGTTCAACTTGTTCAACTTCAAGTATCAACCTCGATAAAACGACTGAGGCTCTCACCTCTCACCTTCGTTATCGCAGCGCCAGGAATCACAAGCTCACTCTTTTGATGCAAGACTCCTTAGGAGGAACTGTTCCTCGGCCAATTTGGTGGATCATTTTTGAAGGGTGGGAGGATTGAGTCGCTCTGAGTTCCAAGGTGAATGCGGGAATCATACGGTGGATGGTTGCGAAATCCTGCACCACCAAAAGGGTGGTTGAAACCTAGAAATAATGGGATTCACCACCTATCAACTGGTGCAGGATTTCGCAACCATCCACAGTATGTTGATAATTCCCGGTTAAACTTACCATCTGGTTATTTAACATAGCCATCGAAAATCCCTTTTTGACAAATGAAGGTTTAGTTCGCTGGGAAAATCATCTATTTCGATTGGGGCCATCTATACCATGGCTATGTTAAATAACCAGAGGGTAAAATCCATCAATATAACATTAATATACCATTAATACACCATTAATATACCATTAATATACCATTAATTACCAGAGGCTATTTGTCACCTTTTTTTCCAGGGGATCAACGGTGAGACAGACGTCGATCTCAGCATTTCAAAAGGCTCAGGCAGAATCCAGGATACGCCGTCGCCGATCTTCGCCGATCCCCGCGCGATGCCTGTGACTTGTGGTGATTGCTGCTGCTCAAAGGATTGCAATGGCGAGGAGCGCTGAATTCGAGAATTTTGCGCTATGCTTATCAATATTGATTGAATATTTATCACTTGGTAATATAAATATTGCAAACACATATGTTCAATATATTTCAATATGATATCACTATCATATTATCAATTTTTTCCCAATATTTATCAATGTTCATATTATGAATATGATATCACTTGGTAATCTGATATTGCAATGACAAGGACATTTTTCACAATGATCCCTGGAAGGTTGGACAACAAAAACGCGGTTCCCCGGCTGGGAACCCTCAGTATCTATTGAGATCCATATTGTGGCAAATGTATGCAAATGTGTCTTGTATAGGACATATTAAGACATATATTCATCAATAGTCAATAGTTTAATAATGTTTAGTAGGTTCTGCGCGCAATTGATGTTGAAACTGTTGCTTACGTCCCTTTCACCGGTGTTTGTGACATTTCTTACAACTTTTCTTACTTTTTGGTCAGCAGCTTTTAGCAATGGTCACCCTCTATAGTAGCAAGCAGATTTTGGCAAGGCATCCTGCACTATTCAATCTATTCTAGATGAACAACGGCCCTCCCCAGCACCCTCCCCAACACACTGATGTTCATTGGTGGCATCCCCAATCGTAGGAGGGACTGAGTCTGCACTAATATCAATACCATAGGATTAAACCAATCACTATACACACTAGCTAACTTTCCACAAGGAATCATTGTGTCTCCATAAATCATTCACTCTCCGAGCGTTCGGGTGTTTTTTGTTTATTCTTGGGCCCCGTTTTTGTTGTGACCTGGCCAAAGCCATAAGGGTTTCATTAATACCGTATGCTTTTTCATCAAACATGGCAATGAATTCCACCATGATGGTATAATATAACTAGTAACTATCATCCTTTCATATACCACCTTTGTATCATCTTTTCATAATGGTTTCAATCTTCATGTGACGATTTTCCCATTAAGACGACATGAACATCGTAGATATTTCATATCGAAGATCGTAGATATTTCATCGCCACCTTTGATGACGTTCGAGGCTATTAACGGACGACCATGATGATTTACCCGGTAACGATGGACTGGGAAATTCCATGGAAATCGAAAAGAAAACTGTCATGATAGTGGTTCTGTTGTGATGTGCTAAAAAAATCTCTCATATCACTCAAGCTACAAATATTGTTGGTAAATGGCTCGATAAGCCACAGGTCATCAAACAGAGCTGGGACATTCACCAGATGGAGGTTGATAGCTGGGAAAATGAACGAACTGACGGGGCATTGTCCTCAATGCTATGGTAGATTACCAGAGATTAATTATCTTCCAAGCTCCGGGTTTTCTTATGTATATATATAATATATATATATGTCTTGAGGGATCTATAATATTCTATAATCATGGGTTCAACTAACTTGGAAATCCTTAGAGTAATCTGGAGATCCAGCGTTGCAGTAGTGCATAATCCCATTATGAACATGAAAGTTCATATCCATCCATGCTTAAAGGATTATTAATGATGCATCCATGGTTGATATTTTATAGATTCACCAAACGAAAAAACCCTATGCTTATTTGATATTTATAGATTTATAGGTTGCCAATGGTTACATTAATCACCAACAAAGTTGGATTAAATAAGTTCCAAGTCTCCAAGTTAGATTGATTAATCCACCTAAAATCGCCACTTGATCCTGGCACTGAATTTTGCGTTATCCATTGAACGGTTCGTTGATTCTCCCAACGAAACCTCCATTTCTAATAGATATTCCATCGGATTTTCCCATAGTTGTCCTATGATTTTCCGTTGATATTTTTCTGGTGATTCTCCCAGCCGAAATTCCTCCATTTCCCAGGGGATTTCACCAGGAGTGCGGCTGCAAATGCGGTGAGTCCATCGCCACTTTGGGCGCCTTCTTCATCGTGGCTGCTGCGGCCTTTTGGATCGTGCCCTGGTTTTGGGATTTTTGACGGAAGAAATCTCAACGGGCCGTGAAATTCATAGGAAAACGATGGGAAAATCATGGGAAAACTAAGGGAAAATCATGGGAAAACCGTGGGAAATTCCACTATAAATTGGTGTTTTGCAAAAATCATGGAACGCAATGGAAGCTTTGAGATGTTTATAGCTGGGAACATCATCGAACTAAATGGTGGAGTTTCCAGCAAGTCATGTTAAATTACCAGAGGGTACCTCATAGATTATATATGTACAATTATGTGTATATATATATACAACTTATCATTATATATTATTATATGTAGATATGGATATATAATATATATAATATATATTATATTATATATATATATATCGATAAGATGTTTGTAAATATGTTGACATTGATATAGCTGCACTATTTCTACGTGTAGAACATATCACACTTAATCGCATGTCGTATTGCGAATGGGATCTTATTCATCTTCACAAATGAAACATGTGGTGATTGCTGTGTACAATAAAGGTCAGAAAACATGATGAGAATGGCTCATTCTTCCAGTACTTCTGGAGCATTGTTTCATTTCGGAACATCACGTGACGTGACTTGAGCCATGTTGCTAGTTCAAATCCCCACTTTTTCTGGCTCTACACCCATGAGCTGAAAACACGTCTGAGGTCGGCTTGCTCTTTGGCTGGAACGGACCTGACACTCACTTCCAGTCGGACTCTTGGCATCTGGTTAATAACCAGGCTAAACATGGTTAAACCAGATTTATGGATGTAAACATGGCGGATATCTACCAATAGCTCTGACATTTAGATAGGATAACCAGGGTAACTATATCTATAGCGGTATAAGCGAACGATAGCCATCTTCCATCAACTTCCCATTTTGGGTGGAGATATCAGGGTATATCTTACGACTGGGGGGCCCGCACTGTACCACCACTCATGTCACTTTGCATAAGTGGTAAGACGATGGTAGATGCTTGAGGAAGATTGTAGATAGAGTAAGTCCAGTATCTACAATCATCATCAATCATCATCAATGGCTATATATTGTCATCATCAATCATCATCAATGGGAATTGTCTATATATTCCCACAGGTTTTCAAGGGCTATGAATGCAGTAGGAATATCCTCAAACCGCAGTTCAGCTCTCATTCCTCCAAAGGTTGGATAGGATCAAGTCCATCCCCCCCTTTTAACCCTGGAATATCTTGGGGGGTGCCAGTGGGTGCCAGAAATTTCCGAGAAATATTTCACCTGACATTGTCAATATGACAAGCCAAAAAAAGTGCTTTTTGGGCTTCCAAATTTGGGACCCCAAAATTCCACACCCACGTGTCGCCACGTTTCGCCAAGCTCGAAGGACTTGACCTACCATCAGTTCAACATGTTCTGGTTCTATCTGGGATTCATTACCGTGGCGCGGATGATGAATCGGAGATGAGCTGCGGAACGTTGATATTAAACCAATTTCAACCAAACTAGATGCTGAATAGATTTAGTAGATAGAAAAAACAAAAAAAATCAGGGAACCAGGATTTTCACCAGACTCGCTCATGGTTTGATTTGTGGATGTCACTATAGTTTGGTCAGTTTGTTGTCAACTGGCTATAATTATACATTGTGTATGTATAGTATATATATATGATATAACACATATATTGTATATGTATAGATACGCACACATTTTTTGATGCCGGTATCATATTTCTATCCGCGGCAGTTCAATCCATTGTGTGTTTGCATTCAACAAATCTACCATGATGATAACATGGTCAGGAAATGTCAGGAAATGTCAGGAATAGAAAAGATTACAACAATACTCACGTATAATATATGTATATGATTATATATATATATATGATTATGTATATGATTATATATATGATTATATATGCATATACAAACAAGACCCGTTGAAAAGGACTGGGCTGAAATGGGCTGAAGTATTAAACATTTTGTGTTAGACCTATATCATTATATCTGGTTGGTGGTTTGGAACATTTTATATTTTCCAATAATCCCAACTGACTAATATTTTTCAGAGGGGTTGAAACCAATCAGATATTGTTTTGTAATTTTGCTGTCAGACACATGAACCAATTCATGCAAGCATTTTTTTGGATGTTCCGAACGGTGTTTTTTGGGCACCCGCCATGAATTTGGTGAACGATATCCTGCTGACGTAGAAGTCGTTGCCACAATGCCAGTTGATGGACCTCTGGCAGAGTCACCCAGTTTCTGCAAGTACAATATGCATAAATCCAGTTTTGGGTTGGTTGCCCGCAGATGTAGGCAATCCTCCATGTTTTTAGGTTTGGGTTTCATTCCCATTGTTTTGCGCTCCCACCTTCAACAGATGCCATGTCATACCCGACACCCAATCTGTACAAGATTGGATTGGTTCAAGAAGTCAAATCCCAAAGTTTGCTCACATCACCCGTTGTTGTTGGCCAAAACCCATCACTCTTGGTGCTTATCGACATTCCACCATTTCTATCCATTTCTATCCATTTCTTGGTTAGCCCCCCCAAAAAAAGCAACGCATCCTGAACATGTTGTCTCTGCATGTCTCTGCTAGGTTTTGTGTTGAAAATATGGTGGGTTGCCTCCCCATCCACCATGATCCTCAATCCACCATCAATGGATATGGACAAACTGGACAAAACTGGACAAATTGGTTGTGTCTGAAAATAGGGTAAGCCAAATCTCAATGGGAATTTCCGGATCCAATCCATGGAGGTACTGTAATGTACATAATGTACCATATTGTTGGCCATATTTTGTGGGGATATTCCCGTATCATCTCCCATCCCACACATCTTTGACTGGTGAGTCGAGAATAGGCTACCCCATTCATGTTATAATTGTCATATGTTCCATTGAAATGGTCACTTTGATATACTTTGATGAGGTATATTCCCTTCATTTTGGACACACACACACGCCCCTATTATGTCAAGTTGATCATATATCATCACATGTATGATGTGATGCAATGCAATGCAACGTAGCTATGCACATAAAATAAATTCATGCAATATATTAATTGATTATAATTGTATATGTCGTAAAATATCACCATGAAATCTTCATTGACCCCCCACTATCTAGACCCCCATCGAGCGAATTTTGCATCATGTGAATCAAGTGCTCGCCGTAGCAATCCACATCGCCGTACTCGTTGCCTGAATGTTTTTTAGATGCAAAAAAAACAGGTGGCGTTTGGTGTGCTCTACGCCATCTACGCCCGCGGCGGCAAGGCTTTTGCACGAGAGCCGGAGGCAGAGGAGGAAACGCCGACAGAGGAGAAGTGGCTGGGCTGTTGAATTTCAATGGAAATCCTTGCGCTACAGGGGGAACTTTTCAACATCGTCATTTGTCTCTCCAGATTCTTGGAAATTATGTTTTTCATGACTGTTTCTATGGCAACATCGAATGTAATGGGTCTTTACACACTTGAAGATGTTTAAGCAAACACACATCAGGATTTCAGCAAGAAAGAGTTGGCTTTGCAGACATGTTTTTGGAAACGCGGCCGTTTTAATGGGTATTTCACCAGGAATCGGGAAAAATCCAGGTGTTAAAGCCGCCAGACCAATGATGTTCCATGAGTTCCATCCGGTAACACTACGGAGTGCACGAGTGCACGAGTGCAGAGAACAGTCATGGGGATCTTAGTGACAAAAAGTTGCCTGGACTGATGGTATTTCAGAGAAATCCTACACAACTTAAGGCACAATTTTCGCGAATTTGGGGGATCATTTCCTGCTTTCAAAAAAAGTCGAACAGACAATGTTGCTTCCTGGATGACAAGATGTTTGCCTGATCCACTTGATTGGCTCTGGCTCATATGTCTTCAAGTCCGACCCATACCTGAACTCTATATAACCACATAATACCAGATAAATATGTATACATATATTATGGTTATAATATATATATATATTAATATATATGAATGTATATATAACTATACGTATATGTATATACATATCTTTTAGGGGTAATAGTATATCAGTATATGTATATATCATTATATATCCTATACTTGAAACCTTCAAACAAGAGGCAATTCTCTCTCTCTCTCTATGTATATATATATGTATGTGGATTTTGCCAGCATGCCTTCGGTTTGTCCGTGCATGTCCATAACCTGCGTCATGCCCATTCGATTGCCCCTTCGATTTCAGGGGCTTCCGATGCAGCGGCTAAGCTTCCGCGATCGTTACCTACTGGCTCAAGGGCCACGGTTTGCAGGAAAAGGTAGAGTCACCCGGTGGTGCCATTTGGGAGGAGAGTTTGACTGATTGAGGCCAATCTTTGGTGATTTTGGGATACAACATTTCTTGGCATCAGCCTTTGGAAGTCTTGAGGACGAGACAGGTTGGGGTTCTTGAGTGGGACTGGTCACACCAGTCACACTGGTAGCGGAGCCTTAGTGCTCACGCTACCGCATAGCGTGCGAAGCAGGTGAGTGAAGATGTCTTCGGGGTCAGGGTCCAATGACCGATCCGGCCTTTGGAGCCAACTCCCTATAGCTTTGACCCACCCACGGATGACATCCGTGAATACACTCAGAAAGCCAGGTTCCTGCATGGCTTTTTTCCAGATCGAGACGCCTCGTTTAGCCATCATGTGAAAGGGAACCGCATGGAGTCAAGAAACTGACTGACAAGGAGAATGGAGTTGAGCATCTACTCAGAGCCCTGTCCGCCTGGGAAGAAACCTCAGACATGCAGACTTTCGAAAAGGCACTGTACAAAGTAGCTCAAAAGAGGGATGAAGCCACCCATAGCTACATGCTCCGGCTTCAAGCAGCTTTCCATGACCTTGGTGAGTCGGTGAATGTGAAAGACATGCATGCCTTTGTCCTTTTGAGGCAGTCCAGCCTCTCGAACGAGGACAAAAAGAAAGTTTTAGCAATGACTGGTGGACAAATGGACCAGTCCAAGATTGAACAGGCCATGAGAACCTTGTCTACCCGAGTGCTTCTTGGAACTGTCGAGGTGAAAAGGAAGGTGTACCCCACAACGGTGGAAGAGGAGGATGCCTTAACTGCCGAAGCCTTGGATCTGATGGTTCAACAAGGCGATGAAGATGCCATGTTAGCGCAACAATTCGAGAAAGATCTAGAAGATCTGATGCAGAACGTGCCAGACCTGCAAAACGCCCTGGTGTCATACCAGGAAGCCAGACAAAGAATCAGTGAGCGGCGCCGACATCGAGGATTTTGGCCGCCGAAATCTCGAGGGAAGGGCTATGGAGCCCGTGGCTTTCGCAAAGGTGGCCCCAAAGGGGGCAAAGATAAGTTGCTTGCAAGAATCAGTAGAACCCATTGTAAAGTATGTGGAGCTTTGGATCACTGGAAAGCAGAATGCCCGCAGAGACGTGACCGTGAACAACCTCGAGAGCAAACCAATGTAGTCAATGATGTTGGGGGCGCCCACGAAGAACTACCGCAGGTGATCATTGAGGAGATGGACGAGGCCGGGGTAGTCAACCAATCTGAAGTGTGTTTTCATGCACAGGAATCCGTAGGAACTCGAAAGCATCCGTTGCTGTCTGCATCCGTCCGACAACAAGCTGTCCGGGTCGGTCCAATCATCTGTCCAAGCACTGGCATAATCCACATAAAAGGGGTAATGGGGATAAGGACAAGATGTTGAAGCTAAGCCCTAAGGACCATAAGCCTGTTTCCCCAAGCACTCGAGACTCCCAAGAAACACAGCCATGCCACAGGATCCAACCGCTGAGACCGACGATGGAGACGTCTGGATTGAAGCCCGAGACATCAGCCGAATGCCTCGCTAGCCAGGCTGCCCTAGGAGTTTCCAACACCCAGGGTCTTGCGATCCTCAACACTGGCGCGAGCCGTAGTGTGATAGGAGAACATAACGTTCGATCCTGCCGTGCTGAGAAAATTGCCTGAAAGCATCCGAGGGTTAGCCAAGGAGCAGCCAAGTAGGGTAGGATTCCGGTTTCGAAACAATCAAATAGAATAGCTTCAAGCAACTGCAGATTCCTCTCGTGCATCATAGATTTATCGAATAGCACATGTTATCTGAAGACGTTGAATAAATCACTGTCTCTCAAGGAGAATTGCAACGGTTTGTCTGTCATTGACATGGCAGATTTGTGCCATTCAAACACCACAGCCAATGAAGCCGCCTTTGCAATCTCAAGTGTGACCATAGGACCACCGCCGGGCCTCGAATCTGAACGTTGTGCCAACGATACTTATTTCCGACAGGAAGTGCTCGAGGGTCTCCGAGTCCTAGCAGAGGAGATCATGCAGAGCCTCCGAATCCTGCTGACGACGCTGTTTTCCATGACAGGGGCAATTCACCCCGAGGAGGAAGTTGGGGAAGCCGAGATGCACCCAATCAACCAGCTGATCCAAGAAGTCAAGAATCAGAAGAACAATATTGCCGAGTTGGGAAACCTCATCAGCCAGCAGTTCCTTCGAGGAGCAACCAGTCCGACGAACTCGGCTGGACAGAAGTCAGACGCATGGGAAATCTTCGAGATGGAGGAGCTCAACGGGCCCGAAGAAGTAAGCAACAGGACCAGCCAAGCTGCACCGGTCCACGCTACTTCCCCACCAAGGGCCTTGACTTCGATCAATCCACAGCCGAGTCCTCAGAGACCTCAAGTGCCTCAAGTTGCAAGTCTCCCGACACGCCCAAGAGCATGCCAACCAGCCGTTCCAACGATCACGGCAACCAGGTGTCCTTGACCCACACAGCCCTGATCGCATGGGGGCAAAAGGTGATCACATGGGGACGCAAGCTTCAAGGGGCAAGTTTCAGTCAGGTGTTCGAGCAAGACCCATCATATGTGCGCTGGATTCTGGCAAGGATTTCAACTGGTTGAAAGATGTGCATAAAATTATCCAAAAGGGGAATAACCAATGTCGACAAATAGACTTGGTGGTTGGAGATTTATGCATATCCAAACACGCACAGGTGGATCAGTGCATGTTCGGCCTGCGTCATCCTGAAACTGATGATGCCATGCAAAAGAAGACTATAGAGTGCAGACCTCCTCACGGGAAATGTTCCATGCCTTGGACCAACGCATATGTGATCGAAGTCATGTTCACTCGCAAATAGCAGGCCAATGCACTTTTCGGGAACACCGATTGCCTGTCTCCCGTCTTGCAGGTTTCTATCCAAAGATGTTTGCCGAAGCCATAGTCAAAGGGGTAATACTCACAAAAGGGGAACCCGACATAAGACCCACGTATCATGTAGAAGATAATCCTGAAGAAGAAGGGCCTCCCAAAAAGAAAAGCAGGACAGAACCCCCAAGCTCTAACATAGAATCAGAGTCTCCATGGAAACGTGTGTTTGTCAAGTTGTTGCAAGAGCTTCCCAAATCCGGTGTCAAGGTGTGGACAAATCCAATGCATTCAGTCTTCAAGCTTGTTCAAGAACAGCTGCCAGACTACCGCGTTGTTGCCATCAAGTCCGGCAAGGGATTAGATAAGTTCATCGGTGATGAACATGGATGGCACTCGGAGTGTCCCATTCGACACACCATTGCACTGCACCGTTTCTCTAGAAAAATAGAAGACCTAGGACAAGAAGAGTGGGCCAAGCTCTCCAGGTATCAACAACATGGGAAGGCTGTGCCGTGTCATATCATGCTCTGTGTGACATGAATGAGGCCAGCCGTGAAGCCGAGATCGAAGAATCTCGCATGCCAGTCCATGAACCACCTGGCTCCGAAGCCATAATTTCCGAGAGTCGTAGCCCCGCACCGGTCCCAACGTGGACACCGCTGACTGCCACCGTGTCTGGTCCTCGATTTTCGTCACTGTCTGAAGCTGATCAAGGAACCGTTAGGAAGTTACATAACAATCTTGGACACCCAACAGCCGAAAGACTGTCACGTCACATGTCAGCACAGGGGGCCAAACAAGAACTTGTCGTAGGTGCAGCCGACTATCTATGCGCACCATGTGCAGAACGCCAGGGTCCCAAGAAAACCACTCCAGGAAACCTCAAAGAACCAATGGAATTTAATGACAAAATATCCATAGATGGTTTTGAATGGAAGGGGAAAAATGGGATACAAGTATATGTTTGGCACATACTTGATGAAGCAACTAGGTTCCACCTTGGTTTGCGCACGCATAGAGACAATGCACACCTAACCAAAATGGTCAAAAATACATGGGTCCAATGGGCTGCAAATCCCAGAATGATAGCACATGATGAGGCCGGGGAGTTTGTGACTGATGAGTGGAAGAACTTTCTCCAAGAGCAAGGCATCCAGCCAATACTTTCTGCAGCCGCTTGGCAGCGTGGTCGTATTGAACGACACGGGGGGATCATCCAAGAAATGTTGAATAGGATAGATCATGAGAAGGCTATTGAAAACATCCAACAGTTCGATGATGTTCTCCGACAGTGTTTTCATGCCAAAAACACTATGGCTGTCACCGCGGGATATAGCCCCGAACAAGCAGTTCTTGGAAAAGCCTCAAAACTACCAGCTTCTGTGACTTCAGATGAGGACCTCAGTTCCCATCTGACTAGCCATGGCGAAGACCTGGCGTCAGAGAAGTTCCGTCAACACTTGGAACTTCTTCGAGCAGCCGCCAGGGCAGCCTTCTCTAGAGCAGACAACAGTGAAGCCATTCGCCGAGCACTTGCACACCAGTCTAGAGGGGTTAGCCATAACTGGTCATGAGATTATCGTTATCTATGGGACCTTCATTTTCTTCTTCAGGGTTATAGCTAGGGCCTATCCCACTTAAGTCTCGGTATTAGAAGAGTCCGCTGCGGGATTGGAGTTGTTGCTGGAGTCTTGATGCCATGTTCTGCACTTGTTCAGGCGTTGACGTCTGGACAAATGTAGCATGTTGTTCGAATTCTCTCATGGACACGAGGCAAATTCTCCTTGGCACATCGCAGCAACCTATTTAGGTGTGACACCCAAATTATGGTACGAGACTCAAGACTCTTGGCAAACGACTTGAGCAGGGCCATTCCAACGTCCCTTTTCCAACATATTCGGTGCTTTACGCTTATCCCAGTACATACAAAGTTGTCCAAGAGAATGCAGTACTTGAACAGACAAATTAACAACCTGAAGAGGAGCCCTCCAGGCGCAGATCCGAGATCCTCATGGAGGATGCCCGACGCCTTGCAGAAGCCCAGAATACACCTGTCTCAGAATCTCCAAGGACAGATCCTCCTGCGGAGGGACATATGCACGAGTCCATGGAAACTGACCAGGAACATGATAATGCCTGAATTTCCACTGACCCCGCTATGGAACCAGTGTATAATGCCAAGATACTGGAAAATAGTCAGGGAGCTGATATCATAATTGAAGATCAGGAAACTGTTTGGCATCCAGTGGACCATAGAGGAGAAGAATGTGCATCCTTTGATTTTGATGTCCCCACTCAGCAGTTGAGCCGCTACCTGCAACAGCCTGAGAACTATCTTCCGTGCTTGATTGCTGCCGCCAAGATGTCCAAAAATGAAGTAGTGTATCATGAACTAACTAAGGAAGAAAAGGAGCTTTTCAATGCCGCCAAACAAAAGGAGTTGCGATGTTGGTTGGATACCAATACAGTGTTCGAGATCACATACACCCAAGTAGAATACTTTCTTCACGATGTATTCTCACCTGGAAACAGGACCTACAATCTCCACTTGGGAAGAAAGCAAAAGCGAGACTGGTGGTGAAAGGTTTTCAAGACCCTGATATTGGCATTCTCAACTCAGATAGTCCGACTCTCACTAGACTCCAGAATGTTGTTACTTCAAAAAATTGCCAGTAAACATTGGGTAGTACAATCGTTTGATATCACCACAGCGTTTCTCAGAGGGCGGTCAGACAGCCGGGAATTGTCAATGGAAGCACCAGCCGAGTTGAAAGCATTGCTGGGCATGGACAATTCGCAAGCCTGCCTACTCCAAGGGAATGCATATGGCAGAGTCGATGCACCTTTGCTGTTTTACCCTGAGTTCAGGAAGCGCCTGGAGGAAATCGGATTTGAAGCCCATCCGCTGGACAATTGCTTGTTCCTCTTGAGAAACCCAGAAAATAGGAATCAACTAGATGGGATCTTAGGAACTCATGTAGATGATGGAATCGGAGGAGGTAACACAAGGTTTGAGCTTGCTTTGGAGAAACTCCAGAAAACCCTTCCTTTCGGCAGTAGAGAGTACAGTAGGTTCAAATTCACAGGACTGGATATAGAGCAACTTCCAGACTACTCAATCAAAGTATGTCAAAGTAAATATGTTCACAAAATTTCCCCCGTCAATATTCCAAAACCACGCCGTTCAGAAACTTCAAGTCACATTACTTCACAAGAACTTCATCTCTTGAGAGGGTTGTGTGGTAGTTTGCAATATGCCGCGCCGCGGTTCACTCCCGACCAGATATAGCCACCAAGGTAGCCAGTTTGCAAAAGGGTATAAACTCAGCCACAGTGGAGACCCTTCTCGAAGGAAACAGAGTACTCAAAGAGGCTCAGCAGTTCGCAGATACGGCAGTCATAGTCCGACCTCTGGACTTTGAAAAGGTTTGTTTCGCTAGCTTTGGAGGCGAGTTTTGCTTCAGCTAAGCAATTAGCTGCGCAGCAGGGATTGTTTATAATGGCGTGCACACCCAGTTTGGCCAAAATCGAAACTGCAGAGTTTTCCCCTGTTGTACGGCATTCCAAACAAATCGGACGGGTAGTTCGTTCTACTTTAAGTGCAGAGGCTTACTCCATGTCCAGTTCACTTGATAAACTCACCTGGATAAGATGCATGTGGGGGTATGTGAAAAATCCCAACTTTGCCCGGCATAAGCCAGAAACTTCACTTAGAGATGAGCTGCATGGGCCGATGATCACAGACTGCAGATCCTTTTTTGATCTGGTCACGAAAAATGCAGTGCCAAACTGCCAGGAGTGGCGCACCATGATAGAAGTAATGCTGTTAAAAGAACAGTCGAAAGATCATACCATTTGCAGATGGGTATCTACAGCCATAATGCTAGCAGACTGCCTTACAAAGCCGATGGATGCGACGTTCCTTCGAACCGTTTTGCAGCTTGGCAAGTTCCGCATATATGATGAAGACTTGACTCTTAAACAAAACGCAAATCGTAAGTTTGGGGTTACTTGGATAAACAATCGAATTTAAAAGATAGACGAGTGTTGATTTTGCCAGCATGCCTTCGGTTTGTCCATGCATGTCCACAACCTCCGTCATGCCCATTCGGTTGTCTCTCCCATTTCAGGGGCTTCCGATGCAGCGGCTAAGCTTCCGCGATCGTTACCTACTGGCTCAAGGGCCACGGTTTGCAGGAAAAGGTAGAGTCACCCGGTGGTGCCATGTGGGAGGAGAGTTTGACTGATTGAGGCCAATCTTTGGTGATTTTGGGTACAAAATTTCTTGGTTTCATACAATAGGCATCAGCCTTTGGAAGTCTTGAGGACGAGACAGGTTGGGGTTCTTGCTGCTGGTCACACCAGTCACATATGTATATATATATAATGTAAAATTATATATGCAAGAATGTTGTTTCACTGAATAGCTACTGTTTCATTGAATAATTACATCTTGTTTGCACGCTCGTCCCAGGTCCGCATTGGCAGCAGCACCAACTCCATACGTCATGCTGCCTGCTGAGCCGTAAAGATGAGAGCTTTTTGGCATAGCTTGGCGACGTGTCTCGTGTCAAACGAGGCGTTGATTGAAAGCGTGTGCAAGCTGTGATTCAGCTGTGGTTTCTGCCATGGTTTGGATTTGAAGCTCCGGACCAGGCTATCAATGACGATTTTGGTTCTGCGAAGAAAAGCGCCCAGGGCATTTTCGGGCACCGGGTGGCACCGACATGGTGGACATGGTTGCAAGTTTCCAATGTTGTCGTCCCTGCTTTTTTGAAGAAAATCCCATGGATTCGTATGATCTTAAAATTTCACACACACACACACATATATATATATTTAGTATTTTTAATTATTATTATTGTTATTGTTATTATTATTATTACATTGTTATAATATATATATATATATATATTTGTATTGTTTGGGGAAAAACCATCAGACTTCCATTGTTTTTCAATGGGGTGGTTTTGGCGAATCGCAGATAGATTTCAGTTCGGAAGGACCAGCGGAAATCACAAACATACGATCAGATACAATCAGCAATCCATCATTATACACCATTATATATCCAACACATTTACATCCATTTGCCAAGCATCTTTTACTTCAATATACTTTATATAATTCTTTACCCATTTTCGTCCCATTTTCGGAGCGAAATCGACCATTGAAACCGCCGAGGCAAAGACGTTGATGTTCGTCAACTGTTCGCCGGCCAGTTCCAACCTCGATGAGACCTTCATGTGGGGCATCCCGGGCCATCGATTGAAAAATCGTCAGACATGGCAGCAACCAAAAAAACACCGGGGAAATGGATGGACAAATTACCCTCTGGTATCTTCTGGTAAACATACAAAAAGCTATTGAACATGGCAATTTATAGTGAGTTTTCCTTTTAAAAATGGTGATTTTCCATAGTTATGTTAGTTTACCAGAGGGTAAGACAGAACTGACAGAACTCATCTGCTGCTATGGTTATGGAGATATGATACCACAGCAAAACATATTACTTTGCATGGTATTACAGAGAAAAACTGAGCCTGGACACGAAAAAAATCCGCGCACTGCAGTGAACTGGGGGATGTTCTTGTATCCTTTTGAATCCTTTTGTCCATTCAAAAGAAACAAAAACATATCCCAGCGGTGTTTCATTGGATGCGGCTGATGGGCATCCTGGTGTTATCTGCCCACCAAGTCACTGGATCAGGGGGTAGTGGCTTGGGTTGGCAACTTATGCCGGCGGTATGGCTCAAAGTTCATCAACGTCTTCCGATCCTTGTGCCGATTCTTATGATATCAAATCAAATTGCAATGGGACTCATAAGCCAAGGGTGCGAGTTCGAAGTCTTCGAGTTGTTTTTCGATCCAAATGCTTGATCTTTATCAACGGAAGTTTAGTTAGAAAACTTCTGAGTTACGGACGACAATGGTCATGGTTAGCATTCACACCATCATGTCAACGACGTCATCATGTTAACCCCATCATCAACAGCAGCAGCAGCAGCAGCACCATCATCATCATCATCACCATCACCATCATCATCAGCATCATCATCATCATCGTCATCATCATCATCATCATCACCATCATCGCCATCATCACCATCACTTCCATCATCACCATCATCACCATCATCACCATCATCATCATCGCCATCATCATCATCATCATCGTCATCATCATCATTATCATCATCATCATCATCATCATCATCAAGTAGTTGGTAAGTGCAACAGTTCGGGAACACGTGAACTCATGGGTGAAAACACTCTCGGTCGCGAAACCCTATGTTTTTTGGGTAGTGTGGCTCCTGGGGTCGCCGAAGTAGGGTCTTTGTTTCCGCGGTTCGCGGCTCGATCTGGGAAAGCTGTCGACAAATGGTGCACATGAGGTGTTCGGAGCACTTTTGGAAGATGAGCTCAGCAAAATGTGCATCAGACTGTGGCGAGAGCTTGGTTTGGCATATAAACATCGTGAAACAACGCCATTTTCGGAGCAGCGCGGAATCGTCCCCATCGTCAGCGCTGAGCGAACGTTGCTCGATTTGGTGTGACACGTATTGGCAAAACGCATTGGCGCGGTGCGCGCGGCAAAGCATGTGCGAAGCTCCTGGCAAACGGGATTGCAGCTGCAGGTTGCCAAACGCATTGTAAAAGCTGCGCGCACGGTAGTTCTTGACCATAGTGCTACTCTTGTGCGGGGTTGCATCTGGAGGCCATCAAACGCATTGTAGCAGCTGCGCAAAGAGAAGAATTGGGTTGCAGAAGCTACAAAGGAGCTAGCTGGGAGGCAGCTCAGTGCAGAAGTGGCCCAGATAAGTGGCTGCTCAGCTGAGAAAAGTAGCTGGCCTATCCATCCATTCATCCATCCCTTCATTCGTCATTGGTTCATTTTTTCATTGATTCATGGATTCACTGATTCATTGGTTCACTGATTCATTGATTCGCTGATTCACTGATTCAATGATTCAATGGCTCACTGATTCTTTGATTCACCGACTCGCTCGTTCACTTGTGCATTGACTCATTGGTTCATTGGTTCATGGAATCACCGATTCACTAAGCCGTTGATTCACTGAATCACCGTTACATTGATGCACCGGTTCATTGCTTCATTGAATAACTGAATCGTTGCTGATTCAGTGATTCACCTACTCACTACTTCATTCATTCGTTGGTTCACTGATTCATCGACTCAATAGTTCATCCACTCACTAAATCATTCATGCAATGGTTCAGTGATTCATTGTTTCACTAAATCATCAGTTCATTGATTCAGTGATTCACTGAATCTTTGCTTCATTGATTCATTGATTAATTTATCCACTGATTCATTGGTTCATTGTTTCATTGTTTCACTGACTCATTGATTCATTGGTTCATTGATTCATTGCTTCATTGGATCATTCAATCAGTCGTGCACGGATTCGTGCACGGATTCTTTCATGCCATTGCATGTTCATCTCAACCACCATTTGCTCATTCGTTGATGCACCTCACAACTTCAACCGCTCGTGATTTCTGCACCTCAAAAAACGTTGCTATAGGCCAGTGATTTCTTGTAGTCATCTCCCATTTTCGAAACTTCCGCCCCGGCGTGTGACGAGCACTATCTGGTATGAGAATGGTATTTGTATGATACATCCCTCAGTTGGTGCCCATCTACTGGGAAATTCAAGTTCTGATTGTCTTTAGAAATCAGAGGTGAAATTATTGAATGTTTTTGAATGCGTATATAAATATATACATAAGATGTGTTACATATGTTTTTGTATATATGTATATACAGTATATAAATTATATATATATATATATTATGATTTTGTAAAATTATTTTTAAAAGACACACATCGTTTCTCTCAGGAATTTGTGCCAGGCGTGCTAGATCTTTCTAAACTCGCTTGATGCTGAGAGGTCCTTGAAGTATGCTCAACGAGCCAAAAAGATCACGAACACGGCCGCGGTGAAAAAGCGCGGGTCCCAGAGATGATATAAAGATAGATAAAGATGGTACGGCTGGTTTGATGTGGACAAATGGATGAACATGAATCCCCTATTCACTATACATGGATGTGTTCATGGAAATTCATCTATAAATGCCACATTTGACTGAACATGTTTTTGTTTTGTTTTTTTAGAGGTGCCCAATTTTTTGGGACATCATAATGCAGGCACAATTTGAACAACTGCCAATGGTATGGTTTATTCACCAATACTAGGGTTTGGATATCCATTGGTTGATGAGGATCATAACTCCCATTGTGAAGGATCCCAATGGAGAAATCATGTTTGTTGAAAATGATGCAGAATATTGAACATCGTCAACGCATGTCATATATGCATGATCAAAATTTCCGTACATTGCGTCATTAATCCAATAATAGGCGTTTGTATACCCATCACATGATTCCAATATGCACTGGATTACTATGCCTCTACGCAATGTTTTGACAATGCTGCATAATTGCCGCATACAACATCGCATTTCTATGCCTGCATATATATATACACATATCTATGTACATAATCAAAACCATTCAAAACCTTGCTACCTGAAACAAAGTGCAACTTGGGGTTGGAATTGGAATCCTAGTTGGAATCCTAGCCAGAATGATTCGATCTGAATCAAAGAGAGAACACCAAATTTAGAGAATTTTACTCAATCAGTTAAATTTAGTATAAATATAATAAACAAAGGTGCCACTACATAAATATGAATACATTGTCCTTAAATTTCGATGCCTGAATTAAAAAATCTTCCTTGGTGAGTGAGTTGTTGATGGACCTGTTTTTGATGAGTTTAACAGTACCGGGTTTGTGTTACGGGATGTTGGTCCTAGGTAGATTTGCATTGCGACTGGCGCTGGTCGTGACCTTCACTGCGTTCAAGGGAACATCATGGATTTCAACAGCCAATCATCATGATCATATGAATCCACAAATGAAACATAATATTTCAAAATGAGGAAATGTGTAATGGATGTGAACCACATGTATATATGCATATATATATACAGGTATTTGGGTTTCTCCGAAAATATGGGATGACCCGAAAGTCACAAATTTAGTCCTGTGCGTAGCGAAGTAACCGCTCCACACAAGTTCCGATCATGTGAAGAATAACATATTCACATATAGGAACATATATAATACATATTGATATATGCAAACATGTAAATCTATTAACCAAAATTCGAGAAATGGGGATGTCAACTGCAAAACTTCCCCCAAATTTTGAACTAAGCGTGCGAAGGGCTGCTGACGCTCCCAGGTGATCTGTGCTGATCCCACGTCGAACGACGTGTTTTTGAAGCAGATCTACCGCGGGTGCTCCCGAACCGCATAGGAAATTGGCAACAAAGAGGGAATTGTAAGCAACAATTTTGGTTTCTGGATCCATTCATTATATACATATATATATATGCTTAAAATGAATGAACACGAAAAAACAACAACATAAGTCTAGGTTTGGGGTTGAATGAATTTGTGGACCAAGGTGAATTGTGAGCAGCATAAATAATAAGCGATTTTACATTGTTTCATGTGGATTTAACTAATGAATTTATGAGGTAAAAAACAATAATACACCATCACCACTTGGGGATTGTTACCGAGTATACCCCCGTTTGGGATGACACAAAATGACGCAAAGGTTTGTTACTTGGATGGATTATTGTGTTTATCTTATTATGTCTAACGTTACCCCACAGTTAACACGTATGTTTTTTGTTGATTCAATCATTAGAGCATACTCATCCCATCATTTCCCATTGATGATTGGGCTTTACCACAGCTAGAACGGTGGATCCATTACTCATCGCAACAGGGGTGATTTTAAGCGAGCAGAGAAGGCCGGTATGGCCATGGTCCAGTCTATATCTGCAGTCATGTTCTCATCCCCGACTGGATGGTAGTTTTGTGGCTTCTGATGTGCGGAACTGGGACATCGCAATCGCAATGTACCTGAGGGCTCAGTTGACCGGGGCGAGACTCAGGAATCTCTTGTTTGGGTCCTTAGCGTATTATAAATCTGAAATAACTTCCAGTAAAGGTAGCTATTTCGACGCGAGAAAATCTTTCTTTAAACGACAGCTTCCATTTTGAGAATATACTTTTTCGCACATGGCATCCATTGTGGACCTTAAGAGTCACTGCTACCTCTGGGAAATCGAACAACATGGACAAATATATCCTTGGGGGCTCTTGCAAACAGGGCGCTGGCAACAGCACTACGTAGTATCCCTTTACAAGAAATCGGACCCTGCCAAGGGGATAGATTTTACATCTAGCGCACCAAGGTCAGCAATTGAACTGCAGCGGCATGGCTGTCCACCCAAGATTTGACACACCCTTATCGTCTTCGACGTCCCCAGAACTAATGTAATCATATGTAATCTACAATCTTACGCTGCTTGGTTTGTAGCCATACACTCGTACACTGACTTTGTTTTCTCCATGAATCACCAGGTTTATCAGGTTGTCAACTCGTGACTTAGATGGTTAACTGATCCCTGTCTGGAGCAAACAGCTGAAGCTGTCTCCAGTGGAGCCCTGAGCCAGTTGCGGAAAAGTGACACAAAAGGTTCCCCTGCCAGTGGCGCTGACATGGCCGAGACGTGCTGGGGCCGTGTGATTGCCACTGGGAGGGTGGAAATACCATGGTGTACCGCAATAGATCACATGTGTTGTTGTTGTTGTTGTTGTCGTCGTTATCCTTTCTACTGAAGCTCCCAAGAGGCAAATTAAAACATATTAAAACAGTGGAAATGACCTGTGTCACCATCATGAACATAGCCAGTATACTGAGTATGCACTAGCTGGAATCACCAACGTGACAGTTGAAACCTTGGTCATTTCACTGTTGAAAGACCGTTGAAATCCTCCGGTTTTCAGGTCCGTGGCTGGAAAAAGCACCATGTGTAGATCGATATTTCGATGAATTTCCCAGCCATGGATGCCATGGACCTGATAATCGGATGGTATCTGGGTAAATCAAATAACGACCTCACGTCGCGACCGACGCCTGGTTCATCATGGTTTATTTTAGGGAAATCATACCCAAATGACCGAACTATTCAGGTTAGTGAAATATTGTAATTTACCCAGATGGTATAGACTTGACTACTCATTGCCAGCCAATACTTCTTGAAGAACCAATGCTTAGCAAAATGTGTTGAGAGGCCAAAGCCTGAACATACACAAACCATTCTTCTTTGTTGACTAATTGGGGATGTGGTTCAGGTTTAAGACAATATACATGTTATGTATACTACTGGTACATATGTATGTAGAATTATGTAGATATAGCATAAAGAATAATCATATTACAGGGGCACTACATCGCAACTTATGAGGGTTATCAACTATCATAATTATATATATATATATAGATACCTATTAATAATCTCGACTGCGCCTCCAAGTAGAAACAAAAAACAACCATCAGCAACCCAACTGAAGTCTTCCAGTTTCGCCTTCGCTGGCTCGGGGTGTCCTCTGTGTAGTGACATGGCGGTTTTCCGAATGAGTTCTACTAACTGAGCTGCGGGTGTGGAACTTGAAGATAGGAGAGATGTAACATGAATCACTGACAATCCCATTTTTGGAATGGACAGTCGGACATCCATTGGTCTGTAGGTTCAGTGAGGACATGTAAGGATCATGATACTCAACGATTTTTATGAACAGTACTTTATACAGTATATATATATAGTACCTTATAAGCAGCTATATACATCCTACATCCTTATTGCAGGTCTATGTTTGTACGTGGTATGCTGTATCGGTGGTTGCTTATGTCATTTACATTGGAGAGAAACGTCGGGACGGCTGTGGCATGATGTGCTTGACGGCTGATTCATCGGATCTAGCACGGCAGATTTGAACTTGCCACCAGTCCAGGGAAGGAAATCATACGATTCCCAAAGCTTATTTGGCTATTAGTCAAGGCCCTGGTACCCTATCCCATAGGATCCATGGTGCTGCTATATATATGGTAACATGGATCCCATCAATATACCCCAACTGTTAGCATATATACCAGCACCATGGATCGGATGGGTATGTAGAATAGATGGTTAGTGGATGTTTATTCCCCCTTTTTTTGTAATAGGCTTTGACCCATACCACATATTTTTCCCAAGAATCTCGTCAGAGATTGCCTTTCCTCACATTTTCTGATCAAATTGAAATCCTTTGATCCCTACCTTTGTGGGGAAAAATCACTGATTCTGAGGTCCATCACGTCCATCATGTCCCAATATGTCCCAATGGTCAACTTATGATTCTCATCGAAAGAACATCATGTCATTGACAGGTTCCGTCCACCTTGTGTGGCCAATCCCTATTTTTAGTTGGTTCAAATCCGAAAGTCTTGTGTTTGTTGAAACAAATCTTCCAATATCCCCAACATTGTAGGTTGAATATGTGCCACGACACAAATACAAATGAAAGTCCAGTATATGGAAAACAAACTTATGGAGATGGAAAAGCAAAGAATGGACATGTCAATGAAGGAAGATAACCAAGAGGACAACACATGCTTTGAACGTTAACCGTGTTCCTTCAGGAACATGTGTAAAAAGCCTACCACCTGATATAAGACAGAAGACCAGAACGACGACGGAATGGACGAAACAGACATGGGGACACAGAACTGGTAGCGGTCAGCATCAAGTCTGGAGAGGGAACGCCAAACAGAGAAGCTGAAAGAGACACCAAAAATACTTAGAGAAAAAACACCTACATACGGCAAGAGGAGATGGGCTACTTCGATTTTTTTTGCGATTGATGAGTTAAAGGATGTTAAAGGAAATTGAAAGAATAGGTTGTGACGGTTTAAATGCTGAACATGTAGTCGTCACTGCCGACTTTGGAAGTGATAGTGATGATGACTACTGGAAAAACAAACACCTAGAAAAAGAAGATGAACAGCTAAGACAATGTCGAAACAGAACATATCTGCCTTCACCAAATGATAATGAAATTTCGGCAAACATTTTTTGAACTACTACACCCACAAAGCGATGGAAGACTGAGAAGATACATTGGTATGCAAGACTTAACATTGTCACAGCGATGTACAACAACATACTTGATCATATACATCGTTGAACTTGGTAGAGAACTGAATGAATACAGACAATGCCACGGAATGACAGCAAACCGTGTTTTTTTAATTTATCAATGGCAATGGATGATGAACTTTAATTAGACAAATAAACGCTGCCTATCACACACCCGTTTTATTGAAGAGTGGTTGGATCAAATAGGAGACTGGAGAGCATAAGAATGATTACTTTATATTACTTTATTGTATTTTGATCATTAGTATTATGAAGCAATCACTACTCCTGATAATCTTACTGTAAAAGAAAACACATCTGTTTTACCAATAGAGGTATGGCTGAAACATGGCAATCTTCCAAGTGTAAAGTCTTTGGACCATTAACACAGATTGAAGACAAGAACTGTAATGTGTGTCTTGAACAAAGGCGTCGCTGTAGAACCAAACCAAAAAATAATCCCCAAAGATGAGGAATACTATTCAATCCACGAAGAAGAACTGAATGCGATGCAAAATGTACAAGCATCATTTCCTGTCTTTAAGTGTATGGTTAGGTCAAATGCTATGAGCAGACATCAGCAATCAATGAAACATCAACTGAACCAATAACCACAGCAACAACAATTGTCCATAGTTTTTCCATAATTTACCCAATCCAAACAGAACTTTCCAATTGGGGCCCTTTTCACCAAACTCTCCAGCCACAGCTCACCGCGGTGCTGTGCAGCCGCGTCGCGTGGTAGTTATTTTTCTCTCATCGGATGCCCCCAGGCCGTGCAGAGTCGAAAGGTGATGGCACTGCTGATGTGGGTAAAGAAGTTCAACATATGATGCATGAATTCGGATTAAGTAATAATTCCATAAATTTCTCATCGGTAATTATTGGATAGTATCGGACATTGTTGGTAAATTGGTGGTTACAATTGATTGTCATGGGCAATTATCAATTTACCACTTTACCAACTTACCAATGATTAATTATGAGTACCACCGGGAGACTGTTCAGGATTAGTCACTTATCTAAAATGAGACTTACAGTCAGATGATACATTCACTTCCTACTTCTTGGCATTTTCAACTACAAAAAAGTAGACTATGAACGAGAGAGTTCAAACCTATTTGACATTATTTGCTAAAATTAGTTACCCTGACTGTGAAACCAGTACAACAAAACATGACTAATCTAGTCGCGGGTTTGGTTACGTTCTTATAGGTTGATTCCACAATTACAATCTGTTGATATTTAGTTGGTAGTGGCTTAAGAAAGAGTGGCAAAGATACTAGCGGCTATCAATTTCAAGGTCCTTGTACTGTCAGTAATTGCTCAAAACAAACTTTGATCAACCTCGCTACATTGGATTCCATCTATGTTTACCACCATTTTCTATGAACTACTTCAGTGGGTTGTCCTCCAACTTTCAGCTAATAGTTAGTGTTTTTAAGTTACCGTCATATTGTCGGACCAAGATTGGAAGAACTGACGGTAACCTAGGGGTTGATATTAGCCATTATAGAATAATCTCTGGTTCGTGGTTTGGAACCATGGCATTTTATGACTTTCCATTCATATTTTGAATTTCATAATCCCAACTGACAAAGTCCATCATTTTTCAGAGGGGTCGGGCTCAACCACCAACCAGATCTCTTATGTTCATCAATCAGATATCACCATATTGGAACAAGCCATTCATGTTATCAACCTGGCTTGAGCCTCAAGGCGGTGCCCTAAAATGTGAAACATGTGTTGGTTTATAACCCTCATTATGCTTTATATAATGATAAAGTGACCCATATACAGTATGTATGACCACATATAAACCGCTAATAAGTGAATCCATTATATATATATATAGAGAGAGTATATTAGTGGTTTATTCAATATTATCCCATTACTGTCTAAATATATAGAATTATACAGTATATGTGGTTGACCCAATCTACATCATCGAACAATGGGTCAATGGCCATGCCCCCTGGGGCTTGGGAGAGGTGGATTCTTCCGCTGTGTGGCCAAAACGGTATGCCATAAATTTATTGGTCACCGATTTGTCATCGTATTTTTCAATTTGTCAAGCTGGTTGGTGGTTTGGAACATGTTGCATTTTTCTATATATTGGGAATGTCATCATCCCAACTGGCGAACTCATATTTTTCAGAGGGGTAGGCTCAACCACCAGAGGATATTTCATGACATTTTTCGGGACCCAGTTTGAGACAAACCTAATGATGTGCTCTTCGCGTTGCTGCCATAGAAGAAATATCAGCAATGCCATCACCACCGCACGGCCCATGTTTTTGCTGACGCGTTGGAAGAACACTCGAAGTGCGCCTCTTCCATACGAGACTTCAGTGCCCAACCTTTCACAGTGAGAGAATTCAAATGATGATCACGAAAGCGACCAAATATTTCAAGGTGTCCTAAGTCACGGAGGGTACCTCAAATCATCCAAGTCATGAGAAAAAAGAGTGTTTTAGTATATTTTAGTATTGGAACCCATGGTGACGACTGAGGATCACCCATGACTTACGAAACCCCTACATAGGTAGTGGATGGTAGTGGTAAATGTGATCAAGGTATCGTTGGTGTCAAAGTTGTTGGCTGGGCGACACGCCTGGGCATTTCTCATGCAGACTTCTGGTGCAAAACGGGGATTGTCTTGGGACCTCTTTTGGCCCGTAACTTCGGGCTATGTATAAAAGAGCTGGAAGGTTGGCACACTGAAGGCATTGCACAGAAAACTTTTCTGGTTGTACCGTCAATACCAGTTGCGAAAAAGGAGCAGATCGTCGGCAGATGATCACCAGATTGTCAGCAGTTCAGGACAATCATTTCCTGGCCCGGTGGCTACGAAAAATAATTACCCTCTGGTAAACAAAACATAGCTATTGAACATTGCCATTTATAGTTGATTTACCTATTTAAAATGGTGATTTTCCATAGTTATGTTAGTTTACCAGAGGGTAAACTACGTTACCCATACTTTCCCGCTATCAGGTGTGCTCATTGCAGATGCTGGATTTTCATCCCACGAATTGGCTCAAACACGTGTAGTTGCCATGGATGGTATGGCTGCGCTACGAGAGGAGTTGCCATGGAAAGATCTGGAACAAGAAATTTCTGGGGGTCAAAATTCATATGTCTTGATCCATCCCCATACTTGCAAAGTATAACGGCAATTTCATTTCCAACGTGTCCCAACATATAAAAAAAAAGTGCCCAAGAAGTGCCCAAGAAATCACCGGTTAACCGTCGTTAACCCATATCTACTGAGATCTAATGACAGCAGCCACCATGTTCATGAAATGTGTTGTGGGGCGAATCTTTCCAGGTGCAGTGCCACAGTGCCACCTGCCATGTTTTCACCAAAAGTTGGGAGATACGCCTTACGATTGCAAGGTGGTGCCCCAGGTCGTTAGCTAACTGATTTATATCAATGTTAATAACTAATCTAGACTAGTCTAGCTAGGGTCCAAGGTGTATATATATATATACATAATTATATATATAATATAGAATTATATATATATATACATATCGAACGACCAGCAGATATCACTGGAAGATCTGGACCAACATGTCAAGTGACGACAAGCCCACCCCTGTCCGCGTCTGTGGGGAAGCTCAGGTCCTAGTTTCACCATGTTTCACCCGCTCGCTAAATGGGATGATCATGGATGATCCTCCAGCTCTTTTGGGGGTTTTTGACTTTCACAGCCATGTTGCTAAACTTTTGTTTGCCCACAACAATGTTCAGAACAGACATAGTTCGACCGAGATTGATACCGCAACAAATCTGGGGGGTATGAAGATAATTGGCACGAAAACAACGGGTTGCTGCGTGGTTGCACGTACTCTTGAATTTGTTTGATGTTCGGTACCTCTGAAAGTGGGATTATGAGCCAGAGAGTGATAACCTGAGAGTATCAGTAATGTTGGATCCTGATTAATGTAGGGGGGACCCCCCAAATTTTGATTTCACTTTAAAGATCTTTAAAGTGTTTTTTTATTTAGGGACCAGGGATTGAATAAAATTGGATCAAGTGATTTCAATTGATTTCAATTGATTTTCAATTTGCTTTCAATTGATTTTCAATTTGCTTTCAATTGATTTCAATTTACTTTCAAATGGTTTCAATTGATTTCAATTTACTTTCAATTGATTTCCATTGAATTCAATTGACTTTTAAATGATTTCAATTTACGTTCAATTGATTTTCAATTGATTTAAATTTACTGTCAAATTAGATTCAATTGATTTAATTTACGTTCAATTAATGTTCAATTGATTTCAACTTACTTTCAATTGACATCCCATAGTAGTTAATCCCATAGACAAATCATAGAAATATCATGGAAATCCCATAGGAACCCCATATAAATCCCATAGAAAGATCATAGATATAAAATGGAAATAGCATGGGAACCACAAAGAAATCCCATCCGAATCCCATAAGAATCCCATAGAATTCCCATAAAAATCCTGCAGACATCCCACAGTACTCCCATAGAAATATCATAGAAACATCATGGAACTCCCATAGGAATGCCATAGGAATCCCATAGGAATCGCAAAGAAATCCCATAGGGAAATCATAGAAATTCCATAGAAATCACATAGGAATCCAATGGAAATCCTGTAAGAATACCACAGAATTCCCATAGCATCATTCAGAAATCCCATAGTAAACTCATCGAAATTAGAAATATCAAAGAAACATCATGGAAATCCCATAGGAATGCCATAGGAATCCCATAGAAATCCAATAGTAATACCATAGAATATCATAGAAATCCAAAAGAAATATCATGGAAACCCCAAAGAAATCCCATAGACATATCATAGAAATCTTATAGAAATCCCATAGAAATCCAATGGAAATCCCATAGACATCCTTTTGAACCCCCATAGGAATCCCATACAAATAGAATCGATATCCCTTTAGAAATCCCATAGTAATCCCATAGAAATATCATAGAAATACCATGAAAATCCCACAGGAATCCAATAGAAATCCCATAGAAATATCATAGAACCCTCATAGAAATTCCATGGAAACGGCATAGAATTCCCAAACAAATCCTCTAGAAATATCATAGAAATACTCGTACCATTAGAAATCCGTTTTAAATCCCATAGTAATCTCAGAGAAATATCATAGGAATCCAATAGACATATCATGGAAATCCCAAAGAAATACCATAGACATATCATAAAAATGCCAAAGAAACCCCATAGGAATCCAAAGGAAATCCCATAGACATCCTTTTGAAATCCCATAGGAATGCCATAGAACTACCATAGACACACCTTTAGAAACACCATAGAATATCATAGAAACGCCCTAGAAAATCCATAGAAGTTCCATAGAAACTTTAATGAAATCCCATAGAAACCATAGAAATCAACCAGAGGATGCCAGGAGAATTGAACTAAGTAAGAGACAAAAGCTATAGCAAAGGACAGGAGAGAAGGATTTTGGAAAACAACCACCTCAAGAATAAAGCTGGACACAATAGAGGACCCCCCACAACAAACATACTATTGAAGATCAATTCTGCTCATGGGCTACCCCCTTGAACAATTGTTGAGGTGCTATTTTTTATTGGGTTTAAATAAGGCATTCTATCATTTGTTTTTTCGGATGTTCAAAAACATGTTGCAAGTATTCATTAAATAATTCATTAGTTAATTAGTTATTTTCAGTAAAATGAAAAACTCCAAAAGTGAACAAAAAATCAAAAAAATGCTGGACCAATATTGGCATCAGAAAAACAAGTTGTCATAGTACCGACCCACCCCAACACTTACACTGATTCAGAATTATTTTGGGAAAACTGGGAAAACTTGACACAATACAGAATCACCCCACTAATCGGGATACTACATTACTGTTCTTTACTTTGAACCTGAAGCGGTTTTGATCCATCTATTTTCTGACCTTCTTTGGGATGCGGATTGGGTATTGAGGACCACTCCAAAAAATCTAGGCTCACTATAGACCTACTTCCCAAAGATTGAAGTTCAGTGATGCCATTTAATTTGGTTTGGCATCAAATGATACATTTGTGGACAGGAACATGAGATGCTTCAGGAACCTTCATGCAGGAATTCTGTTGCGAAACAGTTTGATCAGTACTCTGAATGCATTTCTTTGTTTTTTGTTCTTCGCCATCGTTCGTACATGTACATACCCTGTCTACTTGGAAGCGAATCATGACTTCGCTGCAGGCGCATCCTTTCATGTGCGCAAGCCTGCGCTACCGGACTTTTGTGAGGTGGAGCAGACTTTGGACTCTTCGGATTGCAACAGGAAAGTTGGATGGGATGTATGTAACTCATTTTTCCAGGATCAGTATGTTGTTACTTGAATTTGCTTGATATATAACTACCAATAGTCATAGGCTATCGGGGTTATATCCGATCACAAATGGGCATTTATAACCATGGTTGTAGCAATTTGAACCCTCAACTGCACCCCCCGAAAGGCCGAAAGGTGTGGTCTCAAGAACAGTCAGGTGAAGCCCCAGCAATAGATGGTCACTGGATCACCCAAGAAATGTGGGATGGTTTCCCAAAAAGCCCGGTTTCATCGTGGATCATCACGATTGAATCTAGTTGAATCATATTGGTTCCCCATAAATTTGTTGGTGGTAAACTCACCATGTCTGGTTTTCGAAACAATCTTTTTTTTCAAAAAAACTGGAGGGTCACCTCACTGGGGTGCTTGAATCCAGACGACCTCAACTCGTAGAGGCTGCTGGCCGCATAGCTATGCAAGCAGGCTGGGCCTTGGAGCTAGGAATATGGGACGTGTACAAAGCCAACTGGTTTTCATTTTACTATCATAGCAACCGATCTACTATAGTCAAAGGAAGCAAAGGAAGTCTCTATATACTTCCGTGTTACGGAGCTTTTGGAAGTCCCTGCAAAGATTGTGACTGCAATGAGTGGCACTGCAATGAATGAAGTTGCAGATTTTGAGGGAAGTCTCGCACAAAAGTTTGGTTTTTCATCACTGCAACTAAGCCGGGGAGGACGAGGCTTAGGTGGAGCTGGCGCAGCTTGGAACGCGATTCCGTTGCTCATCCAACCCCAGAATTAGTCATATCATTCACTTTCTGGCAGCAATCCCCTCCCACTAGCCATGTGTTGGTATCCCTGGTTATTGGAAGTTATTGAATGTCGTTGTTACTTGGGGTTTCTTTGGCCATGTAAAGCATGGGTTGGGAAGGGTCATGTGGCATGAAAACGTGCTTTAGTTTTGAGATTAGACTTGGGGCCAACTTTGGCTTCAGGCCTCCCCCGGATGAGGTGTCCAAGTGTTTGTTGACCGACCGATCAGGTGGTACGTGTTTTCAGTTTGTGATCGACCCAGTGTTACATGGTAGCACTGTCCCTTTCTCATCCTTTATCTATACCTATATAACATCTGGGAGGTTTGTACCTAAGACGCTTCATCGAAAATGCGAGAAACATATAATGTTTTCCGGAGAGAGAAGCAACAGGTCAAGGCCTATGATTCCAATATATTCCATCTGCATCTTACAAAAGGAACCAACAAAACAGAATACGGAGATAACATGAAATCACTGATTGGTGGTTTGGAACATGAATTTTATGACTTTCCATTCATATTGGGAATTTCTTAATCTCAACTGACGAACTCATGTTTTTCAGAGGGGTTGAAACCACCAATCAGATCATGTTTTTACATCGTGATTGTCAGGATTCGTATGGATTCGCAAGCCCATCGTTTTGATGTCCAGCTATGTCCAGCTCTGACTAGGGCACAACACCAAATGGTTGTGTTTGAACATGTGGCAAAAAGAACAAGTGCCCACCAAACAATAAGAGTTTGTCAAACCCAGCGGATGGAATTTCTTATCTTACCACTTTCAATCAAAGCTCAATCTCTAAAAAATGCTGGCCCCAAGTTAGTAAGTGGGTTGCCACCACAATTACACTGGTTGGTGGTTTGGAACATTTGTTATTTTCCCATATACTGGGAATAATCATCCCAACTGACTTTCGTATTTTTGAGAGGGGTAGGTCAACCACCAACCAGATTATTATTAACCATCAGGAACCATATATTAACCACATATTAACCATCAGTAACCATATATTAACCACATATTAACCATCATTAACAGTATATTAACCACATACTAACCACCATTTTACCATGTAAAACCACAACTTATTTGGTGAACCACCCCGCTCCAGGACTCGACGAGCAGTGCCACGCTTTTCACGTGCAGCGGGAGATCGGCCCGGGGCAGTGGGAGTGGGTGGAAGAGGGGGTGGAGCTGATGGATCATTTTTTTCAATGGATTGGTTTAAGGGAAAATCTGCAGGAAACCATGGTTTTTACCAAATATAGGTCTTAGTCTTTCCTGTAAAATTTCCCATCATCCAATTCTATGATTTTTATCTTAGACACTGGCTAGTAACTGGGCTTATAACATGTTAGTGAACCCACTTATAAATGGGATTGGGATAATTAATCCACTTATATCAATGGGAGATCTCCAGGATCCTAAAATGAAGGTACGTTAGTACCATATAAGGCCATATTTTGGGGGGTTATCCCCTTACATAGCCCTGAAATTTAGGCCTTAGATATGGTACAGTAGGTACCTCCATTTTAGGATCCTGAAATTCCCATTGAAAATATGAGATGTTTTTTGTTTAGTCAAACATCATGCAATGCAAACCGTAACACCATAGAACTCACCATAAAAATACAGTATATGTGACACTGTATATATTTCACTATTATTACAGTACTATTACGCGCAAACCCCCAGTTCGCCCACACAACTTCTTAGGGATTTTGAAGGAATATAAAGTCCGACCCCCGTTAACTTTACATTCAATTGGGAAGATCAACAAGGGCATTAGGGATATAAATTCCCACCCCCGTTGGACTTTACATTCAATTGGGAAGATCAACATGGGCATTAGGAATATAAATTCCCACCCCCGTTAAAATGTACATTCAATTGGGAAGATCAACAAGGGGATTAGGAATATAAATTCCCACCCCCGTTGAACTTTACATTCAATTGGGAAGATCAACAAGGGTATTAGGAATATAAATTCCCACTCCCGTTAAACTTTACATTCAATTGGGAAGATCAACAAGGGGATTAGGAATATAAATTCCCTCCCCTGTTGAACTTTACATTCAATTGGGAAGATCAACAAGGGCATTAGGATGATGCTGATGATGATGATGATGTTGATGATGTTGTTGTTGTCGTTGTAACATTCAACGCACAGGTAGCTAAGCTGTGCGTTGCAAGATGAAAGCCATGATCATGGACATGTGCATGTTGTCCCACAAAACACAGTGTTTTTTGATGTTCGGACATCTCGTCGGCGTCGGCGCGGGCAAACTGAGGGGTTTGCCCATATTATTACAGTATTATTACTATTATTATTATATATTGTTATTGTATATTGTTATTATATATTGTTATCCACTTGTTTTATTTGAATCGCAGTTTCTGTTCAATTTTGCAATTTGTATGGTATCAATCTTCGCTGGATGTGGAATGAACGAACCAACTTGGATGTAGAGAAAGGCATTCACCGGAATTTTGCAAATGAATGCACTGTCCATTGTTATGCTACGATACATGATACGGATGATACTGTTTGGGTATGTTTGTTGTGCATGTTTTTCAGGGATATTCGTGTCCTTTGTCGCCTTGAGCCCGGGCTCACCATATGGGTGTGTCAAGAAAAATGTACCCCAAAATTTGATGGTTAACGGGTGCTTCCATTTTCAGAGACACCCAAAGATCATTGTTTTGGTCATAGTTCCCATAATTATAATCCAAGTGTATCACCATGAATTGTGGTTGGTTATAAAATGTTGTAAATCCACATTTTCCCAACTTTAACACCATTACCACTGGCATATTACCACTGGTTACCACCCTGGCCCCCCCCTTGTGGATATCCATCGACCCAGGCTGGACGAGACAAATTTCAACCCAGGCGGTGTCAAAATGCTTGCGGTCAGGCTATGTTAGGAGCTGGGTGTGTCTGAAAATTTCGAGGACGGGTCCAAATTTCCACAGTTTATGACCATCTTCCCTTTTTCCTAGAGACAAGTCATACATATGTTTATATGGTGGTTTGAATGCATGTGATCCTATTTCCAACGCACTGCAAACGGTTTGGGGTTTCAACCCAAGTGATAGATATGATATACATACATACAGCCTCTGGCAGTTTAACGTAGCTATGGAAAATCATTAAAAATCACATTTTTTCAAAGGATTTCAAAGGTAAATCATCATAAATCGTTCAAGAGTCGGCCTTTTAAAAAACAAACAGTACTGTAGTATTTTTTATTTATTTTTAAGTGGTGGTACATTAAAAGTAAACCTACTATTTGGAGATGGTTTGAACCCCTCATTTATGGTTATATCAGGATGAGTTATTTCTGGATTCAGCACATTCAATATGTATATATATATATATTATATATATATATATAAATACATACAGAAGAGTACATCTCCGGAGATGGAATGTATACACATACACGACGCTCAGTCTTTGGTTTCCTCCCACTGTGATTAAGAGCTATATTGTTGCTGAAGTGCCTGAGCATAATGCTGATATCATGCTTGGTCAAAGCAGTTGATTCCCCCACTAAAGCCATTTCAAATGGCCAGATATGGGTATACATGAATCCCAGCCATTTAGCAGAGATAACACAGTGTACTGGTTGCCATGACCCATACACATATTGTACCATGCCCAGTTTTTTCCCATAAAAGGGCATAGTCAGCCCCCCCTATTCAGGGATTTTACATCATTGTGAGGAATCCCTTTTGGTGGGATGACCATAGCCCATTCATCCATATTCATCCCTTTGTTCGTTGATTATATGTCTCACATGAAATATTTATATATACACACACGCATATATATATATATATATGTATACAATATATGTATATATACTGTATATATATATACTGTGTGTATATATATACTGTATATGTATATATATATATACACACTGTCTATATACATATACATATATTTAAATACACATACAGATGAAATACATACATAATACATATATAATATAAATAAATAAATAAATATATATATATATATATATCCGTCATATCCCTATTATTGTTGCTTAAACAGATCATTTTGTTTGAATATGGCACATATTAATGCACATATCATGTTCGTTTCGCGAGGCCCAGAGTCTCTTCATGCTTCTGCAGGCCTCGCAGGGCCTTGGGCTGGAAAATCCCCATGGAAAATAGGGGAAATTTAAGAAAATCATAGGAACATATAGGACATTCCCCATAAGAATCACCATGATTCTATGGAAATATAGGAAAATCATAGGAAAACCTCCATAAATGAAGGTTTTTCTGGCTGGTGGATTGTCCAGCAAGCCATGTTTGATTGCTGAAGGGTAAATATGGTTAGACACAGCGAGAATCTAAACCAACTTAACCAATTTAGAAGTCTCAAATCCCATTCCCGATCCTGTTAATTTTTCCCTAAGCGGCCCCAAATATGTGTTTTTCTCCTGTACATTCATCTACTAAACCATGGTTTATGGGAGGTGGTTCGCATGAGAGGGAAGGCAGCTAAGGCTATGCTTTATGGTAGGTCCATCTATAGTTAGAGAAATTAAACGAACCTAGAACGGGATTGTTCCCAGGTGCTTCAAGAATCACATTATCAGCAATAATTCTGTTCTTAGATCGTTCGACCCACGTTCAGATTATGACCTTCCACCTATGAAGTTCCTCAAGTGTCTCATATTTCAGTGTTTCAGCTTGACATGGATTTTCATATTCCAAACCACTATCTCATTTCAGGGAAAAAAAAAGCTGTTGGCTGATCAGCCGCATCAATACCATGTACTGTTGGTAAAACAATGCCATAAATAATCCCCCAGTCACCATTTTTATAGGTGGTATGTTTACCATTCCCAGTCATGGCTGGTATATGGCATTGTTTCTTCTTTCCACATTACTTGGATGCATGTACCCTCTGGTAAACTAACATAACAATGGAAAATCAATTTTCATTGGGTAAGTCAACTATAAATGGCAATTTTCAATAACAAACTGCAAACGTTTACTGGAGGGTACTTGGATGAGCACACCCTGGTTGGCTTAGCAACTCATAGCCCTGATCACAAACGGTCGTCACCGATTGGTTCAAGGCTGGCATGGCATATGCAAAATGCCACTGATTGGTTCATCACATCTAAGACCGCACATCAACAATGATTCTGTACTGTAACAATGTATCAGTATAATATTATGTTGTATCATATCATATCATATCATATCATATCATGTGTATATATATATTTATATATATATATTATGATAAATATATGTATGTGTATATCATATGATATATATATATATACATGATGTATGCACAAGATGAACCACCATAAACCCATTGTGAAACCCTAATTGAGGTTGAGGGGGAAACTCCAGGGTTGATCACCCCCCAGAAGAAATCCAGACATCGTCGTCCTGTCAAATCATGAGCACATCACGTCGCGACCCCATTTACTGATGTTATGTACTTCCTATGAATCTCGGAACCAACATGAATTTGGGTAAAACAAAAAAACAAAAACATCCAAATTAACGGTATCCATTCGGTTTGATGGTATATTTCCATGATGTTTGGCATCTTGATCTTTCTAGATCCCACAACGAAGCCACGTCAGGAATGGGACTCACCTGAGGCTTTAGAGCAGCATGTGAGGTCGGGGCCCAAAAAATGGAGTGATTGAATCATGTTTAGATCTGCTTAATAGATCTGTTTAACCATTAAAAAAAACATGATGTTTATATCTGACAAAATCTGAAAACATATCCATCTGAATGTGATAAATTACATCAATCATTATGATTGAATGTGATTGCATCATTTTGAGTGGCTAAAAGAGGCTTGGCCACGCAGATTCAAACGCTAGCCCCAAAAAGGGAAAGAGTAAAGCGTTGAGAGATTGCAGTTGATTTGAGTACACAAAAACTGTGGATATGCACTATCAAAACCTGGACACAGAATGTTGCCTTTGTGATTTAGGTTGCTCCCAATAGCCAAGGGGCGGAAATTGGTGATTTTATCATTTACCAAATTGTCCCCCCAAATGTATGGTGGGAGCAACCATGAAACCCCTGTGAAATCACCTATGGTCCGGCGGTTTTTGACATAACCGTATGGTTTCGTGCATCATGCATGTCAATTTTGATGCACTTTCAGAAAAATGGTAAAGTGGTAAAATCACCACGCAGGCCATTCAAAGTGAACTTGTAGTTTGAAGGCTGCAGTTCACCATCATTGCATTCCTTTTTTGGGGCTCTGAAAAACTACTTCAGTGGAGACATTGTAAGGTGTTTTCTTGGTCAGAGCGTAGCATCAACTACGTGCTAGAAGTGACTTGTGAAAGTTCAGAGTGTAGCATCAAGTACGTGCTAGAAGTGACTTGAGACAGTTCAGAGCGTAGCACCAAGTACATGCTACAAGTACTACGCGTGCCAAGGAACGTTACTGCCCCCCACCCCAACCCCCCCCACACGTCTAACATTGCAACATGTATGCGCGTGCCACAAGGAACGTTATTGCCCCCCAACGCCAACCTCCCCCTCCAAAACAAAAAAATGCGTTTCGTGAGGTCGAAACGCTCAAAATTTACAAAAAACCGCGCTCTCGCTGTGACGCTAGACACATGAAAACGCAAGGCAAAGAGAGTGTTTCGTCACGCGGCCTTCTACGCCCGCCCAGCCAACTACATACATAATATACATACATACTATATGACTGGGGCAAACCACCAGGTTTTTGCAGTATCATGGCTGTTCTTCATCCAAACCATGTTTTCAACTTCGGCAATGTCTCCCCTCTTTCCCCAGCGGAGCCCGCTGAGTTCTGCCAGTGGAAACGAACCATAGCAAAAGATGACACTTGTTACTAGCAAAGGTTGATCATGATTTCATATGATTTCATTTGCATTTATGATTCATCAACTGTTTGTTTGTTCTTGGTTACCTCCCCATATGTTGTTGGCTAGTTGTGGCTGTATTCGTATGTGTTTAATTGCTTACAAACTCTTGCAAAGCTATGTTTTGTAGCTGAATTCCTTATGTCCGCTGGCTTATTCCCCTTGTCTTTCTGGCGGATAACCCATTCTTGGACAGCCAACAACTGAAGCCTTCTCGGTATTGTTGAAGAAGTTTTGCATTGTTTCGCAGTTTTGAGAAGAATTTTGAGGACAGTTATTCCAGGTTTCAGAAGCACTTTGAGAATAGTGATCCCATGTTATTCATTGTTATTCCATGGTAATTATTCCAATATGTTACATATGTTGGTCTTGTTTGGTCTTCTTCGCTATTTGGAGACTTGGAGGATCAGTTTTTTTTAAAGACACTGGTTAGTAACTGGGCTTATAACATGTTAGTTATAACATGTTATAACCCACTTATAAATGGTATAACCCACTTATAAATGTTATAACCCACTTATAAATGTTATAACCCACTCATACATGTTACAACCCACTTATAAATGTTATAACCCACTTATAAATGTTATAACCCACTTATAAATGGTATAACCCACTTATAAATGGGATAATCCACTTATAAAATGTTTTAACCCACTTATAAATGGGATAGTCCACTTATAGGACTTACCAGCCACCAGGCTTAACCACAAAAACTACTGGACCATGCGATAATCCTTTGAGGTCTCCTGAAGCCCTGCGCTTCGACCGAGACCTGAAGGAAGGAGAGATGCTAGGCGTGGTCACGGTTGAGTCCACGCATGTTCATGGAATATCCCATAGTCCTACAGCAATATGGAACACATTATATATATATATATGGATAAAGTATATTAATGTATGGATAATATGTGGATAATACATGGTTATTGTGGTATTTTGTGATATAGTTACAACTTATGTTATGTTTGATGTATGTTTGCCTACTTGTTCACGTTCATAATTTGTGAATTTCAACTCAGCCAGGTCCATCAAAAATATAACCTAAGGTTGGTTAGTAAAAAATAATGATTATGTAGTGGATATGAATGGATAAATGGGTATATCATTATTATATCTATACTTGTCTACAGTTGATGGAGTTCATCAACTCCACTTAATAGGATTTGATGGCTTAGTAATGATGATAGCTACCAACCCTCATGGATTAGTGAACAATGATGGTCCCGGCAAGGTGGTATTACCCCATAAAACCGAAGAGTTTGACCTGCATGAGCAAAGCCAACTTAGCAAAACAAATCCAAATCGACTAAATTGACTCAAGCATCACTGTTTTATCACTGCTTGTGTTATTTGAATCTCCATGATGAGTGTGAAATTTGAGAAGCAGTGATGATTGAGTCAATTTAGTAGTGTGAATCTCCATCACTAAGCAGATACCACTGCTTCTTTCAAATCACTGCTATTGTAGTGTGAATCTATCAATATACCCAAATGTTAGTATACATACCATACATGTATTGTATGGGTTATTTAAATATTTGAGATGTAGTCTAGTGTGAATCTCCATCCTTTCTGTTGTGAAAACCGATCCTCACCGCCATCCGCAGCCTGCGCACCAATGCTGAGCCTCTTCGGGCCGGACCTGTCGGTGCGGCTGCCAGGAAAGAGGGACCAATGGTGACAGCGCCGGGGCTAACCCCAAAAAAAAGCTGGGGAAATGCTGGTTTAACTATGAAAAATGGTGAGAAATGATAGGGACTTCACCAATGAATTATGGTTTTTGGGTGTGTCTGAAAATTGTGTATGCGTCCACATGGTCATTCTAAGAAGGAAAATGATGCCATACTGATGCCATCTACCTGGAACGATGATCCCGGTTGACTCGTAATTTTCAGAGGGAGCACCGCAAGTTATACGCACTTTAATGAGACAAATGATGATCAACCATCATTTTTGGGGGAATTACCTATCATCAGACTAGATAGAACATGGTGGTTTTAGAGCTAATGATTCCAATATTGATTAATTAGTCAGGGCTTATTCAAGCAAATAAACGATGATTGCAGGAAGTTTAGAAGGAACACTTCCGACAATATGGACAGATGGAAAAAGCCGAGGTGAGAAGATGCAGGCGCGCGAAAAGGTAGAAAAGTCGCGATTCATGGTGTTTTTCCAATGGTTTGTGGTCCCGGAGGGTCGAAAAGTAGGCTCGCTAAAGCGGCGGGTGCGGAGCCATGTGGCCAGATGAGAGATGAAGAATTGCACGCTGTTGTGGCGAGAAGCACATTTCGAAGTCAAAATATACAAAGCACGTCAGCTTCGGAGCGCTTTTTGGAATTGAGATGTCGAAAAAGTGCAGGTGGTTGTGGCGCGAAGCACGCTTCCAAGTGAAAATGTATAAAAGATGTCAAAAAAGTGCACGCTGTTGTGGCGCGAAGCACATTTCCACGTCAAAATGTAAACACCTCAGCGTCGGACCACTTTTGGACGTTGACATGTCGAAAAAGTGCACGCTGTTGTGGCGCGAAGCACATTTCCACGTCAAAATGTTAAACGTACCACATGTTCGGACCACTTTTGGACGTTCAGATGTCGTTTCGCGTGGCAGGCGCAAGGGATAGTGCACTTTATCAAAAGTGAGCAAAGCGGGAGGGTTTTGTAGCAGTTTCAAAAGCGTCGGCAGGCGTGGAACATGTGAAGAGGATCTGGAAAGATGTATTTCGGGTGGCAGGCGCAGTACAAGAAACTTGTTCATCAGAGATGTTAGCAGGTCAGAGCGCTGATTTCCCGAGAGGGGTTGCATTTTGGAGCATCAGATTTTCAGTTTTGGGAAGATGATTTTGCGTGACAGGGGTAGCACGTCGTATGACTTGGCATCACTTTTTCGTGGCAGGCGCAATACTTGAGACACATGGACTGGAAAAGTCGCAAAAACACAATGGTGCGAGGCTGTCAGCTCTGCACTAAACTTTCGATTTTTGAAGGACGTCTCGCAGAATTGCTTCGTTTTTGATGTTGTCAACTTCAAAACATGAGGAAGTCTCGCAGACTTGCTTCGTTTTTGCTCTTGCCAACATTGAAAATTGAGGAAGTCTTGCAGAATAGCTTCGTTTTCAAACTTGCAGATAGATAGATAGATAGCTAGCTAGATAGATAGCTAGCTAGATGGATAAATAGATGGATAGAGATGGATAGAGATGGATAGAGATGGATAGGGATGGATAGAGATGGATAGAGATGGATAGAGATGGATAGAGATGGATAGAGATGGGTAGAGATGGGTAGAGAGATATAGAGAGATATAGAGAGATATAGAGAGATATAGAGAGATATAGAGATATAGAGAGATATAGAGAGATATAGAGAGATATAGAGAGATATAGAGAGATATAGAGAGATATAGAGAGATAGAGGAAGTTATATAGATAGATAGATAAGATAAGATAAGATAAGTTTAGATAGGTAGATAGATAGATAGATCGATAGATAGATAGATAGATAGACAGATAGACAGTTAGATAGGCAGGTAGATAGATAGATACAAAACTACAGCTGCAACTGCAACCACACTACGCTACCACTACAACTACAAATGCACATATACTACGCTACAGTACACTAATTACACTACACTACACTGCACTAATTACACTACAACTACAACTACAATTACGCTACACTAATTAGACCACAACTCTAACTGCAACTACAACTACAATGACTACTACAGCTACAACTACAACTACACTACATTACACTACACTAATTAAATTACACTGCGCTACACTTCACTACACTAGACTACAACCACAACTACAGCTACAACTGCAGCTGCGCTACATTACACAACACTACGTTACACTACACTACACTAATTACATTACACTGAGCTACTACATGTCACAACGCTACGCTACATTAACATACACTAACTATCTACAACTACAACTACAACTACAACTACACTACATTACACTAGAACTACACTAATGACACTACACAACGCTACACTACACTAGACTACAACTGCAGCTACAGCTGCAACTACACTACTTTACACTACACTACTTTCCACAGACTACACTACACTAGACGGCACTACAGCACACAACACCACAGCACACTACGCTACACTAAATTGCGTTACACTACACTCATCTCACCACACCACAACTACAACTGCAACTACACTACACGAATTACAAAACACTACAACTACAATTTCACTACACTACAACTACAACTACAGCTACACTACACCACGCTAAATCAAGCAGTTGTGGGCCAGGTGACCATTGCAACCATTGCAGCCACTCCAAGAAACACAGCTCCAACCACCTTTCGGTCATCAGTGGATTGGCTCGGCCATGCATCACAACAACTCACCTCTCCTATAGCGTCCTATCTTTGAAACTTTTGCCATCGCCTTGTGCGGTACTACTGGTATTCGATCTGCTTCGGAATAACTATACTTGTAAGACAATGCCAAATAGAGTGCGGCACTGTCCTTTAAGAGACAGCTGGGATTAAACATCGATCTATTGTTTCTTTTGCCTTTTTTTAGCAGACCAAAAATCAGCCAAATGTAGGTAAATAGGCACCCAAACACCTCATTTCGCCCAAGATCACTTTTAGGTGCCCATGGCTTTTAAGGATCAAGAATCAGGGTATTTGGATTTAGGTGGTTGCGTTTCAGGGTTTTCCTTGGATTTTTCCATGGTTTTGAGGGTTGCAGGTTTGGCATAAGGTAAAACAGGGTTTTGGAGTGTTGGGGTTGAGGAAGACTTGTGCAATGACGCACAGGTCCCCTAACTGAGTTTTTCAAAGAGGCCGTTTTAAGAGAGCCTCGGGTAAACTGAGATGTTTGGCCATAAATATATGCATTGTACATACATCCGGCATCATATAGCAAACCCGCAGAAGATGGAAAAATAGTTTGCCATTATTTTAGTAGAATCAGTAACAATCTGGTAATCAAATATGGTTTGCTAGACAATCCAGCATCTATAGTACGAAACTAAACCCCCATGGCTAGGCCACCGGGATTTTACAGCCAACCATGTTGATTACCAGAGGGTATGTTTATTTAACATTATAGTATCTATACAGCATATATCGATTACCCTCCTGTAAACTAACAAAGATCTGTGGAAAAACCACCGTTTGTAGATCATTTTCCGAACCGGAAACCATGGGTTTTCCACATTTTTTGTATGTTTACCCCAGGGTACTTTTCTGCATCGGGGCTGTAGATGGTCTCGGATACTTGGGGGTGCATCCCACTTAGTATATATAAATATAAATATAAATGTGCATATAAATATAAATATAAATATACATATAAATATATATATATATATATATATATAAATACATAAATATGTATATATATATATATCTATATACAAACTCATACATGGTTTTTAAATATATGGAATATCTGGAAGTATTCGACCGCCTCGAGGTGGCGGATCTAAAGACCATGGCTGCGGAGGTGGAACGGATTTTTTTCACCAACAACGGTGGATTTAACGAATGACGATTAACGTTTAAAAAATGATATTTAACATGATTTAATGGGAGGTCCTTGGAGATTTATGATCAACTATGTTTGGGAAAATATCTTACAATGTATCTTTGGGGAATATTTGAGAATAATCCTAGTTTTCCCCCGGACATGAACCCAGAAATGATGTTTGAATGCTCCTAGAAGGTTGCGGATTTGACTTGTTTTGTTGGATGTAGCTACAGTACCATTGTCTCGGGAAAGGCTAAACATATGGCTTTGGATTTGAAATTATGGGAGCAAATGTACCCGCATAATTCGCCCTTTTTAGCGTCTGAAACAACTTTGGAGGACAATTCATGAAGATGGCTCTTCTAGATTTGCTTCCTGGATGTTTAGCCTTATTCTGTGGTTCAAAACCGACATAGGCATGGCTGAACCTGGCGGTCAGATACTAATTCCACCTGCAGGTAATAAACACATGTGGCCTAAGTATAATAAGGTACCCGTATCCTTAAGTTCAGGCGCCGACGTTCGCCCAAACTTTTCAGTGTCCCAACTTACACCTGGTCCCAAGTTAATTCACATGTTCAAGTATTACATTGATTGAAGATCTTCAAAAAGGGATCAAATCCCCCACCCCTGTCAAATTATTACACTGATTGAAGATCTTCAATGAAGGATCAAATCCCCCACCCCCGGTAAACTATGACACGGATTGAAGATCTTCAATAAAGGATCAAATCCCCCACCCTCGGTAAACTGTTACACCGATTGAAGATCTTCAAAAGGGCAAAACAATTTTTTTTTGGAAAACGAGTTTTCAAAGACCTTACAGCACTCTCAAATCGCAAAGCCTTTTCCGGTCGTGCTCAATACCATGTCAAGTCATGTTGAGACAGTCATTTGTACGGGAATGCCACGCTTTTGGCCCTTCGTCAAGACGTGATACATTGCATTCCGGGCAAACGGAGGCTCCTGGCCGTATCCTTACATTCTATCACCAGCGATATGATCCTTCTCTAAACTGGGAATACATTATTGAAATTTATAAATTTGGATATGTAAATTCATTGTAAATATCCTTTTGGATTTGGTGATGTTCCTATAAATGGTGGTTTCCATAAATAGGGCATCCCCAAAATGGTTGGTTTATAATGGAAAATCCCAATCTAAAATGGATGATCCATTTCAGGAAACCTCCAAATGGTGATATTCCTATAGATATTCTTATAATCTTATACATCTTCGGCAGCCAGGCCCGAGCCAGTGCTGGAGAGCTCAGAAATCGAGTCAGGGTCAGTCTGAACGTGGACTAAGGCTGGACAAAAAAAACATCGAAATCGTATTTAAGATAAATGATAAAGCCATAGGAATTAATGATACACCAATAGTATCCATTTTTCCCCCTACAAAAACTAATGGATTTAAGCTGATTTAAGCCACATAGATCATGGTAAATAGTGGATTTCAGCAACAATAATATAATAAAGATGGTTTTCCATGGTGGATTTGGCCAACAAACATGGCTGCAGAGCTGATACGTTACATGACACTACGTCGTAATATATCACAATAAGTTACACGATATTCACATGTATATAATGTGTATATATATATACATACATAATAATTGTATAATATTATATAATATTTCGTGTATTATTGGTTTACTGTTATTATCATTATCACAATATTATGTTTAATTAAACAAAACTATATATATATTCCATTATATACCATATATATTTATATAATAGACACAGTCCATAACTATATATATATACGCATGATATTACGTTGCTGATACAACATCTTTACGATCCGTAAACAATCGCTACCCATTGCAGCAATTTTCTCAGACTCAGCTGAGGGCTCTGAAATTGAAGAGCCGCGAGCCACTGCACCAGAAGCAGAGGCAAATCAGTTTGGATTGTGACAGCGCAAACCCAGTCATGTAGGTAAATATACCAGCACCATGGAGCAAATGGTACCCCAACTTGCTGTGAAATGAGGAAGATGATGATTAGTCAATCAGCGATCTTCTTGGGAAAAAAATGGCGACATGATCCTTCCTCGGGATCATGGTTGTCCATCCTGGTGTTGCAGCCTGGGAACGATGTTTTGGAGATCCAAACCTCAGATTTGTGTCGACGGGACTTAACATTTCAGTTTTAAGATTGAACGCCAGCTCAATCCCAAGATGCTCCATGTATGGAATATTTACCTACATGACTGAGCCATGTTTGGGGTAAATGCAGGTCAATATTCCATACATGGAGCATCTGGGATGGTGGGTGTTTCAGTTGTGTCTGAAAGTCAAAGCACCTCTGAAGCATTCAGAGCGTATGGCAGATCAGCTTCTCAGCTTCCATATGAGTATGATTCAAGACCTGTTAAATTGAACTGCATACATCCTGATGTTTGCCCATGCATCTATGTTTATCCGATAAGTTGACTATTCCTCCATGTTGTCGTTGGTTCTACAAGCAATTCCTCCATGTTTTTAGTTGCTTCTACAAGCAATTCCTCCATGCTTTCTTTGGTTCTACAAGCAATTCTAGTTTCAAAACGTTTCTAAAACGTACAAAGCAGTTTCAAGAACTGAGAGGTGTTGATTTCATGGTCTGTCGAAACATTGGGTGTGCCCAGAATCCACTATAAAGCTTAATTTTCCCCATCACAAAAAGTCGATAAAGTGGGAGAATGCCGCATTTTCAGATGCACCCAACGAACACATTCTATCGTGATTAACGGAGCCATTCTATCATGATTAAACTCAGCTCATTCTATCACCACCAAATGGTTGATTTAGAATTGAGATTTATGTGATCATTCGATACCCTCCTGTAAACTACCGATGTGGAAAACCCACCATAAGTTACCATAGATCTTTCAGCGGAAACCATGGGTCATCCTCCAGCCCCGCTAGGCCCTTCCGAAGTCGAGTCCTGGCAAAGGTAGGGTCTCGCTGGGAGAAAGCCCTAGAACTCGACCGTTTGACCCTCTCTGAGCCTAAACAAATTGTGTTTTACCCATTTTTGTTTCGAAGTTTTACCATTTTTAGGGGGGATAGTTGGAGGGTCTAGGTAGTGGTATAATGTGGTGCTTCATTGGCACAGATACACATGGTCATTTATGCAATGAAGGGATTTTTACCCAATCGTCATGACCAATTCTTTCTTGCCATGACCCTGAGGTAGATTCATTTCCCCTCAACCCAGATTTCAGATGTTCTCTGAAACACATTTTGCTGTTCTCCATAATGCTATACATGTTTTTTTTGCTCGGTTAAGGTTAAGCATAATGTTTCTATATGGCTTAAATCCCATCGATTTGTTGTAAATATAGCTCTTCTTAAAAATGTAAAGAAACATTTTAATTTTGAAGATGATCTGAGATAGATATGACATTTTTTCAGAAATAATCATATCATTTTGATCATCATTTGATCAACATATCCTACACCCTACATTTTCCATATGATCTGACAGGAGATGATTGCGACCCTCCTCTGCAGGCTATAGCCGAAGCCCTGCGATGAGCGAATACCGCACCGGGACAAAGGTGGGCAAAAACCACAGTCATTACCCAGATGCTCCATGTATGGAATAGTTGCCATGTTTGGGGTAAATGTAGGTAAATATTCCATACATGGAGCATCTGGGTTAAAATATCTGGATGTATCATGATGTATCCCAGAAATCGTAAGTGGAAAATCACCCATCTCGCTATATTGCTATATCATGACGAATTAATCAGTTCGTAACCACCACTATATTTTCTTTCATTACGCCATCATAGGTAAAACAAAAAATCATGGAAACTCATGATAGTTTCTTCCCAGAAATCTCCCCAGAATTTTGCATGATATCCACGTATCGGCTAAGTTGTTTGACCCATACATGGCTGTAGGGCGTATTGAAGCCAAAAATCCGGAGCCTAGTTTTAGTATGGTACATCCAAAAGTAGACCATCCCACATTTTGGAAGACATTTTTAGAACATCCCTTATTTTTGAAGTTTACCATGGTATAGATATGTTAAACAGACTTGAGGTCCTTTTAGTTCAAGGTGCCAGGTGGCCCCCCAAAACAATATATATATATATACAATATATATATACACACGAATTGGTTTGTAGCTAACACTTGACTTGGATTTACTGTATACTGTAGTAGATAGATTTTGTAGGCAATAGGGATTACAAGCCAATGTTAACATCACTGAGGGACACCACGTTGTACCAATTGTGTTGAACCATATGGCATTAGTTTGACAAAGAAGCTCTAAGTTGAATCAGGACCTCGATCGGCAATTTCCGGTACTGAAGAATCGGAATGCCTGGGGAAGTTAATAAGTTCGAGGTTCAGTACATGTAATGCATGGCATATGGCATAGTCAGCTACATGTATAATTTGTACTCACTTCAATAGAATCACCTATATTTGCTGGCAAGTAAATGTGTCATAACACCACAGTAGACAACAGCAATTCGAAATCATAACCATGAGATTAGTTTGCAGCATGATTTCTTGTTTCCCGCTCGATGAAACTTCCCTATGGATTTCTCCGAAAATAAGCTAGCTCAAAATCCACTGCTTTTTTTCAGTAGAAATAGTTGATATACCCATCACATATGGCCATAACTATGGAAAATCACCATTTCTAATGGCTAAATCAATCACACATAGTTTTTTTTCATTTTCCCATCGTTGTGCAAGGACTATTTTGGGGTATCCCCCATTCTTCAGACACCAGAAAAACTGAGCCACCCACCAGAAAAAGGACTCAGTCGGAAATCCCCGTGTTCTGGAATGAACTCAAAATACTGAACTCATTTGGACTATGTGTATATGTATATATTATAATATGTGTATATGATGATATACACATATATATATATATGCAATTATGACATATTGATACATTGTTAAATATGTGATATATTTATCTTCCACGCATGGTGAGAGTTTCCGAAGTTCAGAACTCCCCAAACGAAATCCGACGAGATGATCCCGCGAGGCCATGAAAGCGCGGAGCAATAGCAGGGCTGGCGCATGGAAATGAAGCTCTTGAATTCCCCTGGCGCGTCGCCCAATGTGGCCATGGCGGCCATGGCTGTGCGGATTCCGTGTGTTTCACACCCGTTGCATCACCGTTGAGAGCACAATTTGGACTGGACATGAAAAAAGTCAGGAAATTTGTCTCAGACACAAGGGTTAATATGGGGGTATTCAATCATCTATTCCAGGATGATGATAGATTTTTATTGTTTTGCAATATTTAGTTGCTTTCGGCAAGCCGTCGGCCATAGAGAGGTGGCCCCAAGGGAGTTTGATTTGCACTCTAGGTGGAAGCCCGCGAGAGAAGCAGAAGAGAAAAGAAGGAGAAGAAGAAGAATAATAAGAATAATAAGAAAGGAAGACGAAGACAAAGCCGTAAAACGGAAGCGGCTTGTGTAGCAAGTGCTGGTACAACCTATTGAATGATCGTATACCAAATTAGTACCGTCCCCAGCAAAGTAGCGCCAGGTACTCGCTGCATGGAAAGGAGACAGGGTGGAAGCGGAGAGAGATTGCCCCAAGGGAAGTTGATGAGCACGCTAGGTGGAAGCCTGGGAGAGAAGCAGAAGAGAAGAGAATAAGAAGAGGAAGAAGAGGAAAAGGAAGAAGAAGAGACGAAGACAGAGCCGTAGATCAGAAACAGCTTGAGTAGCAAGTGCCCGCTTGAACAACCTATGGCTCGCATACCAAATGAGTACTGGTCAAGTTTAGTACTGACGAGTACATGTAGACGACTGTAATGCTGTAGGCAGTGTCATCAGCCACCGGCACTACCAGTTTAGTACTTGGGGAAGAAGGGAGGAAGGAGTAGAGGAGTAGAAGTAGGAGTAAGAGTAGGAGTAGCCCTAGTAGCAGCAGCAGCAGCAGCAGTAGTAGTAGTAGCAAGCAGCAGCAGCAGTAGTCGTAGTAGTAGCAGGAGTAGTAGTAGTAGTAGTAGTAGTAGTAGTAGTAGTAGTAGTGGTAGTGGTAGTGGTAGTGGTAGTAGTAGTAGTAGGTAGTAGTAGGTAGTAGTAGGTAGT
>Ga0126342_10000243_pt1 | contig 50044 bp, 41 predicted proteins | sample Cyp1metagenome_FD_92528 | JGI IMG/M metagenome (GOLD analysis project Ga0126342, IMG submission 92528) | Coral microbial communities from Lord Howe Island, Old Settlement Bay, Australia - Cyphastrea 1 metagenome | ecosystem: Host-associated > Invertebrates > Cnidaria > Coral ...
CCAGGCCTCTCCCCAGACCTTGCCCATGGGTCTGAACTTTTTTTTTGTTTTTTCCATTGTTGTTTTGCATGTTTTTCATGTGAAGATGCTTTCATCACAGTACCTCTCAAAAAAACGCGCGTCTCTACAATTTGCACACCTGCGCCCCCCAGGCCAAACTGCAAAAAAAACCATGGAAAAACCACAATTCATTTAATGACTTATATAATGACTAATATTATGACTAATATAATGATTAATGTAATGACTTATTTATTCATGAATATAATCACTAATATAATGATTAATATAATGATTAATAACATGATTAATAAAATGATCAATATCATGATTAATATAATGATTAATATAATGATTAATTGAATGATGATTGAAATAAAGAATTTAATGATTAATATCATGATTATTATCATGATTCACATAATGATTAATGTAATGGTTAATATAATGCCTAATGCAATGACTAATATAATTATTACAATGATTGATATAATGATTGATATAATGATAAATATAATGATTCATTTCATGATTCATTTAATGACGTTTATAATGACTTTTATAATGACTAATATAATGATTAATATAATGATTTATGTAATGGCTGGTATAATTATTAATTTATTGACTAATATAATGATTAATAAAATTATTAATTTAATGACTAATACAATGATTAATAAAATGACTAATATAATGAATTATATAATGACTGATATAATGATGATTCATTTAATGATTCATTTAATGATTAATATAATGATTCATATAATGATTCATATAATGATAAATATAATGATGCATTTAATGACTTATATAATGACTAATATAATGACTAATATAATGATTAATGTAATGACTGCATGGAAAAAAGTGCACTCCCACAGCGGCCAGCTCTCAAAAAATACCTGTATAGAATATATATATATATGTATGTATAAATATATATATATGTATAAATATATATACATACATACATATATAACTACACAATAGGCAGTTGAATGTATTTGTCTATCGAGTCTATCATTATCTATCTTGCTGTCGCTCCACCAGCACGAAGCTTCAGGTCCTGCAGAATATTTAGCCCCTCATTCCCAGCACCTCCTGAAATCCCTTTTGCGGGGGATATAGCTGGTTCATGATGTTTCAACCACATGATGTTCTATCTAAGGATTGGAGTTCCAATGTTTCTTCAATGTCAACCCTGGGGAAAGAGAAAAAACCTGGTTGATGCATTAGGTGTCCCACCAAAAAAAACATGAATCTGGGTAAATTATAATATTTCACTAACCTGAATATTTCGGCCATTTGGGGATGATTCCCCGAATCCTAACCATGATTCCAGTGAGGTCGCAGTGAGGTCGTTATAATTTACCCAGATAAATGGCCACTCCAATGACTGGATACGGCTTCCCCCAACGAAAAAAAAACCATTCGCTTAACACCTATCCGGGGATGGCATGCCAGTGGGCGGCCAATGTCAGTTTGAATCCCGATTTTTTGGGGTTGAAATTACCATCTGGTAACTATGGAAAATCACCATGTTCAATGGGTAAATCCTATAAATGACAATTGTCAATAGCTAACTGTTAGTCATTACCAGAGGGTATCCCATATACCTGGCTAAACTCTAGTAATAACCACCAACCTGAAGCCAGTCCGGCACCATCATCACAGCGAGCACGATATCTCCATCAAATCTCCATGAAAAACCAGCATTTTTTCTCGGTGAAACGGCGCCGTATTTTTGGCCCATTTTTGTTGGGAACCAACATTCGACTGCCGGTTGAATAATCCACATATATTGGTGGTTCAACATACGCCCATTTTTTCTAGATGAAATCCCCATTCCTGTTGGTGAAATATCGGCACGTTTGTTGCTTCAATCCCAATTTTTGTGAACAAATTAACCACCTGTATTGGAATTTTCTAACAAAAATGGAACTAGCAAAAATTTAACTAATCCCAATTTTTTAATGAATTGGAATTTAACTACCTGACTACCTCACTGGTTGTCACATCACCACTTGCCAGCCCCAGCTGCTGCTGCTCTTCCGCACCTCAGGTGAAACTTGTGAGATGGGGGAAACCATGACACTACCCTTACACCCATTATCCTCCGGCTGATTGTGGTTCAAAAGAAATTTGGCTGAAATTATTGTAGTTTACAGTGACTTAAGACGATTTAAAGTTATTTGTAGTAATTTAAAGTTATTTATAATGATCTACAATTGTATATGGCGATTTGTATTTTAAATGATTTGTAGTATATACTAGTATGTATATAAATTAAACTGGTTTACACTGCTTTATAGTGGTTTATAATGGTTTATAACGATTTATAGCACAGTAATGAATAATGTTTATTATTGGTGATTTATAGCGGATTTTAAATTCATCGGAAAAATAACAGTTCAGCCACTAAGAACAATAAATCACAGTGATTGCCAGTCAACTATTGAACACATTTGATAAATCCCGATCGATTGGCAAATCCGTTTTGCAGTCCCAAGTGCGTGACAAATATCAAGAATTGATTCGAGCTGGTCAAAACTGATTGGACACTTGATGGTCAGTTCAAATCATATACTGCCCTTGCAAACCTCTTCCCCCTAGTATTGAATACTTTCCTAGAAAGCCTGTTTGGTATTAGGAATCCCGTTTCGGGATCCCTTATAAGGGCTATTGAGTACTATTGGGGATGAGATTTCTATCAATTCCTTGATTGACAGGGGGCCATCCCATCCTATCACATTGGTATCTCAGTATCTCGTCATTGTCCAAATCCCTCAAATAAACCAACTATTTACCATCTGGTTATTTAACATAGCCATGGAAAATCACCATTTGTAATAGGTAAACCATCTATAAATGGGTCATTTTCCATGGCTATGTTAATACTCAAAAAATCTACTAGAAGTGCCAGATAATAATATTAGGTGTTCCTCATATCATTGGTACCCTCTGGTAAACTAACAGTTTGCTATTGAAACTTGCCATAGAAATAGTTGATTTACCAATCAAAAATGGTGGTTTTCCACAGTTATGTTAGTTTCCCAGAGGGTATACCCATTCCCTCCACCAATCGCCAAGGGCACTACGTGGAACGACGACGGGACAGCCGGGCTCTGGAGTCACAGCTGTAGCGGGAGCAGCCGGAGTGGACAGCGGGGTGCCGTGCTCCTTTGAAGAGTGACGTCATGGCAGGAATATATAAGGTGGTGCCCCATAGTTAGCTAAGTTGGTTTATAACTCCCATAACTATGGTTTATGGCAGATATAACTATAGTTCATGGGGATTTTGTTAACCAACTTATAACTGGGGGACACCACCTTGTACACCAACATGGCAAATAATGATTGGAGGAATTAATGGTTGATAAATGGTTGGTAATGAATGGAGGAATTGCTTTTTTGGTTGATAATGAAATGGAGGAATTCACCAAACAGTGTGGGGGGGTCGTAGGAAGCCAAGGTACCAGATACGAACAAAATAAAGGGATTAACCAACAAAATAGGGGATTTTTAGGGATAAAAAAAGGGAGGAAGAGGGAGGATTAACCGACAAATATTTGGGAAAATCAATCTCTAACTCTACATAATAGCTATCTCTATGATGAATGGGGGATTCACCAAATTATATTAATCATATTAGGGGTTAACCATTGTATTAACTCCCCTATACTTGGTTTGTGAAGTAAATCATGGTTGATAAGTGGGGGGTTAACCAACAAGAATAGGGGGATTTCTAGAGATAGGATGTGCTTCCGGTTATATAACGTAGCTTTGGAAATTCAATAGTGAATTAATACCTTTTATCTTCAATAATGGTACCCTGTAACTAGTGTGAATTATTAATGTCATTCTATAGCATTGTTACTTAATGTTACTTAGTGGTTGATAATGATTAATCACAATCTAGCTATATGTTTCCATTAATTTACTTCATTACATTAATATGGGCAAATTATAATAATTCACTAACCTGAATAATTCGGCCATTTTGGGATCATTCCCCTTACTAACTATGATTCCAGTGCGGTCGCGGTGAGGTCGTTATAATTTACCCAGATTAATATATATATATATAATATAGTATGTATAGTATATATATGTATATATTAATATAATATGATATAATATAATATAATATAATATAATATATATATTATATATATTATATATATTATATATATATATATTATATATATATTATATATATTATATATATTATATATATTCTATATATATTATATATATATTATATTATATATATATATATAGATGGACGTAGTGATCATTTTAGTCATCAATCCTATCAGGTGAATGGTGATTCCTATGGCCTCAAGTTTTGACCAAGTTCCAGGGTGATACTTCAGCAGTTGGACTTCGAGTTTGGAAGAAAAAACATTTGGCGACTTTTGTGGGCTAACTACAGCTACAAGAAACAATAAGTGTTCCCTGGTTTTTAATGCTCCAAGAAGCTATTTCCGGAGACTGATGTTTCACAAGGACGAAAGGATCGTTCGATGCTGTGAATGGCATGACTCATCAATTCAAAAGCGTTGGAAGAACATATTGGAACCCCTATATTTCCAGAAGAATATTCTTGCAGTAGCAACAAATATAATATACTAAATTATTATAATATATGGTTTCCTGTTGATTTTCCCTTGAACCAACCGTTGAACTGAAGAAATGAGGCTGGCAGTAGACCCAGGGACCCAATTCCAGCACTGCAGCAGTACCCTGACCGAAAGAATACCTGGCGCTCAGCATTGAACCATTTTCATACCCCAATACCACATCCAATGCCCCCCCCCCAAAAAAAAATGGGAGTCCCATAGCAAGCTGTGAAATGACCAGAGGTTAATTTTTGGATAAATTCCTCAGCCGGGTCCTTGGATGTTGCAGGAGAGTCCTCCTGCAGGCATTTTCTATCTTAGGACCTCAATAGAATCATTCCTATGGCTGGATGAGGCTGGCTTAAATTCCCACTATATCCTGGTCCTAGTCACAAATGGCTGTTCTATCTTTCTTGGGGTTACTATATCCTAGTATGTAATCTTGCATCTTTGTAATCATCAATTGTTTCAGGACTTGATTTGGGTTGCGATGGGTTGAGTCTTGAGCCATAGCGGCATAGAACTACCGTATAACAATGGGATTAATAAAACGCAATTTGCCTTTGCAGGAGGATGTTCAGCATTTTGGAAATATATGAAATGGATGATAATGGATCTCAAAGAACTTCGAAGGCCTTGGCAAACTGTTGTTCAACCATGTTCAATCTCGGAATATGTTGCCCCATCACCTTGCAACAAATAACCCCCAGAACTTCTGATGGAACGTTATTATTGGACACAATGGTGGTGTTTTTCGAAAGCAAGTGGGATAGATTTTTGGTACATTCTACCACACCTTTTCCCATTTAAAACGAAAAACCATAGAAATCGATTTTCCCTCCAGATTTTGTTGCCAACCCCAGCGCTCCGGCGAAGGAAGAGCCGGGACTTCGACAGGTCCTGATGACTGAGATCATGAGAATCTGCGGCTGGGTCATGATATCCCCGGCAAACTCTCTGGTAAACTAACAGTTTGCTATTGAAAATAACCATTTAGTTTGTGGATTTACCCCTTAAAAATGGTGATGTTCCATAGTTCTGTAAACGTTTACCAGAGGGTAAATCTGCTGACTGAATGATCTATATAAGGTTTATGAAATTTATAGATATGAAATCTGCTGGAAAAAATGAAGGTTTATAGCTACAGTTGGGAAAATCAGCGAAATAAATGAGGGATTTCCCAGCCATGTTTGATTGAAGGGCATTCCATATTTGTTGGATGGACATGGTTGTGTGTAGCCACATCAGTTAGCACAAAGAAGACATCTCAATAAGACTGAGCGGCAAAAACGCTGAAGTTTCAACCAGGATACACACACATGGTGCTGTAACTAATTGCAATCCTAACTCTGTATTTTAAAGTCGCTTTGGACAACAGTAAATGGTTAAACGTGCTCTTTTAATCAAGCTGGAGAAAAAACATGAAACCAGCAATCTGGGTTGTTTCATGGGAATATCATAGGGATACAACCACCAATCATGGAGGTTACAATGGACTGTAACCTGAAAAATAAGTGGTTATATCCCCGGGCCCAATTCAAGCACTGGGATGGACATCGAGGGGGAAGGTATTACCCCCCGGAATCAAAAGCGACAATCGAACAGTTGCCACGTATTGTAGAAGGAAACAGTTGGAGCATCACTCAAGGACAGTGGAAGTTCCATTTCCATGTTAGAGTACCCTTTGGTTATTTAACATAGCCATGGAACATCCCTAATAAATGGAGGTTTCTAGCTGGGAAAATCATCTATTTCTATGAGCCATGGCTTCCATGGCTATGTTAAATAACCAGAGGGTACCAAAGGGTAGATCTAGGGAAAACTTGGTGGTTTGTTTTAAATCTTAGTGCAACATGTGGTAAACCCATCCCACGTTTTGGCCTGGATCCACCACTCGTCACCTGAACCTAATCTTTTCATTTTGAAATTGAAAGAAAACATGAAACCAGCAAGCAGTGGTTAATATTGATTGATTACCCTCTGGTAAACTAACATAACTACATAACTTACTGGAAAATCATGGAACATCACAATCTTTAATGGGTAAATCAACAGTAAATGGTTATTTTCAGTACAAATCTCTGAGTTTAGAGGTAAACTATCCCCATTCTATGCCAAATTTTGGATGGTGAAATCTCCCCATTTCTTTAACGCAATTCCCTTGCCGTCTCCTGGTGGAAGGAATGCTCCTGGCACAACGCTTCCGCCCGTGGACTTCGGACTGTTTCAGTTTAGGTGAAGGGGTGAAGGGTGGTCTTTGAAAAAAAGTACATAGCTATTGAAAATGGCCATTTACAGCTGATTTACCCATTAAAGATGGTGATATTCCATAGTTATGTTAGTTTACCAGAGGGTAAACTTTGATTTCGTGAGCTAGATTTTTTCGGTTGAAAAACATGAAAATGATTTCGGACATGTGGCTGAAGATGTTTCTTTTGCAAACAGTTCACATCATTCATGACCCCTACCCCCACAATGTCGAAACACTCTGCCAAGTTCGGTCCTGCACTTGGCAACTGGTGTGGTGGAACTTTTTCGCCCTTGGCCTTCACTTTTCCTCAACGGACTTGGCATGGTGAAGCTCTACAACGTTGGGATATTGCGAATGGAAAAGGGAACACTCCTTTGATTCATGATTGTTTTTGAGGATTCCCAAACGCTCCGGCCATGTTATCAAATACCCTCTGGTAAACGTTTACAGAACTATGGAAAGATCCACCATTGTTAATGGGTAAATCAACTGTTTCTATTGCCAGTGAAAAAATAGCAACTCTTAGTTTACCAGAGGGTAAATCCCAGATCATCCCATGATTCACCATTGTTAACCCATTGTTAAACCTATGGAAAATCACCACAGGGATCCATAGGGATTACTGTTAGTCAGTACCAGAGGTAAATCCCATTAGATCACCATTAAACCACCATAGAATCACTATTTATAATAGTTAAATCACCATTTTCCTGTGGTTTTATAGTGGTTAAACCACCATTTACCCAGAAAACACAACTGCAGTATGTACCCCGGTCCAAAACCTGGCTGGAAAATCCCAGAAATGGAGTTTTTTTTCGCTGAAAAAACACCACCTTTTTCAATGACAGATTCTCCATTGCCACATTTGATTAGCGGATGCTAAATGGCTAAATCCAATGATATCCCATATATCTGGGTAAATCATAATAATTCACTAACCTGAATTAAGGCCATTTGAGGATGATTTCCCTTACAAACCATGATTTCCAGTGAGGTCGCAGTGAGGTCGTTATAATTTACCCTTATATATATAATTATAATATATATATATATATCATATATCCCCATGATATCCATTAACTGGTTGGTGGTTTTTCGCCACCCCTCTGAAAAATGATGGAGTGAAAGTCAGTTGGGATGATGAAATTCCCAACTGAATGGAAAAATAAAAATGTTCCAAACCACCAACCTTATTAATAATAATAATATCCCATATTTATTCCTATAAATCCTCATGGTTCTTGGTTAAACCCACTGTGACCGTTGCCGGTAACATCTAGCCCAGCGGCTTCGTGATGCGTCTGCCTTTTGCATGTTACCTCAGGATGGCAGCAGAGTCCGGCGGTGCACGGGCTGCAAGCTGCGATGTTTGTGATGTTAGTGGTGCTACTTCTCTAGGCACAAAAATCACAGAATCGATCTGTTTGATCATTAACCATAATTATATATATTGATCACATCAGACATTGGAAAATGCATTGGGTCTGTCTTATCATTGCCTACCATTCTACATCATTCTTTGACTATAGCAGCTATGATCATTATAGCTTTAATCATGTGCCTGGGAGACTCTGATTTTCTGACTGCTTTGGCTCTCCACTTGATATATGAATATGGCTACCATCAAAAAGATAAAAATGTCATTGATCACTATTTTAGTGGGAATTTCGGGGTTACTACTTGAATATCATCCCATCCCCCTTGTATTAAACACCCCCTAGCCCTAGTCCCAAAGATGCCTACACTACTAAACCATGGTTTGGTGTTTATTAGGTGGAAGGGACTACTGCCATTTCAGGATTGGACTTCCATTACTGTATATTCCCATTACCTTCAGATATGGTATTCCTACGATATTTCCATGATATTACTACTGTATATTACTACTGTATACCTATCGATAAAGCCATATCTGGGCTCCAAAAACTATGATCTTGCGATTATATTCCTATTTATGCTAGTATGTAAAGCTATTACTATAGATTATGTTCCATCTTTTTTTTATTATATATCCGATTCTCCCTATCGATTTTCACCACAGCCACCATACCTTGGCGCCCTCACTGGGGCTGGGTTTACGCAACGCAACCGGAGTTGGCCATATCTGGAGCCACAAAAATTTGTCGGAGCGACTGCTGCAGTCAGGATTTAAGTCATTCTACACTAGCTATCATATGTCACGATTATATCTAGCGATTATATATATAATATATATGTATAGGATTATGTGTCACGATTATGTCACAGTCCATGTATATATATATATATATATGTAACTAGGCCGCGATAGATGAGTGCTATAAAGCAAAATATGGCTGGTATAATTTTGCTTTACCAAAACCTTAGATGGTTTTGGGAAACTTTCCACATCGCTCCCATCAACTTGGCCCTCCAAGGCAATTGCCATCCCAGCTGATGGAAATCATCCACAAGCATAGTGCTTGGTTATAGCTGGTATCAATCATAATATAAACATATGGTCTTATAAACATAGCTATAAATAGTGTTGTTATAATAGATTCGGAATAGCAATGAAATCAATCATAGTGATCGGTTATGAACATATCCATTGATTTCATTGCTATTGATAACAGCTATTTATAGTGCATGTTATATGTTCATTGCTATTGCCAATGTTATCAATCATGAACATATCCATTGATTTCATTGCTATTCCCATCATCAAAAATCATCAGATCAATGGCCATTCCAGGATCCTGAGGTACTTACCATATATAAGGCCTATGTTTCAGGCCTATGTAAGGGAATATCCCCAGAAAATATCAGATATCCCCGAAAATTCCCCTGTTCTCAGCATGTGCATTTTTTATCCATTGGACATCGAAGGTTCCACCATGAGCTTACCGAGTCTCAGCTCGTTCAGGACCCGCAAATTGCAAGCACAGGGTATGGTTTTCTCTCTTGCCTTTTAATGTTTATCATCTACCAGATGTTTTTTTCTAATAGATAGATGGATTGATATAAATATAAATATATATATATGCATGTATGTATGTACATGTATATATATATACATAATTATAATAATAACAATTATTATATATATATTATATATATATATATATATTATATGTGCATTTAAAGAATGGCATGTTTTGGCATGATGCTACAGCCAGATTTTCTCCCCCAATTTGGGACACACCCGGCATTTTCCACTTTTCCAGTAAGCCTTGAAGCAGCGCTCTGGGCTGGACACCGTTTTGTGGTGTCTCATGCATGGTCGTGTTGACCGTTGACGCTGTGCCACTGCAACATGCACAGATGAAAAATCATGAAACATCATATGACAAACATTAATATGGCTTCCACATGCCATGGATAATCTATGAAATATATGATAAACAGAATTTCAGATTTCACTTCAAGTACACCTTCCAGCAGTTGGTGTCCAGTCTTTTTTCTTTCAAACAGGTTGGACCAGGTTGGTCATGGTTGGAGCTTTTGCAGTGGCACAGAGGCATTCTCTGCAGATGGGAATTGAGGAAGCAAAGGTGATATAGATTGATAATCTGGTTGGTGGTTGACCTACCCCTCTGAAAAAATATGACTTCGTCAGTTGGGATGACGAAATTCCCAATATATGGAAAGTCATATAAAATTCCATGGTTCCAAACCGCCAACCAGTAATTGATATGATGGCACAAGACGTCCAAGAAACCCCTCTCTGACACCGGCCAATCATGGTCAATCCCATAAAGGCCCCAGCAACCAAACGTTCCACCCAGGCTTCGCCGATATGAGGTGACTTTTGATGACTGAATAGCAACCAATAACCATTGGAGGAATATCGGAACCCATGGGCAGCAGTCTTCCATTACAGCATATGCCGCAGTTTCACAGCACCTCTATACACAGGAGATTACAAGAGTATGAAACTGCTTGTAGAATGAAATAGCTCGCAGTTGACAACACCCAGATCCCCGTATTTTGGGCGAGATTGGAGGGACAGCACGTTTGGAATTTCCGGAATTCCACGTCAAATCCAGATACACTCAAGACATCCTGCTAGCTTTGGAGCATCAGCACCCTTCGCAAACCGGATGCCACCATCGTACACGTTGAGAAGCGATATCTATTCCAAAAAAAGAACTAACAGCCAATAGTGACTTCAATAGTGTGGGTTGACCATCTTTTCACAAGTTGATTCTTGATTACGTTGCTTCACAGCAATCCCAGATCCGCCTTGCAAACGGCCGAGCAGCTGCATTCAGCTGCCCCGCTTTCTATAGCTGAAGCAGCAGGTGCAACAACGAGATGTGACCAAGATATTCCGGGTTTCTTAAAACGAGGGATCCCCAAGTCACCATGGGTTTCAATACCCATATGTTTTAATTTTGGGTGATTTGCCGTTCCCCACCATCTTAGGAAACCTCCATATTGGATTAAATGGACGTGCCACCAAAGGTTTGCAGTTTCTTTCCATCAGGGGTTTGCAATTTCTTGTAATTTCTTCCCCCCAGAATCAAATACTCAAGCGAAACCGCGGTTTGGTACCAGATCCATTCTGTAACTACAGGAGGCACTATCTTGTAGCGTGTGGAGATACGAGATACCAAACAAGTTGTGATCCTTCTGGGTGCTCGAATTGCTGGATGCTCCGCAACCTACATTCCGAAACAATTCTCATAGTGGAGAAACCATCCCAAATTATGGCGACATCTGATGAAAATGATTTGGGCACGTGCCCCAACTGATAGCAGAACATCAAACCATTAATCTGCCCAATTCAGGTTTGTTTATTTGTGTCTCTCTCTTAGCCTTGAACAAATTGCATTGAGTTTGATTCTGAACAACTGTATCATAGAGAGGTCGGTTTGGTATACCTTCTGTGCCATTTATCACTATCATGTAGTTAATTTTAGTTACTAAGTGTTATATGGAAAACCGGGAGGCCCCTCTATCAATCAACCGATATTTTAGGACATCCATGGGTCCCGCGATGGCCTCAAAACATAAAAATAAATAAAAAGACGTGTTTCTTCAATCCAAAAATTCAAGGGAGATGGTGTCCAAATATGGTCATTTTTGGTCCAAATATCATAGAACTGGATGATGGGAAAATTTACAGGAAACCCCTATATTTGATGGTAAAAACATGTAAAAACCATGGTGTCCTGTAAATTTTCCCTTAAACCAATCCATTGAAAATCTTGTTGTCCATGATGACCTGATAGATGATCTGAACATTCAGCCGCTGCTCCAACCCCCATTGCCCAGCAGTGCCAGCGTAAATCTTTGTGCGCAACACCGCCAGGGCCGAGCTATCGAAGAGGTGCACGGCCCACGGCCCATCTCTTTAGCCCCCGGAAATGGGGGCAGGGCCATGGACGGGCAGCCTGTAATCTATAGCGGATCTCCGAACATAGAGGGAACATGGATGGGATTTCTGGGTATTTCTGGAAAATATGATGAAGGGTTATATCAGTTAATTATCATGAAAATTACCCCAATATAATGTTTATTATTGGATTATATTGTGATTTTGACTGAGAATGAATTGATATAACCCAGTTACTTCTCATCTTATATCGGGGTTGGTTTCGAAGCCCGGGATCCCCGGGGATGGCCACGGTTTTCTCCGAGATGTTCAGCTTCACCATGATCCAAGCTGTCCAAAAAGCACAACTTGGGAGCTGAAGGATACATCAATTGGCTCAAAGGAAATTTAACGGGAAAATGTTCCATAGCTATGTTAAATAATTAAACAATATTAAACAGAGGGTAACAGGAAACAGCAGGGAAACATACTTTTTCCGAAAAGTCTAAGGGTTTCCTGCAACTTTTGCCTTCAACTCTGTGAGCACATTGAATAGAACACTTTGGCCACTTCCAAGACCATTACTGCGCGCTGCTATGGACCTGTGGAATGCAATGATTTCAACATCTCTTGGGGACCAAAAATTGCAGTCTCTTGCCTCAACGCACTGAAAATTGATCATCCCATATTACCCCATATCATCCCATATCCCATGACGGATCCATGTAATGATGGTAGAAAAATGCTAACATGACTGGGGTTTTTGTTGATGGAATCCATGATATATACCATTTTTCTAGCAGCACCGTGAATGGATCCGTCATGGGTATCATCAAATGAATATCAACAAAGCCCTTGAAACCACAAACCGCTTTGAAAACTTGGCGATATCCACATCTCTTCGTTCTCTGTCTGGATTCCAATGTGATTTTCTTCACACAAATCCTCCTGAAAGGCAAAAACCTCCCAGTTCACGCCAATTAGCCAATTACAAGGGTGGTCTTAACTGTTTTTTTTTCAGGTTAGGGGACTCTTTTTCCCGCACTGATCCATGGTATTTTAAGGGTTACATGAATGCTTACTATGGTTGGGTCCAGGTCTAAACCCCCATGGTGTAACCACCATTTCTGGTGTCACCAGGTGTCACCATCATGACCTTCAGAGTTCCGGAGTTCCAGTCAGTGCGTGGCGCGGGCGCGCCAGTGTCACAGCATCAGTTTAAAGCCAATTCAGCCTCCGAAATCCAGTCAGAAAAGCTCAGAGAAGACGCGATTTGCTGAAGAAAAACCAGTTGCGACTGATGGTCCAAAGATGGTCTTGAAGTAATTCAAAGAGTTGAGAAGCAGCGACTTGCCAACAAAAAGTGTGTTCCCTGCGAATCACAAATCAAACAACCAACTGTCACCAACTCCCAGACAGTGAAACAAAAATTCAACCATATTCAACCCAAAGGCCCCAAGGTGACCCATGTGACCCCCCAAAAAATTCTGGCTTATTAATTATTAACCAGCAACAGCTGGTAGTGTTCAAAAAAAACACTGCGCTCAGACGAGGCACATAGACCGGTTTGTGGTCACTGCCGGAAGAACTTCCTTTTCCTTCTCGCAGCAGCGTCCAGTGATTGGAGTAGAAAATGCAATCCTCGTCCGGCTGACCATCTATGGCCATGATGGCCATGGAAGCCATCATGAAAACTTGATGCCGCCATGAAGCCATGGGATCCATTGGGGATGTGATAGGGAAGTGGTAATCCCTTTGAGGTTGGGGTGAGGTATATCATATCAGTATCACATAGTATCACCCTCTAACTTACACACATATCCACACATATCCACAACTTTCATCAATTTTCCACACCATACCACCCAAGAAACTCTGGTTTTGTCTGGTTAATTGGGGGTTCCTAAAATGGAGGTACCCAAAAATTAATGGTTTATAAAGGAAAATCCCAATCTAAAATGGATGATGACTGGGGGTACCCCCATGTCAGGAAACCTCCAATTCTCAATTTCTTCAATCAATAGGGTCCCAGAGTTTTAACGCGGCCAAGACACGACCCAGTCATTGACGGCCAACTTGAAGCCGGAGTCCAGGAAGTGTTGAGGCCCCTTCTCATTCCTCACGACAGGTCACCCGATGTTCAGATCAAAACGTTAATCAAGGGCCATTTCAGGTACCTAAACTGGAGGTACCTACCATATATAAGGCCTATATAAGGCCTATGTAAGGGAATATCCCAACAAGATATAGTCTTATATGGTACGGTACCTCCATTTTAGGATCCTGAAATCCCCGTTGAGTTAAGCAATGCAAACTGGGGCTCCACTGTCATGGCTATGAAAATCTCTTTTGTTGTCACGGCTGAGATAGACCACCTGGTACAATGGAAAAGCCCATGTTAGGTAGGCAAATCATCTACTTTCAATTACTTTCACATAGATTTTAAGCAAAGTCTTCCTGGGCTCTATTCCCATCTTTGACCACACAATTTTGTTGCTGGCATTTTTCCAGCAGACCTTGCGTAGTTTCTCATGGCAATCGGAAACCCCACATATTTCAAAAAACTAGGAAACTCATCAATATCTATCAATGGTGGATTCTTTTTTGTGGTGGTTCCTATTTTTAGTAGGGGCTACCCCCAGTCATCATCCAAGTCATTCGAAATTGTCGTAAACCGATGTATCCCTCGGATTCCCTCGGCTCAGTCACATCCGAGCGTTGAAATCCCCCGTGATCAGCACGGGACTGTCACCGGCGACATCCCGAATGGCGCGCACCATGTTCCTGTGATTCGTGTCGCAAAAAAACGAAGCAAATCCCATAATTAGGATCCGGCTGGTGCTGGTAGAAAAATGCTAACATGACTGGGGTTTTTGTTGATGGGATCCATGGAGCACCATTTTTCTAGCAGCACCATGGATCCGTCATGGGAATAGATGTTGAGACATGTTGAGACTTGGTTAGCCTCTGGTAAACGTTTACATATGGAAAAGCACCATCTTTAATAGGTAAGTCAACTGTAAATGGGCCATGTTCAAAGTACTACTGTTAGTTTACCAGAGGGTAAGAACTCAAGACATTCAAAACAGCTATTCCTCAATGATAGGATAAGATATAGATGTATATCAATGTTATGTTGGAGGATCTTGGATACGACCATGTAACATGATGAAGGGAGTTCTCGTGGTTCCTTACTAACGTAGGAAATGATGATGTCCATTGATGTCCCAACATCCCTAGAATTCTGCACCGTGTTATCCTACGGTGAGTTGGTAGATTCAAATGGCTGCTCTCCTTATAATATCTTATAATCCCAGTATTTACAGTGGTTCAATGATGTTCAATGTGGTTCATAGTTGCCTCCCAGAGTTACCAACACAGGATTTCCACACCATCCACAGTATCAGTATCCCCCAGGGAACATCCAACTTGGCAAAAACCGCGGCCGCCATGGCCTGGCTCCACGATAGCGCACGTCTTCGTTGCAGACCCGCTTGCCCTCACTGTGGACGCACCAATGGGTGTTGAAATGCCAGAAGGATTTGCCGGACTCATCCTGGACGAGTCGGTCATCTGGGGAGCATCGGATTCTGTCCAAATCCACTCGTTGATCATCACTGAATTTTCCCTTGATTGCCTTGAGACTGGCCTGCGGATGAATCAAGCCTCGAAAACTGGGAGAGTTTCAAGATCCCATAGGATCCATGGTGCTGCTAGAAAAATGGTGCTCCATGGATCCCATCAATATACCCCAGTCATGTTAGCATTATAGCAGCACCATGGATCCTATGGGTAATAGATGTTCCTCCCTTAGTTCATCGATGTTAATAGATGTTCATCGCCAAAATCGATGAACATCGACCCCCAAATCCGCCTTCCCCTCCATCTTCAGCCAGGCATCTGTGAGTTTCACCCAGGTCACATATCTCGGCCCCCACTTCCCCGTAGCTTCCAGGTCCCGTGAGCCCTTGTTGCTGGCACGGAATCGGCCCTCGCGAATCATGACACCCTGAGCCAACTTGAATTGGGAGGCCTCGGACAAGAAACCGGTTCCTTGGTGGCTCGGGAAAGACCTGACGTTTCTGACCTTTGGACTTGACCTGGCAGAAAGATCCCAAGATGTGCCTGTTTTTGGGAGGCATCTGTTGTGGAAACTTGCTATATTTTCAGCCGACAGGCCGGGGAATCCCCTGGTTATCCGTTTGGTTGATTTCCTATGGGAGATTCTTCAGTGCCATGGTGGTTGGATGTGGTTGGTATCTGACATCTCGGTGATTCTTCAACCTCAAAAAGTCTGACTCCAATGGGCCATGGAAGATCAATTCTGCCCCTGCAAAAGGCCCTGAAAACGTGTAGCACTGATGCCAGGAAGCTGAATCTAGGCCACACAACCGTTCAACCGGACGAGATTTTTTTCGGACGGCACGGCCGTATCACCAAAACTTGGCCCTCAGCAATCTCCAACGAAAAATATCTGAAACCTCAAGCCGGCATTACAACAGTACAGAGTACTATCATATCCCTGCTAAATGGATACAGCCTGTCAAGGTGCTTCTGGAGATTTGACTCGGAGAGTCACATTCTTGAAAGCCAATGGTGTCTGGCCTTAAGTTCTCCTTGATGTTGCTGATGATGCCATCACCTTAGGGACCAGGCGACCCTAGGGCGACCCTGAACCTCGAGAGGCTTCTGCAGCCAGGGTGCTCTTCCATGAGTTCCTCAGCGGCTCGAACCAGCTGCAGACAGTGGACAGTGAATCTCTGATCACTGTGGGGTAAAACAAAGGGTTCGGGCACGATTAAGGCTACCAGCCCATTGTGAATATAAACTATCATGAAAAAATATATATTGAAATATTATGTTTTTTTAATAAATCCCCGTGACATACTATGTAATATTTAGTCATGAGTTATGACCAGTCACATCAAAAAATCATGAATTACCATCTGATCATCTGGTTATTTAACATAGCTATGGAATCCATGACCCATAGAAATAGTTTTTTTTGGTACCTATGAATAATTAGCATGGTGATTTTCCATGGCAAAATCATCCGAAATGCCAAAAAGCTATGCCCACTACGCCGCCAAGCGACTGGTCAAAGGCATTCCACCAGTAGAGGTTGTATGACACCACCTGCTGCCAGTGCTCTGCCATTGAAGAAAATCGATTCAGTCGCGATGGACATAAAATATATAGTGTTTTTATAATGGTGATTATAACATGATTATTAAACAACCCATTAAATTAAATCCCATTAAAATCACATTAAATCATTATTGAAATCACATTAAATCCCATTAAATCCCATTAAAATCACATTAACTCCCACTAGGTAACATATTAATCATACGATTTTACCATGGTAAAATCCCGCCTTCACCTTGAGCTCACCCGAACCCCCGGAAGAACCGCCGGAAGAGCCGCCGCCAGAAGAGCCACCGCCGCCACCTGTAGAGCCGCAGGTGGTCTTGAAGACTGACTTGCCTCAGATTTCACACGAAATCCGCCGGCTTTAGGGGTATAAGGGGATCTATATCTTATGGTTGAGGAATAACACAACATTGATATACATCTATATGATATGGGATTTACCCTCTGGTATGCAAGGGTATATAAGGGGATCTTGATCAACTTGATGGGCTATGAATTGGATATGCATGGTGAGATATTGATGGGCTATGAATGGGATGTTCATATGAAAAAAAAACAGTAATCACATGATATCGGGCTGGAAAATCAACGCAATACATGGCTTAGTTACTGGCTTAGTTTTTGGGAATTTCATCACACAAAAAAGAGGGTGCTTGACACCAGAAAAACGAAGGGAAGGGAGCATTGATAACTCTTGAAAATCTCATACCAAATCTCCTCAACAATAGCTTCTTGCAGAAATCCATCATGGCCACAGACGCCACATTCCTTGCAGGAGCCGTTCCTTCTCGGCAGGGTGAGGTCGCTCAGGGATTTGATGTGAATGATCCCATGACTAACTGGTTCATTGGGGATTATATTCTGGTTGGTGGTGACTTGACCATCTTGAAAAATATGAGTTCGCCAATGGGAAGGATGACATCCCATATATTATCAAAAATAAAATTCATGTTCCAAACCACCAACCAGTATTGGATTGTTATACCATATATATATCCAAATATATGCAATAGGTAAACCATCTATAAATCTGGCTGAATCATACTGACTTACAAACCTTTAAATAGCTGAAATAGTTCGGCCCTTTGCGGATGATTCCCCATATCTAAACCATCATTCCATGGCTCCAACGAGGAAGGTCATAACAAAACTCATCCAGATGGAACATGCGTATTGTCCGCAAAAATAACACACCGAAATACGGAGCGTGCGCATATAATTGCAAATGATCTCAATTATATGCCCTTGATCATGTTTGATTACACTCATATTTCACACCTTCCAGAGAATAACATAACTACTTTGGAAAATCACAATTTTCAACGGGTACATCATGAAACGAAGCGGGCCACAACTTCCAGTTCGCAAAGTGTTAGTGTACCCATTATGCACACAGGGCAGCAACACCCTTAACACATGGCTATGAACCAAGACTCTGGCACCCTAGCTACCCCAAAATTTTGCTGGTTCCTGGATCTTTATTCCCGTCATTTGGGGATGGGTAAAACCTATTGTTACCATAGTTGAGGGAATTGCCATCCATTAACCAGCTATTTTTGGTACCAATTGTACCAAGAGCTCTGAGCCATAACTTATAACCATATTCACTGGATTTGTTTTCTTGGGAAAATCTGAACCGAAAACCATGGATGTTCATGGATTTTGCCCATGAAACATGGGGCTTTCCGGTGAACATTCTCCCGTGAAAACCAATCCATTGAGGTAATCATTGCCTCCCTTAAACATCCATAAACATCCATAAACATCATAAACCATAGTTCATTCAGCCACAGCCATATCCCCATATCTCAACAGAATGGGCCATATCCTGTAGGTCCAGCGACCCACCTGACATCATCACCTGACCCATCCGTGGCACCATGGCACAATCGCTTTTCTGCTCCACTGCTTCGCTGCCGTCCAGCGACTTGGCTTTCAGAAAGCACTTCTGCCACTCAGGACCTCGGCCGTGGCAGATTGAAAAATCGTCGAATGCTGCAACGAAAAGGACTGGGATTCCATGGGATTTATATGAAATGTTGGGATTTATATGGATTTAACATGGGATTTATATGAGTTATAATGGGATTTATATGGTTTATAATGGGATTAGAATGGGATTTATATGAGTTTTATAATGGGATTAGAATGGGATTTTGCCCAACTGGTGAAGGATTTGCTTCGGCTAGACGATTGGCAACTGGAAAGGTCAGCCACGGAGATCACTATCACCCAGCGATGACCAACGCGCACCAAGCGACACAGGGTAAAACTCTCACAGCTCTCCTGTTGTCAGCCCCCACAGCTTCCCCACGCGGAATTGCTGGGGATGGACCGAAATCGATAGATTGAAAGCCAGAAGCGTGGCAATGGAAAACCCCTCATTGATGGATGATGTTCCCAGATTTTCCTGTTAAAACCTCGATCTCTAGGGGATTTCCCCGTTGACCGGGTACGTTGTTCGAAAGTGAAAAGGGTCTTAGTTGGGTGAGTTGGGGCGTCCATTGGGGTGTCCTTGTCATTGCAGGCTTTTTCGCACTCATCCATTGAGCTTGTTCCTGGCGGGCATGCTGGGCGCTTCCGAAGTGACTGGAGCGATCACTGGAGCGATCATATTCCAGTCAGCTCATGGACAACGAAATGCATGTGAAACAGCCATCCACAAAATATCACAAAATGTGAACTTATGTTGTTTTCATGGATGTTCTATGTTTTATATCCAGCAAACCACCACGACCAGAAAACAACATAAGTTCTATGTCGGAAATGTCAGCCCCTTAGCAACTCACCTGAAATCTCAGGTGCGACGCACATGGGAAGTTCCGTAACGGGTAACCACCAAAGCCAAGGAGAAAATTGCACTGCCATAACTTGGATTTGCTTAACATTTTTCGGAACCACAAAAAAATATGACATGAATCCCCCATAGATTCCCTAAGTGGTGGATGTCTCATTGGGAAATAAACTTTGAAAATTCTTCAGCAAATCCAGCATCATCATCATGAATCCAACGGATAAAAAATCCATCGCTTCCGCTGATTTACAGTAACATTGTTAAAATCACACCAGGTAAGCTTTTACAGATCAACAGTGGTAAACCAGATAACCAGTGGTATAGATAGTCTATAATAAACGAACCATCTATACCATAGCTGCCATTGCTATCTTGACAAATCGCCCATGATCCGCTGAACGCGGCAACGGAGGACAAGGTTCTGGCCATGCCCACTGACTGGCCCTCATCAGTGACCACTCCATCCAGTGACGAGTAGCACGGAGCCTGCCAACTCTGGATGCGTCTACAGCCATGGCCCATGGCTGGCCAAAAAGGGGAGAGTTGGTAAGGATCAACATGGATCAACCCATGATCAACCCATCAACCCCACAACCCCATGGCTCTATGGCTTAGATTCTTAGATCATTGGAATGTCATTGGATTGCACTTGCTTTTCACAGGGTGAGGTTTAATATGTTTAATGATGTGACCTAAAGATGGCAATGGATGCTATATGCTTCATGATCCCTCCAAAGAAACTCCCATGTCTGATGGCGTTCTCGCAAGCTGGGGACCATCCAAGTTTGGAAGAATCCATCCGACAAAATTCAGCCCATCCTGGACATGTAAATGACTGGTTAGTGGTTTCAATCCCTCTGAAAAATATTGAAAAATATTATATAGTCAGTTGAGTCAGTTGGGATTATTATTATTCCCAATATATGGAAAAATAACATTCATGTTCCAAGCCACCAACCAGTTTTCAATACTTAAGTCATGGTCATCCATGACTCCCAACGCTCCCGACACCCGGTTGGGAGCTCACCGCTGGAGTCTTGGAGCAGGTGCACAGCATATCGCTGGTGTCGTCGATCTCCTGGCCACCAATCAGCCCGATGACATGGGTCATTAAATGTCCCCATTGAACATCACCCAACCAAAATCGGTATATGGTCTACTAGATGGCTACTTTTTCAGGTGATGTCCTGGATTTTCCCAAAATGGGACAGTTACCAACCCCTGGATGAGGAGAGGAGGATTCTCAAAAAAGTCTGGAAAACACATAGCTGGTTGGTGGTTGAGCCAATGGAGCCACCCCTCCGAAAACTATGAGTCAGTTGGGATTATCTTTTCCCAACATATGGGAAAAACAAAATTCATGTTCCAAACCACCAACCAGTGATAGAATCTATCATGGCCTTATTTCAGGTTAGTGAATTACTATAATTTGTCCAGAATAATAATCAATAGTGAGTTATAAAACCCACCAACTGAGCTATCCTTTGGGGGCCCACCATATAATTAATACACTAACATACACAAACCATCACCTGAATTGAAGCTGACCATTCCAGTAACGTCGCAGCCCACAGAACTGATCGATATGTCGCAGGATTGTGACGGTGGGAGATTGCAGCAACTTGAACCCAAAGAATTCAAAAAAGTGCCCCATGTTTGGCCAAAACAAAAAAACATCGCCCCATGTTTCAATGGATTTATTGTTTCGAAATTTTGAAAAAGGACACCTGGAAATGTTTCAATGGATGGGTTTCGAAAATTTGAAAAAGGACAGTTTGTAAATTTCCTGGGAAAAATCCCATGGGTTTTCTGCAGAATTTCCCTTAACAAACCAGTCCCGCCGTCCCCCAGATGCGGCATCCTCGTCACAGTCGTAGTCTTCCTGGCCAGGGCGATCCCGGCGAAATTGGCTTAGAAAGGAGTGTCTGAGAAAAGAGAGGTTGGTTTGGTAGACCATGCTAGGCCGTATATATCTATCTATTTATCTATCTAATCTAATCCAATCCAATCCAATCTGGTTGGTGGTTTTTCGCCACCCCTCTGAAAAATATGAGTTCGGCACTTGGGATGATTCTTCCCAATGTATGGGAAAATAAAAAATGTTCCAAACCACCAACCAGCAATCTATCTATATCCATATCTATGATTTTAGCTACTGACTGTGATATCCGAGACCCCTCTATCAACCAGCCAGTGGGACTTTAACACATCCGTGGGTCGTGCTATGGCCTCAAAACACGAAGACTGTCTTCTTCACTTACCCTCTGGTAAACAAACATAGCTATTGAAAATGGCCATTTAGTTCGTGGATTTACCCATTGAAAATTGTGATTTTCCATAGTTATGTAAATGTTTACCAGAGGGTAAACAAATCAATAGATCTGGTATCCAACTCTTAGTTTTCTAGGAGCTACTGTGGATGCAAGAAATCCTGCACCAGTTGATAGGTGGTTTATCCCACCATTTATAGGGTTTCAACCATCAAAGGTGGTGCAGGATTTCTTCCATCCACCGTAGTAACTATACTGCCCCGAAAACACCTGGGCAAACCCTCCCAATAAGTCAACCTCAAGTGACAAAGCAAAAAAAACCTGCTGAGCCCAAAAAACTTGTGACAATTGGCTTGCACTAATGTTTTGAACTAATGTGGTAAACCCATGAGACACAAGCCATCCCCAAAATCACCATCCTTGTGGGTGCTTGTTTCAACCATCCCCAAAATGGTAGTTATTTATGATTGGGTTTCCCAAAATGCTTGTTTATTCATTTAGATCCCACTATTTTTTGTTATATCCCCATTATATCCCCATAATTTCCATGTATAATCCCATAAATCACCATAAATTGCCGTTAAATTCTCATTAAATCCTATGAAATCCCATTGAAATTCCATTGAAATCCCATAGAATCCCTTTAAAAAAATCCTAGCCACCATTAAAATCCCATCAAATTCCATAATTATCCACCCAAATTCTTAGGAAATCCCCATGAATCACCATTAAAATCCCATAAAATTCTCCAAAAAACCAACCATTCTCCACCCAACTGCCGACACTACCGCGCCTTCACGGCGCAGTTCTCGTCCTCCTCCTCTGCCGCTGCCACGCAGGAATGGCCGAAGCTTTCGCCTCGGGGGAATTGGTGACTTCAACCGCAGGTGAGCATTGATGGGGATGAAAATGATGAAAATCGGAATTTCATACTGCTGTGGGAAATAGAGAGAGAGAGAGAGAGGGAGAGAGAAAGAGAGAGAGAGAGAGAGATGTATATATATATATGTGTGTGTGTGTGTAGATGTATATATATATATACATATATATAATGATGATTGGGAATCAAACATGGCTAGCTGCTAGCTGGGTAGTATTCCAAGACAATCATCCAAATATGGTTGACAATTAAGTAGTTGAAGACACCAACCAGGTAACAATCAATGCATGTGTTTTCTTGCTGCGATATTCCTGTCCCATCATCCAACTCTGGAAAACAGCAATATTTCTGCCCATGATATGGGATATACATGGATATACCATGATATACCTCACTCAAAACTATGGAACTTGTACACCGTGATGCATCCATTTCCATCCATTTACATCCAGTGGAAGTGAGCCCAGGTTCGTCCCTTGAGATCAGTCATGGCAACCCTGAAAAGGGGCTAGCAAAAGCTGGTGCTTTGAATATGTTTCAGTGATAATTTGGCCATAGAAAAAAAAAGTCCAAACAAATGAAATAGCTGATAAAATGTCTCTTAGCTGATCATGTGATAATGTCTCTTAGCTGATCCAAATCGAAGATATTGTCCAATGAAATAGTCACGCGTCTGTTTTGGGAAATGGAACTGATGGGAAAAAATCAAAACATGTGGAACATCTACGTAGTTTGACCATGGGTACTTCATCGTTCACGAAATGGGCCATCGTGACTTTCCGTACCAAACTGTTCGTCATGGTCCAGGAGGGTAGCCTCTGGTAATCCATGGCAAACTTTCAGCTAGGCCCAGTTGCAGTAGTCTTTGCATCGCTTGAAACTGCTGGTCTTCACCAGTGCACGACAGCCACCACAGGTCACACCATCCTGAAGGATGGTGAAGGATGGTTCATACATAGTTTTTTTAACATTTGCCGTGGAAAATTACTATGATTGGTCATCTTTAATGGATAAATCATATAAATCGGTCATCTATACCATAGCAAACGGTCAAAAAACAATTACCGGAGGGTAGAGATCAACATGTCTGTTCCTTGAAGACATTGTTCACACTTGTCTCACCCAAATTGTTGTACACGGAACTTATACTGGACTTGCAGGTTGATGGAACAATGGTCAAACATACAGAATAATTGCTCTGGGTGCTGATTTGATGGTGCATCACCTCAGCCTAAGAGTCAACTAGATACACTCCGGTAACCAAACATGGCAATGGGAAATCCCCTATACATGGAGGTGCTAATGGGAAAACATCTGTAAAGGTGGATTTTCCATTGCCATGTTTGATTACCGTGTACATCTTCAGTGATCAGAAAAAAATAACACTTATATTCTTGCAACCCTCCGAATGATTTACTATTTATGGGACTGGCGGGGGGGGAAGATAGATAGATAGAAAGATAGATAGATAGATAGATAGATACTGTAGATAGATAGATAGATACTGTAGATAGATAGATAGATAGATAGATAGAGAGACAGACAGACAGACAGACAGACAGACAGACAGACAGACAGATAGATAGATATATATATACACGGGAAACAGACTATCTCAAATCATCCCATTAACAAAAATTCAGAAAACACATGGGAAAAGATCATATTTCATGCCCATAGGATCCATGTATGGTATATATGGTAACATTTACCATCAATATACCCCCAATGTTAGCATATATACCATACATGGATCCTATGGGATGGGAAAAGACCTAGAATGACTGAGAGTCTACGTCCGGCCACTCAGAGAACGGTGCGCAGGAGACCTGTTTTTCGGAGTTCTCGCTGTGTCGAACGCCTCGCAGGAGGTTTTCCCATGGAAATACGGCTTACCCTCTGGTAATTTAACAAGACTATGGAAAATCACAATGTTTCATGGGAAAATTCACTATAAATGGTGATTTTCCATAGTCATGTTAAATTACCAGAGGGCAATTGGTTTCCCGTGAAGGGAACATGATCTACACATAGTGGATTTTCATGGATTTTCCACATTTAAATGTTATTGGAAGGCCAGAAAATCTGAAAATATCTGAAATATCCCATGGTATCTCCAAAAAAGTCAATAGACAGTCAATAAGTCATGACTTTATATCCAATAAAGCAGTTAGTATAACCACATATTCATTGATGGAAATGGAAAATCCCATCAAATATGGCTAGAGAATCCCCCAGTTTGTGGGGATTTCCCAGCAGCTAGCCATGCTAAAATTACCGCATGTCATATCTCATAAATAAATCGCTAAATCTTCATCAACAACTAACTATATTATTAGGGTTTTGATGTTCAATTGATTTTCCCGTAGATTTCCCATTGATTTTTCATATTGTTCCATTCTTCCCATAGATTTTAACCATCGACTTTCCATAAATCTTCCATAGATGTCCCATAGATTTCGGTTTTCCATAGATTTTCCATAGATTTTCCCATGAATTTTCCAGGTTCATGGCACGGGAGGTGAACTGCAGGAAGGTCGACCCCGTGTTGCGTGGCGCGCAGCTCTCGGCGCTGCACTCCTGGTGCTTGGTGGATGGCGATGGCTGGAAATCAATGCGAATGTAGACATATACAATCACATGGTGAATATACATAAATAAATATATATGTATGTATATGTATGTAAACATAATGTATATATACTGTGTATACATAAAAATGTATATATATATACACCGTGTATAAATATGTATATATATATATAGAGAGAGAGAGACATATGTATATAATTTAATGCACCAAGAAATGAATCGACATGAGACAGCTTTTCTATGTTTGGCGTGTGATTCTGAAGGGTCTCCACCAGGATGACGGAAGAAACAAGGGTCAGCATCATCTATCATGTCATTTTTTTGTAAATGAATTGATATTGAACGATGGTGTATCGGTATATCATAATTTTGACATTATGATAATTGGAAATCATAATGTCAAAAATGGTACCCTCTGGTTATTTAACATAGCCATGGAAAATCCCTCATAAATGGAGGTTTTAATGGGAAAATCATCTATAAATGGGCCATTGTATATGAAAATTATCCAACACAAGACTTGGAAAACTCCAGTTTTCCGGACCCCGTTTACCTCAGCCAGCAGCCGTGGCAGCAGCGTGATCCATGCGACCGCTCTCAGCGCCATCATGACTGACCGAAGACTAACTTGATCTTCGACTCAAGACTGAAGTCTGGATATCTTGGGATGAAAAATCATTGCCAATCTTAGATACCCTGCAAAAATTAAATTCTTTGCTGGTTAGTAGATATTCCCATTAATACCAAAAGACTAAAGGATTAAAGTATCCATGTAAGATTGACCTAGAAATGATGAAAATCTGGACAAATAGAATGATGGGGATATCTAATTCATAGGGATAACACAATCATCATGAAACTAATGGGGAAATGAATCATTTCATCCAGGTAATTGGTATGATAAACTATATCATCATGGGGAAATCTAATTCAGAATTAGTTCATATCTAATTCATCTATGCTACCATGTCGTCAATTTCCACCTTTTGATCTGGGAAGATTTTCTCCCCATTTCTTTAAGAATGTGATGGGATAATGATTCACAACGACCCGTGACATTTATGTGAGATGATTCATCAGATGAAATCATTCCAGTATCCACGTTGGATCCAGAAAAATATCCACCATTGAAAAGCTCGAGGCCCTCCAGTAAACTAACATAGACCCTGGCAGATAGATGCAAATAGGGGTTGGATGGGGTTGGTTCAGATTAGTTTCAACTCAACAATGACTATTTGATCAGGGTCCAACTGTTAATTTACCAGAGGGTAACTGAGAGTTGCAAATCACATGGCACAGTTTTTTTTTCTGCGCTTCAAATACCAGGCACGATGATGGCTCCGGTCCTTTGGCGCCACAGCTTCCGGCTCCGGCAGGGTCAGGCAGGACACATTTCTGGCATCCCTTGGGTGCAAAACCCACCATTCACTAAGGGCAAAGTATGATAAACTACGCAATCACGGACACCTATGTAACAATATAAGAATAATTTTGGAGACCTTATGATTCCTCCTGATACTGCAAAAGAAAAGAACAAGGTTTCTTTTATAATGCCCAGGTGCCAACATACATAGGTTTTTTGCCATGATAAAACAGGTACAAAATCGGAACCAGGGCCGTGAAATCGGAACCGCGTGTGATCTGAGGAATCCACTGTTTGAACAGCTCAGGGAATCAATAACTCATACCAACTCTAACTGGAACTTAAAAAATAAAGAATAATCAAACATCAACCAATGTCGATTTGACTATGTAAAAAAAACATCAGAGGGTATAGACATCCTATTAAATTCATTTAAATCCCAGTAAATCCCTATGGTTTATGATCCTTTCAACCAGTTTCAGCAGGCCATCGAATCTTTCTCCCTGGCCCTGTCAGCAGCAACCTGGATCCGAGTCAGCTCTACAAGGGAATCATGGAATTGAGGGAGGGCCAGTTATTTTCTGGTCATATGGCATACCCTCTGGTGAACTAACATAGCTATTGAAAATGGCCATTTATAGTTGATTTTCCCATGAAAAATGGTGATTTTCCATAGCTATGTTAAATTACCAGAGGGTAATATGGCTAATTAGCATTAATTAGCATAGGAAATCCCCACCAAAATGGAGCTTTGAAATGGTTTTAAACAGAAAATAATCTATAGAATTGTCCCTTACCATGTTTGAAATTGGTAGTTCCAATTTTATGGGCGAAGTCATCAAGAATCAACATGGGTTTTCTTCTTGGAAGGCCCCGAGCTTTCAAATGACCAAGGGTCTCACTTCCTCATGAAGCACTGTGGGATCATCTTGGCATCAATTGTTTGAAACTGTATTCGAATATATAGTGCCAACACATGGAATCACATGGGCCTACAGTAGCTTGGCTTCACTGCATCCCAGTCACTGATTTGCGCCTTGGCGTTCCTCTACTCCATGATCTGTAGGATCCTGATTCCTAAAACTTGCTGAGGCAGCTTGCCTCTGACACAAATTCCAGCCCTACCCTGCTGACCAGCAAGATGGCACCCACGCTGACCATGGAAATGTAAGGAAATTGCCATTCTAAGAGGATTTTTGGGTGCCAAATAGCCAGCCGACAGTGAAGAACGGGTCACAGTCACATGCAGCATGCAGCAGAAAGCCCTCTGCAGCCATCACCATGTTTCTTGATGGCTGCGCTATGCGTGGGGCGGTGCGTATCAGCGTGGCCGGTCAACCCATTTATGCTAAAATTGAGAACGATTTACTATTGCTTTACTAGCCATTGATGTACACGCATATATCTATGTATCTATGTATCTATGTATCTATGTATCTATGTATCTATGTATGTATGTATGTATGTATCTATCTGTCTATCTATCTATCCATCCATCTATCTATCTATCCTGTACCTTGAACCTACCACCCAGAAGTACACAGTTGTTTCAATGTTGTTTCAGCATGCATGTCTCCGCAAAACTGAAATTTCCAACTGTTTTGGATTCCAGTAAGTATATGTTTACATGGGCACATATTGCCACAAAAAGCATGTATGGCACAAATGCTCTGTATGCATTTCTAGCCGAATGTCAGCCCACAAGCCAACCAAAACAAGGTTTAGCCTCTGGTAATGAGACATGGCATGGAACATCAGCAATTTATAAACGATATATGATATATAAAGGATTTTCCCATGAAAAGGACCATTTTGGCGAGATTTCCCAGCCACGTTTGAGGACACAAAGGAGGGTAGCCAAAGATGTGGCTGGCTCGAGACTTGATGGCTTCATCGCCCCTTCTTGGGGGCGATAAGGGGCCATCTGGCCTCTTGGCTTCTAAGCCTCACGGATGGCTGAAACCGTTCAGGACTGGTCGCCAACCCACCAAATCAGATAGAACTCTGGCATCTTGCAGCTAGCGCAAACCATTCCATGGATTTGTGTGGGAAAAAGCCTTCAAATTTCAGAGGGGTCGACAGCCAGAGGGTACTAAAAATGTCATCATTTCCTGTCCATTTCTTTGTGGCGACAGGTCGTTTGCTGCAAACCCGAGACTGATAACCCCCCAGCTTTCCAACAATATGAAGGGGCTCCCGTTTATGATCATATAACATGCTAATCCTAAATCCCCCCCATTGAATTATACTGTATAAGTATAAGCTGAGACTTTACCATGGTTTCTCTATCTCTCTCTCTCTCAACATCTCAACCAATATCAGTTTCATGGTGGTTCAGATCGCGGCCAGCCTGGCCGAATCCTCCGCCTACGGCCTACGAAGAGTGGCGCTTCAACAGTTGGATCTCAGCCAGAGCTCCGCCCACACGGGACGATGATCGCCTTGGGTCTTCAACCCACGGCTGCTCCAAGATCCTTCATGATCACGTGATATGAATGTTGCGTTGCTGGTGGGTAGAACATGGTAAAAGATACCAAACCACTCATTGGTTACCATTCCATCGGTTTTTTTAATAATTACCATTGTAAGTTCAATTACCATTCCATTGGGTTCTTCCAGTCATGGTAAAATTATTACTGGGGTTCTTCCATTTGGTCATGTTACTGGTCATAATTGCCATTCCAATAGGTCCTATTGGTTACCATTCCCAGTCATGGGTAAAAATGAGATGCCGAATGACCTCCAAAGATCATCCGAATATCTGGTGAACATTGGGCTGAACATCTCCGGAGTCCAACTTTGAAGTACCAGTTTTGAGTAGACAGAAAGATATGTGGAAAAGAATCATGGTTTCCCTGGAAAATGATCTACATTCTTGGGTTTTCCACATGACTTGTTGATACTTTTTGGGGGTTTTACAGGAGATCCTCCTCTAGTCATGCCGAGTCATCCAAGTGGCTTCCGGCCATCTCCCCAATCCCCTTGTCCAGGAGATCCCAATGCCTGACAGTGGCAATCCCACGTTGAAGACGTTGGAGGATTGTACCCTCTTGGTTACTCAACATGGACAATTGCCGAATAGGTTCGTTATTATGATTATCTATTAAAGTTTAAAAAATGTGATTTCCCATAGCTAAATTAATGCCAGAGGGTAGCTGGTTCTGGGCTTGGCTTCCCAAACATCTACGGCCGTTCCCAGGTTGCTTTGAGCTGTTTGAGCCATACTGAACTAGTTTAAAGCTGGGAACTCCACACCCTCCCGGCATATTGGCAACCCACTCACCCTGAATTGTCTTGGCCAAGTGCTCTGAATAGATGATGGCATCCACCCAGCTGTTAACTGCCAGTTTGAAACCGTTGTCCAAGAAGTGTCGGATACCCTTCCTGAGTGGCAGCTGGGAAGACCCAAAGAAACCCTGCGGGACACTGTGCGGGACACTGTGCGGGACACTGTGCGGTTGGAGTAGTAGATCTGAGAGCAACACACGCTTGGGGTGGTTGTAGGGTCACCAGTTTACACATCAACTGTTCAAATTCTTAAAATGGGTTGCACACCAAGCTGGTTATAGCTGCTTTGCTGTTCCAACTCCCATTCTCTTGCCCTCTTTTTGACACCATGTCCTTTCAGAAATCAACGGGTTGTTTTTCCCCAATTTCTGACCAAATAAAAATACCCTCCACAATCAAACCTGGCAATGTAACCCCCCACCATTTATGGATGGATTTTCCCAACATTAAACCCTCCCATTGAATGCAGGGATTTCCATTTGTTGAGTTCATGACAGGGTACCCTCTGGTAAACTAACATAACTATGGAAAGATCCACCATTTTTAATGGGAAAACTCACTATAAATTGCCATTTTTGATAGCTATGTTAAATTACCAGAGGGTAGATCCAAACAGCCAGGCGTCTCATTCATGTTGGCGTTAAAATCTCCAGTGATGACCACTGGCTCATCGCCAGCATTCTCTTGGATCGTCTTCAGCATGTTCTGGGCACCTCGATATCTCACGTCTTCATTGCCTTGGCTTTTTGGCAGCATGGCTTTTCTCAGCAGTTTTCAGCAAATTTCTGGGGCTTAATTGGACGATTTTATGGAGATTTCCATGGAAATTTCCATGGGAATTTATAGGGATGATATAAGGCAACAATGGTGGGACATGAAGAGTGACTTTCCGGTAATCAAGCACGGCGATTCTATGCAAAAGAACCTGGGTTTTCCCTTGGATATCTGAAAACCTCTTGCAGGTTTTAGCACACTGAAATTGGCACACTAATTACCCTCTGGTAATTTAACATAACTATTGAACATGGCCATTTATAGTGGATTTTCCCATAAAATAGTGATTTTCCATAGCTATGTTAAATTACCAGAGGGTACAACGTCTTAACTGGCTGGTTTCATCGCCAATGGTTTCATCATGTTTCGTCCCAAATGAGTAGTCAAAGGTCAACGCAGGGCGTGGGCCTAGCCGAAGGTCTGTGTCGCAACCGAAAATGTTCTGCTTATGGCTGCATTATATATCCGTGCATCTTCATTTGGGGATTCCAAACCCATAGGATCCATGGTGCTGCTATATATGGTAACATGGATCCCATCAATATACCCAAAAAAATGTTAGTATATATACCAGCACCATGGATCCTATGGGAAATAATCATGACCACGCAAAAAATGTTCAAACGTATGTTATTATGTTGGGAAATTGCCACCGTGATTTGCCACAAATCCATCTGCAATTCATGGGGTGGTTTTCCATGCCATCATGAATCCTTATCTGGTTGGTGGTTCTAATCCATCCCAAGAAAATATCTGGCATTTCACCCAATCATGTCTTTTGAAAAAAATGTATTTTTAAAAACAAAAGATATATGTATATGTGTGTGTGCGTATTATTTTTTATTATCATTATTGTTATTATTATTAACAATATTATTATTGTTTGAAACCACCAACCAGTTACAGTACAGTTCCTCCAATGATGATCATAAATCCCTATACTTCCATAAAGATGACCATAAATAATATAATATATATATATACCCTCCGGTAAACAAACATAGCTATTGAAAATTGTCATTTATGGTTAATTTACCCATTAAAAAAGGTGGATTTTTCCATAGTTATGTAAACGTTTACCAGAGGGATCCAGAGGGTATTGATATCCATAACTATCGAATAACTATTAGTTTTATATCTATATAAATAATTGTAACTATTAGTTTTATAACTATAAGTATTGAAGTTATATAACCTTATCTCAACTTGTATTTTTAGAAGTCTCATCCACCTCCCATGATCCATGATACAAACTCGATCGCCCTCGCTGTGCACGCACCAGTGGGTATTGAAGTGCCAAAAAGGTCTGCCGCCGCTGGTGTTGGTGAGCTGAACCCAGGTCACCTCACTTCGCGGGTAAAGCCGAGCTGACATGAGCTGATATGAGCTGATATGAGCTGTACGGTGTCATCAAACAGGGCTTGCCGGAAAAAATCCACCATTTAGTTCCATGATTTTCCCAGCTGTAGACTTTGTAGACTTCCATAGAAACTTCGGGGGTTCCCAGCTAGCCACGTTTGATTACTAGAGGCTATCATCTTTCCCAATAGAAGTGGATAATCGGAGAGTAAACAAAACACATATGAGCCAAGGGCTGGCCAATTATGCAGCCAGTGACCATGGGGCATTCCTGTCGAATGTTCCCCCCTGTGACTGGGACCAATGCCTGCCCCGAATTTAAGGAAAAGGTCGTTCTTACTCGTAAAAAATCTCAAAAAATGGTAATCTCATGTGAAAATTTTCATAATGGGACCTTGAAGATGAATGTGCATCAAATACCGTAATAGAAATTGAACACATGAATAAATCAGAGATAATAAGAATTTGACACATGAATACACATGATACAAATGTCAACTAAGATATGGTAACTGACACAGAACTGCCGTGTTTTCGTCTAACTGTGACTCCTTTCCAGCTCCACAATGCCACAATGATCTGGCGACATATCGTGGGCCCCACTTTCCAGTCGCATCCAAGTCCCTGGATCCTGGGAAGCGATAGTGGTGGTGGAATAGAAATCGTTGATATATCACCAATATCACCATTTTTTCTATGGTTTATTAAGTTTATTATGGCTTATATAGCTGACTGTTATAACGGTGATTTATTAAGGGTTAATGGGGTTAGTTTATAAACCCCAATAACCAGTTATATGGCTTATTCTTGGCTTATTATACTTATAACTATACGGTTAATGGGGTGTATAAACCAACATTCCCATCACCAAGGGGGGGGCCCTTTTGTTGGAATTCCACCTTGTTATGGTTTTGGTTAAGGATATGATACCATGGGATATCATGGGACACTTTTCCCGGTCAAACATTTTTCCACACAGCTGGAAAATCCACCATTGATTGCCATCGAGTTCGGGAAGTCTTCAGGCAACTTGCTACGCTATAAATGGCCTAGAGGCCTAGATGATGAGCGATAATTTTACTCGTGAAAAATGGGTAGATGTTCCATAGTTCAATGGAAAAAGAGGGTAAACAGGAAAGACATGTGAGTTTTTTATAGGGAGAAAACCGTTGGAAAAAATCATCAAAACATATCCAAAACTAAAACTACCTGAGCAAACCTGAACATGATGATTTTGTTCTGTGTTTCTAAGACATGGCAGCCATGTCCGCAGCTCCTGAGTTGCTGGTGCTGAAGATATTGGGTTTCACCATGACTCCTGCAGCTCAATGGTGGCTGTGGTGTTCAATGTAAAACTACCCATTACCCTCTGGTAATTTAACATAGCTATTGAAAATGGTGATTTAAAGTTGATTTACCCATTCAAAATTGTGATTTTCCATAGCTATGTTAAATTACCAGAGGGTAATAGCGCATTTCTCCCATTAAAACCTGGATTTTATGACTTTTTGTCCCATTTGAATGTTCAATTTTGTCCATGTCGCTGATTTCCATGCAATGGCCTAATATTAGTGCAATATCCAGCAGCATTGCAACTCAGATTGTGGCTTTTCCATGCCAGTCTCAACTGGCCTGCGGATGAATCAAGCCTCGAAAACTGGGAGAGTTTTGAGATCCCATGACGGATCCTAACGGTGCTGCTATAATGTCAACCCTGGATTAATAAACCCATAGGCTGTTTAATTGGGGGGGTACCATTTCAGTATCGGATTATGACTATTGGAGGAGTACCCCCCTAATTAATAAACAATGGTTTATTAATCCGGGGTTGACACTATATGGTGCTCCATGGATCCCATCAATGTCAGCCCCAGTCATGTTAGCATTTTTCTACCAGCACCGCACCATGGATCCGTCATGGGAGATTTTTTATTCACGATTTGAAGACCTGATATTTTTTTTTACACAACTGCGCCAATGGAACTATTCTCCAACACAACTGCGCTGCACATTAATACCATCCGGTAAACTAACATGACTATGGAAAATCACCATCTTTAATAGATAAATCAACTATAAATGGCTATTTTCAATAGCTATGCATGTTAGTCATTACCAGACCATAGCTGTTTGGCGAACATCACCAGATTTGAACCCATCAAGGTCACAAAAAACCATAATCCCATCCCATGGGCCCCCCATCCTCCCCTCCAGTTGCTCGCTATGTACAACGAACATCTTCCATCCACCATCCCCAGTCCAACCTCTCCCATCCCATCATCCACCAATAATGTCCGTTTGGTAAAAATAGCTTCTGGGCCGGGAGCTGGTATACCATCTATCAGAATCTATCATCAAACAAACCTGTTTGATAGGGCTTTGTTTGTGAACAAAGCCCTCTTTTTCATCAACCGATCAATAGGAATTTGGGTCATCTATGTCATCATATGTCATCCATCATCATCCACCACCATCCAACCCCACCCCATCTGGGTAAATTACAATATTTCACTAACCTGAATTAAGGCCATATTGGGGATGATTTCCCTTACTAACCATTATTCCAGTGAGGGAGAACAGTGAGGTCGTTATACTTTGCCCAGACTATATAGTAATAACCATTAATAATCACTATATAGTAATAACCACTAATATAATGATAATAACTGGTGGTAATTAATAATCACTATATAGTAATAACGACTAATATAGTGATAATAGTGGTCACTAATATAATAGTAATAACCATGATTTATGGGTATATAATCCCTATATGGGTAGTAATAATAATAATATGCTTAATCATATAATCCAGTAATATCCATATCCATTAATAATCACTATATAGTAATAACCATTAATAATCACTATATAGTAATAACCACCAATATATCTGGGTTAATATAATAATAGTTATAATGATAATCACAATTAATAACCCAGATCCCATCCACCGCTCCTTGCGCTCCCTGGAACTCCGAGGCCTTCTCCACCGCCCCGTCGCTGCGAGATCGCACCTCGCTGGGCGAGTCGCACTCCTGGAGCCCCAGCGCATCCGGGCGCCTGGGCGTGGAAGGGAAGGGAAAATGGACCCAGAAACCCCTGGGAAATTCATGGAAAATCATGGAAAAACATAGGATTGCATAGGGATTTTCATGGAAAATCATGGGATTTCATAGGGATTTCAAAGGGATTTTCATGGAAAATCATGGAAGATCATGGGATTTCATAGGGATTTCATAGGGATTTAATATGGGATTTAATGGGATTTCATAGGGATTTCATAGGAATTTTCATGGGATTTTCATGGAAAATCATGGGGTTCAATAGAATTTACATGGATAAAACTGGTAAAACCCATGTCAAACCCACAGATGTTCCTGGGACTACCCACGGTTTTTCTCGTTGAGATCTTCCATTTTTGAGCGGCAAATTTCACGGATTTCAAGGATTTTTGGCATGCTCTGGCTGCGGAAGGGGAGTGTGATCTGCCAAGAATCACTGGTTCCCCAGGCTAACTGGTTGGTGGTTGAGCCACCCCTCTGAAAAGGTTGAGCCACCCCTCTGAAAAATATGAGTCAGTTGGGGTTACTAACCACCAATATATGGAAAAAAAGGTTCCAAACCACCAACCATCTAAGAATAGAAAAGGTGGCTCCTATCAAAGAGAAATCCATAGAAATCCCACAAATCCCACAAGAGCAACCACTGCCACTTGGAAATATTCACGCAACTCCCAGATGGAAATTCTGGGGTCAAGCATCAAGGCGTCGGTTGGTTTTTTTTTGCTTTGGTTCTTACCCCCAGCCAAGCTACAACGTGGACTTGATGTTGTCGATGATGCCATCACTCTTCCAAGAATTCCTGGAGAGCTCTGGAAAGGACCCAGGAACACCTCCCATGGACAATGGCCAATTTATAGATGATTTACCTGTTAAATCGTGACAAACATGGTGATGTTCCATGGCTATGTTAAATCACCAGGGCGTACACTCTAGCGATCTAGCCATTTGTTTCGCCCAATTGGGTTACCACAACAACAACAACAACAACAAACAACAACAACAACAACAACAACAACAACAACAACAACAACAACAACAAACAACACAAAAAACAACAACAACAACAACAACAACAAACAACAACAAACAACAACAAACAACAACAAACAACAACAAACAACAACAAACAACAACAACAACAACAACAACAACAACAACAACAACAACAACAACAACAACAACAACAACAAACTGCACAGTGGTCATGGCTGGATGGTACCTGTTAGCGAAGTTGAAGTTGATGACATATTTAAGTAGCTCAATGAGCCACAAATTCTCAATGACCTACGGCCTCTGAGGTTGCAACATCCAACTGCAACATGTGTTGCAGCAGTACGTTCGTAGCATCAATTCATCCAAGTTTCTTTTGAAAGGCATTCCACCAATACAGATTGTATGACACCACCTTCACCATATTTCCAGATTCAGGGTCTCGAGTTGTGGTGGTTGTGGTGGTCGTCAAGCTACAGCTGATCTGATAAAAGGTCTTACCTCAAGGCGGAAGGTCTGTCAGTGAAGAAGAAAATGACTAGACTATACTAAACTATACTAAACTACAGTGTATGGAAGAAATCTTGCACCAGTCGATAGCTGCTTTATCCCATTGTTTATAGGGTTTCAACCATCCTTTTGGTGCAGGATTTCCCACCCATCCACAGTTATCTCTTATGCATGGCTCCAGATCACAAAAAATTGGCATTTCAAGACTTGGATGCTTAAAGAAGTAGCCAGGTCCTACATCTGGATCCATTTGAAGTGATTTGAGTTATGGGAAGCCACTGATCTCAAGATATCTCAAGGTCAACCATGTCTTAACCATCCCATGATGTCTATCGGAAGCCCAAGCCGGCAGGAAGCAATCCCCATTGGTTCGGCTCGATTCACCGCCAGTGAAGCTCCTCAGTGGCGGATTTGAAACCAGAGTTTTCACCAGGTCATCCGTTCTACTCAAAAGGGCTCCACAAGTTCAGCACGTGTTGTTTTCCCCTGACATCTGTGACTGGGAAGGAGAAGCCCAAAACTAATTAAGGCATGTCCAAAACAATTTTAAAACGAGATGTTCCACGGGCATGTTCAAGGGCTCCTGGCTGACCAATCCTAAATCCCTGGAGGCAAAACCAAAGATCGCCTTCAACCGGGCGTACCTGGTCGGTGATTAACCGAAGAAATCTGAATCATTTAAGGAAAATCATCCCAAATACGGCCAAATACGGGTGAATAGTCAAAAATCCTGAACCATGTTGAAACTCACCAGATCAATGATTGCACTGTTATATACTTATATAGCTAGTGCCCTATTCATGTTTCCTTGTTTGAATGAGCCACTTCCCATACAAAGTGGAGCCCCCGTTTACGACTAGCTGGTGAGTTTATATATAACCCCAATTTTGCTATGGTTTATGATAAGTAGTCGATACTAGTAGATCATAGTAGATATTAGTAGTATTACCAAATGTCCATGTATGGAATATTTACCAACATTTACCCTAAAAATCACCCAAATGTAGGTAAATATACCAGCACCATGGAGCATATGGGATTCATAGGGGTTATCTGGTTGGTGGTTTTTTTCACCATCTTGAAAAATATGAAAGTCAATTGGAAGGATTATCCCATATATTATGGAAAATCAAATTCATGTTCCAATCCAAAAACCAGTTATAAAATGTGATAAACCAACCAACATGTCACTGGGAGGCCCCCAGTTTAATCACCCCAGTTCTCATGGAACCATATGGAACGCCAAGAGGCCGATCCTTCAAGAAGCACCTGCCCCACTGTGGGCCTTGGTTCCCCATGGTTCCCCCGAAAAAATCGCTGAAGTCCCTGGGAATTTCAATGGGGTTTTCTTGTAAAATTTCCCTTAAACCAATCCATTGATTGAACTCAAGTCATGGGAAATCAGCAAGCCTCTCAGCAATTTCCGGAAGAGTGACTGGGGAGGGGATTTCTTTAGCAAACATCCCACCCGGTGATCAAGGAAACAAGGGAAAAGACTGCGGAATTCCAAAAGAACACATTCAAAGTTCATATGATTCATGGTTTTAAAGATATTCAACCCGACGAATCTTCCATAAATCCTATAGTTGAATGGTGAACAAAAAAAATGACCGAACGGATGAGTGACTGATCAGTAGTTACCCTCTGGTAAATTAACAGTTTGCTTTGGAAAATCACAATGTTTAATGGGTAAATCAACTATAAATGGCCATTTCCAATAGCTATGTTAAATTACCAGAGGGTGAACCCCTTCATAGTTGCAAATTATGCATTATCGTTCTATTCCGAATCGTGACCTGCGCTTTCCGGAAGTATCGCACCAACAAGTCATGATTCATGACTCGTTTCGTTGTACGCAACATGATCTTTCTTTGGGAAGGACACTTAACACGTTTTATACGAAAGAAACCTCTGCTGCATTGCCTTGAACCTGTGGAACTTGGTTTTCCAGCGATATCGCGGTGCAAATGCCAAAACCAACACAGCCTGAATCCTCAAAGGGCGGCCCACTGGAGCAATTCGTGGAGGCCATCTAAAAAAAGGTGCTTCCCAAGGAAAAGCAACATGAAAAGCCCTTAGAATCTACACCTCAATGTTTCATCTCAGCCATAAATTCCCAACAAGGCTGCGACGGATACCCTCTGGTAAACTGTCCCATAACTATGGAAAATCACCATTTTTCAAGGGTACCATTTTTCATGGGTAAATCCACTATAAATGGCCATTTTCAATAGCTATGTTAGTCATTACCAGAGGGTAAATCCCATTAGATCACTATTAAACCACCATAAAATAACCATTTATAGTGGGTAAATCACCATTTTCCTATGGTTTTCCACGTTTGACATAACCAGAGGGGTATACCCGTCTCCACCAAGCTGCATCGCGCGAAGGATCTGCATCCTTCACGTTGCTCACAGGCTTCCTGACACTTCTCCAACTCCGTGGTCAACACCATCCTGGTGAAATCCAACAGAAATCCAGGGAGAAATCCCATCATTTGAAGATACGAAAAAAACACCATTTTATATTATTTTTATATGGTTATCCTGGTGAATAACATAAGAAATACCATATTATAATATAAGAATAATCATTTGATGGTTATGGATGTACTTATACTTATATATATATGTTTATATCATATTACTATATATCATATTTTTGGATGGTTATGGTTATGGATACTTTGGCATTTGCAAATGAAATATAACTATTATATAGTATTATAATTATAACTGATTTAACTTTGAGCATGTGAAAACCATCAGCAAATTGGAATCTTCCTACGAGTTCTGGATGGTAGTCCGATGGAATGGAATGTTTCGTCCTGGTTTCTACATCACCCATTCCATACATTTCCCTGCCCGGAAAACTCTGCAAAAACCGTTTTTCAATGGTGTTGTGCAAACGGCGGAATAAATTTTGGCAATGGCCATGCCAGTTTTTTTGCAATATGGAGTTATTTTCACGTGTTGTGAAACCGCTGTGTCTGAACATCTGATGCTATGCTGGGCGCATATGGATTTCCTGGTGGTGTTTTGTGTGTTTCAAAACGTCCACAAACGTCCAGAATCTCCCCACCGAAACCCAGCTGAACTCACCTGAAATGGCCCTGCAACAAGAATAGATGTACCAAACATGGCGGTTGAGCCGCCTGAAAGATATACCCTCTGGCAATTTAACATAACTATGGAAAATCACCATTTTTCATGGGAAAATTCACTATAAATGGTGATTTTCCATAGTTATGTTAAATTACCAGAGGGTATGTTAGATTATGTTAGAATCATTGATATTAATTTATAACAATCACCCAAAAATAGGAAAAACTACGGATGGTGGCCATCAAGCAAATTCTAAAACCACCAACCATAGACACATTGACTGGTTAAATCCGCGTTCTATTCCGAGGCCCTGGCAGACAGGTTTTTTTTTGTCCAGTTTCCACTAAAACTTGCTTGTTTTCAGGGTCAAACTCAGGATGGTGCCCACTTATGAGTTGGTTTATAAACCCCATGAACTAGTTCGTTATATCTACCATAAACCATAGAATTCAGCCACAGCCATATCTCAACTGAACGCTGAAGGGGGGCCCATCGCCAAGTAACCCTAGGCCCTGGCCCTCAACACTGGCCACACCATCCAAACTGGCGTAGCAAAGACCTGGAGCGCGAAGGATCGGGATTTGAACCGATCTGCTGATGTATACAGATCTTTTGCTGGGATGGTTTGCTACCTAATTACACATCTATTATACGTAGTATACATACACACACACATACATATATATATAATTAATTAACTAATTAATTATATATACATATATATATGTGTGTGTGTGTGCAGCATTATATACCTATATAGCTACAAGACTTTGAGCTGTACTATATATATAGACACCAAATGAAACAAACACATATGAAGCTGTTCATTCCACCAAACATCGGGTTGGTGGTTCCGGCGGATCTGCGAACAAATCGTCAACTTGAAAATTGTCTGAACAAAGGATGCATAGCCATGAGTTGGTAGGACTACCTCTCTCCATAACCTCTGGAGTGATGGCTGTGGTTCAATGGTGATGGCATGTGTTCAATTTGATTTTTTTTTTAAGGCAAAACCAAGTGATGGACAACCCAAGCGGAAGGTAGACAGAACGCCTCCAGCTATTGTGGTTGTTGCCACTGTTGTCGTTGTCGTCGTTGTTGTCGTTGTCGTCGTTGTTGTCGTTGTCGTCGTTGTGGTGGTACTTGTTGTTCCACAGGCAGTCTTGAAGTAGGTCTTGCAGTTGCCTAGGTACCATCTGGTTATTTAACATATATAGCCATGGAAACCCCCTTATAAACGGAGGTTTTAATGGGAAAATCATCTATAAATGGGCCATTTTCCATGGCTATGTTAAATAACCAGAGGGTAACACCGGTAACACCTTGTAGACCCAGAATGCATACGGCACCCGTGGACTGAACGAAATCTGTCTTTGCGCCCCAGTTTTGAGTTTTGACCCACACATGACCCACAACTGGTGAGTCGTAACAGCCTACAACACCAAGGGGAACACCATGGCTTGGCTCCCCAAATCTTGAGCCCACTATCCCTCGGCTGAGGCCTGGAAGGAAACAAAAACAAATGGCTTTGCCTATGACTAGGGCACCCTGAAATTTGATCATTTGATTTGATGATGTTTGACTTGGCAATTTTATGTGGTATACACCACATTTTCAGACACACCCAAACAATCTTAAATAGTTGGTTATAGCATGATCATGCATTATCATGCGTTACAGGTTGGTGGTTTCAACCCCTCTGAAAAATGATGGAGTTCGTCAGTTGGGATGATGAAATTCCCAACATATGGAAAGTCATAAAATTCCATGGTTCCAAACCACCAAACAGATTATAATGCATGATCCAACTATAATAACTATATCTTCATGATAAAAATATCCCCCAAAATTCTCCCCATTTTTCGGGGGGACAGGTGCCCAAGGCGCCGTTCACGCGGACGGCCTCGTTGCCTGTGAGGCTCCGATCCTTCAGGAAGCATCGGTTCCATTGAGGGCCTCAGAACGGGATGACTGCTCCAGTCGTCAGGTCGTCAGAACGGGGGATAAAACAATTCTACAATGTGAGGCCCCCCAGTTATAAGTTGGTTTAGATTCGCCCCAGTAACTAGTTCGTTATAAGTACCATAAACCATAGTTATTGGAGTTATAAACCAACTTAGCTATCTTGGGGGCCTCACATTGTATGAATCTTTATTAATGGGTATATATATATATGTGTGTGTGCGTGTGTGCACATATCATGTGTGTGTGATCTGTTATATATGATATTATGATTCTGATAGTTTATTAAGTGGTTTTATATCAACAAGGGTACGGCTGTGGAGTGTGGACATGAGTCAAAAGACTTGTGACTTGATTTGTTGATTCAAGGGACTCTACATGTGCTGCATTTTGTTTTTGCAACGCAAATACGGTAAGTCTTGTCTTACGCCTGGGACGTGGGAACCCTGCATATTCCGAGACGAGGTCAACGGCATCTTCGGTCCTTTCGTTGAGATGCCACGAGGGTCACATGCCAACAAGCAAACATCACCAAACATCATCACCAAGTGCTGTTCTTTTTGTGGGGCCATTGTCACAAAAATCACCAGAAAAAAAGTTCACAAAGTTCACAGCTGTCTAAGTCATATTTTTCTGCTTCCATCCATGGTCGATCCAAGAATTTTACGACTGCCAAGTAGCAAAGCGCAAAGGATTTGCAATTGGCCTTACCTCAGGAAGTCTTGGATCTATGATTGGCTGTGCCAACTTGCTATTCAGGTGCTTGGAAATCAGTGTGCCCTGATCATTCCTGATTTACCATCTGGTTATTTGACATAGCCACGGAAAGTCACCATTTTTAATAGGTAAACCATCTATAAATGGGCCATGGCTTCCATGGCTATGTTAGTCATAACCGGAGGGTAAATTGGTTCCAAGGGACTAGTTGAACCCATGGAATGATTACCTGAATATACCCATCATGGTAAATCCATCGTTTTCTGCATCCGATGATTTACCAGGTACTTATCATATCATCATATTCATGCCAAGTCATACCATATCATATCACATCATCAACATCATACCATACAACGTTATGGCATATCATTATATCATATATCACATATCGCAGAGATATCACATCCCAAATGCTCCATGGTGCTGGACAATTTACCAACATTTACCAACATTTACCAACATTTACCAACATTTACCAACATTTACCAACATTTACCAACATTTACCAACATTTACCATAATTTACCATCATTTACCCTAAAAATCACCAAGTTTTGTAGGTAAATATATCATACATGAAGCATATGGGTATCACATCATGTGTTCCCTGAACTCCCAATCCTTCATCACAACCTTAGGCCAACCGGTGCCTTACGAGATGATCCAGAATTGAAAATGGTCCCAAAATAGCGAGCAAACTTCCATCTCCAAAACATGTGATGCAGTTATATTAAAATTATCCACTTCTATCCCCATCATTACATATAATTACCATATAATTATATGGTAATTATATGTAATGATGGGGATAGAAGTGGTAACCATCAAATTGTCTCCATCACTCTTCAACTTCGACGTCGCGTCACCGCTGCAAGCTGTCCGACACTTCTCCAGCGATGCAGTGTACTCAACCCCGACGGAAGCGCCTTCGATGCTCGCGACGCCGTTCAGGGAGCCGTAGCAATCCTGGCGAAGCGCCGAAAACTGGGTCAAAAACTGGAGATTTCATCAGGAAATCTTGGAGTTTCAAGGAACAAAACATAGAGACATAGAGGTTCCAAGAAATTCCCGGAAACATGTGGCCTTGCCGACTAGGTGGATTCCAGGGTAAAATGGGGAGTTGACCTACATGGGAGGATTCATGAGGATTCAACAGGAATGTCAGTCTTACCATTGAAGAACTGGGAAGGACAAACTCCCATACCTTGCTGTTGAACATTTGAACAGGTGCTAAAAATGACTGGGCTGGGCTGCAGTTTTTCCACTGAAGTTCACTAAAAAAATCACAGGAAATGCGGGTGCGTTCGTAACTTTGGTAACTTTTAATAGTATTTCTATGGGATTTCCATTGGTATTTAAATCCCATCTGTTAATTTCTGAAATCCACTGGTTACTTTTTTTAAACTTAAATCCCATAGAAATCCCATGGAAATCCCATTAAACTCTGGTAAACTTAAGAAATTCTATGATTTCTATGGGAATTTAATGATTTCATGGTAAACTTAAGGATTTCTATGGGATTTCTTCGGAAAGCCGGATTCTGTCCGGTCATCCCCGGAACATCGTTCTCGCCTCTCCAGTGGTCTGGCAGGTGCACAGCATATCGCTGGTTCCAGTGATGGCCTGCCACAAGAATCCCAAAGATTTATAATTATACTTAGATATTATCCTATCAATAGTTTAGTTATAGATATAATGGGATATAATGGGATATAATGGGATATAACGGGATATAATTATAGGTATATAACATATAATTACCATATAATATAATTACCATATAATATAATGGGTAATCCCATATATATAATCATATAGTTATAGTTATTTAATAGCTATGGATATCAATACCCTCTGGTAAACATACAAATTATATGGGATATAATTTTTTTATATGGGTATATAATTAAACTATGTGGGATATAATGGGATATATGTGGGTATATAATAGTTAGATATTAATGTTTGGGATATAATGGGATATAATTATAAATGTTGTAGATATAGTTAGATATCCCATTTTTCGATTGTTTAGTTATAGTTATAATGGGATAGAATGGGATAAAATTGGATATAATTATAGGTATATAACATTTAATATATGGGTACATAATTATATACTATATTATACCTCATAATCCCATAATCAATACTTATAGTTATAAAACTGATAGTTATAGTTATTTATATAGATATAAAACTAATAGTTGTTTGATAGTTATGGATATCAATACCCCCTGGTAAACGTTTACATAACTATGGAAAATCAACATGCTATTAATGGGTAAATCAACTATTTTTATGGCCATTTCCAATAGCTATGTTAAATTACCAGAGGGTATAAATACTATACTATACATCATAATCCCATAATCCATAATATATCATATAAAATGCCACAAACATCCTGTAAGAGATGGGATAACATGGGGGTTTCCGGAAATGGAGGTACCCCCATAGCTGGATGGTTTATTTCATGGAAAATCAATCTATAAATGGATGATTTGGAGGTACATCAGACATCAGGAAACCTCCACTTGGAAGTTTTTGGGGCAAGGGACGTGGATCAAATACAGGGTAAGGCATCGTGGCAATGTGAACATCATCGGCGAAAAAAACTAGTTCAATAGGTGAAGGATGACAAGGAGTGTGAAGAATCGTAGTCCTACTATCCATTCATACCAATTTTTCTGGAAATTCCGAGGTGAATCAACTGTGGTAATGTTGTTTCCATGTTGAATTGCCAAAAGGGCAGAGGGATCGGGAGGGCCGACTGCTTGATTTTCCATTCCAGCCCATATCAAACAACCCTTTCCCATCCTTTCCCCAAGAGTCAGTAACTTGAATCAAACAAATTGTGAAGAAAATCCAAAGAATCTCAATTGGCTCCTGGTCTGCCCTGTGCCTCATCACAGGCTTTCTCCTCTTCTACTTTGCATGACCTTGGGAGATATCGACATGTGCAACCTGGCGTAGTTATAGTAAGACTATGGCACTATGGTTGAAGCAACGTGTAAAGCCAATGGAAAATGAATCACAACTACCCTTGATGGGAAATTTCCCCCCAACTTACCCTTTGGTAACTTCCCATAGAAATGGAAATCAGCATGTGTGATAAGGTAAAACATCCATAAATCTGGCTGAATCATAAATGTGTGTGGTCTAAATCCCACATAATACATAAATACCATAACAATCCCATAACTAACTGGTTAATTTCGGAGTGTATGGGATCATCATGACACCCCTTTGCAACCATCATTCCAGTGACGTCAGAGTGAAGTCATTATAATTCATCCAAATTATATTGAACATCATTAGGGGTTATATACATAGAGGCTTACATGGGATTATTATACCATGATATACACTCACATTGAACATCATGAGGGACTATATGTCGAGGTTTATATGGGATTATACCATGATATACCATATATTGAACACCATTAGGGATTATACGTAGATTATTACACTATAAGATACCATGTGTAATACTGTGAATGGAAGAATTCCTGCACCAGTTGATGGTTTATCCATTATTTATAGGGTTTCAATCATCCTTTTGGTGGCGCAGGATTTCGCAACCATCCACAGTATTAGTCGTGTTTTCATATCATATGATATAATACCATATGTTGATATTTATCATATTTCATAAATACAATCACATGGTATTATGTCGAAATATATTTGCCATATGTTGATACACTCATGCTTCTAAACAATGTCATAAACCATCCCCCAGTCGTCACCATAAATAAATGGGTGGTAATATCACCACCATAAATAAATGAGTATGTAGTACCCTCTAGTAACATAGCTATAGAAAATCACCATTTGGAATCTTGAAATAGGTAAATCCAATAATTATAACTGTAGTATTTTCAATAGCCATGTCAAATTACCATATGTTCATTTCTTCCTTAAACCAATCCATTCAGTCCCTTTTCTCCTTCGCTAAAGCACAGCACTCGTCACCGCCCAGGCACTCGTCTTTCTCCTCTGCCGCCGCTACGCAGCGATGTCCGAAGCTTTCGCCTCGGGACCAAAACAACAAATGCTATGGGTATAGCATGGGTAAACTAACATAACTATGGAACATCACCATTTTTCATGTGGGTAAAGCAGCGAACTAAATGGGCCATGGCTTCAATAGCAAACTGATAGTTTACCAGAGCATGGGCAAACCAGCCATCATAATCCATCATAATCATAATCCATAATCCATCATAATTTGAATCATAATCCATCAAATTCCATCAAAATCCATCATAATCCATCATAATAGCATCTTTAGATTATGATGGACCAGTAATAAACCTATTATCCAGCTATCATAACAATGTTCCATCATAATCTATCATATTTCCATATTCTGGATATAGGCCATACTGGAAGGATAAACAAATGCTTCCCCTGTAGGACATTAAGAACAAGGATTTCAACATGTAAAAAAAACACATGTGAACAAATTGGTGAAATGAACCATCATTTCATGGTGTTTATTTGACAGAAATTGAAGCCATTCCAAAATCCCCGTGTGTGGTGCCTACGGGGGGTTGTACCCAAATTTATCCCGGATAAGTTTCTTGGGGCCAAGCTGTTTTTTCGGAATAAATTTCCATTCCCAAAAAAGGGCACGACCTCCAGGCGTACAACTTTGGGACCATGGGGGCAAACATCTCTGGATAAAGTTCCAGTGGCCAAGGTCCTGTTTATCCCTTCGCAAGTCTCCAACAAACTCCGCTTCGAGAAACTCCACACTTTTCTTTGGTTGCAACCCCAGTGTCTCTGAATATTTTTCCATGGGACAACCCCCCTGAACTTTGAAAATACCAAAGTTGGGGCTGAATAAATTTCCCAGAGGGATATTTTTTTCCGGCACAGGGTCAGGAAAAGAATCCGGCCAGGGCCAGGACGAACCCGGGTTTCCAAATGTGGAATAGTCATATTATGTTTGCCATTTAATTTCACCCTTTTCGAATAGCTGGAGTCATCAGAGTTGGAAATTTCGGAGCATACGACTGGCGACTCCCAGCGAATCCCAGCGACTGCGACACTTTTTTGTTGGACCATCATCCTGGTCACCAGCACCAGTTGATACCCTCTGGTAATTTAACGTAGCTATTGAAAATGGCCATTTATAGTGGATTTTCCCATTGAAAATTGTGATTTTCCATAGCTATGTTAGTTTACCAGAGGGTATCCCATACCCATCTCAATGGTCATTCCAGGAACCGATTCATTGGAGGTACCTACCATATATAAGGCCTATGTAAGGGGATATACACCCAAAATATGGCCAAACATATGGTACTAACGTACCTCAATTTTAGGAACCTGAAATGGCCAAACATCATCCTGGTCGATATCCCATACCCATCCTTCTAAATCAAACCATGATGACCAACGTCCCTTGCCATCCAAAGCCAATAAGCCGCGATGTTGCCAAGTCATCCAAGTCACAATAGCGATCACAGCGATTGAAATTTTTCGTCAACACCTTGCTACACAATCGGTGATGCCAAATCCCAGCCGCTTTCCGGTAAAGGGTACTTCCCAGAAATGGATGGTTTTTGTTAGGGAAAATCCATCCATAAATGGATGATGACTGGGGGTACCCCTATGACTTAAGAAACCCCCAATTCTTCAACTGAGCGAAAAACTGAGACTTCTCCCGGCACTTCACTGAAGTTCCAAAGCTGAAATCAAGTCATGGAACAAAAACACGTGGATCCTGGACCCATCGTCCCGTTTCTTTTTCGGGGGCCACTCATGCGTCGCAAGCCGTATACCGAAAAATACCCCTGGGTGAGGATGATTTGTCCCAATAAACCAATTCTACTCTATAACCCCTTCACCCAAACAAAACTCTCATGTGTCAATGATATTCCGTATTCTAACTTTGGCGAAATCATGGCAAAAAATAATGGCAAAAATCATGGCAAAAAAAAACACGGTGACATCCCCAAAATAATCTTTGTCTGCTAGTATCATTTTGCCCTAGTGTTGCCCTTTACCCTCTGCTAAACTAACATAACTATGGAAAATCACCATTTTTAATGGGTAAAACAGCTAGTTATATATAAATTGCCGTTTTCAATTGCTATGTTAGTTTACCATATGAATTGCCATTATCAATAGCTATGTTAGTTTACCAGCGGGTATTTGGGGGATGATTAGCACCAAGGCGCCAGTGCTTGACAGTTGCCGCAAGTCTTTCCGTCCACATCGGGCCAGGCATCGAAGTTCGCGCAGCTCAAGGTGTCTGAGTCTACGCGGACTCCTTTGGCGATGTCGGCCCAAGTTTTTAAGTTGGTAAACATGTTAGATGGAAAATTAAGCTATATGTAAAATCCAATCCAAAAATATTGTGATGAAATGAAGTTGTTCTACATATTTTTGGAGATTCCTATACAGAAGTGGGGTTCAATATATAGATAAATGGGTAAATTAAAACCCTGATTGTAGTTTCGGATCTTGTTGGATCTAGTCAATCTAGCCATTTTTAAGGGGCCTTTCCTTAAGCCCCAAGCAACCTCTCCCATCTCCAAAAACCGCCAGCAAGTTGCTCGAAGTGAACTGCCTTGCAGCGAGATTTTCCGAGAGAAACTTGGGGGAAGCCCAAAATCATTACCTGTCAAGTTAAGCATTGCCGTAGTAATCTGAATGAAATTCATCATCGATAATTAAGGCTTATACTCAGTGGTTTCTAACTAAATTCCACTATATATATATGGGGGTTGATCAAAACATAGTTGCCGGTGTGTTATTAGAAATGACCTTGCGCCCGCCCTTGCGTTTCCTTGCGCTCTTCAGGGTTTTTATTGTGTTCCATTACATAGATTGAAATATGTATTTAAGAAGTGATTGCCGCAAAAAGTTGCTCAATTCAAGGGGGTGTTCACTGATCCAGTACGCTGTGCAACACAGACTTTTTTAGCCTTCGGAAGCAAAATCTGATGATTCGGAGCTCGAATTCTCAGAAGTTGAAGATTCTGAGGAGCTCTACCTACAGAGGAAATTTGATTCCCAAAACGGCCATTTCGAGCCAGA
>Ga0126342_10000244_pt1 | contig 50042 bp, 34 predicted proteins | sample Cyp1metagenome_FD_92528 | JGI IMG/M metagenome (GOLD analysis project Ga0126342, IMG submission 92528) | Coral microbial communities from Lord Howe Island, Old Settlement Bay, Australia - Cyphastrea 1 metagenome | ecosystem: Host-associated > Invertebrates > Cnidaria > Coral ...
ACTCCTCTTCTCGACTGCCTATAACACAGCTTTCATATATCGTTTCTAATATTGCGTCTCCATACTAACAAGAGAAGACCCTGCTCCTCTACGCTCTCGGGCCATCCGTCGTCTAGTTTCTTATTTTTTCCAAAAAATAAATATTTATAGAACGAATAGAAATAGCAACATCCCAACATCATAATAATAATATATCATATATATATACATAAAATAACATATACACAGATAAATAAATAAATAAATAAATAGATATACGATACATGATATATAATATATAGCTATTATATTGACATATACATCGCATTTGCACTCCTCCACTCCGCGCTTGATTCTATCTCGGGAGTCACTTCTCAAGTCAGTGGTGCAGCTGTGCCACGGTTCTTTTTGATTTGTGAGTTAGGGAACTAAAAAGATATGGAAACTCAGCTTGTGGACCAAACAATCTCGATAATCTCGTTGTAAGTTGGATGATACCTGAAATATCCTTAAATTTGATCCCAGATTGCTTAGATTTCAATACCCAGCATACCTCTTGACCTGTTGTCACAGGTTTCACCGAAACAAATCACAACGATGTGATAGACAGACAACCACCTTTGGGAACAGTTTGGTCAGTTGGTGCTGAGCACATCTGAGAAAAGTGTTTGGAAAAGTACGGAAAAGTTACTGTGTATTAAATGTCAACCCAGTAACCCCGGTTGATATAGACTGCTACTTCATTCATCCCCCCCAATTGACAGCATAAGGGGTTGATTAATGCGGTCTTGGCATTATAATTTCAGGCATTCATTCTGAGACAACGCCTGGTTGGTTCATAGCCCATTTTTGTTGGTTGTGCATGTCGAAGCCGAACTGATAGCCCAATGGTGAGACATTGTCAGCTTATATCAGCGTTTTTCACCGCCTCCTAAGTCTCTTTGGGGGTAGCTGAGCATCGACCTTTGAAGCAGAAAGTTCTTGCATTTTGTTGATCGACCGAGTGACTTGAGTGAGCGTGTGGCGACATGCCACATTGCTAAGGGTAAACCCTGGCGAACAGTTGCGTATACAGAGTGCTTGTTTGATGTCATTTTATGAACGAAGATTCTCTGTAAACAAATTATTGTTTCTTTGGCACTGTTATTATGTGCTGTATGCACACCCGGGGCCTGGCTTCTGGATGGGTATATTTACCCGCCGTGTTTACCTCGTCAAGACTGTCAGCTGTTTTTCCCTTGTCAGGAACTTGTTCCTCCTCTGGGCGTTGCCGGACCCGAGCACTATGCAAGATAAGATATCAGACAGAATGTCCGAATGTATGAATGTATGTTGTCAGGTTGTAACTTCGGAAGATATGTCAGACTGAATGTACTGTAATATGATGTAAAATGTTACAATACATTTGGATAGAATGTCGGAATACATGCCAGTTCGAACGTCAAAATATAAGTCATATAGAATATTAAAATCTTTGTCAGATGGAATCTCCACATAATTCCAGAACATGTGTCGGGTAGGCTGCCAGACAAAATGTCAGGTCCGAATAATATACCCGTATTACGTGTCAGATTAAAATAGTCAGATAACATGTCGCAAATATGTCGGGTAGAGTGTCGGATTTTATGTCAGTCCCAGCGTCAACAATACGTCAGATAAAATGTCAAACGGGATACTAGATAGACTGACAGAGTTTATGTCATATAAGATGTCAGAATATCTATGTCAGTTAATGGGGATCACCCGAAGGAAAGTTATTGTTTGACACATGTGCAGTCATGTGCAGGACAATTTCGACACGAGTTGTAAGCATAAACTATAAGGCTCAAATGAACAGTAGGTTGACACATGTTTGTTTGAAATTTGTGGTATAGTTTTGTTGGCATAGTTTTTGGCAGGGGTTGATAAACAAACATAACTTGTTCATTCCCATTCGAAATGACCAGAGAGCAAAAGCCATACCCCCGAAACCCCATTGCTCTACCTTCCCATCACACACACACACATATATATATATATCTATTACACCCACATACTTACTCGTTGTTTGCCATTCCACTTGCCACGCTGGGATACACTGCTCCCAATACAACTGGAATGTTACACTGTGTATGTCAGACAGCCCATGAAGTTTAGATACATGGCTACGTCCAAAAATGGTGGTGTTCACTCCCTTTTCTCTAGTCATTGCCATGAAACAACCCATGATCAACCATAGGAATATTCGGGGGCTTTTCCATTCAGTTTTCACCAACCAAACCCGGCGAAAAATGGATTTCCAGCTCGCATTTCTTGAGCTCGGTCGATAGTTTGAAGCTTCGAAGCCAGGGGCATCCGGGGGGATCGCGTCCAAGGCAGAGGGAAAAGAACTGTATTGGCTTCAACAGAAGCATCCAACATGGTGCCCCCCAAGATACGTGTAGCTAAGTTGGTGCACATATCTCCAAGAGGCTTCATGGAAGATATAACATGATATAACTCTATATGTATATGTATATAGTCTAGTTAATGCATGTTAATGGGAGTTATAAACCAACTAACATAGCGTTTGGGGGCCCTAATCTTGTGGGCTTCAAGGAGTTCATTGAGATGATGGAGCCATGATCCAGTGGTTATGGAGCCGTTGAAATTCCTTGAACTGAATGAGGATTTTCTATAGCAAAACATGTTTGATTACCAGAAGGGTACCATCCCAATAAATCATTGGTTATATATATATACCCATTATAACTATACTACTATACCGGTATATGTATCCATTGTAGATGGTTGAATCACGACTTACCATCTCAAATGGTAGCATCTTTGGGTGATCGCCCCTGGGTGATTGCGACACCAGGGACCCCTGGGAATCCCAGTGCAGGAATTTAGGGTTTTTTTCCGCACGAATTTCTTGCCATTTGAGAGGAATATGGGTATGGGTCAATACCTATAGATACATTTTTAGTGGGATGAACATCCATTTACCAGCTATTTTGGGGTTCACTAGGTACCAGGGTTTTGACCCATCCCCATATGATGACTCACCAGAGGATTAAAATAGGTACCCGATGTTCAAACAAAGCCATGAAGCCATCTTTGGTAGTCAAACATTTCATTTGAACCATTTGACAGGCCTCGTTTGTAGGTGATATACCATCCAAAGAACTTGATATGGACAAAAAAACATGTGAAGATAAATGTCCTAGAAAAACCAGGTATGTTCCATTTCTGTGAAATATAACATTTGAGTTTGCTGGAGATTACTAATATATAATGTTTCCTATCATGGTCCTACATCAACAGAACAGCTGATACAGTAGAATGGCCCTAAACAGGTGGGTGCCCTTGGTGAAATCAGTGATTTGGGGTGGTGTCCTGATTTTGGGCATCACCACTATCAATTGTACTTGACATATCTAAGCACATCGAAGTAGAACAGAAATTAGGGAATGGTGAAGTGGTTGAGGCAAAGATTAGAGGCATTTTTGACGCATTGACTGGTACTTGTATCACTTCCTTACAATTTTTGATGTTGTTCCACTCTTCAAAGCCAGTCACGTTTCTGCAGAAGTGAATGAAGTTGACAGACGGCTGTGTGGCATGAGCTGAGTGCCTGCTGACCTGAGGACTATGTCTTTTCAATCGCAAGCTTTCAAAGAAAGCTGGATTCTCACTACGTCGCTCGGTTTCATGTGTCTGAAAAATGCTGAAAATAGGATACTCTGGACTTCAATGGTTTATCATTTGAAACTGCATCAAGGATAATTACAGCATATATCCTCTTCGTGGTGATCATGAAGACCACGACTTGTCTCGGAGGACCAACGTGTCTATGTTGTTCATAAAAAAAAACATGAGTTTACCATAGTTTACCCATTTTTTGTTGATTAAGTACCATCTGGCAATTTAACATGGCTAAGGAGTCTACGTAGAATGTCTCATTTGCAAATGATTTCATGTGAATTTACCCGTATACATTTGAATATATTTGACATGGTGAGTTTCCATAGCTATGTTAAACTATGTTAAATTACCAGAGGGTACGCCGATGTTTTGTTTCTTGTCGTCCAAACTAGTCATTGTGAACCTCACTGCCTCACACCTTCTGGTGCGAAGGTCTTTGATCAGAGGCCACCGCTGATGGAGGTTGGTAGTATCAAGCTGGGACATGAAAATGATGGGGAGATTTCTCTGAAAATGGGTGGTATGCCCGGCATGATCATCAAGCATGGCTGGGAAGCCCACTATAAATGGAGGCTTTGTTCGCTAGGAAGATCATCGAACTTTAACAGGGAATTTTCCGGCCATGTTTGACTCCCGGAGAGTAGGCATCGATGCATCATGGGATTTAATCCAATATGTCGGCCACAGGATATGACCAACCAAGTACAACCATCAACAGTCGGATGCACATCCAACTTATGATTTGGGGTTGTCCACGGGTTTTCATGGTCTATTCCAATTTATGGCCATCAAACAATACGAAACATGATTATCAACTACGGGATTTCGGGGGTGGTTTTTTCGGGCACCCAATTTTCAATCAAAGGCATGATTCAAAAACTGGCGGCCCCAATTTTGGCTGAGTTTAACAGGCATGGTGTTCGTATGAACCGGCCCTTTTTAGTACTCGTTCCTTAGTACCAAACGGTTTTCGCATGTCTTAGGATCTCTTTGTTTAACGTAGGCCTCTGGGCCAAACTCTTAGACCCTGAACTACAAAGGGTCCACGTGGGGGAGTTTTAGTCATATTTATAGTTATAGCCAGTTATAGCCGTAAAGCCATAGTTATAGTTATAGTATATTTGATCCATTTGGGTTTCAGATCTGCTCCTTCTGAAGATCACTGCACTGCATGAGCGCTTTGGCAAGGCCTTTTTCATTCAGCGGCTGCATGATGACTACAAGCAGAGTTTGGTGGATGCTGACTGCCCCAACCCTTTGATCATGGCTGCCATGCCGCTTGCAACGACTTGCTGCGGGTTGAGGGAATGCCGGGCATGCCCACAGGCTGTAAATATAGATAAATAGAAGTACAATTAGATATGAACGGAACTATCTTTATAGCCATATTTTGTATGTATGTATGTATGTATGTATGTATGTATGTATTATGTATGTATGTATGTATATATATATATATATGTACACAAATAATTAACATATACATCCATCCATCCAACCATCCATCCATCCGTCCGTCCGTCCATCCATCCATCCACCCATCCATCCATCCATCCATAGGTACATACATACATACGTACGTACGTACGTACATACATACATAATTAATTACATTACATTACATTACAGTACATTACATTACACTACATTACATTACATTACATTATATTACATTATATTATATATATATATATTATATTACATTACATTACATTACATTGCAAACAAACAAACAAACATACATACATACATACACATACACATGTATACATACACATACACATACACATACACATATACATGTACATATACATATACACATACACATACACATACATACATACATACATACTTACATACTTACATACTGACATACTGACATACTGACATACTGACATACTGACATACTGACATACTTCATGCATACATGCATACATGCATACATGCATACATACATGCATACATGCATACATGCATACATGCATACATGCATACATGCATACATGCATACATACATACATACACACATCATACATACATACACACATACATTCTTGCATGCATGCATACATACATAGATACATACCTACATAGATGCATAGACACATATAGACATAAATGCATATATACATAGACATATATAGAAACATACATACATAGCAAGACACATAGATACATACATAGATACATAGATACATAGATACATAGATATATACATACACACGTTCATACATAGATACATACATAGAAACATACATAGATACATACAGATATGCATATATACACACATAGATACATAGATACATAGATACAGACATACAACGTTACATAGATACATAGATTCATACATACATGACGATGATGATGATGATGAGGATGATGATGATGATGCTGATGATGATGACGCTGATGATGATGATGATGATGATGCTGATGATGCTGATGATGCTGATGATGCTGCCGCTGCTCATGATGATGATGATGATAATGATGGCGATGATGATGATGATGCTGCTGATGATGATGGTTGTGCTGCTGATGGTCATGATGATGATGATGTTGATGATGATGACGGTGATGTTGATGATGCTGATGATGCTGCTGCTTTTGATGATGATGATGCAGATGATGATGATGATGATGATGGTGGTGCTGCCGATGATGATGATGGTGATGCTGATGATGATGATGCCGATGATGATGATGATGATGATGACGATGATGATGATGATGATGATGATGCTGGTGATGATGGTGATGCTGCTGATGATGACGATGATGCTGCTGGGATGATGATGGTGATGCTGATGATGATGCTGCTGCTGATGATGATGCTGATGATGATGTTGATGTTGATGATAATGATGCTGATGCTTATGCTGCTCGTGATGATGATGATGATGATGTTGGTGCTGATGCTGATGGTCATGCTGACGATGATGATGATGATGGTGCTGGTGCTGATGATCATGCTGGTGATGATGATGATGATGATGTTTTGCCCAAAGATTGGATTGAAGATCTTTGCGTTAGCGCTTGAGTAGGGGCTACGCTTGCCAAAGATGCAGTTCTGACGTCACTGCCGCAGGATCGATTGAGTTCACAAGGTAACCATAGGTAACCATCAACATGTGCCCAAAATCTTCAGGTCAAAATCTGGGTACCTCATGTTAATAGTAAAACTTAACTGGACGGCCCTGAAATTGCAACACATACCTCCGGTAATTAAACATGTGGATAATTTTCAATTTATAGACTATGTTCCCATTGAGACACTTGTTTATAAGGCATTTCCGAGCTAGCCATGCTTGCTTCCTGGAGGGTAGCCACGTCTTTGGTGACTGAGTTTGCTGGCCGAGTTCCAACTCTTGGCCCCATCTTGGATTGACCCTCGACCTGGCTGTATGGGGAGCCAGTTGGAGCTACGAAAAAAAATGTGGGCCCCAACCACATGAGAGTTATACCTGTAGCATTTGTTTCGGGGGACGAACATCCATTCACCAGATCTTTGTTGATGTTGGGTTTTGAGTCTTTGAATGGTGTTGTTGACCCACCCCCAAATAGATATTACTACATAAGTATGAAGGTACCTCCTCCTAAACCAGATCTTCGAGCACCAGCAGTTGATCATGTTTTCCTTATCATTTTTGAAGCGGTTCCCTTATCATTTTTGATCCAAATGAAACTCCAAGGGTAGCAATGAAGATGGTAAAACCTTCAACCAGATCCTAGTATAAACAGGGACATGTAGGCAATCATGTAGCCATGGATCAAAACAGACAAAACAATACAAAACATATGTTGAAGGGGTTCATTGATCAGAATTGTTGATGTGAAAACCGCTCAGTATGTGTCGGGTGAAATGTCACCTGGGATTCTGGGAGCGCCAATCGGAAACGCAATGCCAATGCCAAACATTTCAGCCACTCTCAGAACTTGGATAGAGAAAACACATTTTTGGTCCCCTCGAATTTCTGGCAAATCTTTGGCTCTCTTGCATTTTTTCCACATAAACCAAGCCTGTGCAAGATTTCACAAGTGTGTGCCCCGACAGTTACAAGTTGGTTGATAGCCTGGTGGTTCACTAGGTCGGCATACTGTATCTACCAAAAACCCAACAGTCACTGGCGTTTTTTTCAACCAACTTAGCTAGTCTAACAACCTGGGGCACCACCCAGCGTGTTAAATCCCACGTATTGTATCCATTCATATTACCTGTTTTTCCCGCAAACAAAGAACATATATTGATGGTCAGCTAGCCATGAATCTCGTTCCTCTAATATTAAGCACCACTCAGAAACCATCGGAAACCATGGTTTAGTACTGGATTTACACATATTGGAACACATTGAAAGTGTGTTTAACATTAGGAGAATGGACGTATCAGCCATAATTTCACCAACTATAGATAAGAAATGATAAGAAGGGGTAAGAGTGGGCAGTACCATAATTCTATTCAATTATTACCAGCAATTAGACCCAAATTACCATCAATTTCCAAGTCCCAAGTTCAGGAATTGTATCCATATCAGCACCAATATCAATATGAAAATCAACCACCAAAAAGGTAGAACAGTAAAATGATATTACTATACTAATATCAATTCATATCAGTGAAAATCAGTTATTATCAATTAATCCAACAATACCACTACTATTACACTATTATAGCATTAAATATTCATATTCACATCCTATCATGAGTGTGAACATCAATATCAATGCTAGTATCAACTGATATCAATTACATATAACATACTATATATTGTTTACAATCACACTCATATTGCTAATACTTGCATTATATTTTATCGTCCCATTTCATACAATGTATATAACCCCAGGATTAGTAAACCCCTAGGCTGTTTAGTTGTCGGGGGTACCATTTAAGTATTAGATTGTCACTATTTGGGGACTACTCCCCTAATCTTTAAACCATGGCAAACCATGGTTTCTTAATCCGGGGTTGACATATTTATTACATATGATTACATTTGAATTTCATATATATATATATACATATTATATATATACATATTATATATATATACATATTATATATATAGATACATTTATTTTTATAATATATACATATATACTACTATCATATTATACATATATATATATATATTGGATCTATCATTTCATATTTGATGAAAACTTCACTATTTTCATCCCAGAAACTCAGGACTTGGATCGCGGCTTTTCCTTGGTGAAGAAGGCTGGTAGCTTCATCTCTCCTGACTTGGCCAATGACTTCGTGATGGCCATCTCGACGTCAGGCTAGATGGGCGTATATCGTAGATGTATAGAATTATGTATATGTAGATGTATATACCATATATATATAATAGATGTATATAATAGATGTATATTTACATTTGCCATTATTTAATTATCATATATAATAGATTGGTATATGTCAGAAATACATCATCATATATCCTGATGCTTCAAATCATCTGTTTAAACAAAAATAGATGTGCCTAGCATCTATACACATTTACTTTTATTTCTGATAATACCATGTTTAACCCATTCTTTGCCCCAGTTTTTTTATTATACACACTTTCTGTAAAAATATACATAATCCCTTAATCTAGCAGCTAATTTCACGGTTGTTCCTTCGTGGCAGCCGCCAGGAAGGCAGCTCTACGATGAAGCCATGAAGCTTGCGCGGGAGGCGTCGCCTTTCCAGCAGTGCCCTTGGCGTGACAATGTCAGGGTGTGATTATGATATCTCCATGATATCAGAACATATAAATATTTGGGGGGTTAGTTTCCATAATATTTTGATAGATTTGGAGGTTCTATAAATGGGGCTACCGCAAAATGGATGGGTTAGAATGGACAATCCTATTTTACTTGATGATTTAGGGGTACCCTAATTTTGGGAAACCTCCATATACAGCATTATATATATATACATTGCACTTGCAATATATCCAAATCTAACATTTTTTCTTGAACAGTGTTCAAGACCCCTGATTAATGATTAGTTTGGAGGTTGTGCTACAGTATATATCCACGAAGTGGGACTCCCATTCTTAACAGATGATGAATATATATATATATATATACACATATATATATATACATATATATATATATACATATATATATATACATTTACATATATATACATATATATATATATACATATATATATATATATATTTGCATATTATATATATGTATGCATATATTATATATATATATGGCTCTGGCTAAAAAATATTGACCTCCCAGTGGATTGTCTAATACTTGACTAAAACTGTTGCTCCATCGTATTCCTTTCTGAGCCACCCATACAATCGTCAACCCAAACCTAAACTCTTCCTTGAAATGGTTTCAGGCTTTAAGAGTCTACGGTTGAAAAGGCTGAGGATCTACTGTATATAAATCATTCATTTCATATTTACATCTAAAAATTCCAATTATAGCTGGTTACATTTCATAAGTTGACAGTTTCACGACTGTCATACGATGGTTTTTTCACCCATCCAGCATCATGGGAATCATACAAGGTGGGCCCCCCCACTTATAAGTTGGTTTATAAACCCCATTAACTATAGTTATAAGTACCATAAACCATAGTTATTGGAGTTATAAACCAACTTAGCTATCTTGGGGGCCCCATCTTGTATTTTTTGCAGAATGACCATATCCTCAACTGGTGAGGCACTTGATGGCCTCAAAACCTGCAGCTTGGCCTTTGCAACGCGCCATCAAACGCATTCAGGCAGGTTTACCACACCACACCATGGTTGGATCCTGTTTTAAGGATCCAAAGCGGCACCGGAAAAGTGCGAACTTTCATGGGAAAATATGGGGGAAATGGGCAGAACCGCATTTTGTTCGGACAAATTTGTGAATGTCACAAACCATTTATGGGAATGTAGGGGAGCTTTAATTATGATAATATTCCGGGGCACTGGGGTGTAGATATATAGGAGGATGAAACTTGAAGTGATGGTAAAGAGGGATGGGTGAAACTTTGCCTGAAAAAAAAAGGGTTGGTGAAGTACCAAACATGACCAAACGCTTATGTTTTTGTCTTGGGTTTTTCGAAGTTGAATTGTGATACATCCCGCATGCTTGCCCCGTTGGGGGTTATAGTTGACTGTCACTTGTCCCATTGTAAACATCTACAACAAGCTGGTTGTGCAAGGGCACGGAACTGTGCTTGCCTACTCTCTACGGGAGTGTTGAAAGTTGAAAGGATGTGGATTTGAAGCCTTATGATTTTGCACCTTCTCAGCCAAGGGCTTGCACAACGTTGTTCGTATTTTTAAGATTAGTTGCCTTCCACGGTCGTATTTTTTATGGAAGGCAAAAGGAATTGCATCAGGATCTCGAAGTTGTAATCCAACTTGAGACATGATCGACAGTGACAGATCCAATGACATGTCATTACAATTCTATATCTATATGTCTATATCTATATACATATATACCCTATGAATCTACATTGTATATATATATATACACATTACGTGGAGGTGTCTGAACATTGAATATGCCCCCAAAATGTCCAATTCAATAGGGAAAATGATGTGTTGATCCATTGGCTTTGGGGGCACAATATTTTCAGACAAACCCAAACAACGTAGTTTTCTCATTTCACGGACATACCCACAGCCAATACACATATGGGATGTTAAATACCGTAAAATGTATATCTGTATAGATGGTTTATGACAAACATATATCACGATATGTGATATCCCATGTGTTTCTACTTAGTATACTTAGATACTACAATCATGCTGGCTTAAATAGCAATTGAATTTTCAAACTTATTCCCCATTTTAGCATTTTGTCTTAGCATATTGTATCTACTTGAGGATGATGATAGTATCTAAGTATACGAAGTGTGAAAAAAAAAACACATGGTATAGAGTATTGGATCTATTCAGCTATTGGGGCCCCAAAAGATACCATCTAAAATTTGGATTCCTGGATCTATTACATAGTAATCTATCATTACTGTAAATACACCCAATAGGGGGATAGGCGAAAACATACTACTTGGTATCCAATCTACTTATTTCATCTTAGGGTGATGGGATTACTAAAGATAGATTATGAAATGTTCCAAGCATATTCCTTTTTTAGTGAGGAAGTTTTGACATGCCATAGTCTATTTACTCCATGATGACTATATAGTATTACATTGTTGCATATTGTTGTATTATTAACATTGTCTTTGCTATCATCATTAATTTTCCGTTTGAATGAACAACACATATCTCATTAAATCGCAATCCCTAGAACTATGCCAAGAAATCCAAGGAATTCCCCATGAAATCCCACCTGAATCCCATGAAATCCCTATTCAATGCCCTTATAATCCTCTGAATTTTTATGAAATCCCGTGAATCCCCTTTTTCGAAAAAAAAAAAAACGTATCATCCCCAGCAAAAATCCCATCCCTTCGAAAAAAAACCATGAAAAATCCCATGAAGTCCCTTACGAAATCCGAAATCCCACTAAATCCCACTAAATAATCCCACTAAATCCCATTAGATCCCATTAAATTCCCACTAAATTCCCATTAAAATCGCATTAAAATCCTATGATATCCCCAATCTATCCGCCCTCACCGTCCCTTATCCCGCGCAGGTCGCACAGGACGCCGTGGGCGACGCCGTCGGGGTGGCCCTGGGCATTGTGGGACGACCGGTGCCATGCGCCACGGAGATCCAAGGCTCACCGTGGATTTTTGGATTTCCATGGGTTTTTGTCCTAGAATTTGTCATGGGACTTAGCATGGGATTATAATGGGACTTAATGGGACTTAGAATGGGATTATAATGGGACTTAATGGGACTTAGAATGGAATTATAATGGGACTTAATGGGATTACCATCTGGTTATGACTAACATAGCCATGGAAAATCACAATTTTTAATAGGTAAACCATCTGTAAATGGGCCATCTATACCATGGCTATGTTAAATAACCAGAGGGTAGAATTTGTCATGGGACTTAGAATGGGATGATAATTAAATGTCCCCATTGAACATCACCCAACCATGCAGGGTATATGGTCAATGCCATGGCTACTTTTTCAGGTGATGTCCAATATTCCCAAAATGGGACAGTTACCAACCCCTGTCATGGGACTTAGAATGGGATTATAATGGGACTTAATGGGATTAGAATGGGATTCGAATGGGACTTAATGATATATATATATACATATAAACAACCATGATTCTATGAGCGTGGCTGAACATATATATATATATGGAAACATAGAGGTGAGTGGGAATTCTAACATAGTGGGTTTTTCTGAATCCCAGTGAATTGATTGACGACCATCCACCAACATTGGTATACAATCAAACTGCTGACTCGACTGACCATGGCTCAACATATTGTTATCATGAGATATGATATAGGGGTATGATGGTATGTCTATATAGATGCCGATGCCGTATGAGGGATATGATTATATGATTGTACTTTTCCAACTCTTAAATGTATAAAGGGGATCTTATGAATATATGGAAACGTAAAATTGTTCCGCAACGAGATCTTTGCAGATGTATGTACCTGTAGACATACTTGGATGGAAAATCCACCATGTTAAGATTATTTCCTAGGGAAACCATTTGAATTCCATAACTATCTTACTTTACTGGATGGTTTGTCTGGACAAATAGCCAATTTAGTAGGTAAAAAATGATGATCATCCGTTGCGATTCGGGGGGACATGGAAAAAACCCATTTTCAGACACACCCCTTTTAAAGGGTTGAAATTATGATTAGAATGTACTAGACATTTTGAACCATCATTAAATTACCAATATATTTTGATATATATATATATACATTAACTAATCATTACTGAAATTGAACAACGGACCACTGTATAGTAAGCATTATTAACATGCGTTAACTATTAACCAGCAACCACATATCTTACAATATTTTGCCACCAACACAGATTGTTGCCACTGCGCAGGGAAATCCAGCACCACCTCCTTCAGCACGAAGTGTTTTGGAATGGACACCGTAGCCAGGTGCAGCATGCCGTAGCCAGGTGGAGATCTTCTGGAAGATCATGAAGTCCTCATACTGTGGATGATTGCGAGTGTGTCTGCACCAATTTTTTGTAATTATTGGGAACTATATGGAAAACTGTAAATAAGGGCTTTGTCATGAAGTATCCCAATGTTCATGTCATATTTATATATTTAAGGGATGAACTAAGAACTTCTGAATGCTACCCCCCGATCATATTGCATACCTCAAAGAAGGGAGCCGAGATGGGTTTGTAGGGTGGTGATAGTAAGTGTTAGTGGGAAGGGATGTGAATTGGAAATCCAACTGATGGTTTGATGCCTATCATTAAAACTGTGAAATTTTCCTAGTCCTGGGTCTCGATTCAACGATTGTACCGAGTCAAGTTTTGTTGAGTCCTTTGGTTTCAGCAGAATCTCTCGATGGATTAGTTTAAGGGAAAATCTACCGGAAACCATGAACTTTCCTTTGAAATATGGGAGGTTCCTGTAACTTTTGCCTTCCATCAACCCAGTGAAATATTTGGACGTACCCAAAGCAGGCTGTTGATGTCAGGTCCCTGTCCGGTGATGGTCAGTCCAAAAGCTATCGACCAGGTAAAAGTAAACTACTAGATGTAGTAATTCAGGATTTCATCATAATAGTCTATTCATAATTCATTCTATAGTCTATAGTTGTAGAATCAATACTAGATGTTGATAGACTACTAATCCATAATTCATCATTCTTTGGTTTGGATTCTACCAACATCTATCTTTTTGCAAGGTTACCACAACAACATAGTTCCTCTCCAATAACAACGCACGACTGCACAACAGCGCAGGGTGGACTTTGTGGTGGCTCATTGCCGGGAGGACTTGAGCGCCTTGCTGGGGGGGATGGCTTTGGTGCAGACCTTTGAAATGGCAAAATGATGGCAAATATGGTAAAGTGATGGGAACATGATTGGGAAAGTGATGGGATAAAACTATGGGGTAATAACTGAATAAGGATATGATATGGAGTATAACAATTGCGAATACCATGTCTTTATCATGAATGGTTATATACTCTATGAATCCCATTGGTTCGTTTCGATTAATGGTATTCGCTGTTTGATTGATTAAACAAAAAAGCAACAATGACGTATGACATAACCATCAAAATGTTGATCCTCTATAATAGTGATCAGAAGGGGAGTACATAATGGGGATTTTTTTGGAAACACCTGGGACAATGGAACGTCATGGAATTTCAACATTGATGGACAACATTTCGGTGGATCACTTGGACATTCATGTCTGTTTTTGTATTTCAAGTATCTGTTTGGTCTCAACTTGTTTTGCTGTATGATGAGTTGTTTTCTTTTGGTTTTGGTTATGATTATCGTCATTTCGTTCTCCATGAATACTTCCTTACTCCGCGTTTCTTTCTGGAACATTTGCGGGGTTTGTATCTAGATGATTCTACATGCATATGCACACGAAACATATCTACAAGCTAAACCTACATGATATACGTTTATATGTAAGTATCATGTATACATATGTATATCATAGACAATATTCATAGACATGTAGATATACATGTACTCTCCCCACCACCTGCAACTGGGCGGTCCAAACATCCAAGGCTGGTTGACCAAGCAGCTGCAGCGGGTTCCCCTGGGAGCCAGGCGCATGGGTGACTGGGATGATAAAAACAAAGGATTTTCCGGCAGCTAGTGAGAATCATTAACTGGTTGGTGGTTTGGAACATTTTTTATTTTCCCCAATAGTTGGGATGATGATCCAATCTGACCTGACTTTTATATTTTTCAGGGGGGTTGAAACCACCAATTAGTTAAGGTTTGAACCTCAATTGCTTGAATTTGCCCTGAGAATATGGAGATTTTACATGTTTTTGCCATATAGTTTTGCATTTTTAACCAATACATATCTTGATTCAAGGTAGTGAGAATGGGGAATCCTGTTGAAGGTGGAAAGAAATACCTGGAGTGGCATTGGCATTGAAAATATAATGCAATCATATATACCATTTGTTTCTTTGGTATTTTTTCTGACACACCAAGCATGAGGCCGGGCCACGACGTGGGCAGATGAGACAACTGCGTGTATAGAGAGTGGTGTGCGGCATATTTTTAACCTTCATATCTCAACTGCCAAAAGCAAAATAACTTTTCAGCCGAGGTGGAACCCTACACTGAAGCAAAACTTGATCCCAGAATCTCAGTTTTTGAAAGGTGCACGTCTCTTGGTGAAGCGTGTCGTCTTTCCCCCCCAACGTCTTCCCAGCGCCGAAGCCTTGCGCAGCCGCAAGGCTCTTGATCTACGAAAAATGTGGCGCGCCATTGGCTCCAGATGTCTTGGCTGCGCAGTTGCCAACGGAACATTTCATGGCCGTGTGGCAAATAGATCGAGCTGACATAGGTGTGCCGATCTAACATCCAGTTTGGGGCAGGCAAATGGAGATTTGGTGAAAACCTACTATTACCATATTTAGGGGAAAAATCATCCAGTAACCGGCTATTTTAGGGAACCTAGGGTACTAAGGTTTTGACCCATACCTAAATCGTGTATCCGGAGCCAGAACTTGCTGAGTGAGTTCCAGAGTTCGGTGGTTGGTGGGTGTTTTGATTGGGTTTTTCGCTGGTTTCTTCAAAGCACATGTTCAGCAAAGTGAGAAGTTTTACATAGTTTTACAGTAACATGTTTTAACCATGCATCGGTTGATTTCCCATGAAGATCATGAAGTGGTTGTTGAATTTATCATGATCCAGCTGCCGAAAAAGAATTTGTAAACATCCATCCAGGGAGGAACTGGCTCGGAACCCAGGGGCCCAAGAGTAGTGCCCTGTTGACCTTTCTGGCTTGGTGGTCAGAAGTTATGTAAGGCTTTCCTGTATTTTATGTGATTTATTGCTACTGATGTAAGTTATTCCTACCAAACACTAGAAGCAATCCATCAGGCAATCGTCATCCAGATTCAAAAAACGTCATACTAGCAATCATATCTACATTTCTGATCTTGTCATATGGCTATGGATCAATACCTATTAATACCATTTTTAGTGGGATGAACATCCATTTACCAGCTATTTTGATGTTCACCAGGGGTACAAGGTTTTGACACACTGCCATATGTGTTTGAGTCCTCCCATATTTTCCGTTCTTGTAGTGATTTGAGTTCCATCCCCTCTGATTTCTTGCGAAAAAAACACATCGGCTGCGGCTCAGTCAATGATGTGAAATCCAGAACTGCTTCGTATAAATCCCAAGTTTCTTAAGTGCTTAATACTATTTGATACCATTTGTAAATCACAATTTCTAATTTTTTCCCCAACTTCGTATCTGACACAATGCCCCTGCGATGAACCCAAAGCCCACTAGAACTTCAGATGTTCCCCTGAAAGAGGTGCCGCGCGGGGCGACGAGTGCTCGGCGTACCTGACGCACATCTTGGGAAGCTACGAGAACTTGGCGGATTTCACCATCTTTCTGCAGAGCGATCCCATGGATCATCTCCATTTCGATTTCTTAGACCTGGTTCTCAGGACTCGGGACTAGAAAACAGGTTGATCCAGTGCTTCAGTGGTTATTCAGTTCAGTGGTTCAGCATCATGTTATATATATATATACAATGTGAGGCCCCCAAGATAGCTAAGTTGGTTTATAACTCCAATAACTATTTTTTATGGTACTTATTACTGGGGCTTATAAACCAACTTATAACTGGGGGGCCCCACATTGTATATATATATATGTATTTTTTTTTTGCCATCAGAATTGGCCAGAAGTTGGCAGTATCCTCCATCTTTTGAGATGAACCCTTGCTGGTGGGAATTCAGATCGGAACTGGAATCCTTGAGATGGCTTGGGATAGCCGGATAGCCCATACTCCTACACCAGTATGGGCACAGGAGCATTGCTGCAGGCACCTACACTACCCCCTTCCTGCCACTGAATGGCCCGCGTCACGTGCGCACGCTGACACCATGCTTGCAAGCCGTTCACGAGGACCAGCTGTGGTAGCAAGCATAAATGTTGCATAGAGCAACAATCCCCAAGACCACCACGCGGGTTGATGGTCAGTATATAGTCGGTAGTAGGATTATACGGATTGATGAATTAAGTGGGATTACCACTATCAGAATCCCTAGAAAAACCAAGCAGTACATCTCGGGGGCCCATTTCTTTGGCATCTCGGCACTCTCTGATTTTCGCCGAAAAAGGCCAGACCCAGGTATCTCTCAATCCTTTGCAGGAGATCTTCAAAGAAAATATCTCCGAACTTTTAGGTGCGATCGCAGCCAAGACCAACAATGAAGCTTAAGTTGATTGTGATTGGTCATCCAGGATATCCAGGGGCCATTTTGTTGCTGCTGACGAACCAGGAAGTCTGTTAGTCTCGTCGACCCAAAAATAGAGGTTTCCGAAATCGGACAGATGTTCTGGTGGCTCGTGGTTGAACTAGTGTTTGTGAAGCAATTACTATATATAGTATATATATATACAGTATATATACAGTATATATATAGTATATATATAGTATATATATATATATATATAGTGTATATATATATAGTATATATATATATCACCGGAATTGCAGTTTCATTTCATTTCATATTTTCATGTTATCTCATCTCGTCTCACCTAATCTAATCTCCTCTGTATCATATCATATGATTTCATATCATACCATATCATGTCATACCATATCATATCATAGCATAGCATAACATAACACCTAGCATAACATAGTATCGCACAGCATCGCATCGCATGTCATGTCATGTCATGTCATGTTATCTCCTTTTTATCGTCACAGTGTGCATGGTGGGCGCTTATAGTACTATCCCAAATTATCCCCAAGTTCAGGAACGACATGCACATGATAATATTCTCTTCAAGTTGAGCGAGGCATGATTCCAAACGGCGAGTTAAGCAAAGGGACGGTTGTAAGTCTTAAAATAACCAGCTCGTCCATTGAACATCCCAATTTCTCTGAAAATAGCGTGAATGCGGTATGATACCCATGTTCTTTCTTCAGCTCGCAGCTTTGGGGGGCATATGGGGGCATACCCCATTTTCAGACACGCATATAATATATATATATATAATTATATATATATAATTTTGTTGGTCACCGATTTCGATAGAGGCCCTTACTGCTGTGCGCAGTTCGCAGTGTCGCGAGACGCTATCCGAAGACATGACAAGGACAGTGGACCAGGCTCAACACAGCGTTTGGATCACATAAAACTTGATACCCCACTACCCATAGGATCCATGTATGCTATATATATATGGTAACATTTACCATCAATATACCCCAAATGTTAGCATATATACCATACATGGCTCCTATGGGCTATAAACTAACATAGATGCGCAACCGAGCATTTGTAAATCATGTTCCAAGACAAACCAATATGTTTCCATATATGTGTTTGCATGTGAGCAAACAGGCTACCTGCTCGTACAGATTGGTTGGGTTGGTCCCAAAAGTGGGGAATATAGAATGGGAGACCACGGGGTGATGCAGCATGGCAATCCAAGTGCTGCTTAAGCAGCTCGGCCCAAAAAGAAAGTATCCCAAATGGCCAGCTTAATAGGGAAAGGTGTGATGAATCATCAAATATGGAAAAAATCATGCATCAAGAAGTATAGATACCATATCTGGTTGGTGGTTTGGAACATGTTTTATGTTCCAGAATATGGGATACATGGGATACTCCTTCCCATTGACTTTCAGATTCTTCAAGATGGTTAAAACCACCAAGCAGATATAATGATACCATGTATTTGCGCAAAAAAAGTAGCCGCTTCACAACGACCTCACCATAAATATGGTGATGAGAATCATCTCCAAGGTGGTTCTGTTCAGATTTAGGACTTATAGTCGTTTGATGTAATTTGCCCAGATGCAAAAAAAAGGCATTTCAATATCGCTATTACATGGTATTACTGTAGCTTTTCTGAAGTCGCAATTGCGTACAGCAACATTTTCAAGAGTTTCCACATGTTTTTGTGTTCCGCACAGAGAGATTCCACATACGACCCTCCAAATAGTGAATTTCCAAGAACAATGACGCTTCATCACTCAAACAACCTGGAGAACATGTAACTTCTCTTGTCGGTATTTCCGCTGGATATGATAAGATATTAATATTTTAGTTCCTGTTTTGGTGGGAGTTTTCACATGTTTCAACAGCCTGAGGGGCCTTTGGTTTTAATGGTTCGTGCTTGTTGAGACACACCAAATACAGTAATTATTCGTGTTTGAGGATTTCTGTTTCCATATGCTCTGTTTGATTCAGATAGCATCTAAAATCAACCATATCCATGATATTGATTTTCAAGCAGAAAGGATCATCTATCAACCACTTGTACGAACTAGTTACCCAACTGCAGTAGTTAGCAACTTCCCCTGCCCATCATCGTGCGGGTTTGTTTGAACATAGAGTACCCTTAAACCCATTGCTTAATCATGTTCCCCTATTAAAACAACTATTGATGGCACACCGGAAAAAAATCAGACAAACCCATTCACTTGGATGTGCATACCACCCATACAGTGCATACCCATGCATACCCATATTTCATCCCATATATAGAGGAGATTCCATTCATGTAAATTATATAGTATATAATAGTTCAAATTTACATTAATTATAGTTATATATATATAGTTATAATAGTTATATAGTATTCCATTAATGTAAAATTAATTCCAGACCTGTTTTTTTTGTCACCCATTTACTTAGCCCCAGGACTTCTATTTGCATATGCTCAGTTTGGTAGACGGCTCCAGCAATGTGGATCTCTGTGGCATGGAGGGAACAAAGCGCAGCACCCAATGCTATGGCTTCGAGTTCCTGTGGCACGTGGTGCCATGGCTCCGCTGAAGCGGGGTAAAGATGACTTAAAAGATGTCGAAATGTTGAAAAACCATGAAAAACCATGGGTTTTCCTATAAAAACCTTAGGAAAAACCTTATTAAATCTTATCAAAAAAAGTTTAAGTTTCACTGTTTGCATCAAGTGGGGATGTACATAGTATTCATCTCTGAGTATTTGCCAGGAGATTCGTATGTCATTACGGCTTATCGATTTCATCATTTCGTCTGTCCAGGGATCCAACCAGTGGAAATTAAGTCACTTCATTTGTCAAAGCTTCACCAGAATAGTTTATAAAGCTGTTTATTTAAACTCAATTTTGGGGTTTTTGCCCAGGAAGTTTTTGCCCAGGATGCTCGATCTCCCAGGTTCCCAGGCTGTGGGCTTCACAGAATCCATGGTTTGCACATGGAATTGGATGGATCCAGATACGGGTAATTGAACATAGCCAAACATAGCCATGGAAAATGACCCATCGGTTGGAGGATCCACGTCTTGAAAATGGTATTTTTCCATAGTGATGCAACAAATTACCAGAGGTATCATCATCTTTTGATTGGCAAAATGCAACTAAATCGCCACTATATCACCACTATATCACCGCTATATCACCACTTTTGGGTATATAGTTAAATCATGTTAAATCACATTCAACCACCCTGTTTGGTTGGTTGAATGCCATTCAATAGTATTGAATCCACATGTTCAAATATGTTCAATAGGTAAATCCCATGAAAATCCCATGAAACACCAAGAACTTGGCAGGTGAAGTCCCTTGCAGAAAAGGGGCCACTGCCCCATCCCTAGGTCTTCGGGGAGAAACCGGAGCCGCCTGGGCGCGAAGACGACGTGCGGCTGCCGCTGCATCTGCGCTTGAAGCATGGCAAGGACGCGGCGGACATGGCGCACGGCGGAATGATGCAGCGTTTCATGGGACATATACCAAATGATCGTTGTTTTGGTTAGATACAATGGAACTATCGTGAGAATATAATGGGATATGCATGATATGCGATCTAACTAGTGGTGAAGATGATGAAGATGATGAAGATGATGAAGATGAAAAAGATTGCATTGAGTAGCCGGAACTATCCCCAAGAAAAATCCCATGGCCATCCCATGGCCTCTTTTTTGATCCCTCCAAGCAGCTTCCGGCATGAAGTTGGTGCATCAAAACCACCATTTCTGGGAATCAAATTGGATGTTGGACATTTGACTGCAGTACTCAGTACTGAAAAACCTTTAGAAGTAAATATCCAACATTACCTGGTGTTTGGATCAGGACTTCCAAATGATAGATTGCGCTTCGAGATGATTCAATTAGAGCCAACCCCGATGTGATTGGCAATGGCTCAACATCCAATAAGAATTAGATTGCGAAGTCGTGCATAGTTTAGTTTACAGTCATAGTCATATAGTAATGATGTTAAGAATGGCCACTATCTTGGGTCCAATGGCACCCCACTTTAAAAAGCTGTGTTTTTTTTTTGTCCCGCCAGGAGCATACCCGAAGAAACTGGATCGGAGTGCCATTGGCCAGGGACATTCCTCTGACCCTTCGCAAGCCATCTGGGTGGTCTCCAAGGGCATTGATTGGCATCGGCTCAATGGGAAAAGCTGTTTTTATCTGCTGGGGTTCACCATGATGTTCCCTCTTATAAGATGGCCTGGCCGGGGAGAAAACAGATATAATTTTTATATATAATATATAATTATATATATATATATATTTTTGAGGACACACAAGTTAGAACGGATGAAAAGGGTATACCCCCGCAGCATGATACAATTTATGTATGTTGATGTTCTTTCATGTTTCTTCAATGTTTGTTTTCTGTTTGATGCGGGATGATGAAGATACTCCTTTTCTTTGTTGATCTCTACTAAGGGTTACCATTGAGGTAAAAACAAAATATATAAACCAACAACAGGTGGGCTTTTTAGCATTAACAACGAATGTATTACCGAATACAATCAACTCAAGAGATAAACCAGAGATATTGCCGAAGGCAACCTTGGATCTCCAACTTCCTGCTAAGTTTATTTCATTTGATTCATTTGAGTAAGGTCAATGGAGGAAGGGATGATGTTTTCAACAGTCGATCGTGATGCTGAAAGAAGGCTACCCTTCCGTTCTTCTGAAACATGGCCGATTTTGACTAAGCCGAAGGATGTTGGACGATCAGAAGAAATCACGGTCCGCACGGTGAAGAGTGGTCAGTGTATGGACGATCTTAACCAACGCCTGGACCAGAGTGGTCAAAGTATTTGTTGACGATCCTGAAGCCAGCCTATTTTTTGTTGCTTAGCTATGGTTTTTGGTGTAGTGGCAACTGGCTTCCAATGAACCATTCCGGAGAGGAAATTTACGATAGCCCCGCGGAACCAGCCGCCGCTCAGGAAAATGTTTCCTGACCACGAACATGGCAATCCGATGTATGCAGAGTAGAGCAAAAGTGTTGTCTGCCAGGAGGAAGTTGGAAATTGAGGACAGATCGACCGGTTGATGGTCTCTATAAGATCATCTCCTTGTAATATCTTGCTGTAGTAATGACCTTTGAATTCCTATGAATCATCGAGTTTCCACAGCTGAATTGCCAGGTGAAATTACCAGAGATACATGGCAGTTTGATTGATGAGGAGTCAGGCTGACCTTCAAGGGTGTCTAAGCCAAGGGTGTCTAAGCCAATGGTGTGCAAGCAACATAAAGAATCTTCAACTGCGGCTCGATCAGGTATCCTTGAGCAGAGCACACATGGAAAAAAGGATCCCTATTCTTATATTAGTTTGAGACACTAACCAGATGTGATCCTCCCTTTTTGTGGTCAAACCAGTCATGAACGGCCACTTCTACCATTAGTTTCTTTCAAATAAATCTCAAGGAGCATGAGGCCTATCTACCATGAGTTTAATGACCCATCCACCAGTTGGTCTCCCGCATCCCTACGGCCCAAGCTGGATTTAGATAAAAATGGCATCGGCCAAAGATAGGCTTCACTTTGTGATGGCTAAAACACACACAGTGTCCACTGTTTAACAGTCACCCAAAGTTGTTTTTTGCTGAAGAGGTTTTGAATGACTGTTCGGCCTGCACTGATCAATTTAAGCAGACAGACAGGCGGGTTTTTCGGTGACGTCCAGGACCCCTGGAGGTGCATCGCGTAACTACTGGGGCCTTGTCCCCGAAGTTCACCCCGAACGGAAAAACCAGACATCTCGGTAGGTAAGGCTCGTTGCAGAGCTGGCAGCTTCATGTGCATTTGATTTGCGGATGTGAAGCTAAGCAACCTCAATCATCCAAAAACATCCAAAATCATCCAAAATCATCCAAAATCATCCAAATCATCCACCATCCATGCAACATTCAGCAGCTCCCAATCCCATCCCTAGCCATCGCTGTTTTGGGCACCACCTTGATCCGGCCCCACCATGGAGCCCCGGCACGTGGCTGCCCATGGCTGCGTCGAAGCTGTGGACGTTCCTCGCAGAGCTTCGCGCGGCGGGAAGCCAACGCAGCCTGAGTTTGCTGCGACAGGCGGGCGACTGGGCAGCCTCGGGCGCGCAGGTCGCACAATGGCTTGAGGAGGACCGGGGAGGATGATATGGCGTGTGAGATATGCCAGGTGTGTTTCTTTTTCTTGTGACGTTTCTTTTGGGGGGGTTGTAGGGATGCCAAAGTTAAGACCAGGGAGATGGAAAAAAATATATATAAAAAATGAGTTTTGATGTATGTATGTTTGAAGAAGTGTGGATCGCCGCCATGAACATCTGCACGGCTAAAATGCTAGCTGAAGTGTTTTAGTGAATGTATCATCTTTTATTGGTGGTGTAGCTAAATCCCATTCTTCTGTCATGACAGCGCACTGTTCAGGCGTTCAATTGACTATAGGACTTCCAAAAAAGATAGACAAGCGCTTTCCTCCGGACTTCGTAGTCGTTGGATGGTGAACGACTCTTCCATCCTTTCTGACATGTGAACCACTGCCAGGACTGGCCAGAGGCGATCGCATGGTGCCTGGCCTATTCATATTGAGCAGTGTTTAAAATATTTTTAAAAAAAACACAATCAATGGGGATTTGCTTGGGTACTTCTACTCCCATCTATGTGGATTTTGTTCAGCATCTTGATACCATTTGGGCTATTGAATTCAATTGGTACTGTAAGACTAAGATATAGTCAAATAGTTCGTCCCAACCGTGGTGGAATGTAATATCTGGGTGAACCGTACCCTGAATATGATAGCAATTACACAGCCATTCACATCCATAGATTATGCGGTGATTGGAGTATATTGGAGTTGTGTTTACCAACTGAGCTATAAATCAACATGGAAAATACCATGGAAAATCATGGAAAACCATTAAAAAAGATCTTGTTGCGTAAATCAACAAGTCACAGTCGTCCAGTCGTCCCAGGATCGTGGTGGCTGCAGGCCCGTTCTACTTGTTGCGCTTGGTTGTAAGGAGGTGCGCGGGCAGGCTGTGCAATGTCCTGTGCCACCGGGATGGTGTTGATGTTTTCCTCACAAAAATGAGCTAGAAACAATTAAAAACATTCAAGTACCCTCTGGTAATTTAACATAGCTATGGAAAATCACCATTTTCAATGGGTAAATCCACGAACTAAATGGCCATTTTCAATGGCTATGTTAAATTACCAGCGTTTAATTAGTAGATTTAGTAGGGAGTGGACTTGGGATCAAATTTGCCGTGAAAACCTTCACCGGTGATCAGCCAGTTTGGTCATGTCGCCCGTAAGTGTTTTTTTGTCCGCCACTCATAGCTCCAGCTTTTCGGCGTGTGTTTGGGGAATGCTGCATACTGTATATCTGGAGATATTTGGGGTACTGCCGGGTTTATAACTTATATTAGATATTGGGTGTTACTGGATATTACTGGCCAATGAATCATGATAAATCCATGAATGAAGGGCTTCAAGTTTGCGTAAACCAGTTCGGATCAATCCTGGCTTATCACCTATGCACTTCGATACGACTGCATAAATGTAACCATGATGAACTGGTTGTGAATGTGTCACTACCATTTTGCAAAAAGTGGCACCAGGGATGCGTTTGCTAAAAGTCCGCTCTACTTCGGCGAGGATAATGGTGGTACATCTCCAATGAGTGGTACTTAGTTGTATCATGTGGCTAAAATCCCGCTCATCCTAGCTTTCAAGTCCTGGTCAATGTTTGAGAACATCTCAAATATTCATGATGAATATTTCGAAGAAACTAGAAAAATAAACGCATTGGTGGTCCACCCTATCAAGCAATACTTAATGGGCTCCTAGATGAAACCACTCAAATCTTGGACGCGGCAATGACTGAAGCTCGGAAGCCTTCTGCAGGGTTGCTCCGACCTACTGGATCTAAAAGTAAATCATAGCCACTTTTCGGGTGGTAAATTGGTGATCTTGAGATTCGGAGCATAACTCATGATGCTCATGGCACGGCATATCTACTATAAGAAGTCATAGAAACCAAGGAATCAAATCAAAAGAGAACAGGAGATTACAGAATCATCAGTAGTTGTCACATATAAAATGATATAAAATGATATGGTCTGAACCTGTCTTAAGCAAAATGACATCTAATTTGAGGAAAACACACATGTTTATACATTTCTCAAGATCAAGCCTCCCAAGCCTCAACGAAAAAAATGCTTCGGAAAAAGCAATGGGAACTTTTGGAAGTTCCCTTCTGAAATCCCACCAGATCCTCATTTGATCTTATCAATCCACTTACCCATAGGATCCGTGTATGCTATATATGGTAACATTTACCATCCATATACCCCAAATGTTACCGTATATAGCATACATGGATCCTATGGGACTTAAAATTCTGATGGAATTCCATTTAAATCCTCCCACCCCCAACTTCCAACTGGTTCCTTTCTTCCAAATCACTGCAGGCCGCGGCTTTGCGCAGCCATGGTCTCCTTGTGGTCCAGCTGGTTGGGGCTGCAGGCCCAACATTAACCTTGCTGAGATTGGAAAAAAAAATGGGAGTTGGATTCAGGGAATCCCCAAATGGCCACAAGTTTCAGGTCGTTGTGAAATAGGAGGATGGCGCAACCCAGTTAACCCAGATCCATGAACAAAAGAGGATTTAAGCATCAAGCAAACGGGTTTCAACCAGAATATGATGAATGAAATGTATTGAACATGTCTGATTTACCCTCTAAACAAATGCGAGTGTTATTCTTCTCAGCCTATGGATGGTGTTCACACACTTTGCTTTGAAGTTTCGGTTGGGATTAGGTTGCTTTACAACATGCGCAACTAAACCCAAGTAAAGGATATTGAATCATGAAACTACCAACAGATGGCGTGAATAATGGCTAGCTATCAAACAAATTTGAGATGTTCCCAACACAAAGAGATGGCTCCGAGTATTCCAAGACCAGGGAACTACAGCGTTTGACTGATTGTCTCCGCAAATCATCGTTGGCGTAGCCGTTTTTGTCTCTGGGTCCAGTCGAATGCAATATCATGAAATATATGGACTTCGAAATGATCTAAGCATCTACAGCGTCTCATCACGAGTCAATGAGTATTGTACTTCTTAAGTATGTGTTTTCTAGATTTTGCAGGTGCGGATCCGCTTTAGCCCCAACGCCTGGGATGCTTGTGGGGGGTTCTGAAATCATGGTACCCCACAAGTTGGAAATCTAATGGAAATCCCATGGAAATCTTAACAACTGGAGGATTTGGGGATACCCCCATGGATTGGAAACCTCCATATGGTTTTCTTTTCGACATCTTTTTTCCATGTTTTTTCCATGAGTTTTGTTGATTACCCCACAGCCACTTTCCCACAATCTTCCCAACAGTTCATAGAGATTCGGAGCGTTTCAGTGACGTCCAGGTTCTAACCAAAGGCCGCGTTGTGGTGGAACAGACGCATCAGCGGGGCCTCACTGCCATGCAGGTGTCGTGCCGACAAAAGAGAACGTTTGACATGGAAAAATTGGGGATTCAAGGACCAAAACATTCGGAGCTTTCTATGATCAAGTCTTGGAATGTCTTGGATGGGTGGCAATATATTGGGTATTGCTGAATATCTAAAAATCCACCCACCTACAATCAGAGGCTACGGCAAAATATATGTGGATATCCAACAAAGATGGACTTGCATTCAAACCAGTCAAACTTGGGCACAAGTCCAATTCTTCATTGGACTCTCAGACCCAATTCTGACGACTAAAAAATCTTCCAGCCAGGTTGTTGGGGATGATTATTGTCAGCTTGTGGGTGGTCGTGATTGATGAAAGGAGGGACTGCCAAAAGAAACTGACTGTCGATGACTGTCGTTTTTCTTCGGGCCTTGGCGATATTCGAGGCTTAGGAATCGTATTTTATTCTGTCGCACGGACTATCTGCAACTTCGAGGAGTCTAGGGACTTTGGCACAAAACTACTTATCTGTTAGATCAGATCCTGTAACAGCAGCATGTTGACAATGTTGATCAGAAACAACCGGAGCTCCATTTTTGGACTTTCAAATGTGGTCCGTCAGACAAATGGCGAACTGGGTCGAACGTTCACCCTGGTATCACCCTTGTGCCCAAAATGAATAGATATATTCATTGAATTCATCCCACCCAAAAGTATCCCAAAATTTAACCTAAATAAATGATTAGATGGATATCTATGGAGGTTTCCAAGAATGGTATACTAAAATGGTCATGATTGATGATTTGGGGCACCCCTACGGAAACCTCCAAGCCCGCGAGGCCACACGTGAGGTGGTGCAGAAATCCGTGGTGGCGGTGGAGGTGGACTTCCGTTGTGCATCTTTGAGGGCCACGTTTGGATTTCACATGTGCTATTTTTTTTTCCTTGGAACCTGCCGTTGTTGATGTTTTGGGATGAAATCAGAAATCGTACTCAAATTCTGGAAGGTATTGTGTTCTGAATAGTGTTCGTACCTAGCAACAGTGACCCGCGTGTGTTGCAGATACTCAGGCCAGTTGGGGCCTTGGGTTGTTCATTTTCTTCAAGAAGGACCTTTTCTTTATCTCAGGATGGTTCAGTATGTTCAGTATCCTTTTGCTTGGGTTTCCACTTGGCTATGGATCAATATAGCTATGGATAGCTATGGCTATCAGATTTTAAAGGAATCTTCCTGCAGTTACCCGTTACTGTATATAGTGATGTTCATCGGGGGTATTGGCTTTTGGCCTGTAGCCACATGGTTTACAACAGCTCCAGCGGGCGATGAACCGCAGGCGTGGATTGTGGTCTTCCTGCCCTTTGTCTCTGACATGTGGAGGTGGGACCTAGAAAGTTGTCCCTGAACTTCCGTCCACACTGGAGAAATCTAGTCCAGTTCTTTTGTTGAGCCGGAACAATCCACACAAGGTGCTGCTCCCCAGTTATGAGTTGGTTTAAGTAAAACCCCCATTTATATCCATCTATCATCATTTATCTGTAGATAAACCATGATAAACCCAACAGTTCTGTAACCCAAACAGTTGCGGTTCTAAATCCAGCAACTTCCAGGAAGAGCCGAGCGATTTGGCACGTGCTGAGTTTTCGGACCAAAGTGGTGCTGAGCCCCGGTGGGAACAATGGGGAACCATCCTATACTTGGGGAGATCATGGGGATAGAATGAAATAGCTGAGAAATTGGGTGAGTAGAATTAATACACAATAATACACACATATATATATATATATAATATTTATATATATATATATATATATTTATATAATATATATATATATATATCGTATTATATAAGTATAAAGAATGATCCTCAATGAAGATTTGTGTTTTCGTTGGCTTGACAGGACCAACCAGATGTGATAAAATTCAGGGTTCCTAAAATTTCCTAAAATGGGGGGTTCCCAGATCATGAATCATCGAAAATTCCATGATTTCATATGATTTCCAGTGTTATTTTAACCATATTTTATATTTAGATATTGAAACCTCTGGTGACGGTGACTTGGGGATCTCCCATTTTCAGAGACCTGATGAATTCCAAGGGATGCTTGAGATCACCGGTGATGGATAGCAATGAAAAAGGATACCGGAGATGTACCACTCCAAGCAACGTCAAGTACGCCCAAGAATTCCTCACTGTTAAAGCCCTAAAAACCGGTTAGACGTGGTCTAAACATTTGTCTAAATGGGGTTATCATTCCATAAATGGTGTTATAACTGGTGTTATAACTGGCTCTTATTGACTTATAACTGGTAAAGAGCCGCAACTGTAGTCGTCATGAAGCTCCCGAAATTTTGCCATCTTCTCTGCAGACGTCAGGTCCTAGTTGCTGGACCTGTGGGCCTCTATTTGTTGGGCCTAGCAGTGAAGAGGCATCGTTCCATCCTGGATCCTGGGCGATTTTGGGATGATTTGGATGGAAAAATGGAGACTTCCCCACATCCGAAGTCATGTCATTGCTAGTCATTGATATAGCTTGTATGGCAGATGGCAAACTGGCTACCGTTTTTTTTATAGCTATATTTGGTGGAGAAGCGGAGTGAAGCATCGTTTGTGTGGGGAAGATCAAACCAATGGCACTTAGTAGTTTCAACTCTACTGGCGTCCCCAAACTGTTGGACTTATTCCATTTTATTCCCATGTGGGCACCAAACAGAAGTGGATATAACCACCAACAACTCAGGTTTTTAGATGGGATAAGAGCCAATGAACATGGCATTTTTATGCATTTTTCCCACCGCCTGATTCCACCAAAAATCAAAAGAATTGTGGTTTTGTTACCCTCTGGTAAACTATTTTTGATGGTGATGTTCCATAGCTATGTTAAATTACCAGAGGGTAAGCACCAAACACAGGCGTTCCACATCACCTCCGCTGTTCTGCCGAACTTCGCCAACACCAGGCTGCTGGATGCCTTTCATCGTCGCCGCAGCGCCATGAAGCGCATCATGCTGTGCCTTGGATGCCCAGCCATGGGCGCGGCCATGGAAAGTCTAATTGAAGTGGTTGAACGGAACATTGAGAATGTTGAAAACACTGGACATTGAACTAGAAGACAATGGTATTACCCATAGGATCCATGTATGCTATATATGGTAACATTTACTATCAATATACTTATGGTGTTCCACAAAAAACCTTACAGATTACAGTATCTAAGACAATGGTATTATGGTGTTCCACAAAAAACCTTACAGACTACTAACAGTAAATCAGTCCGTTGAAACTGGGTAACTTACCAGCAGGGAGAAACACAATGAAACACATGATTGCGAAGAAACATGGGATGATCCAATTTGAAACGTATACATAATTTTGATTAATTTTGAATCTATGATTCAGAAGTCCAGAACTGAGGCTATCCGATTTCCATTACGATTATGACCAGGGCTATCAGCTACGTAGTACTACTCAGCAACTTAATAAGATGCTCAGTATGTGGGTATGGTTTAAAATTATTGACCCGCGTTTGGAGATGGTTTCATACTTAGACATAAAATGACATAAAGCACTGATCACTTTGGTTGCTGGTTTCAGACAACTCTAATTTGCCACCCCATTTGCGATGATCCAAATTGACCAATATATGTTGGATCAATTGAAACCCCCGATCAGTCAATGTGGCCATAGCGCCTGCCACAGCTCAGGGCAGTGTTGTTCCATGGGTCCTTCTTGCTGGCATGCCCTGTTCTCTGGTACTTCTCAGGTTGGCAGTGGATGTGCAACCGGTGTTGACCTGTCTTTTTTTAATCGTTTTTTTCTAGGCTAATTGTGTCCTGATTTTTACCATCCAAAACTGGTGGAGACAAGGTGGAAGATCGGATTATGTGAAGCCATGAAGGAAAAAAAATGCCCGGATGTTTTTGTTCCTTTTTTTTGTGACTAAGACACTCTATATAAAGGATTGGAATGGATTGGAAACAACATGTCCCTACGGGCAATGTCGTCAACATTTGGTATGTGGCCGTGAGTTTTGGCGGAATGAACCAACACAATCCGAAGTGTTGTGGATTGAGGATATATCCGTCAACATTGCTTCCAATGGATTGTTGATGTGTGGGCAACTGTAGCCCTGCACGGGTCTTTATGTCTTGTGTAACGCAGGATCCGCTGCCAGCACGATGCAACATTTGTCTTCAGTGATGTGGAAGAGATTTGTTCACTGTGGAGCTTCCAGTAAGGTCCATATTTCATCATATTTCACATAGCCCACGCGGTTATACCCAAACAATCCCAAGGATTATATCTATATCCCTACATCACAGCCTTTGTCGAGAGGAGTCCTTGCACAATATTCAATAGATACCCTCTGGTAGAGATAAATACTGTGGATGGAAGAAATCCTCCACCATCTTGGATGGTTGAAACCCTGTAAATAGTGGGATAAACCACCTATCAACTGGTGCAGGATTTCTTCCATCTACCGTAGCTCATAGCTATTGAAAATGATCATTTATAGTTGTTTTACCTAATATGTATATATATATATAGATATATATAAGTATGATGTATAGCTATGTTACAGTTAGTTTACCAGAGGGTACGTATTCAGCCTGGTTTGTTTGACGATGTCAATCATCCACCAGGGTTTCTCTTGTGCCAAAAAATGACCTCCATTGCTCAGCTGGCAGGTTTCCTGTCCCCCAACTGGCAACACCTCTGCTTGAGGAATTTCTTGACCACTGTCCGGGCAGCCCAACTCACTGGGATCACCTGTGCAGATTTTGGTTGAAACGCCTGTTCTTTGGACCAGGAGTTGTGTTAGAACACATTTCAAGTCCTGAAGTACCAACCGTCCCTTTGAAAATTTGAAAATCCAACCGGGGGAGAACAAAAGCACCAAGGCCGTCAGCTGTATTGGTCATTATCCTACAAGGACGATAGAAAAAAAACGTGATCCAATGATCCATCAACAAAATCTTACAACATAGTGCCAGATAGTTCTAAGTTCTTTCTTTCTGGAGCATGGAAGTCTTTGTTTGACTGCGCTCTATATAAAACAATATGTTTTTCGCATGCAGCTCTCGGTGCCTTCCAAGCAAACAACAAATATGACAAAATGCAACCTTCAAAGCAAAGTTGGTTTGAAATTAACATCACTTGAGGATGATATAGGATGATATAGGATGATATAGAATGATATAGGATGTATTGTTTTTTCCAACCAACTGAAAAAAAACATTCTGCCTTTTAAACTCCGACGCCAGAGGTGCCCACGTTGGGCAGTTTGTATGCCCTGGGATGGCGTCCAGCGCCCAAGTTCGCCGAACTGCTGGCCTTGGAGGTGCGAACCAGCCGGCTGGATGAACAAAGGGAGGCCCTGGTTTTGAATATATATATATACCCTCTGGTAAACTAACATAACTATGGAAAATCACCATTTTCAATGGGAAAATCCACTATAAATGGTCATTTTCAATAGCTATGTTAAATTACCAGAGGGTATATATTATATAATATACATTTGTATTTTGACTGTTTTCCTAAAATCTGGGTAGCCCAAAACCATGGGTTTCAATACTAAAGTAGTCTGACCTTTGATGATTGGGTACCCCTACTTTAGGATACCCTCGTATAGACTCAAAATCAAGTTCAAACTATGTTCAAACTGTATGGTCATGGTTTACAAATTAGGTGAAGATACCGTATATGTTTTGAAGTCTTTAATTGCTCATGTGCGTCGTGGAAAAAATGTTCCGATAGATAACATGTGCTGTGCCGGATTCGAAGGGCAGCCATCCTGGGGTATCAACCTGACCGGTAATGGAATAATGCAGACTATCCCTTTCCCTTAGCACGCAAAACGCCAAGCTTCATTGTACACATAAAAAAGCCCCCATTTTTTGGGAGGTCAAATGATAAGAAATGATTTTTGATGCGGATGATCATGATTATCAACCATTAAATGATGATCAACCAATCATATATAATCAATCCATAATCAACCAATGATTATATGATGATCGTATCCTCAATCCATTGGTTGATCATCATTTTCCCAGTCATTTTTCCCCGTCATCTGATTACCAGAACTCAGGCGCCGGCGCAGCACTTGGCCCTGCCTTCACGCAACGGCGCTCAGGCGAGGTCGTGGAATCGGATTGATTGGGTTGAAGTGAAACTTTCAACAGGAGCCCATGGTCATGGTTTAATCATAACACTGTTTGGATTGGTGATTGTGGATATTATAAATATTAAAAATGATTGGCGGAAATTATATCATATATGGTCATATATGGTTTTATACAATTAAATAAACCTTGTGCTGACAGAGTGGTGGTGTCATATATGGTTTTCATTTTTCACACTACAGTGCAGTATTCCTGGGAGCCTAGGATAATCCCAATTGACTCTATTTCAAGTACCATGGTCAAGTTTGTTTTATTCTTCCATAAAAGCGGATGGTCATATTATTGGGAATATATATATATATATTGTGATAAATATATGTATACATAATTATATAATACTATGTATTACTATATATATATGTTATAGCCTATATAGCCATTCTGTTTGAATTCCCATGGCATGGGCCACATATTTGCACGGTGCGGTGCTCCAAAATAGAATCATGTGGCTTGAGCCTAAGGTGTTATGGTGGGTTGAACCCACAGATTGCTTTTGCTGATTTTTTTTACGGTACATACCCTCCGATCATCAAACGTGGCTTGCTGGAGAATCCACGTCTTTAGAGGTTGTGTGTCCCGTTAGACTCGTTAGACAATCCTTTTGAAATGGGCATTTCCCATATTTCTACAATGTGAGGCCCCCAAGATAGCTAAGTTGGTTTACAACTCCAATAACTATCGTTTATGGTACTTATAACTATAGTTACTGGGGCGAATCTAAACCAACTTATAACTGGGGGGCCCCACATTGTACCTTTGATGACCAGTTAAACTGTTGAAAAAAACAGTGAAACCTGCCAGCCTTCGGAAGGCAAGCCCCGGACGCCGGCGTGCTTCTGCCAGCGGCCGGTCCGGCCGGTCGGGGCATCTCAGGGTCTCAGGATCCTATTCGAAAATAAGCCATTTGTAGTTGATTTATGATATGATTTTGATATGATTTCTAGTGATTTTCAGAAAAGCATTTCTAGTGATATTATGATATATATATATATATATGTATTGATATATAATCATACCTATTTGTAGTTGATTTACCTACTCATTTCTAGTGATGTTCAAACTATATAGTTATGCCAACGTTTACCAGAGGGTAAAACCCTAAAAATCCTGAAGACCTTAGAGTCGTAATTTGCTGCGTATAGGCAGTGTTTTTGTTTATCCTCTGGTGACTATTGTATATATATATATGTATATATAATATTGTATATATTATATCTGGTTGGGTGTGTTCTTTTGGCATGGGCGAATGTGGGGGGTTGGAGGGAACATGTTCAAGAATATGAATATGTTAATATGGTTACAACACCTTGGTTCTGGTTCATGATTTGTAAAAAAAACTAGTGTAAATTAGACGTGTTTTCCTTAGGTATGGTTTAAGACTAAATCTGAACATCCATTTGTAGGTCAAGATAGGAACATAATGTTTGACTAGTGACACGTTTGTGCCGCAAACGAAGGAATGGCTACCTTTTTTGTTTCAACTGCAAATCACCGAATCAAGATGAGCTTTGTGAATTTGATAGAACCAACATTTGAACAAGCAATAAACATTCTACACCCTAGAAATTTGAGAACAAATACAAGTAATACAGTGATTTCGTGCACCTAAGTCCTGGTTGCTGGTTGACGTTGACATGGCTCGAAAGCACCAAAGTACCAGAGAATACCAGAGATATATGACTGGTAGATACTAAATATCGTATAATATTGTACGATAATTTAATAGATCTATATATATATAGTGATGTATACTTTTTTTTTGACACTATATATATATGTAATTTTAAACATTATGTCGCATATAGACCCCAGATGGAGGGTATGGTGCGTTTCCCAATATCCCACAAAGCCTGCCACAAAAAATGCACCCGGTCCGAGGCCGGCGGCTTCCGAAGAACCCATGGAGTTTCAGGTTCCGCTTGGGATAGGATGGGATCTGTTAAAAGCCATCCTTCAAAAATAGGGTGCCATAGGTCACTATTGAACCAAAAATGGTGGGCATTCATCAGCATATGGATATGAGTAGGCAACAAAGGGGGGATAGAACCACTTAGACTTGGGGAGACACAGAAAGGCCGTCTACTCGGTCGGATTGTGTCAAAAGTGTCAGAGGTTCAGATGTGGTACTCACCACTTTGTTTCGGCAATTCGTAGTGTTCCTTTTTTCAGGGGTGTTTTGTCACTATTTCTAGTTGCTCATAGCTCAGCAATGATGAATGGGTCGGGCCATGACTGCACAGTTGGCTAGCATAAAGCATCGGTGGTTGGCTAGCATAAAGCATCGGTGGCTCAAACAGGACAACCAAACCCAGTCCATCCCAGTCCACAATCCTCATATGTGCCCCTTTCAGTGCTTTTCAGAGAGCGGTTTCGCCTCGAAACGATTTGTTGAACGAGTTAATTGAGATGAGTTGGCTTTATCTGAAAATAGGGTACCTTAAAAATTGATGTTTTAGACGTCTCATTTTCCCCATTAAAATCTCCATAAATTTGGAGGTATAGCCAATTTTCAGACAGACCCAAATCATCCTAAGTTGGTTTTACGACAAATTTTAAATCTCATAAAGTGTCCCCATGTTTGTCAGGTCTCCAATTATATTGGGATGACGTGACCATGAAACATATCGTTGAATCTCATTAAATATGTTTATTAAACCCCATTAAACCCCATCATAGGTTGATTATATATAATATATGATTCTTATTAATTATATATTATAATATATAATGTATTATTAATAATTATATTATATAATTATATATATATAATTTATAATCATATAAATTATGTATCCTGTATCCCAATTCTGAAAGCTAGCTGCGGCTAGCTTTTTTGGGGCCCGTAAAAATGCCCATGCCTGAGGCCTCCGCCAGCACGCAGAGGTGGGGCTATGTTGGGTGGGGATGGTAAGAGGGTGAATACCAAACAGTGGATCTATCACCAGAAAACACAGTGGGTATAACATGGGTATAAGATGGGTATAAAATGGGTATAACATGTTTTAATATTTTGTTGGTGGTTTCGAATCGTTTGTTGTTTTTTTGTTATAATTATGGGATGGTGATTCTAATTATTAGTAGAGTTTTTGAAACCAACTTAGTTAGTGAAGCGGAGCAAAATAAGCCAGCTATTGTTGGGTACGCCCATCATTGTTGAGCATGTAGAAGGAATATTTGCTGGATAAACCCCTTCTGTCTTCTGGGTGAATGGCTTATCTGTTTGCTGTAACCTTTTGTAAATGGACACATGTATACTGTGTGTATATATGTATACATAAATATAGAACTGTATTCTGCTACTTTCTCTTTCAAGGGTATCCAAGGTTAGCCATGATTTGAAGCAGAATCGCACATTGTACTAGGGCCCCACTCGATGAGTTGAAACAAGACCTGTTCTATACCGGTTCATAGAACTTCAGTTGACCAGACAGAAAGCCCATCATTGTATTGCACATTTGTTTGCCATGTTTGCGTATTTTTGGAGGGTAAGATGGTGAATTATAACAAAAGCAGGCTGGTCAGCCAACTTTACTCTGTAAACCTTGGATAAGATGATCTACCCAGAAACAAATGCATTGTTTACAGACGTGGTCATATGCCCAGTGACAAATAATTGGGGGTTCTTCAGTGCTGGCGGAAAAATCTGGGAATTGTGAAGGAGGGTACCCTCAAGTTCTTAAGGGGTTGTTCTTAAGGGGCATACATATGGTGAGGGTTTGCGGTTTCTTAGTGATTTCTCAATTTAGCATTCTGTGTAAATAGTGCCTCCAGAGACAGCCTTGCAGCAGCAAAGAGCCGAAGAAGAGGAGGAGAAGCTAAAGGCCGGGATGGTTGTTGTGCGTCTACGGGTTTGCTGTGAGTTTGGGTTGCTGAGAGAAAGATAAAACTTCTAGCACCTTATATTCGACAGGTTAATACACCTGTGGAGGTCTGTTAAACCACACTGTCAGGGCTTGATAGTTCATTTTTGGCTGGTGATAGGTACGGGAGGTGGGAGAACAAAAAAAATCGGGTTCATTTTTTTTTCGGGCGCACACATTCTAAACAGAGCCAAGGGCCAGATATTCCTTTTAGCATGGCATCAGGTCTCAGAAAGGTGGCGGGGAAAAAAGCAATTTTTAGGCACCGAAACGTTTTTTTGGGTTTAGGTTTCGGGGCATGAAACAAGGGTGTCTGCCCCATATTCCTTCACACCGGGTCCTGAAAATGTGTTTGCCACGGCTTTTAGGCGCGCAAGCACAACTCGAAATAAAGCGCAAGCCAAGCCACAGCCCAGCAGCAATGTCGGATCTGGATGTTACTGGCAAGCACGGCAAGCACTACAGCCGAGCCGGATCAGTTCCAGCAAGACGCTCTGCATTGACCAATCCTATGTGATGTTGGAACAGTTCGAATTGTCGCTGCCATCACTGCCATCCACTGACAGACGGGGTGCCCGAGCAGCAGGACCCTGAAGGACTCAAGATTTTGAGTTTCTTGCCAATGTGCCGCACCACAACCTGGTACTTCAACACACTTGAACAAAACTGAACAAACATCTATTTGTCCATCACGGATTATATAGCCTATAGCAAGCACGTAGGTTTGGAAGAAAGTTTTTGGGGCCCAGAAAAGTTTTCTGTGACGAACTGTTCTTGCAAGATCCTTTGGAAGAAGCTGGCTTGGGTTTGTAGCCCCCAAAGATTGTTTCAAGGGTTCTGTGGGCACCAGCAAGCACGTTGGTTTGGAAGACACTTTTTCGGGGAGCAGAAAGTTTTCCGTAACTATTCAATCAGCATCTGTCCAGGCCGCTTGAGCCCACATTGAAATCAAGCTAATCTGTTTTTGACAGTCGTTTTGAGCCGCGCCCTGGCCAGGTGGAAGAGAAGCTGCAGAATCAGAAGCACCGACAGAATATGCCTTTTTATGTATGTATATACAATTATATATATACAGGGTTATATATATAATATTTAGTTTGAACATTGATCATGCAGTTTGGTACCATATATCTTCACCTGTTAACTACGGTAATAAGCAGTGGCCAGAATCGCCAGGTTTTGGTTATCCTATTGGGCGGCTTGGCCTTTGTTGGTGTCCGCGGAGCAAGGCTTGGCTCAGAATTTCTTGGGCAGAAACAAAGGTCAAAATAAATGGTGGTGGTAGTATGCATGAAATTGAAGGAGGGGAATATTCTGGAAATATATGGATTTTCTCTTAGTTAAGTGGTGGTTTTGGGTTTTTTTTCTACCCTGTTGTTTGGACAAACCCAGGTGTTTTGAGTGGTAGTAACAATGAGCCGGATCAGGGGAGGGACCACAGGACTAGGCCTTTGGTTTTCTAACCAATCTAGATTTTTTCGGAACATTGCCAATGTAGTGCTATGATTTACCCGTTAAAGTGGTGATTTTCATTGATTTTCCATATGCCAAATTACGAGAAAGTAGAATTAATGCTTGCATATTATATATGTTAGCTGGTTAGCCAAAATAAACTATTTTATATCTATTTATTCATGCTCAACCACAATGCAACCACATTTAATCACCTAGAATTTCGAATTGTGTACAAGTTAGCAGCCAGATTGGAAGGTGAATCGGCGTGTCACACTCGTCGAAAAAAATGTTTTCAGCAAAGCCGGAAGGGCCTTTCAGCCACTTGCACCACTGACCCTAATCAGCACATCCTTTGGCAGACGAGAAAGTGAAGCAAAACAAATGATAAGAAGGGGAGAGTCCTATCCTAAAGGTGAATATTGATGAAGATTGTGCCAGCAATAGATTTACATACCCTGTAAGTCCTAAGGCTGTACATGACTGAGTGTTTGGGAAGAGTGGCACCAAAGGGGTGCTCGCTGAGAGACCCTGGCAATGCGGAGAGTTTACGGCCGAGTGCCTATAGCAATGGCATTGGGTTCTACGGCCGAGAGTTTATAGCAAGATCATGCAAGATCAATTTTTTTACGGCCCAGGGTTTATAGCAATGTTCATTCTCGATTACTCACGATTCACTCACGATTCACTCACGATTTCTCACAATTCTTCAGCCGCTATGTGTACCGTTTAAGGCCTTTACCTACCTTTTAGGGCCCTAGGGCCATACTTTTTAGGGTCCTGCGCATGAATACTCACGATTACTCGCGCTTGGTGATTTTGTAGCATTTTGTAGCAATGTTCTTTTTGGGGCCTGAAACCTCAAAAGATACATCTAATTATATAAAGGATGTTATACATGTTATAGCAGTGTTCTTTTTGAGGTCCGGGACCTCAAAAGGGACATCAGCTGTGTGGATGTTCTTTTTGGGTCGACTTACTACGCATTTTGATGAAGACGTACTTTTTGAGTCCCTGGATATATATATATATAACTTGATATATATATAATAATAATATAATATATATATATATATATTATAATATAAATATATTTGATAGACGTTTAACTGATTCGAGGAGCCTAGTTGATGAGTGTATTTCCCTAAATTCGATGCACTGGGTTTCGCTAGGCTTGCCCTACCTTTTGGAGCTGCTAGACGTTCCAGAGGTCCCAGTGATGGAGGAACTCAGAATTATCCACAACTGTTTATGGTTATTGTCAACCCTGGATTAATAAACCATGGTTTATTAATTAGGGGGTACATACTCCTCCAATAGTCATGATTTGATACTTAAATGGTACCTTACCAATTAAATAGCCTAGGGGTTTATTAATCCAGGGTTGACATTCTTGTCAATGGGAAAACTTTGGGCTAGCCATATTTAAGGACCCTTTCCTATGGTTGATGATTTTGTTGTCTTACTGTTGATGACATCATTTTTGTTGCACCATTATCATTGTTGAAGTTATTTATCATCGACATCAATTGGCTATGGGACCCTATCCGCCCCTATCCAGTGATATCCGTATATCACTGTCAGGCAAAAAAAACAAGATGCACACACACACACCAGTTGTTGATCTTAATTAAGGAACTTTTAAGGAATGACAACATGCAGATCTTCCAAAGATGGCCGGTTTTTATTTGGGTCGATCCAATTTAACGATGGTGTTTTTTGGCAACCACCTCTGGGCGAGCGCCGGATCGCTGGAGAGCCATTCAATAGCCATGATGTCATACCCATAGGATCCATGTATGCTATATATGGTAACATTTACCATCAATATACCTCAAATGTTAGCATATATACCATACATGGATCCTATGGGATATGGAGTATCAAAAAAAAACAATGGGAGAAATGGTGAGTATATGTCAGTATTATTCAACTGATTATTCACTGACATATGGTGCTTTGGAACATGGCTGGATTAGGACTTTCCAGGAACAGTTGGGAGTGGAAAATCATCCCAACTGACGTTCACTCCATGATTTTTCAGAGGGCTAGGGCGAAAAACCACCAACCGTTGCATAGCCGCTATCCCCAATAAAACATCGCTGGAAGAATTTCAGAAAAACCTGGCGCCAGGTTTGGGATGAAGAACCCACGGAGTTCCTGCACCAGTTGATGGTTTATCCATGTAGAAAAACCCTATTCAAATCCCATGGTATGGTTGATAATTCTTAGATCATATTATGTCATAGTGACCAACATTATTCAGTTAACTAATACCAACTACAGTAATAGTTGATACTTGGATGCTTCATAGTCAACAGTTCCCATTAGATATCAACTGCAGGCTTGTCCATCCACAATATCCCAATGCTGCGTCAGGTAGATGTGGCCCAGGCCCATCTTCGCCGTGGTTTGCTGATCTTCGTGTCCCTCGTCTGTTTTGGGGAACATGCTGGGAGTTAAGGGCCAAACATAGGAATTTAAGCGCCAAGAATGGGGCTGCAGGACAAATTAGGATTCAACCACCAAACATGGTGATTTCATATGATTTCATTATGAAACAAGGGGAGTTTTCGGGAGTTTATACCAAAATTCAGAATTAGGCATTGAACGGACAAAACTACAAAGTCTAGCAACAGAAAATGAGAATATCAACAGGAAACAGGGTGGGGTTCGACTCCATTTTGGATAGGGTGAAACCAATCAGCGATGCTTGCCCGGAGTCTGGACCGGAAGCATGCTGGGAAGATTTTCATGAGAGTCATCATTTGGGAAAGCAGAACCCTTTCCAATCCTACCCTCAGAAATGTTAGCGTAGAATCTTCAGGATCTGCATCCAAGTTGCTAAGTGGGTTATAAGATGTTATAAGCCAGTTATACATGGGAATTTCCCCTCATTTATATATATATACATGTATTTATATGTATTTATATAGATACACACATTCATAAATTATTCAGATATATACTTGTATGACTTATAATTGGGCTATTGCCCACTTACGACACTGTGATGCATCCCCAAGTAGGCCTACTGCAAGGTTCTTCGGCCCTTGAACACATCAATCCTGGCTAGTGTATTTGTCTGAAAATTCAACATGTTCATTTGGAAAATAAGATTTCTGACCATGACTGGTTGGTGGTTTGGAACATGGCTTTTATTTTTCTATTCAGTTGGGAATTTCATCATCCCAACTGACGAAGTCATATTTTTCAGAGGGGTAGGTATACCACCAACCAGATTGTTATTAACCATCATCAACGATATAATAACCATATATTAACCATTATGAACCATTATTAACCAATCAGATGAAATTTGTTTGTTCCCCATAAGATCCCATAAGATTCAGAGAACCCCAATGGTTCCCAAGGATTTGGCTACAGCTTTGGCAGGGCAGCCGTTTGCAACTGGCCCTTCTGCCCCTTGTCGATGCTTAGCTGGGTCAATTGGCCATCAATTCATAAAACCACATCTTATAGCTTTGTAAGGAATTGAGAATGGATCTACTTGATGGCATTTTCTTAAATAGAAATTCATCATGGATCAATTAATCACCAATCTAATAGAATCTATGGGTACGTTACATGGGGAATTCATAATCTGGTTGGTGGTTTGGAACATGTTTGATTTTTCCACATATTGGGAAGGTCATCATCCCAACTGACTTTCATATTTTTCAGAGGGGTAGGTATACCACCAACCAGTAATGCATATAATTGAACTGAAAAAACATGGAAATTGATGCGCAACCTCACTACAACGTCACTCCAAATTGCGGTTTGTAAGGGCAACTGTCTCCGAATGGCCGAACTCTGTAGATGAAATCTCATGCCTTATCCAATGCCGAACATGTGCTTTCTGTTCTGCGTTAACCAGTAAATGTCCATGATACGCAATAACTACGTGTGGATTAATACAGCTACTTAGACCCTCCAAGTACCCAGCTTTAAATTGGTAAGAGTCCGACACTATCCCAAGTCACAATGGGTATAGTAGCTATATTACCATCTGCTTGGTGGTTTGGAACATGGCTTTTATTTTTCCATATATTGGGAAGGTCATCATCCCAACTGACTTTCATATTTTTCAGAGGGGTAGGTACCACCAACCAGCCACAAAATTACCCATTTTTCAGGGTCCTTGGAGGTCCAGGTACATCGATTCTATGAATCGGATGAAATGACCTGCAGATGACGAGCCACCAAGCACTTGAACGGGGCCGGGTCATAGCCCCTGCATTTTATGGGTATTTAAACCTATTTTAACCATAGGTTTTACCAGTTCAACCAACTAATTTGTTTTTTAAAATATTTAATTGGCTACAATTCTATATTATATATTATATATACATATGTAATTATTTATATATATATACATCTCAGTAACTGAAAAAACATGATGAGTTCAAAAGAAATACCCCAGTTCTGCAGTTCCAATCAGCTCTCAGGCGTCATGTTTTGGGCCGAATGTCTGGAATCTCAGAGTGCTGGTTGATGGCTGTGAGTTTTTAAAAGTCCAAGACTTGCCATCCTTTTAAGGGATGATGATCACCCCACAAACACAGATCTTCAGAGTATGAGCACATATGAGAATGTGTCAAATGTGTCAGACCCAGGAGACCTCAAATTTGATTTTTAGGCTTCACCCAATTTTAGGATAATCTAATTTAGTCCCAAACCCATTGAACATGTGTACAAGGTGCCCTGGTGCCCCCCCCGGATATAAGTTTGATTATAACCCCAATTAACTATAGTTGTTAATTATGTTAATTGCAATAAACCATAGTTTTGTTGGTTATTGATAATTTTGGAGTTGTGAACCAACTTAGCAACTTAGCTATTCAGGGGCCCCACCTTGTATATATCTATATATATATATACAGATACATATGACATAATAGACATAATATATATATAGCAATATCCCCAGCCTCACTAACAGTCCACCAAAGCGCAGTAACGTGCGAGGCCTGACACATGGCCCAGCATGGGAAATCTGCCAGTGATGCACTACCTGCAGGTTCTACGAAGTGCCTTGGAGATGTGTTGGGAATCTCTGATGGGCGCCGGCAACGTCCCTGGCTGTTCATGTGATGTCATGTTACACACCGGGTTCTTGAAGAAAAACAGCCAACTAGGCTTTCTAGGCAATGGTTTCCAACTTCTCCCCCTACCCCTAACTTCAAAGTTGCGATCCAGATTTGCTGTCGCATGCCCTTCAATTAATAAAAAAAGCTAGCAGTTCCAATTCAAACAGCTTCAACATTGATGACAGGGGGTAAGGGGAAGTTTGAATATAACCTGTGATATTGTGCTGCATTGCTGTTTTTGTTGAAGAACATGGTATCGTCTGATATATATATATATAAATTACATATATAATATGATGCATCATGATTCATTCTGTATAAGTGAATATGTATGGCCCGGTGTCTGGTGGTCCCCCCCTCCCACCCGAGATGATGATGGTCCCTATATGTGTATGTAAACTAATTATACATATACGTATATATATATACACATGTGTGTATACGTATGTAGTATGTGTAAATGTGCTACTGCTAATGTATACAGTATGTATATGTATGTGTTTGTGCATATGTCTATGTATCCCTCCCCCTGTGGATGTGGTGGGGGATGCGGGTGGTTTGGGGGAGGGGGGGTGGGGGGGTGGGCGGGTAACCCCTCATTCCATATGGGGGGGTACTGTGAACATGAGACATTTGTTATGTATTTATCCATATTACATTACATATCATTGTATTTCCGGAGTTGCGTTTCTAATCTACCTCTAGGTTGAGAATGGCATTGGAACAGATCACACAACACCTTTGTTCTGAATAGCGGCTGCCTCCACTTCCAAGCATTGTGCAATACTGCAGGTGGCGTGACCACTCCATCCTTCAACCTCCTTTCGATGTCGCTTGGTTGCCTCGGTATTCTAGACAACCTCAGAGAGTAATCCTTGAGGTATCGTTTCGGGGAACACTCTTGGGATGGGTGGAAACAGGAACCAGCTATTCAAGGTGGAGCAGTGATAGGCTAGACATGGAGAAAATGTCCAGCTGGACATTTTTCAGTCCTGGGAAATTTACATATAGAGGTTGAAATACCTCATGGAAATTTACTCATCATGGAGTTATCCTCTAGATATGGTACTTCAAATGGAAATTTACATCATGCCCCTATACTTACTGGGAAATGCTGGTGCTTGGCCCAGGCTTCAAGCCATGTTCCAACAGCGCTGGCGCTTGCTGGCCGCGGTGCTTTGGCCGAAATCAATGACCGAAATCAGCGGGATTTCTGGGAAATTGCTGCACGTAACCAGCAAACAGTGTGATCCATAAAATGTGTGGATCTGACCAACACAAATTTTGATTTTAACCATCTAACATATGAATTTAACCAATGAATCATAGAACATGTGATCCATAAAAGGGGTGTAACATGGTGTAACCATCAAACATCATCAAACATATGAATTTCACCAATGAATTTCATAGATATTTGGGGATCGCAATTATATAATTTTTCACGAACGGTCAGCGTCAATGGGTCGGATTTCCCAAGAATTGGATATGTTTGGTCTAAAAGGGTTTGTCCGACTGCAAGGTTTCTGATGAAAGGATGATCATAATTTCATATAATTTCATAATCCATTGAATGGGGTACCCCGTTGTGTCTGACAAACCAATGGGTTTTCAATGGATACCCCATTTCAATGAAACATCAATGGTAACGAAGATAAAAAAAAACCCTTCTGATTCTGATGAAGATTATGATGGGATTAGTGATAATCAACATCATATTTTTAATCATTAAGTGTCTGATAATCATCCCACTGTCTGACAGTGTGTGACAAACCCTTATGGTGTTTTTTTTTGTCCTCTTAGTCAACACACGTTAAACATCAAGCATCAACACGTAGGATTATGATGATTCTGCCTTTGGCACTCCCATATGCTCCATGGTCAAAAGATGGTACAATTGTTTATGTTCATCCATGCCATATTGGAAATCCTTACAATGGGTTTATAAATCATCTGGTTGGTGGTTTGGAACAATTTTGATTATATGTTTCCATATATTGGGAAGAATCATCCCAACTGACTTTCATATTTTTCAGAGGGGTAGGTATACCACCAACCAGTCATGATAAGCCCCAATGAAAATCGTTTGCTATGTTTAATGACCACCTCTCAATCTCCTTAGGTCTGGGTAGAATGCATCTATATTATATATGGAGGTTTCCATAGACATGGGGGGTACCCCCTTTTTTGCTGGATGGTTTAGGATGGGGGAAATCCATGGAAATCCTGATAAATTGGATGATTTGGGAGGTACCCCCATTTTGGAAACCCCCATATAATGACCTGACATAACTAGACCATGGGACATGTGTTGCCATGCAGTTTGCAAGGGATTTGTTTGGTCACCCCGAGGGCGTGGCCGGAGCGATTCTACTGGCATTGATGGTCGGCGTGCCCAGGGGTTGGTCCTTGCCCAGGTCGGGGTTTCAACAACCACAGGCTTGGATGATGGGAAAATGTACAGGAATTCCCTAACATTACTGGTGAGAACCATGGTTTCCGGTTAAGATTTTCCGACCAATTCATTGAAATAAAATAACCACAGGTGATGTTGCAACAAAAAACATAAACCAACTATGTTTCATCGTTGGGTGGTCCAGGGAGCCAAGTCTTGGAAGTGAAAACTCAATGGCAAAAGTCATCATCAGCTACGACCGAGCTGAGACTGCCAACTGTATGTCAATGAGTGCTCAGTTTCTGGATGTTTATGGTTCTGATACTGCTTTCATTTGATACCCGAGTGGGTAAACTACTGTAACATAGATGTGGAAAAGCAATGGTTTCGCCATGAAGATAGTGTACAAATGGTTGTTTCTCCACCAGAAGTTGAGGAAGTTCCCCAGTGTACATCAACCATGTGGAGGGTTCCTGAAAATTTGGGATATGCCCAAATCATCCATTTTAAATCATGTCAATAGGATTTTCCATGATAAACCATCCAATTTAAGGGGATCCCCATTTATGGAAAAAAAACATGTGAGGGGTTCTACATCTTTTTTGAATCGACAGTTCAAAAGGCTCACTGGATTGATATAGTCTTGCGATCCAGAAAACGGTATTCCAAAAATAGGTTTCCCACCTTTTTTTGCCCTCAACAAATTCTGGGAAGAGTGGAAACTCTAATTTTGAGGGCATCATTTCCCACACTTGTTTTCTGCCCATCCACTTAGGTTATTGCCTTCTACACCGCAGTGTCCTTTGCCAATCGTGCCCTGTCCACTATGGCAATTTAATTATTGGGGGTACTTGAGCATTGTCGCCACCAAGAAAAAACACTATATGTAGGTACGAGATTGCATATTTATACTTCATGGTGTTTGTTCATCATCTTCTTCAGTCTTCTTCATCGCCATCCTCATTGTCATCGTCTTCGTCGTCGTCATAATATTCATCTTCATTTTCATCTTCATCTTTATCTTTATCCGTATTTGTATAATCATCATCAGCATCATCAGCATCATCATCATCATCATCACCATCATCATCATCATCACCATCATCATCACCATCACCATCACCATCACCATCAATCAACATCATCAGCCTTTGATGTTTTTCATTGTACACTAGCACCAGTTAATTTTGTAGCCAGGGAAAAAAAGAAGTGTTTTTCTTGTCAGTGTTTTATTTCATCACTACCCTGCCGGGGTATTGATGTACCCTCTGGTAAACTAACATAGCTATTGAAAATGGCCATTTATAGTTGATTGTCCCATTAAAAATTGTGATTTTCCATAGTTTGTTGTATGTTTACCAGAGGGTATTCTTTCTGAATCGTGTTTAACTATTGCAACATCCTTCATGGATACATGGTTTTGTCACCATCGCATCACCATGATGTCACCATGGACCCTCGTCGATGCTGCATGCGAAAATCGCTGGTTAGATTCCACTGATATAAATCAATGTTTGATTGTAGAGGGGTCCCTTTTCCATTGATGTTTCTTCTCCTAAAAGACAAGTTAGGTCTTGCAGGGTTGAACATCTCTTGAATGTCCTTTTGTCTGCAATCTTCGGTTCGGTTGTATCGGTATTGCTTGCTATTTGAATGTGCCAGTCTCAGCTGCAACGTTTTTCTGGTGAAGATCCGCAAATTTGCGGCGGGAAAAGTTTGTCCGAAAATTTAGTGGCTCAAATTTCACCATCATGGTGTTTATCATGTATTATCATTGTTTCTTCCCATTCAAATTGATTCGAATTGATTCAAATTGACCATTTTGGGAAGATCTCGAGAAATCAAACATGGCGACAATCCCCGAACTAAATCTGGGATTCTCAGCAAGCCATGTCAGCCATGGAGCTGATTATCGGATGGTACCATCCGAATAAACCATGTTTTAATATTTTTTTATTTTTGGTTATATATGGTTGTATACCGGTTGTAACTAACTCCTGTATCTCCCAATGTTCGATGGTGAAATCATGTCCCATGACGGATCCTAACGGTGCTGCTATATATGGTGTGCCATGGATCCCATCAATATACTCCAGTCATGTTAGCATTTTTCTACCAGCACCATGGATCCGTCATGGGTGTTATAAATCCCCGATTTCCACCCGAGATTCGAGGTGTCTTAGTGATGCTGCTCTGGGTCTTCGCTGCCTGCGACTCTGCCGATACCTTGGCGCATGGCCACGAGAGCATGCTGGCCAGGCATTTCTGAATGCTGAGGGATCAAGACTGGGGGAACTTAAATCGCCAGCAAACATTCGGGATTTTTCATGGGATTGGGGATTTTTCCATGGGATTTAACTATCAAAGAATGGATAATTTAACATGATTTCACCATGAAACATTGGGATTAATTTGGGATTCATTGGGATTTAATGATCAGAAATTGGATTTGAGAATCACTGAATTGGAATTTAGGCTCCCAGCATGAGGGGACTGAACCGTCAGAAATTGAATCAATTGCATTTGACCAAAAGAATCATGGACTTGACAGTCGGACAGGCGGATTTGAAGAGTGATACACCAATACTTGCTAAAATTATGGCATACTTCCTTACATGCTGGTCTTTTGGTGGGATATATTTTGGTAATTATGTACTTATTGAGTAGATTACAGCAACCGCACTAACCCCTCAAAATTGAGGGTTAGTGGCTAGTGGAGGGGAGGAAATGGTCCCAATAAAGACTTGTCGTGTTTGTGATGTGTTGATACGTTTTGTAGTTTGCTGAGGGCTATCCACCCACTCCGATCTCATGATACAATAATTATTCTTGAGATGGGTCAAACCCCATTCAAGTGGGCCATAGCATCCTTACTTGGGATTTAATGCTGCCTTTGCAGCATGAGAGGATGCGTCAAAATTGTGATCCGATCTAACAATTAAAATAAATACCGGCTGACAATGTTATTAAACATACTGATTACTTACCATAAATGGACTGTTTAATACTAAACACAACCAGCCATCTCTGTATCAAGTCCCAAATCAGGTGCGATTTGGCATAATGATGGCTTTCTGCCATCAAATTTTACGCGGTACCCAATTTCAGAAATCCACATATATTGTACCTCATCATATTGTGGTGTAATTCCCATTAATTTATATCAACATGTGTCTTTTTCCCATGAAATGTCCAGGTTGTACATTTAATTATACACCTTGTTTTGGGTTATCAGTTTCATTTTAGATTTTGGAACATTTTGTTATTATTCAATATATTGGGAATTTCACCATCCTAACTGACGAACTCATATTTTTTCGGAGGGATAGGGCTCAACCACCAACCAGTCAATACCCTCTAGTAAACTAACATAACTATGGAAAATCACCATTGTTATATAGTAGGTAAATCAACTATCCATGTTCAATAGTTATGTTAGTTTACCAGATGGTAGATGATTTCCCAATGGCTTTTGGCAAAGGGAGGTGCATCCCCAAGGGTCCAGCTCCGTCGTCGCAGCTTGGCTAGTCACCAGAGCTATCACATACGATCGATGGTTAAATCGCCATCAAATCTCATTAAATCCCTCTTAAATCCC